>Ga0114931_10001414_pt1 | contig 30605 bp, 26 predicted proteins | sample 2SBtaG_FD_89579 | JGI IMG/M metagenome (GOLD analysis project Ga0114931, IMG submission 89579) | Deep subsurface microbial communities from Kolumbo volcano to uncover new lineages of life (NeLLi) - 2SBTROV14_V59a metaG | ecosystem: Environmental > Aquatic > Marine > Volcanic | place: Kolumbo... | reverse complement strand
GTGTGCATCGTGGGAAAGAAGAAGTCCGGCAAGACCACGACCACGGTGGGGCTCGTCGAGGAGCTCGTGCGCCGGGGCCACCTGGTCATGACGGCGAAACACGGCCACGGCTTCGAGCTGGACCACGGCGGGACCGACTCCTGGCGGCACCGCCACGAAGGCGGAGCGCACCGGGTGGCGATGGTGGGCCCCGCCCACCTCGCGGTCGTCGGCGGGTGGGGCTCGGACGAGGAGCCCACGCTCGAGCGCGTCGTCGCGCGGTACCTGTCGGAGGCGGACATCGTGGTGGCCGAGGGCTTCAAGCGTTCCTCCGCGCAGCGCATCGAGGTCTACCGGCGTCAAGCGCACGCGCGGCCCCTGTATGGCGAGGACCCCGCGGCGGACGCGCTCTATCTGGCAATCCTTACCGATGCGGTCGACTTCGAGGCGCACGTGCCGGTGATGGATCTCCACGACCCACGGCGCTTCGAGACGCTCGCCGACCTCATCGAGGCGCGCTTTCTGGGAGAAGGGTCAAGGCGCTGACCCGGGTGATGCTGCTCGCCGGCGTCGCGTGCGCGGCGCCGGCTCTTTCCCATCAACAAGAACCTGTGGACGAGCTCGTACGTGGTCTTCACGGGCGGAACCGCGCTGATCCTCTTTGGGGCGATGTTCTGGCTCATCGACGTGAAGCGCCTGCGGGGCGGGTGGCTGACCATGATGGTGGTCTGCGGGATGAACGCGATCGCGGTCCTCGTGCTCTCGGGGCTGATGACCAGGATGATGGTGCGCATCCGCGTCGGCGGTCCGGACCCGCTCACACCATTGCCTCGGCCCCCAGCTCGGGGTGCGCCCGGACGAAGCGCACGAGCGCCGCGACGTAGGAATCGAAGGGCGGCGCCTCGATGCCGGTGCCGGCGAGGTCCTCGCGCAGGTGCGTCACGTCGTACCGGCCGAGGTGCAGATAGTAGTCGAGCGCCTCCGCGGGCACACCGGTCAGGCGCGCCACCCCGGGAAGCCACCGGATCGCGGCCTTCGCTATGCCGAGCGGCACGGGCACACGGATGAGCCGGCTGCCGGCTGCCCGCGCGACGGCGTCGAGCATCGCACCCACGGTCTCGGGCGCGGCGTCGGCCAGGTGATAGGTCCTGCCTCGCGAGCGCGCCATGCGCGACAGCGTGGCCAGGGCTTCAACCACGAAGTCGCGTGGCACGATGTTGACCCGCGCGCGGTCCGGCTTTCCCGAAACCGGAAGCAACGCCACGCGGCCCTGCCGGACGATGAGGCGGATGAACATGTAGGGTCCGTCGAGCTTGCGCGTCGCGCCGGTGTCGTGGTCGCCCACGACCACCGCGGGGCGGTAGACCGTGGCGGGCAGGCCCCCCTCCATCGTCCGGCGGACCTCGACCTCGGCCAGGAACTTGGTCTGCTCGTAGTGGTTCTTGAACGACTGCCCGACGTCGAGGTCGTCCTCGCGGAAGACGCCCTCGAAGCGTCCGCTCACGTAGCACGTGCTCACGTGGTGGAAGCGGCGAAGGGTCGGGCAGCGTTCGGCCACCTCCAGCATATGGCGTGTGCCGGTGACGTTGATCGCCTGGGCGACGTCCTCCCCGACGGTCAGGTCGTAGACCGCGGCGAGGTGGAAGATCTCCTCGACCCCGTCAAGCGTGGCGGCGGCGTCGCTCAGGCCGGCGGCGGGCCGCGTGATGTCGCCCTCGACGAGCCGGATGCGCCCCGCCAGCGAAGGCTCGGACGCCTCGATGTCCGCCACCCGGCGGCGCGCCTCGGCGATCCACCGGCCCTGCACGACGCAGCGTGCCTCGCCCGAGCGGTCCCGCAGCAGCCTTGGAAGGAGGGCGCTGCCCAGGAAGCCGGGAAAGCCGGTGAAGAGGATGGGCCGCATTGGCGTCTCCGGAGCGGGGTCCATCGGGCTGCGTGTGGGCGTGACATACGCGCATGGGCGCTGACGTGATCGGCAACGTCCGTCGGCGCGGCGGCGGCGTCAAGGCGCGCACGGTGGTCGCCAAGGAGCCGCGGGAGCGGTAAGGTTGGGGCATTCGCACGCACCTCCGGCACCTTTCCGGACATGACGCTACAGGCCACGGCTCGACCCCTGCCCGATCCACCGCGCGTCGTCGGCGCGGCCCGCTGGGCGCTGCCCTTCGTGGCGCTGGCGCTCGTCGCGCTGGCCGTGGTGCCGTTCCTGGTCGGACGGCGGGCGCAGGAGTTCGAGCGCGAGGCCGTCGAGGTGCTCGAGCCGGCCCGCGCGCTGAGCGCGAGGATCGGGCTGATTCAAGCCCGTCAGATGTCGCGGTTTCAGGCGTTTCTGCTGACCGGAGACAGCCGCTTCCGCCGCTCCTACCAGGCTGCGCTACAGGAGGAGCAGGAGGCGTTCGACGAGTTGGAGCGCCTCGTCTCCGGGATGGATCTGCCGGTCAGAGTCGGCGTCGCGAGGCTGTGGACCGTCTCTCAGCGGTGGCACGTGGGACACCGCGGCGTGTTCGAGTCCGACACGGCCGTGGCCGATCCGGTCTCGCGCCTCCGTGAGGAGCAGCGGCGCTACGACGAGCTCCAGTCGGCTTCGTTGGAGCTGGAGCAGGCCATCCAGACCGAGGTCGAGGCGGGTCGTCGCCGGAGGGAGCGCGCGAGGAGGTACCAGACGCTGATCACGCTGGCGTTGACCGCGCTCGCGCTCGGCGCCACGCTGGTCGTGGGCTGGGTGGGAAGGCAGCTTGGGGTGCTCAGCGCGGAGGCCGAAGCCCGGCGCCGTGACGCGGTGGCCGCGCGCAGGGAGATCGACGCGCTCCTCGAGGCGACGGGCGACGGGGTGCTGGGCATGGATCTCTCCGGGCGATGTACGTCGCTCAACCGCGCCGGCAGGGAGCTTCTCGGCTATACCGAGGAGGAGATGCGGGGCCGCGACGTCCACGATACGATCCATCACACCCGACCCGACGGTACGCCGCGGCGCCGGGAGTCGTGCGAAATCCTGGCTGCGCTCGGCACCCGCAGAAGCGTGCAGTCGGGCGACGATGTGCTCTTCCGGAGGCGAGGGATTCCCTTTCCGGCCCGGTGGTCGCTCCGGCCCCTCATCGATGGAACCGAGATCCGCGGCGCGGTTCTCACGTTCACCGACATGACGGAGGTGCGGGAGAAGGAAGACGCGCTGAGGCGCGCCATCCAGGCGCGCGACGAGGTGGTCTCCATCGTTTCGCACGATCTGCGAAACCCGCTGGGCGTCGTGAGCGGCGCCGCCGAGCTCCTGCTCGATCTTCCGCTCGACGAGACCGAGCGCCGCAAGCAGGTGGAGGTCATCCGGCGCTCGGCCCACCGGATGAGCCACCTGATCGAGGATCTCCTGGACGTGGCGCGCATCGAGGCCGGGGCGCTGAGGATCCGTACCGCTCCGGTATCCGTCGCCGGCGTGTTGCGTGAGCTCGAGGATGAGTTCTCCGGCCAGGCGGCCGATGCCGGGATCGTGCTGGAGGTCACCGCTCCGGAGCCCGACCTGACGCTCCAGGCCGACGGCGGACGGGTGCTTCAGGCGCTCGCGAATCTGGTGGGCAACGCGCTCAAGTTCACGCCCTAGAAGGGCACGGTGGCGGTCGTCGCGGAAGAGCGCGCGCCGGACCGAATCGTCCTGAGTGTGACCGATACCGGCGCGGGGATCGATGCGGAGGGGCTGGCGCACCTCTTCGACCGCTTCTGGCAGGCCGAGCGCACCGGGCGCGCGGGATCGGGTCTGGGCCTTGTGATCGTCCGGGGCATCGCCGAAGCGCACGGCGGCAGCGTCGAGGTCGAGAGCGAGGCGGGGCGCGGGAGCACGTTCTCGCTCGTGCTGCCGTCGGCCGGTGCCGCAGCGCCGGAGGCGTCCGTGCCGCGGCAGGACCCGGCCGCCCCGCCGCCGGAGGACGCATGACGCGCGCGCGCCGCACCCTGCGCGGCGGCATGATGGCGTATCCGTTGACGCTCGGCCACTTCATCGAGCGAGCCGGGACGCTGTTTGCCGACAAGCCGGTACTTTCGGTCGAGGAATCCGGCGTCGAGCGGAGCACCTGGGGTCGGGTCCGCTCGGGTTCGCGGGCGCTGGCCGCGGCGCTGGCCGACCTCGGCATCGAGCCCGGTCAGCGGGTGGCCACGTTGGCGTGGAACCACCGGCGCCACCTGGAGGCGTACTTCGGGGTGCCGTGTTCCGGTGCGGTCCTCCACACGATCAACGTGCGCCTCTCGGCCGGGCAGATTGCCGGGATCCTGCGTCACGGAGGGGCAAGGGTCGTGCTGGCGGACCCGGAGTTCGTGGACCTTCTCGACGCCGTGGCCCCGTCGGTTCCGGCGCTGCGCATGCGCGTGGTGATGGGCGGCGAGGCGCCTCCGGGGTGGAGCGCGTACGATGCGCTCGTGGCCCGCCACGCCTACGACTCCGCTGGCTACCGGTGGCCCGAACTGGACGAGGAAGCGGCTGCGGGCCTGTGCTACACGTCGGGCACCACCGGCCAGCCGAAAGGCGTGTTGTACTCACACAGGGCGCTGGCGCTGCACGCGATGGCCATCGCGCTGCCCGACGGCTTCGGCCTCGCCGAGGCCGACGTGATCCTACCCGCGGTGCCGATGTTCCACGCCAACGCGTGGGGGCTGCCTCATGTGGCGGCGATGGTTGGCGCTACGCTCGTTCTGCCAGGGGCGCGGCCGTCGCCGGAGCTCATCGTCGATCTGCTCGAAGCCCACGCGGTGACCTTCGCGGCGGGGGTGCCGACGGTCTGGCTCGGGGTGCTCGACGCGCTGCGCCCGCGGCGGGCGAGGCTGGCGCCGCGTCTGCGGATCCATTCGGGAGGGGCGCCGAGCCCGCCCGCGCTGATCGAGGCCTTTCGCCGCCGTGGTGTCGAGGTCCTTACCGGCTGGGGGATGACCGAGCTGAGTCCGGTCGGGATGGTCACGCACCCCAGGGGACACCTTTCGACGCTGCCGCCCGGGGAGTTGCTTGCGCTGCGCACCAGCCAGGGCACCCCGCTGCCCTTCGTCGAGGCGCGGGTTGTCGACGAGTCCGGCTCGCCCGTGCCGCACGACGGCGCCAGCCCGGGAGAGCTGGAGGTGCGGGGACCATGGGTCATCCGGCGCTACTTTCGGTCGCGTGACGCCTCCGCCTTCCACGACGGGTGGTTGCGCACCGGAGACATTGCCACGGTGGACGGACTCGGGTATGTGCGCCTGGTCGACCGGACGAAAGATCTCATCCGCTCCGGGGGCGAGTGGATCAGCAGCGTGCAGCTCGAGCACGCGCTCATGGACCATCCTGCGGTGAGCGAGGCGGCGGTGGTGGCGGTGCCCAACCCGAAGTGGCAGGAGCGCCCCGTCGCGTGCGTGGTGCTGAGGCCGGGCTCCGGCGCGGACGCCGGGGAGTTGTTGCGTGCCCTGGAAGGACGATTCCCGCGCTGGTGGATTCCCGACCGCGTGGTTTTTCTCGACGCCCTGCCGCGCACGGGTACGGGCAAGTTCGACAAGCGAGAGCTCAGAGCCCGGCTGGGAGCCGCCGCTTCCACGCCAGCAAATCGTCGACCTCATTCGTCGTGAACCGCCGGACACCCTCGTCGTAGAGCCGGGACGCTTCGCCGGGATCGTTCACGGTCCAGACCGCCATGTCCACGTGCCGCTCTTCCGTGCGGCGCGCCAGCTCCGGGTCGTCGAGGAGGAGTCTCGCACGGTAGTCGACGAGGCTCCGCCCGTTTCCCGCACACCGCTCGATGGCTTCCTCCGCCCGATCGGCGTCATCGACGATATAGCCGACCTGCACCCCGGGATCGCGGCTCCGCAGGCGGTCGAGCGCCGTCCACTTGAGTGAGATGAAGCAGGTGTGCGCGAGCATGTTCTCGTCGGCGGTCACCCGGAGGATGCGGTCGAGGTCCTCCATCTCCCGGAATCCCTTGATCTCGGCGTACACCCGGCCTACGTGGCCCCGCAGCGTAGCCAGACCCTCCTGCAGGGAGGGGATCCTCTCCCTCATGAACTTCCGTGAGAACCACGCGCCCGCATCCAGCCCCTTGAGCTGGCCCAGCGTGCGACGCCGGATGGGGCCCACCGCGTTGGTCGTGCGGCTCAGCATCGTGTCGTGAAAGATCACGGGGGTGCCACAGGCGGCGGTGTGGATGTCGAATTCCACCGCGTCCGCGCCGGCAGCGACCGCTGCCTCGAAGGCCGCGAGGGTGTTCTCGGGTGCGCGCGCGCTGTAGCCGCGGTGGGCGATGATCTCCACCGCATCGGTGGGTGCGACTGCATCGGACATCGGCGACTCCGGGAGATCCTGAACGAACGTTCCGGAATCTCGACGGCACGGCGCGGGGGTGCAAGACGGGTCGGCGGCGAGGGCCGACCTCACGCCATGCTCGGTCCCATCCTCGGGCGCTCTCCGAGACCGCTCTCTCCCAGGTAGTACATCAGGAGTGTGGAGGCCGGGATGAAATCCGACACCGGCCTGCCCCCCCGCTCGAGGTAGGTGACCAGCATCGCGGGACCGTTCTCGTCCATTCCCTCACCGTACAGCCAGACCCAGACCCGGGTAGAGCGGTCCAGGCGCGACATGGCCCACGTCTCGCCGATGCGGTGGAGCTCCTCGCGGGGAACGAAGCCGTCGACCCGGACCTTGAGGCCCAGGCCGGACTCGTCCAGAACTTCGCTGATGAGCTCGGTACGCATCGCTTCCGCTCGCAATCCCTTGCATCGAGAAAGGGCCCGATCCATCGGGCCGCTATCTCTAGATTCGGCGGGACACGGGAATCGCTTGAGCCCCCTGCCGCTACGATCCGAAGCGCCGGAGTCTCCCTGCTTGCCGCGCCGGTTCCCGGGCTGTCCGCGGATCGGCTACGGCTGCGTCGGCGGCACCGGATCCGGGCGGCTGCCGCCGGAGCGACCACCCTTGAGTGCCGCATGGAAGGCTTCGGCCTCCGCGATGCGAGACACCGATCCTTCGATCTCCTCCACTTGCTGTTCGAGCAGCGTGACACGCCGCTCCAGCACCTGAACCACGCCCTCCACGTTCTTGTGGTCGAACATGTGGCTCAGCGCTTCCACGGTCGGCTTGAGCGCGTAGCGCGCCGTGAAGCCGAGTACCGGAATGAGGACGAGGGAGATGCCCAGTACGGTGGCCACGAGGGCGGTGACGTCGATCGGCAGGATCTGCATGAAACCTCCTGAAGCATTTGTCGTCCGGGTAGGGAAGCGGGACATGCTACCGGGAGATGCCTCCGGGTGCGACCCCCGCCGAAGGACCCGACGAGGAAGGGGTGCACCGGGTTTCGCGTGTACCCGCTTCCCTCCGTACCCTTCCAACCCGCGAAGCCATGTCTCCGTCCAACGGGGGTGAACGAAGTAAGGCGAGACACGCGAGCACCGGAGAGCCGACACGAGTGGCGCATGCGGACGTCGCGGCGGGGGACGTCGCGCCGGCGGAGCCTGAGGTGCGGGATGGGGCGCCGGCCGATGCCGAATTGCGCGACGTGGCGCGGGCGGTCTCCGGCGATCCGGATGCGTTCGAGCGTCTCTACCGCAGCCAGGTGGGTCGGATCTACGCTCTGGCCGCACGGATGGCGGGTGATGCGCAGGCGGAGGATCTGACGCAGGAGATCTTCATCCGCGCCTGGGAGCGTCTGGCCACCTTCCGGGGGCAGGCAAGGTTCGGCACATGGCTGCACCGCCTGGCCGTGAACCACGTGCTGACGCGCATGAGGTCGCTGAAGACCTGGCGTGCCCGGCACGTGGAGGGAGACGAGATCCTGGAGCACCTGACCGCGCCCCGCCAGGCACCCCCCGGGCTGGCGGGTGACCTGGAGGGGGCCATCCGCTCGTTGCCCGAACGGGCGCGGGCGGTGTTCGTGCTCTATGACGTCGAAGGGTACTCGCACGAGGAGATCGCGCGCATGATGGATACTTCGGTCGGCACGTCGAAGTCTCAGCTCCATCGGGCGCGCATGCTGCTGAGAGGGTTGCTGGCATGACGAGGGACGCGTGTACCGGCGAAGGCTTCGGGGAGGAGCTGTCCGGGTACCTGGACGGCCTGGTGCCCGAGCACCGACGCCGTGCCATGGAGGCGCACCTGGAGGGATGCTCGGGGTGCGCGGACCTGCTGGAAGACTTGCGGGCACTCCGCGCGGCGGCGCGTGCCCTCGGCCCGATCGAACCCCCGAGGGATCTGTGGCCCGACGTGTACTCGGCGCTCGAGGGGGGGGCACGTCCGCCGCGCCGCAGGGGCTCATCCGTCGGGCAAGGGAGGGGGCCGGTGGGCCGGGTTCGACCGGTGCGCCGCCGCATCCATCTGACGGTTCCGCAGCTCGCTGCGGCGGCGGTGGCGTTGATGCTGCTTCCTTCGGCGGTGGCCTGGTGGGCGGGAACGAGGAGTCGGCCCGCGACGCCCGGCGCGGCGGAAACGAACGGGTCGGTCCTGTCCGCCTCGGGCGTGCGACGGCCTGCCACCGGTCCGGGCTCGCCCTCCGCGGCGCCGGCAGCGCTGCCCGCGGACCTGGCGCCGCCTTCCGCAGATCTGGCGCGCGAGCTGAGAATGCTCCAGGAGGAGGTCCGCGCGCGCCGCGATGCGCTGCCGCCCGATGTCGCACGGGTACTCGACCGGAACCTGACGATCATCGACCAAGCGATCGAGGACTCGCGGCGGGCGCTGGCGTCGGATCCCGGCAACGCGTTCCTCGTCCGCCATCTCCAGCGGACGTACCGCATGAAGGCGTCGTACCTGGGCGAGGCGGTCCGTATCGCCTCGTGGTCGGGGTGAAGCGATGACGGCCCTCTGGTTGGCGGCCACGCTCGCCGCGTGGGGCGGCGTAGCCCCATCGCGGGCGATGGCTCCGGACACCCTGGTGGAGGTGCGGCGTGGAGACACCCTGGTCCTGCGGCACCTTCTCGGCGTGGTGACGGTGCGCGCGTGGGACGGTGACGCAGTCGGCGTGGAGGGGTGGCGAGGTGGCGCGCTCGACATCGCCGCGGACCGGGAGGGGGGCACGGTCGGGATCGCGCCCGCCACCCGCCGGCCGGGGCGCTTGCCGCACGACCTGATCGTACGGGTGCCCCGGTGGCTGTCCGTCGACGTACGCGGCAGGTCGGTCGACGTGAGCGTCGAGGGCGTCCGGGCCGGCGTACACGTCGAGACGGTCACGGGACACGTTCGCGTCTCCGATACGCGTGGCCTCCTGGAGGCTCGGACCGTGGAGGGTGAGGTGTCGCTCCGCGATGTCGAGGGCACGGTGGCAGCAAGCTCGATCGACGACGATGTGCGTGTCAGCGGCGTGCGGGGCTCGCTGTCGATCCGCACCGGCGACGGCGATCTCGTTGTCGAAGGCGCCAACCTCGAGCGGCTACGCGCGGAGACGCTGGACGGCGACGTCGTGTTCGCCGGGCGGCTCCGGCCGGCCGGCCGCTACGAGATCTCCGTGCACGATGGGAATGTGGAGGTGCGCATCCCCCCGGATTCCGATGTAACCATGCGCGTGTCGACCTTCGACGGGGAGTTTGCGTCGGCGTTTCCGGTAACGCTCAAGGGGTTCAGGGCGGGCGACGCCTCGGAGTTCACGCTCGGCGACGGGGGAGCCGAGTTCGCCATCGAGGTCTTCGACGGAGACATCCATCTGGCAACGCTGCGGGACGGGGGCCGGTAGCCATCCGGGAACGGGGTGCCCGTCGGCCGACCCTTCACGCGGCTTCATTCACCGGGAGAGAGACGATGCGATCGCGCAGGGGAGGGACGATGCGATTCGACGAGCGCGGCACCATGCGATTCGGAGTGAGCGGGGGCTCGAGGATGGCCATGGCGCTGGCCGGGGCGTGCGTGGCCATGGCCGCGGTTGCCGTTGCGCCGGCGGCGGCCCAGGAGCGCTACGCGCTGTCCGGCACGAAGGTCGCCGTGTACAACCTGGCGGGGAAGGCGCGGGTGGTACGAGGGTCGGGCGGCGACGTCGTCGTGAGCGTGACCCGGCACGGCGACGACGCGAACCGGCTGGAGGTCCGCACAGACGAAGTGCGCGGACGGATGACGCTGCGGGTCATCTACCCGGGCGACCAGGTCGTATATGGCGAGATGGGACGGCACTCGAGCACGTCGGTGCGGATCCGCTCGGACGGTACGTTCGGGGGGCGCATCCACCGGGGTCACCGGATTCGGATCCGTGGCTCGGGGCGCGGCGTGCACGCATGGGCGGATCTGGTCATCGAGGTGCCCGAGGGGCGGGACCTCGGGCTCCATGTGGCCGCCGGAGACGTGGAGGCTACGGACCTGGACGGCCGCTTTCTGATGGCCACGGGTTCCGGCACCATCGCCGCCACGCAGGTTACCGGCGAGCTACGCCTCGACACCGGCTCGGGTTCGGTGACGGCCGAGCGGATTCGGGGTTCGTTGAACGTGGATACCGGGTCGGGTGGCGTGACGACGAGCGACGTGAGCGGGCCGGAGGTGCGGGTCGATACCGGCTCGGGTTCGGTGCGCGGAGACGGTGTCGTAGCGGACAGGTTGCGCGTCGATACCGGGTCGGGTTCGATCAGGCTGGGCGCGGTGTCGGTGCCCGACATCTACCTCGACACGGGCAGCGGCTCCGTGGAGATGGAGCTGCGGACCGACGTGCAGCGCCTCGACGTGGACACCGGTTCCGGATCCGTCACGATCCGGGCGCCGGCCGACCTCGGGGCCGAGGTGGACATCGAGACCGGGAGCGGAGGCATCGACGTGGACTTCCCGGTGCAGGTGCGCTCCGTGCGGCGCGATCACATGGAGGGCGTGATCGGAGACGGTCGCGGCACGATCCGTGTCGACACGGGCTCGGGGGGCGTTCGTCTGATCAGGAACTGAGGGGCGCAGGCGGATCGGGCCCGGCGGTGAGGGGCACGAGGCGGGTGCGTGCCCGCGCGTCGTGACGGCGCGCGACCTCGCGGAGCACGCTCCTACCTCCCGTGCCCCCAGGGACGCCAGGCCGTGCGCCGGACCTTGGGAAGCTCGATCCAGAATGCGCTCCCCCCGCCCGCTCGGCGCTCCACACCCGCCGATCCACCGATACGCTGCATGCCCCTGCGCACGATCGCCAGGCCGATCCCCGTGCCGGGATGGTCGCCTCCCTGGATGAGGCGCTCGAAGACCTGGAAGATCCGTTCCTCCTGACCCTCCGGGACGCCGATTCCATTGTCCTCGACCCAGAGCCGGACGTGGTCGTCCGTTTCCTCGGCGTGGATGAGCACTTCGGGCTTGCGCTCGGGCGGTACGAACTTGACCGCGTTCGCCAGGAGGTTCGCCAGGACCTGCACGACCGTGGTATGGTGGCCGAGAACGGTGGGTAGCGTTCCGCGAACCTCAACGTGAGCTTCGGTCTGCTCGAGGTCGGCCTGGACCTGTTCGCGGGCCGCGGCCAGCGCCGCCTTGAGATCCACGGGCTTGAGCTCGATCTCCTCGAAGCTCAGCCGGCTGTACGCCAGGAGATCCCGGATGAGGATCTCGGCGCGCTGGCCCGACGCAATGATGCGCTGCGCGTAATCACGGGCCTCCGGATCCAGGCTGTCGCCGAAGTTCTGGAGCAGGGCGTGCGCGAAGCCCTGCATCGTACGGAGCGGTGCGCGCAGGTCGTGCGACACGGAGTAGGCGAAGGACTCGAGTTCCTGATTCGCCTGCTGCAGCTCGGAGGCCATCCGGCGGTAGCGGGCCTCGTTCTCGCGCAGTGCCTCCTCCGCTTCGAGCCGCTCCGCATACGCGGCCACCGTCGTCGCGAGATTCGCGCCCCACCGGAGAAGACGCTCCCCCGGAGGTCGCCGTTCCGTATCGGCCAGTACCAGCGTACCCACGACTCTGTCGGCGGCGTTCAGGGGAAACGCGATGTGTACCTTGATCTTGATGTCCTGAAAAACCTCGGGCGTGTAATCGGCGCGCTTGGCCGGGTCTAGAATGACGGTGGGCTTGCCGGTGCGGACGGCTTCGGCGGAGAGGCAGCGGTGCAGGGGAATCTCGATGGGTTCGTCGTCCTGCCGGGGCAATCCGTGCATCGCCGTAAGGAGCATCCTGTCGCGATCCCGATCCAGGTGTTCGATGACGACGATCGGGTAGGCGGTCGCGTCCGCGACGATATCGAGCGTCCGCTCGTACGCATCGCTCAGCGAGGAAGCGGTGAGCGTGACTTCGGAGATGGCGTACAGCGCCTCGAGTTCCTCGTTCCTCCTCGCCAGCTCCTCTCGGGCCTCGCGTTGCTCGGTCACGTCACTCAGGATTCCGTCGATGCGTGCCAGAGCGCCCGACTCGTCTCGCATTCCCTTGACGGCGGCCTGAATCCAGCGGGTGGTGCCGTCGGGCCGCCGGATCGGGTACTCGGCCCTGATCGAGATCCTCGGCTCGCCGCTCTCCAAACGCGTCCGCACCTCGCCCTCCATGAGCGGGGAGAAGAACCGTTTCTGCACCGACGGAGTGCGGAACTTTTCCTCGGGGAGCTGAAAGACGCGTTGTACCGCGGCCGAGATCTGGATCAGGCGGTTGGTCCGCGCGTCCAGCGAGAAGAAGACGTCATCGAGGTTGTCGAAGAGCGCCTCGAGCTCGCGGGTTTTCGCCTGGAGCTCCTCCTCGGCGGTGCTCCGGGCGCGGCGCGCTTCGACCAGGCGCTCCGCGATGGCCAGTCGGACCGCGAGCAACGTCGGCTCGACCGGCTTGGACACGAAGTCGTCGGCGCCGGCGTCCAGTACCTGCTGCAGGACCGAGCCATCGTCCCGGGCGGTCACCACCAGGATCACGACCGCCGCGCCCTCGGGGTGGGCTCGAACTCGCCGGCACAGCTCGATGCCGTCCATGCCGGGCAGCAGCAGATCCAGCACCAGCAGCTCCGGCGGCTCGGACACGAACGCATCCAACGCATCCTCTCCACTCTCGCAGGCCACTACCGTATAGCCGCGGGAGCGCAGCATCTCCGTCAAGAACCAGCGGTCGGTCTCCGTGTCTTCCACGAGGAGCACACGTAGGCCGGGGCCTCCGGGGACGGGGGCCTCGGCGCCGGGGGACCGGGACGAATCAGTATCGGCGCTCAGGGGACGCGATCCGTACGGGTAGGCGTGTCAGCGACGACGGATGGGGATCCTGAACGTTCTCTTCTCCCAGGCGTACACGAGGTCGCCCCCCTGGCTCCCGGTCCGCTGAAAGCTGAACGTGAGCTGCTCGACCGGCTCGTCCAGGGGTGTGGGCGTGACCTTGAACTCGCCGACGTCGGCCGCGCGGACCTTCTCGTCGATCGGAATGCCCCAGCGTTCCGTGTTCCCGTTGATGACGATCGTCCACTCCTTTTCCGTGGGGATCGCGTAGATCGAGTACGCGGCGGGCTCCAGCGCGATCCCGCCGACGGTTGCCGCGAACCCCAGGTGGAGTGTCGTCGGCTCGTTGGCTCCCATCCGCCACGGCTGGCCAAACGGGTCGGTGCCGCCCACCATGACCCGGCCCCGGGTCGACGGGCGTCCGTAACAGAGCTTGGCCTCACCGTCTCCGATGCGGATGGTCACCGAGTCCAGCGGGCTGGCGCGCTTGGCGAGCGATTCCGGCGGCCCTGAGAAGTTGCAGTGCAACTCGGCCTGCTGAGCGGAGAGGCATCCGGTGCCGGCGACGGTGACTCCGAGGGCGAGGGTCAGGCGGCGCATCGTACCTCTGGTGCAACAGTAGCCCCTACGCCGACGCCCCGACGGGCGACGGCGGCGAAGGGTTGGAACGGGTTCATTATATAGGCGCTGGCGGGGCGCGGCGCTACATTGTGCCCTCTTTTCGCCGGGCGGAGCACCCTCCGCCGGGAACGCTGTGCTGCGCAACGCTCAGCTCGCTCCAAGGGTTCCACCCATGCGAAGGCGTGCGGTGCGCGCCAGAGCGGATGCCGCCTCGAAGAAGGCGCCGCCGCCCGCCTTGATGGCGGCTTCGTATGCCCGGCGCGCCCCCTCCCACGCCCACCGTTCCTCGGCGGCGAGACCGCGCAGGAACGCCGCGACGGCCGCCGGCGGAATCCCCGACGGGCGGTACCCGGGCGGTGCCGCTTCGGGGTGGGGGTCGGCCCACGCGGGACGGCGTCCCATGGCGTCGAGCGCCGAGAGCAGGCTCCCGACCACGGTTCGGGCGAGGGCGACCGGATCGGCGTCATTGGCGGTGGCCGCGCGCCATGTCTTGGCCACCGTGCCCGTCTGGACGTCGGTCAGGCGCAGCTCGAGGTAGGCGGAGTCCAGCCCCAGGCGCGCCCATGTTCCCGACAGGACGAATTCGGCCCCGGGTGACACGCCCGCGGGCGGCGAGCCCGGCGCCCGGGGCAGACCCCGCCGCTCCCGCTCGGCGGCGGCGGCGAAGCGCCGGCGTTCGACGAGGACGACATCGCGGCGCCGGAGCAGGCCAGTGACGACCAGCTCGGAGAGCCCCAGCGAAAGATCCACGGGACTGTTGAGTTTCCATGGATCGTCGAGCAGCATCAACGCCCCCACGGCGACGCGGGGAGCCCCGGCCAGAGGCTCGGGGCGCGGTGTGGCGAGCGCGCGCCATGCTTCCTCGGAGGCCGCGGCCGACGGAGTGGCCGGGGAGGGAGCCGGCCCGCCGCCGCCGCACGACGACAGCACGGGCGCCAGGATCAGCGCCCCGGCCGGGACAAGTCGGGCGTACGCACTCCTGATCCGTTTGCTCATCGGGGGCATCACATGCGCGGGTGTGGGGTGAACAGGCACTCCACGAAAAGTAGGGTATCGCCCGGGCGGGCGTACAGAGTTTTCCCGGCAGCGCGCCGAGCGGGCCTGGTGTCTCGCAGGAGGCCCGATAGAATGATGAGGATCATTTCTTCCTTCTGCGGAGTTGTGTTGTTGTGGTACCTGTGAATGTGAGTCGTCCCGTCACGTGTCGCGACGTTCGCGGATCGAGGCGCTCCGCGACGCGGCGGCGTCACGCAGGATGAACGCGCCGTCCGCGTTTCGTTTCCGGCATCCCGTGGAGGTGCGCTTCAAGGACATCGACGTGGGGGGGCACGTCCACCATTCCCACGCGCTGGTGTACTTCGAGGAGGCACGGGCCGCATACTGGCGAGAGGTCGTGGGACGCCCCGGCCTCGATGACATCGACTATATCATGGCCGAGGCCGAGGTCCGTTGGCGGCGGCGCGTCCTCTGGCCGCAGAGGCTCGACGTTGGGGTGCGGGTGACGCGCCTCGGAAGGAAGCATTGGAAGATGGCGTACGAGGTGAGCTCGGACACCGGCGAGAGACTGATCACGGGAAGCACCGTTCAGGTGATGTACGATTATGCGCGTGGGGTCGTGGTGAGGATCCCGGCGGAGGTGGCGTCGGCCATGGAAGCATGGGACGGGCCGTTCGGCCATGGGCGCCGGAGGGGGTAAGGAGCATGTGCACGCGCTCACGATGGGCGGCGAGGCCGGTGCGCCGACACGACGCGTACACCGTGGATCGTCGCGCTGTAAGCTATGGACCCGTGCACGGTATACGTCACCGGTGCGTGGACGTGGGGGCGGCTGGACCGGCGCGGTGCGGCGCGACCGTTGACCTTGGGGCCGCGCATTGAATAAGTTTCCAAGCTTGACCGCCGACGGGCGGACCGCGGACCCCGCGCAAGGTGTCCGGTTTATCAGTATCAAGAGGAGTCCGGTCACGGTGCCGGACCGTCCGCCACGGCGGAAACGAGGGCGGGGACAACCCCGAGGAGACTCCAGGATGATTCGACGACTGAGGCTTGGGCTGATCATGGTCGCGACCGCGGCCATGGCCCTGGCACACGCGGTGCGGTTGGAAGGCCAGCAACAGGTTCAGGGACGGTTTCGCGTTCTCATCCCGAACTTCGAACCCCTCGAGGGCGCCAACAAGAAGTTCGGCGAGAAGGCGGCGAAGGATCTTCGCGAACTGGTGAACTCGCTTGCGACGCACCAGCCGATCGAAGAGAAGGAGATCAAGAAGAGTCTCCGGCGCTTCAAGATGAAGATGGACCAGTTGAACTGCATCCGTACCCGTCAGCTCGCACAGCAGATCAGCGCCAAGGTCGCGCTCTGCGCATCGTACTCCGAGGACGGGAAGCAGGTTACCGTCAACGCGGCATTCTGGGACATCGAGGCCGGTGAATCCTTTCCCGTGACCCCGGTGACGGTCGGCGAGAAAGAGGACAAGGTCGCGGCGCAGCACATCTTCGACCAGTTCGACCAGTACGTCCAGCAGATCCGCTATGCGGCCTTCTGCGTGGACTACGCGCAGAGCCAGCAGTGGGACAACGCCCTGCGCAACTGCGACAACGCGCTGAAGCTGAATCCCAAGGCGATCGCCACGCGCTACCAGCGCGCCCGCATCCTGTTCAACACGAAGCGTTATGACGAGGCGCTCGCCGAGCTGAAGACGGTGCTCGAGCAGAATCCGATCCACGAAGACGCGCTGCAGCTCGCCGGATACATCTCCGCGACGATCGGTCAGGATGACCAGGCGCGGGAGTACTACAACAAGTACCTCCAGATCAATCCGGGCAACGCGGCCGTCCGGATGAAGATCGCGTATGACCTGGCGACGGCGGGCGACCCGGTGGGCGCCATGCAGCTCATCCAGAAGGGGCTCGACGTTGATCCGAACAACATCGATCTGTGGGAGCAGTACGGTGGATTCGCCTTCTCCGCGGCACTCGAAGCGGCCAAGGCGGCCGGCGCGGAGAACGGCGGCGGACTGCCCCCGGAGGCGGTCGAGCTGTACCGAAAGGCGATCCAGGCGTACGAGAAGGTCTTCGCCGCGAAGGGAGCCGAGACGCCGGTGGGCCAGCTCCGGAATATCATCGCGGCGTACATCCAACTCGACGAGCTCGACCAGGCCATCGACGTGGCCGAACGGGCGCTGCAGACGCACAAGGACGAGGCGAGCCTCTGGGCCGTGTACGCCGACGCGCTGCAGAGGAGCGGGCGGTTGGACGACGCGATCACGGCGCTGGACCGGGTCAAGCAGATCGACCCGTCGTATCCCAACGTGAGCTTGCGGCAGGGCAACTGGTTGATCCAGGCCGAACGCATCGACGATGCCGTCAAGGTGCTCAAGGCGGCCGTCGCCGAGGATCCGCAACAGGCGGACAACGCCGCACGGCTGATCTTCGGCGACGCCTACTCCAAGGGCGTCCAGAAGAACAACTTCGGGTACGCGGTGCGCGGTATCACCGCGGCACAGCAGATTCCGGGGGTCAGCTCGCTGCTGAAGAGCCAGCTCAACTTCTGGCTCGCCTACAGCCTGTACCAGGGCGCGGTGAAGGAGCAGAAGCCTGGAACGGTGGAGACGGCGAAGAAGACGCTGCCGAAGTTCCAGCGTGCGTACAAGCTCTTCCAGCAGTCGAAGGAGTATACGGACACGCAGAAGTCCATCACGCTGTCGCAGTTCCTGAACAACACGAACACCTACATCGAGATCCAGCAGGCGATCATCAAGCGCGGGCGGTGACGCCGGCGGGCTCCTAGCGCCCGATCCGACCGGATCCGGGACGGAGGCGCCGCGGGGGGACGACCCTCGCGGCGCCTCCGTGCGTTCATTCGGGAATTCACGGAATCGACTCGAGGTGAATCTTCGGTTTTTGTTCGTATTGAGAACGAGCGCCTGACTCCGCTGAGCCCGAAGATCCGCGCGCTGCCTTGCGTTTCGGCGGATTCCACTGCTTTCCCCCTCCGATGAGAATCCCGGAAAAATAGTCTTGCGTCGTGTGGGATTGGATCCTATTATGGTTCCACAATTCACCATCTGTCCCCACTTCTCCCCACAAGGTGCCACCCGATGAGCGGCTTCCTCGGGAAGTTCGAGTACCAGATGGATGAGAAGGGGCGGGTGAGTCTTCCCTCGGCGTTCCGCCGGGAGGCGGACTCCGACCGCTTCGTTCTCCTCCAGTGGGAGGAAGCGTATCTGACGTTGTTCCCCGAGAAGAAGTGGACGGACGTGCAGGAGCGCCTGCTCGAGTTCCGCAAGAAGAATCGGGCCGCGTGGAATCAGGTTCGTGAGATCGTCTCGAATGCGGTCGAGGTAAGCCCGGACAAACAGGGGCGGATCCTGGTTCCCACCTGGCTCCAGGAGGCCGCCGGACTCTCCGGCACGGTGCTTCTGAACGGCAACATCGACCGCGTGGAGCTGTGGAACCCCGAGCGTTACCGGGAGTCGGTGGAGGCGCAGGCGGGCGATCTGCAGCAGTTCTCCCACCAACTCTTCGGCTGAGGGAGCCGGCGTATGGTGGCCTCCGCGGGCGGAGCGACGGACGGCACGGGAAAGGCGGGGCGTTACCACGATCCCGTGATGGTGGACGAAGTCATGGGCTTCCTCGAGCCGCATGGACGGGGCCTCTATCTGGACGGGACGGTGGGTGGCGGGGGTCACGCCGCGGTCCTGCTCGAGCGGTGCCGCGTGCCGCCTGCTCGCGGTGGACGTGGATCCCGAGGCGTTGCGGGAGGCCCGGTGCAGGCTGGCGCCGTACCGCGGCCGCGTGCGGTTCCTGCGCGCGCCGTTCGAGCGCGCGGTGGCCGATGCCGAGGTCGCGGCGGAAGGGCTGGCCGGAGCGCTCCTGGACCTCGGCGTCAGCTCGCGCCAGCTCGACGAGGACGAGCGGGGCTTCGCGTTTCGCAGAGGCGTGGCACTGGATATGCGGATGGACAGGGACATGGAGATGGATGCCGCACGCTTGCTGGCCGAGGCGGACGAAGCCCGGCTGACCCGTGTCTTCACGGAGTTGGGCGAGGAGCCCCGAGGCCGGCGCCTGGCCCGCGAGGTCGTGCGCCGGCGCGCCCGCGCCCCTTTCGCCACTTCCGACGATCTGGTGGGCGCGCTCTCGGCCACCCTGGGCCGCAGCCCGACGCCGCGGGAAAAGTCGCGCATCTTCCAGGCGGTGCGCATCGCGGTGAACGACGAGCTCGACACCCTGTCACGGGCGCTGCCGGGAATCCGCGACGTCCTGCTGGCCGGGGCGGTGCTCGTGGTGATCGCGTATCACTCACTCGAGGACCGCATCGTCAAGAACGCGTTCCGCGAGTGGAGCAAGGCGTGCATCTGCCCGCCGGACCTCCCGATCTGTACGTGCCGCGGGCGTGCGTTGGGCCGGACGCTGACCCGGCGTCCGCTGCGGCCGACCGCCGAGGAGGTGGGCAGGAATCCCCGCGCACGCTCCGCGCGACTGCGGGCGTGGAGGAAGGCCGCATGATGGAGCTCGGCGGGGTCGTGCGCATGGTGTTGGCGGTGGCGTTCCTGCTGGCGTCGCTGAGCTTCGTTACCTGGCGTCAGAGCCGGGCCTTCGAGGCTCTGACGCAGCTCGACCGTCTTCGCGACGAGGCGGCGGTGGCCCGCGCTCGCCGCTCCGAGCTCGCGCGCCGGATCCAGGTCCTGGAGAGCCGGGTGCGCGTGGTCCCGGAGGCGCGCAGGCGTCTGGGCATGCACATGCCCCGCGCCGATGAGATGGTCTTTCTCCCGGGAGACCTTCCGTGACCGGCGTGCCCCCCTGCGGTCGGCCGGGACCATGGCGCCGCCGGATCCTGCTCGGCGCGTGGCTCGTGGCGTCCGGGATCGTCGTGGTGCGCGCCGCTCAGGTGCAGACCGTGCAGGGCCGCCAGTGGCGGGCGGCGGCCGCCGCGCAGCACCGCACGGACCACAGTGTCGTGGCGTCGCGCGGGGGCATTCTCGACCGCGACGGCACGCCGCTGGCGGTGACGCGGGAATCGTACCGGGTGAGCGTTGCGCCCGGCGAGGTGGAAGACGTGGCGGCGGTGCGTTCCCTGCTCCGCAGGACGTTGGACATCTCGGCCGCAGCGGCGAAGCGGGCCACGGATCCGAAGCGTCGCTGGCACGTGTTGCCCGGACGCTATCAGGCGGGCGTGAAGGATGCGCTCTCCGGCGTGCGCGGCGTGTATCTCGAGAGGGAGATCCGCCGCTACTACCCCCACGGTGATCTCGCGCGCGGGGTGCTGGGCGCCGTGATCGACGACGAGGGGCGTGGAGGCATCGAGCAGGTCTACGACTCCCTGCTGCGTGGTCGGCCCGGGCGGGAGGTCGTCGCGCACGATCCGGCCGGACAGCCGATTCCCGGCGAGACGTATCTCGTACGCCCGCCGGTGCCTGGCGGGCAGGTTGTCCTGACCCTCGACCTGGATCTCCAGGAGATGGCGCAGCAGGCGCTCGAGGAGGCGATCGAGGAGAACGAGGCCGAAGGGGGCGACGTGGTGGTCACCGACCCCCGGACCGGCGAGGTCCTGGCCCTGGTCTCGATCCATGAGGGCAGGAAAGACGGGGTGTCGGCGATCAACACGCCGTACGAGCCCGGCTCCACCCTGAAGCCGTTCACGGTGGCGGGGCTCCTGTCAAAGGGGCTGACCTCGCTGCGCGACACCGTGAATGTCGGAGAAGGCACGTGGGCGGTTGCCGGGCGGGTGCTGCACGACGTCCACTCCGAGGGACGCATGTCGGTAGCGGATGCCCTGAGGATCTCGTCGAACGTCGGCATCGCCAAGGCGGCTCAGGCCTTCTCACCCGGCCAGCAGTATGAGAACCTGCGGGACTTCGGCTTCGGTACCCCCACCGGCATCGAGCTTCCGGGCGAGGTTGCCGGCGTGCTGCGGCGTCCCCGGCGCTGGTCCGCCCAGTCTTCCGCCTCGCTGGCCATTGGCTACGAGATCTCCGTGACGCCCCTCCAGATGGCCATGGCGTACGGCGCACTGGCCAACGAAGGGATGCTCATGCAGCCGTACGTGATCCGCGAGGTTCGTGATCCGTCCGGTGCCGTGGTCGAGCACAAGGCTCCGAGAGTGGTGCGGCGGGTGGTCCCTCCCCACGTGGCACGCCAGGTGGGCCGCGTGCTGGTGGATGTCGTCGAGGACGGGACGGGTACCCGCGCGCGTCTGGGCACGTTCCGCGTGGCGGGCAAGAGCGGCACGAGCCGGGCGTACACGCCGGACGGGGGGTACCGGCGCGGCGAGTACTACGCCTCGTTCGTCGGCTTCTTTCCCGCCGATGACCCGCAACTCGTGATCGTCGTCAAGCTGGACCGTCCGCGCGCCGGCACCTACTACGGGGGATCGACCGCGGCCCCGGTGACGCGGGCCACCATGGAGGCGGCGCTCGCGGCACGCGCCACGCCGCTCGACCGCAACGCGCTGCTGCGCTCCGTGCGGGCGAGGCCGGCGCCGGCCCGCACGGCGGACATCTTTCGCTTTGCGGCGCAGCCCATCGACCCTCCCGCGCCGCCCGAAACGGCAGCCCGCGGCGGTGCGGGAGCCTCCGGGCCGGCCGGAGGCGTGCCGGTGCCGGATGTGGCCGGACTGCCCACGCGGGTGGCGGCGAGGCGGCTCCACAGGCTGGGTCTTCGGGTGATCCAGCTTCATCCGGGACCGGCGGTGGGCACGCTGCCCGGACCCGGCGCCCGTGTGGTTCCCGGTGACACGATCCGTCTCCTGACCGGCGTCGACCGTCCCGATGACGGCGGCGGTGAGGGAGTGCATACGGATGGGTAGCGCGTCCGTGCCGCTGGCCGCCGTGGCCTCCGTGCTCCGCTCCGCAGGCCTCCTCGAGGAGGTGCGCGGCCCGGAGGACGTCGCCGTTACCGGGGTCAGCTCGGACTCGAGAGCCGTGGCGCCCGGCGATCTCTTTCTCGCGTGGAAGGGCATGGATGTCGACGCGCACGACTATGTCGCGGCGGCTGAAGCGAAGGGAGCGGTTGCCGCGGTGGTGGAGCGACCGCTCGACGCCGTTGGCCTGCCGCAACTGGTCGTGTCGGACGGCCGGACCGCGGCGGCGCTTGCGGCGGACGTCGTGCATGACTCGCCCTGGCGGCGGCTCTTCACGGCCGCGGTCACCGGAACCAACGGCAAGACCACCACCGCGCTCATCGCGCGTCACCTGCTGTCGCGCTCCGGCCCCGCCGCGTCGGTCGGCACGCTCGGCCTCGTCGAGGCCGACGGATCGGTTCGAGCCGGTACCGAGGGGCTGACGACTCCGGGTCCCGTGCAGGTATCACGGTGGCTGAAGGATCTGCGCGACGCCGGTGTGCGCGCGGTGACGATCGAGGCGTCGTCCCACGCCCTCGAGCAGCGCCGGCTCGATGGCGTGCGCTTCGACGCGGCGGTCTTCACGAACCTCACCCAGGATCACCTCGACTATCACCACGACTTCGCGCGGTATCTCGCGGCGAAAGCACGGCTCGTCGAGCTGCTGAAGGATGGGGGGATTGCCGTCGTCAACGTGGAGCAACGGGCGTGGGAAGGGCTGGCCTCCGGGGGGCATCCCGTGTGGACGTTCGGGATCACCGTCCCGGCCCGGGTGCGGGCCGTCGACCTCGTGCTCGGCGAGGACGGCTCTCGCTTCACCCTCGACATCGACGGCCGGTGCGGCGCGGTCCGACTGCCCCTGCTCGGGCGGTACAATGTAGAGAACGCGCTGGGAGCCGCGGCGGTCGCTGCGGCCTCGGGGCTGGGGACGGAAGAGATCGCCGAGGCGCTCGCGTCCGTGCCCCAGTTGCGCGGGCGGCTCGAGGCGGTGCGGCGCCGCCCCTTTACCGTGCTCATAGACTTCGCGCATACCCCCGACGCTCTCGACGGAGCGCTTGCGGCTGTGCGCCCTGTGACGCGTGGGCGGCTGATCGTCGTCTTCGGCGCCGGCGGCGACCGGGACAGCGGCAAGCGCGCCCTCATGGCCGAGGCCGCCCGCAGGCATGCGGACGTCGTGATCCTCACCTCCGACAATCCGCGCACCGAGGATCCCGAGCGGATCCTGGACGATCTGGCCGTGGGCATGGGAGAGGCCACGTACGAGCGCCTCGCGGATCGGCGTGTGGCCATCTGCCGGGCGCTGGAGATCGCGCGCCCCGGCGACACGGTCCTGCTCGCCGGCAAGGGCCATGAGACGTACCAGGTCGTAGGTCGGGAGAAGCGTCCGTTCGACGAGCGGGTGGTGGTCGAGGAGTGCCTGTCCGCGCTGGGGGTCGCATGAGCGGCTTCGTGTGGAGTGATCGACACGTCCGCCGCGCGCTGGGGCTCCGCGCCGAGCTGGCCGCCGAAGACGTGACGTACACGGGCGTCTCGACGGACAGCCGCACGATCCGCGCGGGAGATCTGTACGTGGCGCTCGTCGGGGAGCGGTTCGACGGGCACGACTTCGTGGCGGACGCGCTGGCCCGCGGGGGCGGCGGCGCGGTGGTCTCGCGCCCCGTACCGGGTGAGCCGGCCGGCCGGCTCTATCCCGTGGGCGACACGCTCGAGGCGCTCGGCGCCCTGGCGGCGTACCGGCGGCGCGCGCTCGCCGCCCCCGTCGTGGCGATCACCGGATCCGCGGGCAAGACGGGAACCAAGGAGTTCACCCGTGCCGCGCTTGCCGCCGCCTACCGCGTGCATGCCACCGAGGGAAACCTGAACAACCGCATCGGGGTGCCGTTGACGTTGCTCGGCGTCCCGTCGGACGTCGAGGTCGTCGTGCTCGAGCTGGGCACCAACGAGCCGGGCGAGATCGCGGCGCTCGCCGCGATGGTCCGGCCCGACGTGGCCGTGATCACCAACGTCGGCGAGAGCCATCTCGAGGGTCTGGGGTCCATCGAGGGCGTGCTCGACGAGAAACTCGAGCTGCTGCGGGGGATGGTGCAGGGAGGTACCTGCGTGGTGGGCGACGAGCCTTCCGTGTTGGCGGAACGGGCCGCGGCGTTCTGTCCAAGGCTCCGCGTGGCCGGGTGGAGCGACGCCGCCGATCCGGATCTGCGTCCGGAGGGCGTGGAGCAGGACGTCTTCGGCGGCTACCGCTTCCGCTGGCACGACCACGCGGTGGCGTTGCAGGTGCCGGGCCGTCACGCGGTGTCGAACGCGCTGCTCGCCCTCGCGGTGGCGGACGTCATGGGCGAAGGCGCCGCCGCCGCGGCGCGGGCGGTCTCGGCGGTTACGGCCGGCGCGATGCGGGGTGAGGTCCGCAGATTGAATGATCTGACGTTGATCGTGGATTGCTACAACGCGAATCCCCAGAGCGTGCACGCCGCCCTCGACCTGCTCGAGTCTCTCGGCGCCCACGCCCGCACGGTGGCGGTGCTCGGCTCGATGCTGGAGTTGGGGACGCAGTCGGCGCGCCTGCACCGCGAGGCGCTCCTCGACGCGCTCGCCCGCCCGATCGACCTCGTGGTGGCCACGGGCGCCTTCGCCGCGGCCGCGCACGTACTCGAGGGACCCGCGGAGGCGTCGGCCGGCGAGGGCTCCGCGGCCCGCGGCGCCGGGAGCGACGAGGCGGTAGAGGAGGAAGAGGGGCGTCACCCGGGCGGTCCGGAGATCCTGGTCCGATCGGAGTGGGCCGACGCCTACCCCGAGCTCCGGGCGCGACTCGCGGGCGGTGAGGTCGTGCTGTTGAAGGCTTCACGGGGCGTGGCGCTCGAGGGCATGCTGCCGCTGCTCGAGCGCGACTTCGGTTCCGCCGCGGCGCCGGTGGGAGGGGTGTGCTGATGCTCTTCCACCTGCTTCCCAGGTTCTCCGACGTCCACATCGTCTTCAACCTGTTTCGCTACATCACGTTCCGGGCCGCGGGCGCGATGGTCACCTCACTGCTCATCGCCTTTGCCGTGGGGCCCCCGGTGATCCGGCGGCTACGTCGCATGGACGTGGGCCAGGTGGTGCGTGACGTCGGGCCGGAGAGCCATCGGAGCAAGGCCGGAACGCCGACGATGGGCGGGATCATCATCATCCTGTCGGCGACGCTCTCGACGCTGCTCTGGGCGCAGCTCACCAACTGGTACACGGTGCTCGCGGTGGGCTCGCTGCTCTGGATGGGCGCGATCGGCTTCGTCGACGACTACCTGAAGGTCGTCCAGGGGCGCACCCGCGGTCTGGTGGCGCGCTACAAGATGGTCGGCCAGGTGAGCTTCGCGCTTATCCTGGGGGGATTCCTCCTGTGGCACCCCATCTCTCAGTATCCCACGACGTGGACCGGCGTGCCCTTCTTCTCACGCTGGGCCGCGTCGTTCTGGGGGCCGGCTTTCCTCGCGTTCGTGGCGGTGGTGGTGGCGGGGACGTCCAACACGGTGAACCTGACGGATGGCCTGGACGGGCTGGCGACCGGCCTCGCCGCGATCGCGGCCACGACGTTCGCGCTGTTGGCGTACGTCACCGGGCGGAGTGACACGTCGCGCTACCTCGGCCTTTTCTATCTGCCGGGTGCCGGTGAGCTGACGATCTTCGCGGTGGCGCTGGCCGGGGCCGCGCTCGGGTTCCTCTGGTTCAACGCCCACCCTGCCGAAGTCTTCATGGGCGACACCGGATCGTTGGCGCTGGGAGGCGCGATCGGCGTCGTTGCGATCCTTCTCAAGGCGGAGTTCCTCCTCGTGATCGTGGGAGGCGTCTTCGTCCTGGAGGGCGTCTCGGTGATCCTGCAGACGTCCTACTTCAAGTACACGGCCCGCCGCTTCGGTCAGGGGCGGAGGGTCTTCAGAATGGCCCCCATCCACCACCACTTCGAGAAGCTCGGCTGGGCGGAATCCAAGGTGGTGGTCCGTTTCTGGATCCTCGGAATCCTCTGCGCGATGCTGGCGGTCAGCACGCTGAAGATCCGATAGCGGACAGGATGCGAAACGGTGGCGGCCCGGAATCATGAGCGGAGTGAGCGGAGCGAAGGTAGCGGTCATCGGGCTGGGCGCCAGCGGACGAGCCGCGGCGCGTCTGGCCCTTACACAGGGAGGTGAAGTCCATGTCTCGGATCTGCGTACTGATGCCCCGACTGCAGCTCGTGGAAACGAGCTCGCCGCCCTCGGAGCGGATGTCGAGCTGGGACGACACGATGTCGCGCGCCTGGCGCGAGCCGACCTCGTCGTGGTCAGTCCCGGAGTATCGCCCGACGCTCCGGTGCTCCGAGGCCTCGCGGATCGTGGTGTTCGGTGGATCTCCGAGCCTGAGTTCGCCGTTCGGTTCTACTCGGGTTCACTGATCGCCGTTACCGGCACCAACGGCAAGACGACGACGTCCGTGCTCATCGCGCACCTGCTGGAGACGGCGGGCCGGTCCGTGGCCCTCGGCGGAAACGTGGGCGGAGGCCTGGCGCCCGCGGCCTCGGAGCTCGCTCTGCGGGACGAGGCCCCGGAGTGGTACGTCCTGGAGCTCAGCTCCTTCCAGCTCGCGGGCATCGAGCGCCTGCGCCCCGACATCGGCGTCGTGACGAACCTGTCTCCGGACCACCTGGATCGATACGCGAGCGTGCAGGACTACTATGAAGACAAGCGCCGTATCTTCCTCAATGCGGATGTGCGCAGCCGGTGGGTGCTCGGCGCCTCACCCGGCGTCGAAGCGCTGGCAGGGGGCGCGCCGGGCACGCGCTTCCGCTTCGGCGACGCGCCCGCGGAAGGCCGCCACGCGTTCGTCCGCGACGGCACGCTGACGCTGCGCGTGGAGCGCGAGGAGCCGCTGCTACCGGAGGCCGAGCTTCCGCTCCTCGGCGGGCACAACGTGCGCAACGCCCTGGCCGCCGCGCTCACCGCCCGGCTCGCCGGGACCCCGACCGAGGCGATCGCCGCCGGGCTGCGCGCCGCGCGGGCGCTGCCGCACCGGTTGGAGCCGGTCGTCGAGCGGGGCGGCGTGCTATGGGTCGACGACTCGAAGGCCACGAACGTGGCGGCCACCCGGAGCGCCCTGGAGAGCCTCGCGCGCCCCGTCGTGCTCCTGCTGGGCGGCAAGGACAAGGGCGAGGACTACCGCGCCCTCCGCACCGCCGTCGCCGAGAGGACCCGGGCCGTCGTCGCGTACGGCGCGGCGGGCGAGCGCATCGCGGAAGCGCTTCGGGGAGCCACTCGACTGGCGCACGTGACGGGCGACTTCGGCGAGGTCGTGCGCACCGCGGCCGCCACGGCGCAACCGGGAGACATCGTGCTGCTGTCTCCCGCATGTTCGTCGTTCGACATGTTCACCGACTACGAGGCCCGTGGCCGCCGCTTCGCGGAGCTGGCCCGGGAGGTTGCGTGATGGCGCACCCGACCGACGTCGCGCCTCCGGGCCCGGTGCTGCTGCCCGAATCGGGGCTGGGAAGGGGGTGGGAGGGGCCCGCGCTGATCGCGCTGACGCTCCTGCTGCTCTCCGTCGGGCTGGTCACGCTCTACTCGGCCAGCTCGTTCCTGGCGCTGCGCCAGCACCTGCCCGATACGTACTATGTACTCCGGCAGGCGGTGGGAGCCGCGCTCGGGCTGGGCGTGCTTGCGGCGTGCGCACTGGTGCCGTATGCGTGGTGGCGGCGGGCGGCGTGGCCGCTGCTGTGGGTTTCGGTCGCGCTGCTGGTCGTCATCATCCTGCCGTGGACGCACGCCATCGCCCCGGAGATCAAGGGCGCGCGGCGCTGGCTCCGGCTGGGCGTGCGGGTCCAGCCGTCGGAGCTGGCGAAGATTGCGATGGTCGTCTGGACCGCGACCATGGCCGTGAAGAAGCACGAGCACTTCCGGAGCCTGACCCGCGGGCTCGGGCCATTCTTCCTCGTATGGCCCGTGCTCCTCGTGCCGATCGTGCTGGAGCCCGACCTCTCCACGGCGTGCCTCGTGGGCATCCTGGGCGTGCTGATCGTCTTCGCGGCGGGCGTCCGGCCCGCGCATTTCCTCTTTCTGGGCGCGCTCGTGGTGCCGTGGCTCAAGGACCAGTTCGCGGTCGGCTTCCGGGCGCAGCGGCTGGCCGCGTTCCTCAATCCGGCGGCCGATCCGTCCGGAGCGGGTTTCCAGGTGCACCAGTCGCTGGTGGCGGTCGGATCGGGCGGGCTCACGGGGGTGGGCTTCGGCGAGGGCCGGCAGAAGTTCGGCTTTCTGCCCGAGGCGCACAACGACTTCATCTTCGCGATGGTCGGCGAGGAGTGGGGCCTGCTCGGGATCGTCTTTCTCGTCTCGCTGTACATGGCCATCGTGTTGGTGGGGTTTCGCATCGCCAACCGGGCGCCCGACCTCTTCGGCGAGTTGCTGGCTATCGGCTTCACGAATCTGATCGCGCTGCAGGCCGTGCTCCACATGGCGGTCGGGCTCGGCCTCGTGCCCCCGACAGGGCTGGCGCTGCCGCTCATCTCGTACGGCCGCTCCAACCTTCTGGTCACGCTCGCCGCGGTGGGCATTCTCATGTCCGTTGCCCGCGAGGCGCCGGGCGGGAAGGGGGCCCGTGCATGAGCGCGCGCGCACCACGGCCGTCTTCTCGGGCGGCGGCACCGGCGGCCATCTGTACCCCGCGTTGGCCGTGGCCGATGCCGTGGCCACGATCCGCCCCGACGTGCGCGTCGTCTTCGTCGGAGCGCACAGGGGCATCGAGGCGCGCGTCCTGCCGCAGCGGGGCATGGAGCACCTGCTTTTGCCGGTCGAGGGCTTCGCGCGGGGTGCGGGATGGCGGGGATGGAAGGCGCTGCCCGCGCTCGCGCGCTCCGTGGTGGAGGTGGCCGACCTGTATGCCCGGCTTCACCCGGAGGTGGTCGTGGTGACCGGGGGATACGCCGGCGCGCCGGCAGGGCTCGCGGCCGCGGCGATGGGCGTGCCGCTGGTGCTCCAGGAGCAGAACGCCGTTCCCGGTCTCACGACGCGACTGCTGAGCCGCTGGGCCCGGCGCATCCATGTGGCGTTTCCCGAGGCGCTCGAGCGGCTGCCGCGCTCGATCGCGCGCCGGAGCGTCGTCAGCGGCAACCCCGTCGCGGCACCGGTGGCGCGATCCCGCGCGGAAGCGCGCACGCGCTTCGGTCTTCCGGCCGACGCGCCCGTCGTGCTCGTGGTGGGGGGAAGCCAGGGCGCCCGGGCGCTCAACCGGGCTGTGCTCGACGCCGCGCGCGAGGTTGCCGGCGGCGCGCGGACACGGCCCGCCGGGATGCACCTCCTCTGGTCGACCGGTCCCCGCCACTTCGAGGCGGTCGCCTCGGCGCTGAGCGCCCTGGGTGGGCCCGGGTGGGTTCACGCCGCCCCGTATATCGACGACATGCCCGCGGCGCTCGCGGCCGCGGACATCGCGGTCAGCCGCGCGGGGGCCATGGCCACCTCGGAGCTCGCCGCGTGGGGCGTGCCTTCGGTGCTCGTGCCGCTGCCCACGGCGGCGGCCGATCACCAGACGCACAACGCCCGCGCGCTCGCGTCGGCGGGTGCGGCGACCATGCTCCCGGAGACCCGTCTGAGCGCGGACACGCTGTGGCGGGAGATCAGCCGGCTGCTGGAGGCCGACCCCGTGCGGGAGACCATGCGCGAGGCCGCCCTGGCCCGGGCGCGCGCGGACAGCGCCGAGGTCATCGCACGCGACGTGCTGTCCCTCGTCCGCTCCACCGTCCGCAGGGGGGAACCCCGATGACAGTCCGGGATTTCAGAACACTCGCGACGACCGGCGTCGTCCATTTCATGGGGATCGGCGGGGCGGGGATGTTCGCGCTGGCGGAGCTGATCCTGCGTCGCGGTGGACGCGTGACCGGATGCGATCTTCGCGAAGGCCCGGCCGTGCTGGCCCTGGAAGCGCTCGGTGCTACCGTATTCATCGGGCACGATCCCGGGCACGTCGAGGGCGTGGATGCGCTGGTCGTCACCTCGGCGGTGCCCGCCGGCCATCCCGAGGTGCTGCGCGCGCACGAGCTGGAGATCCCGGTGCTCAAGCGGGCCGAGGCGCTCGGTGCGTGGGTGAACCCGGCGCGCGTGGTCGCGGTGGCCGGAACCCACGGCAAGACGACCACGACCGCCATGGCCACCCGGATCCTCGAGGAGGGCGGCATGGAGCCGACGGGCCTCGTCGGCGGGTCCGTGCCCGACTGGGGGGGCAACCTTCGCCTGGGATCCGACGAGCTCTTCGTGGTCGAGGCCGACGAGTACGATCGCTCCTTCCTCACGCTCGAGCCGGACGTGGCCGTGATCACGAACCTCGAGGCGGATCATCTCGACATCTACGGCGACCTCGATGGCGTGCGCGAGGGCTTCCGGATCTTCATCTCCGCGCTGCGACAGGGAGGGCGAGCGGTCGTGTGCGCGGACGACCCGGGTGCCTCCGAGCTGCTCGGGGAGATGGGCGCGGCGGGATACGCGTACGGCCTGTCGGCCGGAAGCCAGCTCCGTGCCACCGACGTCGAGGTTCGCTCCGCCGGCACGACCTTCCACGTGATGGAAGAGGGCATCGACCGCAGTCGGGTGGCGCTGGCACTCGGCGGCATCCACAACGTCCGCAACGCGCTGGGCGCCGCCGCCGCCGCCCGCCACGTCGGGGTCGCCTGGGAGGCTGTGCGCGAAGGCCTTGCGTCGTTCCACGGCGTGGGACGTCGCTTCGAGGTTCTCGGACGGGTGGGGGGCGTGGAGATCGTCGACGACTATGCGCACCACCCCACCGAGGTGTGGGCCACGCTCGAGGCGGCCCGGGCCTCACGCCCGAAAGCCCGGCTCGTCGTCGTCTTCCAGCCGCACCTGTACACACGCACGCGGGATTTCTACCAGGAGTTCGGCGCTGCGCTCGCCGAGGCGGACGCCGTGTGGGTCACCGACGTCTACCCCGCCCGTGAGGCGCCGATCGACGGCGTGACGGGCGCGTTGGTGGCCGAGGCCGCGCGCGAGGCGGGGGCGCTGGAGGTCGTCTACCATCCGGATCTCCACGATCTGGCCGAGGCGCTCGTTTCCGCGCTCAGGGCGGGAGACGTGCTGCTGACGATGGGTGCCGGCTCGGTCGACCGGGTCGGACCCGAGGTGCTACGGCG
>Ga0114931_10001413_pt1 | contig 30616 bp, 25 predicted proteins | sample 2SBtaG_FD_89579 | JGI IMG/M metagenome (GOLD analysis project Ga0114931, IMG submission 89579) | Deep subsurface microbial communities from Kolumbo volcano to uncover new lineages of life (NeLLi) - 2SBTROV14_V59a metaG | ecosystem: Environmental > Aquatic > Marine > Volcanic | place: Kolumbo... | reverse complement strand
GACGATTGGATTAGGATTGGTGTATTTGTACTTATCAGGGAGTAAATAATCAAGCACTAACCCCTTAGTTTGTACATCACCATCTAGAACTTGGAAAGCTACCTCCAATGACCAATAGGTAAAGTCACCCTTCTTAATGGGTATAACGAGGTCTGTAAGTTTGTTGCTCACAATTGAGAGCATACCTGCAGGCTTGATTCTCTCGACTTCAACCAAGAGGGAGAGGATCGCATTTCTAACTAATATATCACGTTCTGCATTATCAAAGATTCCCTGATCAGCTGGAACGGTAATTACTGTACCAAGAGAGATATTGGCGACTGTCATATTAGCAGCCTTACTTACAACAAGAGATGCATTTCTTTCCCAATCAAGAATAAGACTACCTCTCTTAGGAATTTTGGAAACTTGATAATCAGTGATCCCATACGATGTGGTCTGATTTGTGGTGTCATCATACGTTCCAATAGAGCGGAGATGCTTCAGATTATCTACCAGATTAATCGAACCCTGCAGAGATTGGAGGAGGTAATCTGACGAAGAAGCCCAGGTGTAATTTCCGCCTAATCGATATCTCCTTGCTTTGTATTTTTTCGTATTGGGAGTGTACCAGACTCCGGTTATGCTGTGAGTGGTCGAATTATCGACAATTCCTTTCGAGTAAAGAAGACTGACACTACCCATCATAAGAAGAGGCTTTCCAGACATGTAGATCTTCATCATCTCAGCAGATGACTTAGTATTCACCGCCCACTCTGCATTGATTATGAGATCACTGTGGAGAGCAATAGCAGTTCCATTAAATGTCTGACTACTATCGTACACATCGGTTAAATTATTCAGACGGTAGTACAATTTACTCGAACCATTGAGCTCTTTGATCATATTGATGATCGTAGCAAGCATTGAAGTTGGATCATTGATGTTCTGCTGGTAGTGGAAAATCGATATGTTGTAAACTACTGGACTGTAGACATTCACAGCTATATGGGTCTTAGTCAGTACTTCAGTGACTGTTCCACTAGTATCACCCAGAGCCACCTTGTAAGTGAATCCCGTGTTGAATGGAAGTCGGGCTAGAACATTATTTGTATCAGTGAGATTTACAGTATACAACTGAGACGTATTTGCAAGTTGCATCCAACCCGTGAATTTCCCATTTGAACTCGTGTAATTCGCAGTAGACTCGACGATAGCCCACTCAGAGTAATCATCTAGCCTTACTCCGTCCAAATAGATATCAACGTCATAGACGAGGATATAGCTGTCTGGTCCACTGTAATCTACCTTAATTTGAACACTTGAATAGTAAGTGTCATTCAACTTCTTCGTAAATTTTGAAACTTCAAAATTCACAGACTGTGACTTGACCGTAGTCGTGTTCTGCCCCTGAGCAGGGCCAGATTGGTTGCTGACATCAATTGATCCAGAGTTCTGGAGGAAAACCATGACAACAGAGGTGCTTGCAACTACTAGAGTGATGATAAGCAGTGAAGAAATGACTGGACTTATAGCTCGACGGATTCTCATCTGATTAATAAATATATACATTCTCAGACTCTTAAGCGTTTTGAATAGAGAACTCTCACCGAATGTATTGTTTGCTGTATTATTCAAAGGTGACCTCAAGGGTGTATAACTTCAGGTTCAATGACCAGAAAAATGAACTACCTGCAAATTTCAAGGGAACATCCAGATGGGGTGAGTCCCCTGTCAAGGTCGTAGTGACACTGAGCTTGATATTACCTGCGTATGTGTTGTAAAGATTCTTGAAGATTGTCATCTCAGTCACACCAAGAAATTTCATTCTCACATTGCTGCTGGTAAGACTTCTGAACAATTCACCGGGAAAAGTGAACTGAACAAGACTGAGAGTAGTCTCAATTAAATTCCCAGATGTAAAGGAATTCGTGACTTGCATCCTATAAGAAAGTGAACTGTTCAAGATTGCGTATTCAGATGGTCGGGAAACATTGAGAACAGTCCAAGGTGAGGTCGAGATCGTGGTCTCATTGAGAACAAAAAAGTCCTGATCTGAACTCCCCCTCAGGTACTGATGCTCATATGCACTATAGAGATTAGAGCTCAGTGGATTCTGAATCACCAGACGGGAATACACCTCAGTCGTCAGAAAAGAACTCATGTCGGTCCCATTCATGAAGGGGATAATAGTCATAGTCGAGACCTTGTCCCCCATAATCGTACCTCCATTACTCCGCAGATTGACCAGTTTATCAGTCCCTTCAGCCTGGATCACAAGTGAACGCACTGCATCATCAAGCGTCTCCAAGTACGAACTGGTCTGATTGATCGCTATCTGATCATCAATCGTCTGAAGATTCGGATAGATTATCGTAAGGACTGCACCAATTGTTGCCACAATGATCCCCATCAGAAACACAGTTGCTATCACCGGAGAGATTGACCGTCTCATTCTTGGAAATCGCAATCTAAGACGCTTCACTACTCAACTATTCTCAGCATAATATTAGATGTTATCGGATATGAAATGTCGAGGTACTCAATCTATGAGGAGGATGTGGGATGTCGAGGAACATGGATAGATCTTGTATAGGAAGCGAAATACCGAGGAACTCGAATAGATTACGCATGGAAATATCGAGAAACCCAAACTATGTGGATTCATCAGATATCAAAAAGTAGGCTGAGTGGAGAGAACGCGTAGGATGTGGAAAAGTCCTCAATTTTAGTGGATGTAATACCTAGGATGTTGAATGTCGAAACACCCAAACTTCAGGAGTTTATTTTAGGGAATATGCCAGGTCTATTATGTACAATCACAGGAAGATTATTCTCATCGGAGACAACAGAGTTGGAAAAACATCCATAAGACGAAGATACCTCAGAGAGGATTTCAAGGAGAATTACCTCATGACACTAGGTGTCGAATTTACCATCAGAAGAAACGACGGTAGAGTCACCCAGATTTGGGATCTCAGCGGACAACCTGGATTCAAGAAGGTCAGGGAAGCATACTACATAGGAACCACCGATGTCATATTCGTCTATGACCTCAGTAGGAAAGAGACTCTCAAGAGTTTTAACAATTGGATGAAGGAGGTCTCCGAAAATTGCTCTACAAACCCAAGAATTTGCATAGTTGGAAATAAGACTGACCTTGTGGAGGACGAGGAACGAAAACGAAGCAGAGAATATGTGACAAGCAACCTGAATCACCAACTGTACTTCCAGATATCCGCCAAGTACTCGCAGAATATCGACCACCTATTCGATCAGTTAATTACCCGCACGACATAGGGAGAATGAACTTTACTTCAGCTCTGCACAACATAATCTACAACAATTCACTCAAAGTAACATCTGCCCTAATGCATAAACTACCCCCGTAGAGGGGGGAATTAGCTTACCTTGAAGTCACACTATAATCAATATACAGATATAACATTTCAAGAATATGGAAAGTTGAATTAGATCTACCTGAAATTGTACAACATAGAGGAGAACTTATAAGAATCCTCTCCAAAGTAGTTATGCCAATACTTGAATTGGAGGAGAGAGCTAATCGTACAAAGGAAGTACACTGGCCTCCGGTACTTTTTCTATGGAGAGAGCCAGAAATCGGGGTTCAATTCCCTGTTAGCTCGTGATAGTAACAGAGGAATTTCTTCTTTTCAGGAGTTGTGATCCATGACTTATGGGACGTAAATACTAGACCACATGATCTGGATGGTCTTTTGAATCTGTGCAGACAGGATTTATGGAAATATAATTAAAGAAAGTAGTTATAGTTCATTTGAAGCACAACCCGTGACTTCGAAGAGCGATTAGTTTAGTCTGGAAAAATGCCCGCCTGCGGTATATACTGTTGCAGCAAGCGGGAGTCCGGGGGTTCAAATCCCTCATCGCTCATTCTCCTTTCATTTTAATTTCTGATAGATACTCGATAATATAAGTCTGGTCTGACGATGATAATTTCTTCCTTGGAAAGTATGGATTAAGGATTTCTCTTCAATTCTTCAGTGAGAAATCGTTTTCGCACTTCTCACTCAGTCTCATATCCTAGATGCATTTGAATAGGAATGTGCTTAGATGTTATTAAATCGTAAATTGGTTTAAAGTTCAGTTCTGAAGCTTAGAAACTTTAGTTGTTCTCTTCCTTGTTCTGCCGTTCTTCTTTAATTTTGGTTGCTTTGTCCTTAATTTCGGAAGATTTTGCGGAGATGATCTTCCCGAGAGCAGCAGTTCCTGCTTTGATCTTCTCACCAGTTTTGTGGAGGGTGTCCTTTGCTTTTAGGAGGTCGGAGCTGATAGCTCTCATCAGAGCCTCGCAAGTTGTACAGATGCAGGTATTGTTGATGTCTACTACGGGAGTTACGTTTGGGAATTTCTCGGTTAGAGTGTCCTTGATGTCATTGGCGGTGAAGGCGATATTTTCATTACTGGGGGTATTCTTGCAGAACCAGCAGGTTAATCCGCTCTTCTTTCTTGATCCGAACATAGGTGTAGTATATCGATCAGGCAAATAAAGGTTTCATGATCTGCTCGAATTGGGGTGGATTAAACACAAGAAGAGGAATGAGATCTCAAAAGAAGATCGCAAAGGAATAGAATACCCGAGTGTAACATGAAACCCCGTCATATTCAAGATAGATTAGGAGAATGGACTCCCATCATAAATGAGGTGAGAAACGAAGAGAAGGACGAGGGGATTATGTCCTCTTATGAGAAGGCTGAATCCGATTTCTGTTATGAGGAGGATGATTCCATTCAAGATTTTCTCGCATTGAGGAAGATGAGAAATCTTGAGAGAAGTAAGGGGATGAATCCGAGACCTACACCTGTCATGAGGAGGAAGAGGAGTGTGAATCTTTTCTTGATGATGAGAGCGGTGGAGAAAGCGAAGATTTCGGCGAAGTGTAGCATGAAGAATATATCTGCTGAAATGAAGAGTATGGATCCCGAGTTTATTCCTAGTATCTGAGATATGAGTGTACGAACGATGGTGATTGGGAGAGAGAATTGAAGTACGAATTGAGAGAGAAGTACACCGATAACTCCCATGACAATGATGATGAGAATATCTATGGTCTTGTACTTGGTAAGTGCGAATGTAAGGGTACTAAGGATGATTATCTCCACGATGAGACTTATGTATATCGTGGGAAGAGAGAGAACTTGCAGGAATGCGTCAAGAGTGTTAGCGATAAGTAGGGCAAGGTACAGAGCGAAGAAAGTATCCTCTATCGATCGGTAATGTTGGTACACAAGGTAGCTGAGAACTATATTGACTACTATTGCAAATGATCTTATGACCACATTAATTGAAGAGATGCCTAAGGTAGCAGAGAATCCGATGATAAAAACGAATATGACAGTTCCGAGGGTAATTGGCTCCTCTGATGTTTTGTACATGGAGACTACTGCAGGGAGAAGCAAGAGGTTGGCGATGACTGTCCAAATAGAAAGTCCAAAGATAGGAATTCCATGCAGCGCTGAAGTGTCAGTGAGCATAATGAAAATCATGTTGGCGATGATCATCGTTCTCACGAGGATCTTGACTACAAATATTCTCTTTTCATCTTCCACAATTCAGGCAGAATTGGGATGATTTAAGTTATCCCGTAATGTCTTGTATATGTTTGGCATCCTCAGGAAAGAAAGATTCTGGGTTGTCTATGTACTGCCCTACATATCCAGTGTGAGAGTGAACAGATCCTGGTAGTCTGATGAGTCTTCGTGTGTCTATGGTGACTTTGTGGTCAATTCTTGCGTACCTGTACTTCACCATCTGCTCGAAGAACTGCTCGTAGGTGACTTTGCGAGGAATGATATCGATGAGCTCCTTGTAATTCTTCTCCTTGAGTTTCCTGATCATTGTGGCACGAGCAGTTTTCTTTATACCGATTTCCTCCAGCACGATTGGTCTAGATTCAAGAACGAATCTCTTTGTGAGCAGTCTGACAATCCTCTCATTGAGGAGGACTGATGAATTTGTGATCTTCTCTACCCTCTGCCCATCACCTGGGTCATGGATTAACTGCATGTAGTTGACCAATCCAGATCTCTGCTCCTGTGACAGGGTAAGAGTTTCTCTGTCCAGCACCCAGCAGTGGTATCCCCTTCCACCTGTGAAAACCCACTGAAGTTTCTTGAATCCGAAGTCTACTCTGAGAGTTTCATCCATAATGACTGCAGCATCCTGTATTAATCCCCAGCAAATTTCACACACGTCTCTCCCCTTGCAATCACATTGACGTACTGGATCGTAGTCATTTGCATCGAGATCGAAGATGAGTTCACGACCCATCCATTCTGTGTCATGGATTGTGAATGCGTTGTACTTCTTTGTCTTGGTTCTCACAGGATCGGCATAGATTGCTCCTGCATAAGCTGCTTTGGTAGCGTAGATGCTCATGTACTCCTTGAGATCACTGGGGTTGGCGAACGACTTATTGCGGGTGAAGAAATGTCCTACTCTATCGAATCCGAATTCACGACGTGGAAAGCTCCCTTTGTCCATGACCTTCCAGAGGAGGTTGGTATCGAAATGATCTCTGTAATAGGTCTTGAGTTGCTCTTCGGTTATTTCTGGTTGGAATTTCACCTTGGAGTCTGCTTTCTGGGTTTGAGCCTTCTTTGCTTGCTGTGTTTTCTGACCTTGCTGTGATTTCTGAGGTTGATCCATTGGATTTGAGGGGTGTTGGGACTTTGAAGAGCTAGCCAGTGGTCCTGAAGGTTGAACCTGTGAATTTGGAGATTGTTCCGAATCTGGTTGAGATCTTATAGACTGATCTGGATCTGAAACTTGACCCTGTTCTGGAGGTTGGTTGGGATTTTTGCTCAACGTGACTCCTCCTCAAGTGTGACTTGCTCGCTAGTCTTATCCGCGATCTTCTCGGTGTCCTTGTCCTTTATGGCATCTATGCTCTTCTTGGTGGTAGTATCGGTGATCTCGTCGGGGAGACTATCCTCATCATCCAAGTTTACAGGTTCCCCAATTGGCGCCATATTTAATTCGAAGATTACTCCTTTTTCCTTGGCCATTCTGAGGTATTGAAGTGGGTGTGAGATGACGGGAGGATTGCTGCTGAGGTCACCGGTGATAAAGCTGTAAAAGTACTTGCAGGCCTTGTTCGCCTCGAATTGGTAGGTGCTGGCAACTATGCTCCGGGCGATGACCGTCCGGCTTTCTTTGAGTGCTGGTTTCTTGATCAAATCGATGATTTCGGAGATCATCTTCGTTACATTTTGGATGCTGTTGTGTTTGAAGGTGCAGTACATCTTGTCCTGAATAGTTTTGCAGGATGGCATGGTGTAGTCGATCTTCCCTTCTTCCATTCCATAGATGTGCCGAATGATGTAACCAGCTCTGTTGGTGAATTCTTCAAATGTCATTCCCACATTGTCCACTGCCTTGTTGTACCAGTATCTCAGCTGCTCATCGATTGGCATACCTGTGACCTTGAGGAATATACCGAGCTGAAACCTCTCCCAGTGGGTTAAGTAACCGGTGGCATTAACCTTGTGGATGAGTTCTTGGAGGCAGGGGGGGAGGATCAGGAGGTTGTGCTCCACCGATCCATCAAGCTCAATGTGATCGATACCAAGTGACTCATACCTAGGATTGATAAGAGCCTTTGTCTCGCTGTCTTCGAGGTACCCAAGGATGTTTGCGGACATCTTCTCGAGGAGAGGATTGCCATCCAGTTGTTCTCCGATCTGTGATATCCTGTCGCTCAACTGATGTTCGAATCGTTTCTTGATGACAGAGAGGAGGGATTCGACTGTTCCAAGTATCCACCCTTGGTAGAGGACAAATTTCCTCTGTTTCAGGACGTCTGGTACCTCTGTGTATCTGATGGCGAGAACATTTTTGAGTCCACTACGATCCCGGAGTACATTGGAATCTCTTGAGTTAAGTAATCGTTTTCTTCTGAGTTCAAGTTTGTTGACGAAATGAAATTTGAGGAGGATGTCCTCGCCTAATTCGCGGGAGAGTTCCTCGCCGCTGATCGCTTTGTCCTCGTAGAGGTACTTGATGATCTCATGCTTCTCGGTATCGATGCTTGCTTTGAAGCGTTCGGAGAAGAGGTCACCTTCAGTCTCCACCAGCCATGAGGACACTCTCATGTCTGCAGCTGCGGCCACTCTAAGAAGTCCATGACCGAGCACCTCCCTATCTGCTCTCTTCAGGTACTCCTCTTCAGTCTCAAAAACTTCCTGTTTGAGAATTTTCTGTTTAAGTTTTCCTGAGAGTAGGAGCACTCTTCCCTTGGTCAGTTTTTTCTGGGAGTCCTCATCGACTACTGAATTCCTGACTTTTCTAGAGGGAAACCATGCGGGGAGCGTCACTACAGTCTTCACTACAGATTTGAATATTTAAGGATGTGGACAACACAGAGACTAATCCATGAAATTGTTCGTTTCCTATTCTTAGCATCGATTTGGAGAATTGTACAGAGCGATTTTCGACTGCTATCACAAGAATTTGGGATGCGCCAACACCATGAAGAAATTTATCAAGGGGGATTAGAAAATCTGGTTGACGATGGTAGATAAGAAGGCATTAAAGAAAATCTTCACACCAGACAGCTACAAGGTTGAGCTGTTCAAGGAGAAGGGATTCATACGAAAGAAGTGCAGCAACTGCGATCTCAATTACTGGACGCTCGATCCAGACAGGACGACGTGCGGAGAGACGGAGTGTGAAGGAGGCTACAAATTCATTGGCAGGAAAGGACCGAACTGGGACTTTCACCAGACAATTGCGAATCTCACGAAGTTCTTCGAGAAGAATGGTCACACGCCAATTGAACCCTATCCTGTTGTCGCTCGCTGGAGAGATGATCTTGAATTTACCATCGCAAGTATAGCAACCTTGCAACCCTATGTCACAAGCGGTGCGATCAAACCACCAGCAAATCCACTGACTATCCCTCAACCTTGCCTCAGGTTTGGAGGGGATTTCAATGATCTGGACAATATCGGAAGGACAGGTAGGCATCTTTCGAACTTCGTGATGTTTGGGCAACATGCATTCAACGGGAACAATCTCGAAGGGGGGTACTGGATGGATAGGTGCATCGATTTGAATTTCGATTTTCTCACGAATGTGCTGAAGATCGAGCCAGATCAGGTGACCTATACTGAGAATATTTGGGCAGGAGGAGGGAACTTTGGACCCAATTTGGAGTCCATGGCCTATGGTACTGAGATCGTGAACTCGGTCTTTATGCAGTACCAGAATCTCCCCGGAGGAGGCTACAAGGAGATGGACCTCAAGGTCATAGATGTCGGTTGGGGAGCTGAGCGAGTAGGCTGGTTCTCTCAGGGTACTCCGACAATCTATGAGTCAACCTTCGGACCAGTGTGGGACTACCTGCTGAAGGAGAGTAATCTGACCTATGACACAGATCTTGTCGAGCGGTATGCAGTACTTGCAGGACTTCTTGATGTCAATGAGATCACTGATATCAAATCTGCAAGATCGGGAATTGCAGGAAAACTGGGGATGACTCTCACCGAGCTCAACGATAAGTTAGCAGGAGTAGAGGCACTCTATGCAATTGGAGATCATTCTCGAACGGTCGCCTTTGCGCTTGCTGATGGTGCTATCCCGAGTAATGTTGGAGGTGGGTACAATGTCAGAACTGTTCTTCGAAGGATGTTCACTTTTAATGAGATGAATGACTTTCAACTGGACATCTCTGAGCTGATCTCAAGGCAGATCACCTATGTGTCCCAGACCTATCCTCGTTTGAAAGAGGTATCCTCATTTATAGATACTATTGTGGATGTGGAGAGAGCACGGTACAAGAAGACCATCAAAGCTGGAACAAGGTATGTTGAACAGCTTCTCAAGAGCAAGGGAAAGTTCACGATAGACAAGCTCATTGAGTTGTATGAGAGTAGAGGAATAAGTCCAGAGTTGGTGCAGTCAATTGCTTCTGAAAAAGGGAGGGAGGTTGAGATCCCAGGGGACTTTTACAATAGACTTGGTGGATCAGAGTCAGTAACTGAGAAGAGCATCGAGCAAGAGGAGTTTCAACTGGATCAGCTCAAGCAGTATAAAACCAAGAAACGCTACTATGACATTCCTTACAAACGGGAAGTCAAGGCCAAAGTATTGGCTATCTTAGACACGGGTCACCTAGTTTTCGATCAGACGATATTCTACCCTATTGGAGGAGGACAGGCAGAGGACCATGGTGTTCTAAAATTCAGAAAATCATCTCGCAAGGTGGTAGATGTAAAGAAATTTGGAGATACAATTGTCCACAAACTTGATCGACCACTGGATTCTCTGAAGGAGGGATCAACTGTCAGATTAGAAGTTGATTGGGAGCGGAGGAAGGCACTTATGCGACACCATACTGCTGTACATATCGTTGGAGGCGCAGCAAGACGGGTACTTGGTCCTCACATTTGGCAGGCAGGAGCTGACAAGACGACAGAGCGAGGGCGGTTAGATATTACCCACTGGGAGAATCTGTCCAGAGAGGTTCTTGATGAGATTGAGATGGTTGCGAATGACGTGGTTATGGACAATCGGGAGATCCACAAGTACGTGCTTCCCCGTCAAGAGGCAGAGCAGAAGTATGGGTTCACCATTTACCAAGGTGGAGTTGTCCCAGGTGAGGAGCTTCGGATTATAGAGATTCCGGGAATTGATACTGAAGCATGTGGTGGTACCCATGCTCATAGTACCGGGGATCTTGGGTACATTAAGATACTTGGTGCAGAGAGGATTCAGGACGGTATAGTCCGGTTAGTGCTGACAGCCGGAAAGAAGGCAGTAGCATCGAGCCAGCATCAGTACCACCTGCTTAGTCAGTCATCTGAGACCTTCAGTGTCCAGCGCGATGATCTTCCTCAGACCGCAGAAAGGTTCTTTAGAGAGTGGAAGGAGAGAGGTAAGAGTATTCTCAAACTGGGTAAGGAACTTGCTGAAGCCCGTCTTCCCCAGATCATCGATCAGGCGAAAGAGATGAATGTGAATGGCAGGTCCTTCAAGATAATTGTCATCAGGCAGGACGGTTCACTGGCAGATCTCATTCAATTAGGAGAGAAGATATCAAGTACGACAGCAGATGAGGGAAACTACATAGGGATTATCCTTGGAAAGGATGAGAATCGGGCAGGAATTGTCGTCTCACGATCAGCCGGTCTAGATGTGCAACTCACACCAATAATCAGGGGTCTTGGGAAGATTGTAGGTGGCGGAGGAGGTGGAAATAAGGACGTTCTATCAGGAGGAGGAAGTAAACCAGAGAACATTCCAGAAGCCATTGAGAAGAGTTGGGAAATCGTAAATGATACATTATCTAAGTGAGTGTAATATACGGACAAATTAAAAAGAAACTCTGGAAAAAGTCAACTATGATTGAACCTCTTTCAAAGGACGAACTTCATTCAAAATTATCCTCTACCAGTGGACAACTTCATTCTGCATTTTGGGGGAAGAGCAGAGTAGCGGTGAATCACCGGAGTTCAAATCCAGAGTATGGTAAATACACTCCCCTTGAAGCCTTAGTCATTCTGCAGCACGCAGCAGAGATATTTGCAGACAGAGTACAGAGGATGGTGAGCGGCGAGAATGTCCCTGAGACGCGAGATTTTAATCCTGACATGTTTCTTTCCAAAGTTGACATCGAGGATGAATCTGTAAAAGCGAACCTTAGAGAATTTATGGATGCAAGAGCAAAGTTGTTCAGATCACTTTTCCCCCTTAAGGATGAGGAAGAGTGGGACAAATTTAAGATTGTACATGAGGTCTATGGTGAGATCACACTCAGGCAATTGCTGACGACCCATCTTCAGATGGAACAAGAGCTGACTAAAAATGCAGTTGCAATACTCAAAGATTACTATTTGGAACATCATTAAGTGGAGAAATTATCGATTACCTGTTTCATAAGAATGAGGTCTTTATAGAGCCAATTAGTAAGAGTGAGCCAGAGTCGATTATTGAGTATATCTGCAAGAACCTCTGTGGCGCTACTTGCCTTTGTCATGACCGAAGGAGAATCAGAGCTTGAATAGCGATCGAGAGCCCCAAAGACATGGCTAATTTCGTGCTGCATTAGATTGTCAGACCATGATGCACTCAGCCTCTGCCCTCCGGCAAAGACACTTCCACCTGCATTGACTGCTATGTTGAAGGGACCTCCTCCGTCTCCCAAAACGATGCCATAGTGATCCATCGTCTTATTCGTCATTATCAGCATCATATTCAATCCATAATTCGATTGGTGATACACCCGATCTTCCTTCCAATTCAAGCCAAGTTGCTCGCCAAATTGCTCCTCTGCGTAGCTAACTAGTTCAAACAGGTCTGTACCTCCATCCCAGATAACAGGGATTGTCGCAGCTATTGCAAATGTTATATTGAAGTAACGCCTGAATCTTGAATTGACCTGATTGAGAAAGTACTCAGGGGTGGGGAAGGTGGAGGACCACTGATCATCAATGACCACCGTCATAATCGTAACTGATTTTGTTAGCATTGACAATTCGATAGAAAAACTGGAATTACCCAAGAGAAAGAATCCAAGACTGATATTGTGATTACCGACGTAGCTTACTATTGGGAATTCTATGGCACCAATGTAGCTTCCATTTGGGGATCCGTCGATGAAGAGACTGATATTCAATGATGAGCCTAGAACATCAAGCTCTAGGACTCCGGAGAGATCGAGCTGGGTTTCAATCGAAATTGACCGGTTGAATGTACTTGCAGAGAAGTTGAGGAGAGCTCCGGAGAGTGAGGATACTCCTAGGGGTGAAGAGACATTATTCTCCACCTTGGATTGGAAAACCGTCCATTCTGCACTTTCCGCCCTGTTCTCTACTTGGCTGTCTTGGACAACAAGACTCTTGTCGATAGGAACATCCATGGATGAAAATTGCAGACAGCTAAGATAATGAAGGCTGAAGCCCTTGATTAGATAGTTACCATGTTGCAGAGCGAGGAAACTGTGATTACCCTCTATCCCACCACCAAAGTTCAGCTCCGTCTGAAGAGAGGTGCTATCATTGAGCTGTATTTCACCCAGATCCAAGACTTCAGTGTACTCAGTAGACGAATTGACTACTGTAAGAGAAGCTGAGAGGAGCATGGTCTCCTCGGATGTATTGACAGTTAGATCCACGATAAGTTGCTGACCAACATTAAGCACTTCAGGAGTATCAATCTGAAGAGTGGGTTTACTGCTGCAGTAGAGTCCATCAATCGCTGAAAAATTCTTTGAAGAGTTGTTCAGTAGAAGATAGCTAGGGATACTTATCAGAAGAATTGCTACTATGACAAGACCGCTAATTTGTACCTTACTGAGCTTCACAGTCATCCATCTGTAGAGAAATAGTTAGCTTATTGCTTGGTCAAGTAGCATAATCCAAAACATTTTTCTTAATTCTACTGGATTTGCAACTGTTGCCTAAATTCGAGAAGATAGTCCTTGAAGGACCTCAAAAATATGATAAGATGCTTCTGAAGCAATATGAAACCCTTGAGAAGGTACGGAATGGTGGAAATCCAGTACTCTACTTATTGGAGCACCAGCCAGTTGTAACATTGGGGAGAAGAACAGAACAAAAACACCTCTTGCTTACACCTGAAGAATTCAGTGTAAAGGGGATCGATGTAGTTCAGGTGCAGCGGGGAGGATCTGCAACTTACCATGGTCCCGGACAGCTGGTGGGGTATGTCATCTGCAAGGTATCAACACTCGGGGGGACCTACAAACTCGTCAAGAAGATTTTGAATTTGGTTCAAAGTACAATAGAGGCATTTGGAGTAGGCTGTAAGGTTGATGATGACAACCCGGTAGTCTGGACAAGTGACGAGAATCCGAGGAAAATTGCAGCAGTTGGGATGCAGATAAAGGAAGGATATTCACTGCATGGTTTTGCGATAAACATAGATCTTCCACTTGCTCCTTTCACATACATCGTGCCATGTGGATTGACCCTTCCTGTAAGCACGATTAGTATTGAGAGGGGGCAGAAGATAGCACTATCAGACGTAAGAGATTGGGTGCTTGAAAATTTCGGGAAATTTGTTGCGTAACTCATAAGATTTTTCATCTCATGTTGTATGATACCTTGTGAATGAGGAAATCAAGGGAATTGTAGATCGCTGGCTAGCGGCGAATCCGGGGGCAGCCCACGGACTTGGAATTCACCGCTATGACGGTAGACTTCCCAATTTTAGCCTTGAGACGATAAGTCTTAGATTACAGCAAATCCAGGGGGATTTATATAAGGTAGATACCCTTCTTCAGAAGGCAGGAGATAAAGTTCAGCAATTTGAGAGGACTCTAATTCGCTATAGTTTACTCACTGAGAAGTTTCGACTGACGGAAGAAAAGGCATTTGAGGACAATCCTCTGGAGTATATATTCCCGCTGGCTATTGTAGAAACTTCATACGCTTCAAGATCATTTGATACTATTGAGAAGCGGATCGAGAGTATCATTAGCATTGAAAATGCCATTCCTCAATTTCTGAATACAGCAGTGGAGAATCTTAATGAAAAACTTTCAACCGTGAAGGTATCAATGTCTATACAATTTCTAAAGGGTATACTCTCTTACTTCAAGGACAGATTAATCGCATTCGTTGTCCAGACTGATGATGAAATTCTGATAGAAAAGTGGTCACAGACAAATATTATGGCATGCGATGCACTATCCAACTTCCTAGATAAATTGGAGAATGAGTACCTACCCAAGAGCACATCTGAGTTCAAGCTTGGGGAGGAGAAGTTCCTAAAGATGCTTAATATGACTGAGAACGTAGATCTCGATGTAGATACCTTACTGAAGATTGGGGAGGAGGATTTAGAAAGAAATTACAATAAGATGAGGAATCTGCTTGAGATGAGAGGTGCGGATTTCTTGCAGAAGGTACGAAGTGATCACTCAAGTGTTGAGAGTCTGTTGAACGACGCAAGAGGTGGGTTGGACAGGACGAGAGACTGGTTGACCGAAGGCGACATCGTAGATCTACCAACTGATAGGCAGTGTGAGGTGATTGACACACCAGAATTCGCGAGGTCTTTTGGATTTGCAGCAATGAATACCCCAGGGCCCTTTGAGAGTCCTGAGGCATCGGAGGCATACTACTGGGTGACGCCACCAGATAACAAATGGCCAAAGGAGAAACAGGAAGAATTTCTCCAATTCTTCTCAAGGGGATTCATGGAGACAGTGACCATCCATGAGGTCTGGCCAGGTCATTATCTACAGCTCCTCTACAATAGAGAGTCAAAATCAGAGATTTCGAAGATATTCGCTCGTTCTATCACTATGATAGAGGGATGGGCTCATTACTGTGAGGAAATGATATATGAATCGGGTTATGCACCATTCGACAGAGATATTCTACATGCAGGACAACTGATGGGAGCACTTATCCGAAATTGCCGCTACATTGCAGCAGTAAAAATGCACTGCAGGGACATGAGTGTTGAAGAAGCTAAGGAGTTGTTCATGAGAAAAGGATTCATGAGCGAGCCTACTGCGACAATTGAGGCTCGAAGAGGAACCGTCAATCCCATGTATCTGAACTACTCACTTGGAAAGTTCCTTATCAAGAAGCTTCGTGAGGATTACAAAAATGAGCAGGGGTCTAACTTTTCACTGAAAAAGTTCCACAACCTTCTTCTCTCCTACGGGAGTCCTCCTATCGTTGCACTGAGGAAATTGCTAATCGAGAACCAAAATGCAGCGCTACTATAATTAATCAGGTTACAGGAAATTATCGGTACCATTGTCGTGCGAGCTATCTTCTGTTTTATTCGAGGGACTTCAGGGTATCGAGAGGGTAAGGATGATTGCACCAATTACCATAGTGACTATCCCGACCATCCTCTGTTCAATATTCTCACCAAGATAGTATTTCGCTAATATTGCAGTGACAAAGACAGAGAGCAATGAGGCAGGTTCAGCTACCGTTACTTCTAGGATTCCTATTGCCAGAAGGAGGAGAAGGTAACTCCATCCGTTTACGATACCTGCTGCAAGAAGTGGTTTTTTCCTTAATGAGGTGAGTGCCCGTCTGTCTCCTTTGATGAGGAGAGCGATGAGGAGGAGAATTCCGATGAAAAGATTGATGAGAAATGAATAGAGAATAGGATTGATAAATTCTGAAGTTACATATGAGTCTATCGTTCTCCCAAGTGCGATGAAAATAGAACCAAAAATCATGAGTAGGGATGCTCGAGAATTTCTCAATTCCTTGAACTTGGTTCGCATTGATCCAGGGTAGAGAAGGATCACTCCTGAAAACATTATCCCCCCACCAAGCATTCTCACAAGGGTCACATGATCTCCAAGGAAGAGGAATCCAAGGATCATCAGCCAGAATATTGAGGAATTATAGAGTGAAGCGATGAGGGATATCTCTCCGATTGCTATTGCTCTCACATAGCCAAAGAATCCGACTGCGTAGAGGGATGAACTAAGAATCGTAAGGAGAAGGTACTTTGGGGAAAATGACCATGTATCAACCCAAAACAATCCAGGAGAGAGAGCCAGAGCACCGATTAGGAAAAAGAGGGAACTCACTGCAGTGGAATTGTCTTTCTCATTCTTCTTCAGGAAGACTCTTTTAAGTCCTAGCAGTAGAATTCGGAGGAGAAGATAGATAAAACCGACAATTTGTAATATCAATAGTTTGAGAGAAGTAGAACGAAATTTATCTTTATTGTGAATTCACAAAAAAATTTCAACAAGAAGAAGGTAAATCACACGGAAAGTTTATTCCTTAGTTTTAAAAATCAGACTTGATGAGTCCAGATGAGAACGCAGCTAAAGCAGCGAATGATATCTTCAAGAAATTCGCACCAGCTGCAAAAGAGATTATTTCAGAACTGAAGGCAGATAGTCTTGATCAGAATCTTTTAGCGAGTGAGGACGAGATTACAGCTTTGGAGAAGTACGTGCGATCAAAGACACCACCTGTAGAAATTACCTTCAAAGAGTTGAAGGAAAACACAGGAGTGGAATTTAGTCATATGACTAATGGTCTTCTGACCCTAATTACCTCTGGAAAAATTATCGGTTTCATAAATGATCGATTAACTCCAGATCCAAGTGACGATATCCTGATCCTCAGAGAGAATCGAATAGTAATAGAAGACGATGAGATCTAAACTGATTTATGAGACCTAAATCTCAAGCTTACTCACGGCCATCCACTGAAGTTCTCTTTCCTTTTTCACGAGAGTGTGTTTAAGTCCTCTACGATACTTCTTGTGTAACTCTGGATTTATTAGTCGCAATTCAAGTGTAAGAAGCGTGATAGAATCCATAGTCAAATGATCAGTTATAAGATTGAAAAATGGACCGAGTTCATTTTCTGAAGCGAGTTGAATGAATATTTCTCTCAACTGGGATTGGTCCAAGGTATTGAGAAAATAGTTGATTTCTACCCTTACCTCTTTCAATTCAAGTCCTGATACAGTCAGGTCATTGATCATTTTTTTGAATTTGATGAATTGGTCTATGTATTCCTCCACAAATAAGATTGGACGTAAATGTATATTAGCAGATAGAGGGTGAATTTCAAGTGAATTGTGAATTGATCTTCCAATTGTACTTCATGTATTGTATATGCCTGATTGGGGAAAGGTCATCTTGATGGTATTTTATTATGAATTCATGAACAGAGGGGGAAAAATCCTTCTTATACATCGCAAAGATTTTACTCACGTGTAGTGTCTCACCATCTACACGAACATTCTCGGAATTGATGAATTGCACAGTCAGTTCATTCAAAGTATCATCAAGATCATCAACTACAAAGAGCTTTCCGGGAAGAACAGGACAACTTACACTGGCACAGTTGATAGCGAAATGGATTCTAGGATCTTTGAATTGCTTCCTCAGAATTTTATTTTCAAGATTGTAGAGTGTAATCTTCTTACCTGCAATAAGGTGTTTCTCCAGTACAAAGAACTTGATTTTTGACAAGAGATTGAGATTTCCTTTCCATAAATTATTCCGTTTAAGACGGTTCAGTACTGATTTTAGGGTGATGATGTTGTACGCATTCAACCAAAAGGCAAACTGCTCTTTTATGCTGAATTCACTTATATCTGTGGTCTCAATGTAATTCACTAATTTAGGGATGGATGGATCATTTTTGAGCTTCTCGTAGTCAACCCTTCCTTTCTTCAGATAAGGGGAGAGGATTGACCTGTCCGTGATATCATTCATTTATTGAATATTAAGATTCACTTTTAAATTAGCTTCGATTGAAATATCCTACCAACCAGAATTCCAATTATGATGGGCTATATATTAATATAATACTGAAACAGGTGGATCATGAAAGCTCCTCTCAAAGCACTACTATCTTTAAGAGGAGAAGAGCTGTTGGGTAGAACAGTCAAGGTACTAGAGCAATTTCGTAACTTAAAAGGAATGAACATGATCATTCAACATGCGGAGACTCTGACGAGAATTGACGACTGGTTTGCAACAGAGAATCCAAACCTGCTTGTTCTGTGCTCGGATATTGCTCATGAGTTTAACTTTTACTCTTTAGGTCCTTACTTGAAATCAAGTTATCCAAGATTGAAAGTTCTGATGATCATCAAGGATAATTTTAGACATGCATTTAGAATGGTATCCTGTGGAGTAGATGAGATCGTTTTTGGTCGTAGTGAGGATTTTGGTGCAGACATGATTTACGCTCTTTCACGGCTGTATGTTGCAATAGAGGAGTCGAAGAAGCAGAGGGACTATTTCAGTCAAGTATTCAATCCAGATAACTATCCTGCGGTAATGTATGGTCTCAAAGGTTCTGGGATCGAGCTCCTTGCCAAGGATTTTGATATCTTCCCTGATTCTTCGAGTAAGTATGAGAAGCTCACTATTGAGTTTCTCACCAACCTTGGACTACATCTTGGACTTCTGGTTGGTCAGGGTCATACCTACCATGAGAGTTGCTACTTTGTGCCAGCTGGAGATTCGACAGAGTACTCAATCCTGGTCTTCAGTTTCAGACTAAATGATCCAGATGCCAAGGAAGAGCGGTTGAGTTATGGATATTATCTCTTTGGACTGTTCATCAAGAATGAGTACTGCCGTGTATTTCCGTCTATATCAGAGCTCGAACCCCTCGTAGAGTATATCAAGAAACTAATACCTGACTCACGTACATTGAATGAGAGTATCGTCGGGTTGAAATTTTCATTGATTAACAGGATCAAGACATTGAGTTGACACCAATCCAAAAGATTTGAAAACAGAAGAGTTTATTGAACACTATGGCAGAAGTAAATACCATTTTAGTTCTAGGACTTGGAACTATGGGAAACGGAATAGCTCATGTAGCTGCACAAGCTGGCTTCACTGTCAGGTGCTACGATGTCAAGCAAGAATTTCTCGACAGGGGTATCTCAACAATCCGCAAGAATCTCGAAAGAGGACTGAAGAAAGGCAGAATTAGTGAGGAAGAGATTGAGAAGACAATGGGGAGATTAAGTACATATACTAATCTCAAAGAAGCGGCCCAAGGAGCAGAATTTGTTATTGAAGCTGTCTTCGAGAACTTGGAGATAAAGGTAAATCTCTACAAAGAACTAAATAGCATTCTACCTCCAGAAGTAATTATTGCTTCAAATACCTCAAGCATTAGTGTATCCCTCCTTGGAGGATCATCTGGAAGGCAGGAGAATTTCATTGGAATGCACTTCTTCAATCCAGTTCCTGTCATGAAGCTCATTGAGATTATAAGGGGACTTGAAACCACAGATCAGACATATGAAACCACCCGGGGCTTGTGTGAGAAAATGGGAAAGAAGACAATTGTTGCCAAGGACTCCCCAGGGTTTGTCGTCAATCGGATTCTCGTTCCGATGCTAAATGAAGCTGTCTTTGCCCTTCAAGAGGGATTGGCTTCAGCAGAAGACATCGATAAAGGGATGGTACTAGGTACTAATATGCCAATTGGACCACTAGCACTTCTTGATCTAATAGGAATCGACACGGCGCTTCACGTTTCTGAAGCCTTCTATCAGCAATATGAGGACTCAAAGTATAGAGTTCCAAATCTAATGAGGCAGATGGTTGCAGCAAAGAGACTTGGAAGAAAGACGGGATATGGTTTCTATAAGTACTGAAATAGGAGAAAATTAAAAACTCAGTGAAGTAAATTCGTTATTAGCTCTTCGGAACGAAGTAGACATCGGTTGGTTTGATCTGGGTCAATTTAGCAAATTTTGCTTTAACCTCAAGACCGACCCAGTCCAAAGAAGCTTCAAGTGGATCGAGTCCGATGACTCTTGCCAGCATGAGTGTGTCAACACCTTCGAATTCGATCAGGCTCAGAATGAATGGAGTCTGATCGAGGAAAGATTCTGAACCAAAATAACAGACAGTAAATGTATGGATCTTACCTTCCATAGGAAGTTTCACCCACTCAGTAGAGTTAGGGGAGTAACACTCTTGACATGAAAGCTTAGGGTTTGCAGTTGTAAAACCACATTCTTTGCATCTTGTTCCAATGAGCTGCCCATTGGATAGTGCAGCAAACCACGGGGAATCCTGTCCATAGCTGTGAAGATAGTTCACCTCATATGGAAACTTGACTACAAGTGGTTTCATCTTCTTGAGTTCCTCATCAGTCCAGTCCTCTGGGAATGGAATGTTCAGAACCATTGAACCATCAAGGGACTTCCAGTCCTCTTCCAATTTTGCGTTGGGATTTGTCTTTGTCATCTTCATTACCTCCTAAATTCGAGCTCCTGACCATCTGGTCTTTCAAGGATACTTACTGATACGTAGGTACCGGTACCTGCATGCGAGTGGATTGCAGCTCTCTTCGGATCTTCAAGCTGGAGAACCTTTGCCTTCTCAGCATCCATTCCCATAGCTCGGAAGTGCCTAGGTTGAGATCCCTGTAACTGCCAGAATGCAAAGACAGCCTGCATCAATCCACTAGCACCTACAGGGTGACCACAAGCGATAAGACCACCACTTGGATTGATAGGCATAGTACCTTGCTCACCAGTGAAATCGAGACCGTAGTCGATATTAGGCAAGAAAGGAGCACCGCTCTCGGTGAATTTTCCTGCATCTCCATACTTAGCAAGTGCAAGATCCTCAACGGTCTGCAATTCGGAAGAAGTGTACGCATCATGGAGTTCCACGAATGACAAGTCCTTCAGGGGATCAGTGATTCCAGCCATCTTATAAGCCATATTTCCAGCAGTCCTACCAGCACGGAAGGAGTGAATACCAGGATACTTGAGTTTGCCACCTTGGAATTTGTCACCTATATAATCTTCTGCTTTCTCATTAGAAGCGAGGACAACGTCCTTGTGAGGCCGATCTGCCATTCTCATAGCATCGGTACCAGTACCAATACCAGTGATTTCAATAGGATTATCAGATAACTGGAATGCAGTATCTTCGTCCGCAAGAAGTGTCGTAGCAGCACCATCTGACATGACACAGATGTCTAACCGAGTAAGTGGCCAAGCGACCATTGGAGAATTCCTCACATCTGCTACTGTTAATTTGGCAGGCTTTTGTGCATAGGGATTGAACATCGCATTTCGGTGGTTCTTGACGGATACATAAGCCAGCTGTTCGGGCGTTGTTCCAAACTCCTTCATATGTCTTGTAACCATCATAGCGTAATAACCAGAGTAAAACCCACCAACAGGAAAATCAAATGAGATATCTGATGCGAGAGCAATAAACTCATTTCCTTTCCACGTGTTTACGTGGCTCATAGATTCGAAACCATACGCTACACACACATTCATACTCTCAGAGGCAATTTCCTTCCATGCAGCTTGGAAGTTCAACCCACCGGTTGCACCTCCACCTTCAACACGATGAGAGGGTTTTGGAGTGAGACCAATGTAATCCTGAATCATGATTCCAGCCATGAGCTGTCTTGCGAAATGATCTGAGAAGTAGGAAGCAGTAGAACCATCAATCATATCATGTACCTTTTTCGCAGGTAGTTTCAAATCTTGAAGAGCATAGTCGTAAGATTCTTTCACGATAGCTTGGAAGGTTCGGTCTTGGCGAGATTTAGCAAACTTGCTAACGCCACCGCTAACCATATACACTTTTTTGCGTGCCATCAAGATTAAGAGTGAATTATGGAGTTTTAAAGTAAACGTCTATACAATATGAGAATTCCTAAAATAATCGGGGAAATTCTAAGCGAGGTAAGTAGCACAGAGATCGCTGAAATCTATCATGTACAACTCCTCCCTTCTAAATTCCTTGAAACCCATTCTAGTATTGATGGAGAGCATAGGGGCATTGGAAGTTGCATTCCCGGTAGCGATGTATTTTATCGATGGATACTTGTCAGTTATGAATCTGAGCATCTCAGCTTTGACCCATTTCCCGAGTTTTCTACCCCTGTACTCCTTCTTCACTCCAGTTAGATTTTGCATTGCTTTGTGGTCCATCTCCTTCAAGAAGATCATCTCCGTTAGCCCACTAACGTGACCATCCTGCTCCTCTGTGTACATGGTGTACCACTCAATATTCTGCTTTGCGAATCTTGCTTCCTGCTCCCTAAATGACTCAACCGTATAACCTATCTTTCCATCAAAATCACCTAATGGTTGCTGGTTCATAGTCTCCTCATAGACAGATACATATTCTTCAACCACATCATCAGGGCAATGATTGGTAAAACTCTTGAGTGTCACATCCTCTTTCTTTGCGAGTTCACGACCCTCTGCAATCCACTGATCCATGCGACTCCAATTAACATCCCTGAGATACAACCTGTTCTCTGCTCCTTCAAGGACCATTTTTCCACCAAGCTTTTTGAGAAAATCTTTCCCGGATTCCAGTGTAGCATCGCTTACTATCGTCACAGTTTCTGGTTTTTCATCCTTGACTTTTTGAAGGGCAATTATTAATGCTTTATGCCCTATACCCTTTCTTCTGTAGGAGGGATGGAGTGTGATACTAATATTGGTATATTTCATATTCTCTTCATATGATGGTGATTTCTCATTTTCCCAACTGACATCAAATCTACCTATAACTTTCTCCTCATCAAGAATTATCCAATCAAAATTTTCGTTGTGGGGATTGAGATTGGTGAATAATCTTCTTCTTAGTTCTCTGTCGGGATGGGGTTCGTCAGGATCCATCTCATGTCGAAGAGTGTCACCAAGATCAAAGATGCTTTGTAGAATGTCCTCTGACACATTGAACCTGTCGAGAACTTCAAACTTTAGACCCATGAAATACCGAGGGAAAGTAACTATAAAGGATATCTTCAACCGGCGGGTGTAATTTTTCACTTGCGAAGAGAAACATGCACTAGAGATTACTACGTAAGGTCTATGTAGAGCAATCTTCAATTCAAACCAGATCTACAATTAGCTTATATTTTAGAAGACAGGAGTACAATTATGTGTGACACATTTGTTTCAGTCGGTGATCGGACCAAAGATGGTTCAGTGATCTTCGGGAAGAATTCAGATAGGCAGCCAAATGAACCCCAGATCATAGAATATGTAAAAGGAGGAGAACAGACTGAAGAGACGGTTAAATGTACGTACATTGATATTCCACAGGAAGATCATATCAATTCGGTTCTCCTCTCTCGACCTATCTGGATTTGGGGTGCAGAGATGGGAGCGAATGACAAGGGAGTCGTGATTGGGAATGAAGCAGTATGGACGAATGAACAGGAGAATAGCCAGAAATTAATCGGCATGGATCTTGTGAGATTAGGGCTGGAGAGGTCGAATACTGCAAGAGAGGCAGTTAATATCATTACTGAATTATTGCAGGAATATGGACAGGGAGGTAATTGTGGAATGTACAGTAAGGAGTTCTATGATAATTCCTTCATTGTTGCAGATTCTAAAGAGGCATGGGTTTTGGAAACCGCTGGAAGGTATTGGATTGCAGAGGAGGTAAAAGGAATTCGTACAATCAGTAATATTTTGACAATTGAGAAAGATTATAATCTGATTCATCCGGAATTACTTCAGCACACTATAGAGACGGGGAGATGCAGGGACGAGGATGACTTTAATTTCAGGGAGCAGTACAAGACTAAATTCATGAGTTTTGCTGCGATGGGAGATAAGAGAAGGACGTGTACTCTGAAAGTTCTTAATGAGGAGGGAAAGGTCACTGTAACCAGCGCAATGAATGCTATCCGAAATCATAATACAGAGAAGGAATTTAACCCACAGAAATCATCTATGGCATCACCATGCGTTCATGCAAGCTCTCTCCTCACTCCCTCACAATCAACTGCCTCGATGGTATCACATATCACAGATAATCCAATTCATTGGATGACCGGAACATCAACTCCTTGCTTGTCAGTCTTCAAACCATTTGCTGTGAAACCATTTGACAGCAGCTTGATGAATGCATCGAAGAACTACACTAGTGGATCTCTCTGGTGGGAGCATGAGAGATTACAACGGAAGGCAGTAATGAATTACAAGCACAATGCAGAAATAATTACCAGCAACTTGAGGAAAATTGAAGGAGAACTGATATCCGACATATATGGGACAAAAACCCCGAAAATCCACACTGATGAGGCACTGAAACGACATTTTGATGCCATAATTGACCTGCATAACACGGGGATGGAAGAGAAGGGAGGTTTGAGCCAATTGAGGTACCGAAGATTCTGGAGCTCAAAATCAAAGAAAGTAAATCTCCCTCCATTATGATCAGGTCAAAGCTTTAAACAGAGTAAATTGTAGATATCTGTGAGCAATGAAGAGATTTTCGAGAAATTCGCTAAGTACATATCCCCTGGGAAGGTCGAGATGTACAAACGAATGGGTATATCATTTATCCCAGGGAAGAGTGAAGGATGCTGGATCAAAGACAAAAACTCAGACTTGAAAGTCATAAATCTGAGATCAAGCGGAGGAGTATTTAATCTTGGTCACAATCCGAAAGGAACGACCGAGGCTCTGAAAAAAGCTTTAGAAATCGGTCTTGATATGGGAGATCATCTTCTGATCTCAGAGCAACGAGCGAATTTTGCAGAAGCTCTTTCAAAAGTACTTCCGGGGGATATCCAGTATACAATTTTTGGGGTAAGTGGAGGAGAAGCAGTCGACATGTCAATAAAACTGGCTAGAGGTTTCACCAAAAGAGTGAAGATTGTCTCGACCCTAGGAGGATACCATGGACATACCGGCTTTGCACTTGGTACTGGAGATGATGTGTTTAAAGCACCATTTGGTTCTTTCGAGAATTTCAAGCAGATCCCCTTTGGGGATATTGAAGCAGCTGAGAGGGAGATCGATAGTGACACAGCTGCATTTATCGTGGAGACCATTCAGGCAACTGCTGGAGTAATGATTCCTCCGGATGGTTATCTCAAACGTATCAGGGAGATTTGCGATGAGCGAGATGTCGTTTTTATTATTGATGAGATTCAGGCAGGATTGGGAAGAACAGGAAACCTATGGGCGGTAGAGGAGTGGGATGTCATTCCTGATATTATGGTACTCGGAAAGGGGATGAGTGGAGGAGTGTATCCTCTTAGCGCTACATGTTTCAGACCACATTTGCAGGAATTTATGAACAAGAATCCATTTGTACATATCTCAACTGCTGGAGGATCTAATCTTGCTTGTGTAGTGGCTAGTGAGATGTTAGAAGAGATCCAAGAACTTCTACCAAATGTCAGAGAGAGAGCAGAACAATTCAAGACTGGGCTTGCTTCCCTTCAAGCCAATTCACACGGAGTTATTACAGAGGTTAGGCAGCGAGGTTTATTCATAGGTGTTGAATTTGCAGATCCTAGAACGTGTGAGGTGTTTATGGGAATATGTTTAGGAAAGGGTACACTTGCTCTCTATGCGAATAATAGACCAAATACACTCATTGTGATGCCTCCGCTGATCATATCAGAAGAGGAGGTTGATTTTGTCCTGAAAGTCTTTTCAGAGGCTCTTCAAGATCTACTGGTTCTGGGTAAGAGTTAAATCTTTTAGGATAACAGGAAGCTAATGCACATAGTCCAATTGGATGAGGAGCATAGTCTTGAGGAGGTTGGTGGAAAGGCATTCCATCTCTCAGAGATGTTGCGAGAAGGATTACCTGTACCTACTGCAGTATGTATCCCCTCATCAGTGTATCACAAATATGTTGATGGATCGAGTGAGAAAATCAAACAGGCAATTCAGAGCATTGAATTCGAGCAGGATTTCGTTGATGAATTGCAAAGCTATATCGAGGCAAATGCACCTATAGCAGTGAGATCTTCAGGTGTGCTTGAGGACACAGCCGATAAATCATTTGCTGGTCAATATGACACATTCCTGAATGTACGGACACTGAGTGAATTGATTTTTGCGATTAAAGGATGCTGGCTTTCAATGTGGTCACAAGAGACTCTCACCTACATCGAAAATCATTTGGATGAGGTGGAAAAGATGAGTATTGCTGTCATCCTTCAGGAGCAGATTGAGTCAGAAGTGAGTGGAGTACTCTTCACTGTAAATCCTCTAACTGGAAAGGACAGTCATTTCTTGATAGAAAGTGCGTGGGGTCTTGGAGAAGGCGTGGTCTCTGGCGAGGTAAATCCTGACAGATTAATTTATGATTGGAAAAAAATGGAGCTGGTCTCAAAAGTCATCTCACCACAGTCGCACAAATATGTGATGGTGGAAGGAGGAACAGACAAGATAGAGACGACAGCTAATGAGAAGGGCACGCATTCGGTAGACGAGAATCTCCTGGAACATCTTGTTGATCTAGCTTTACGAGTAGGAGGACATTACGGTTACCCCCAAGATATTGAATGGGCCTATGCAAAGGGGAAAATCTATTTGCTTCAGACCAGACCTCTGACGGCAATCCAATTTTCAAAGGATTTCGGACAGTGGACAAATGCTAATTTCGTTGAGGTCTTTCCGGGGTTCCATAATCCACTCTCATTCTCACTTACCGGAGGTGCTTTTTCAAAGACCATACACCAGTACCTCATTAATCTCAAAATCTGGCGAAATCCACCAGAGCACAGGGTACCTTGGCATTCTCTCATTTTTGGAAGGACATACTGGAAGGTCTCTGAAGTCAAGAATCTGGTTGCTAAGATCCCAGGATTCAAAGAGCGTTCCTTCGACATTACCACAGGTATTCCCGTGAGTTACGAAGGAGATGGAAGAACCACACCTTGGACGATTGGACGCATTATTTGGGCACTTCCAGTTCTCTCAGCTATGGGAAAAGAGTTTAAAAATTATTGGAAGAAAGCTGAAAGTTACAAAATTGAATTCGAAGAGAAATTTCCTCCCCTTCTCAAAAAAGCACTCACAGTGGGAGAGATGAATAACACTGAATTGGAGGAATTCACAAAAGAATTATTGAATCTGCATCTTGAAGCAAATTTCGTAGCTCAGTACACTTCATTCTTGGCAACTCAGTCACAGGATGATTTTCACATAACCTTGGAGAATCTCAATAAGAAATCGGATGATATGATATCCTTCTCTAGGCTTTTCACGGGTCTGCAAGATGTGAAGACTGCTAAACCACTTATGGATTTACAAGCAGTAGCAGAACAACTCAAGGGTATTGGAATAGATCGAATCAGAAAAGTAACGCGTGAAGAAATATTTGAATTGGAGACTGATGATGATATCAAACCCCTGCGGGATTATATCACGAAATATGCATGGATGAGTGAGACAGATGAGGACCTCTCGTGTCCTAGGTGGTACGATGATATTACTACTCCATTGGAATTGATCATTAAACTGATGGAGAGCGGTGAAGTTCTTCATCATCCTGAGGAACAGTTGAATATCAGGTTGGAAGAGGAGGGAAAAGTGAGAAAAATGCTGAATAGAGGTTTGCGTAGATTCAACCCATTTGTAAAGTCCTCCTTCTGGAACCAAGCTGACCTTGTTAAGAGGTACTCATGGTGGAGGGAAGAGACGAGAGAGATCCTTGCGAGAATATACTTTATTGTACACTTATCAATCGAGGAACTCTTCAAGCGATTGGCTGACAATGGAATTGTAGCAGACTATAGAGACCTCTATTCTCTTGGTTATCAGCAACTGTTGGAATACCTGAGTACACGGGATAGGACTTTAATTGAACATGAGGTGAGAAATAACACCCTTACCAAGCGACTGTTCAGGAATTACAAACCACCAAATACAATCGGATCAGGAATGCAGAGTGTTAGTGATACCCAAGCTGATCTGAGTGGTGTTGGGTGTTCAGGTGGGAAGATAACTGGGAAGGTAAGGGTCTTGCTTTCAGTCTCCCAAATTGCTGAAATCCGAGAGGGGGAAATTGCTGTTGTCCCACACACAAATCCTGGTTGGACACCAATCTTCTCACTAATTCGAGGAATTGTAATGGAAGAGGGGGGTCTTCTATCCCACGGATCTGTTGTTGCAAGGGAGTACGGTTTACCAGCAGTCATTCAGGTAAAAAATGCGACCGATATCCTAACAAATGGAGAGGTTATTGAAATCGATGGTTCGCTGGGGACAATTGTCAGACTTGGTTGAATGGAATTGCCACATTGAACAGGACTGAGAGAACTGCAAGAACGAATAACATTACAGACGTGTATGCTACAATATACCGCTTAGTATCCATAAAATGAACGAATGAGGAACTGTATCCATTCAGTATAAAGTAACTGAAGAAACTCACGTTGTACGGTATCCAGAATATAAGAACAATAGCTAGAGTCGCAAAGGGACCACCAATTGTCAGCTCTTCAATCGGATCGAAGATCCTAAACTGATAGAGAGCAGAACCAAAGAATATCATGGGGGTGAGTGAAATTGAATAGATTCCCGAAAGTATGAGATACCCATCGAAGTTGACTGTCTCATGCCCTATAAGTTTAAGACACAATCCGGCACCTAACCATATTGCAACCATACTTGCGATATTCACGGAAAGAGCAGGATTAAAGGTGGGATATGTTCCAATTCCGGTGAATGCAGTTCCTACAAGGAGGGCAAAGAAGAAAACAAACGCCCAAAGGATCACACCAGTAGCGAGGAATTTCCGAGGCAGGGTAGAAACAAAGAAGGTTCCTGAAGGATTACCATAGACATCTCGTATAAGACTGAGATTATTCTTTAGAGTGTAATCTGGTTTTGCCCACCAGAATTCCTCCTCCAACACATGATCAATAATGATCTGTACCTTTGTCAGAACTCTGTCATTAACTTCTATTAGTCCCTTCTTGAAATCCATAAAATACTCCATCTTAGTTGCTAATTTCACAAGGAATTTCAGAGTGAGAGAGGTGGGGACTTTGATACTTGTAATACATAAATAAAATACAGATTCAGTCGTGTGGATTACGATTTTGTAATCATGATAAATGATCTCATCTATATTGGCATTTTCCAATTCATGGAACATCGAGAGTGAAGCTGTTATGAATCCTGCGAACAGAGACATGTCTCTTGCATTCCTCTTCTCCCTTTTACCCGATGAGAGTGAGAGAGGAAAACTTGCAAGAGGGAGCCCAGTACGGGTCACCATCCTCACTTCTTCAAACATAAATGACTCTGTAACTACTGTATTAAAATACCTATTGTGATAGAACTTGGAGATTTACTAATTCCACTCAATTAAGTAAGGTCATTTGGCAATTCTTCTATATACAAGAGAGGAAAGATGAGTGTGGAATTTCAGAGTGTTGTTCGAAAGAGACGGATGATCAGATCATTTCTTAACAAGAAACTTTCTGAAGAGGATGAGAGAAGAATTATTGAGAATATCTTCAGAGGGCCCTCTGCTGGTTTTTCGCAAGGTGTTGAGATCCTGGTACTAAAAGGAGATGAGAGGGAATCTGTTTATGAGCTCTGGGGAGAGAAGGCTAAAAGAAGAGCAGAATATCCATTATCTGAAGGGATAGAAAAAGCACCTCTCGTTATCGTCTTCTTTGTAAGTAAAAAAAGGTATGAGGAACGTTATATGAGGAGGGATAAGGATCATTATATAGCAGACAACTCTTGGCCTGCTCCTTTCTGGTTTATTGATGCTGGAATGTCAATCCTTCTTGGGCTCCTGAGTAGTGTTGATGCAGGATTAGGAGCTCTTTTCACAGGAATTAAAAATGCTGAAAAGCTGCATGAAAAATTTGGAGTGCCTTCATCCTACACTTCTGTAGGAATACTCTCAATTGGATACACAGATCCAAATTATCGATCCCATACCAGAATCCAAAGAAGAGAGTTAGAAGATTGTACGCATTATGGAAGGTGGTAGAGATGATAGAGATTGATGGATTGGAAGAAGCGTTGTTCATCTCAAGACCAAATAGGTTCATCGCACATGTAAACTTCAAAGGAGAGAATGTAAGGTGTCATCTCCCGAATCCTGGGAGGATGATTGAGTTACTCCAACCATGGATTTCCAAGCTCCTCATCAAATTCACTGACAATCCCAACAGAAAAACGAGAGCAAGTGTTGTCGCAGTTCTCACAGAAAAGGAAGTCATTCAGCTCAACAGCAATTTGGTCAGTGACTTAATACCTGCATATATGAATGACAAAAATAGATCGTGCCTAGTAGACTGGAAAATACTCCGATCAGAGATCCCAGTTACAATCAATTCGAGAAAGCATCGACTTGACTATCTCATGGAAGACACGAGTGGAGAG
>Ga0114931_10001412_pt1 | contig 30633 bp, 26 predicted proteins | sample 2SBtaG_FD_89579 | JGI IMG/M metagenome (GOLD analysis project Ga0114931, IMG submission 89579) | Deep subsurface microbial communities from Kolumbo volcano to uncover new lineages of life (NeLLi) - 2SBTROV14_V59a metaG | ecosystem: Environmental > Aquatic > Marine > Volcanic | place: Kolumbo... | reverse complement strand
GGGGGAGGGACGAGGGGGAAGGAGCCCCGGGAGCGGGTGGGATCGGGGCAAGCGCATTGTAGCTCGCATCGGCGGGCGTTGGATCCAGGCGGATCCACAGGAATGCGCCAGGGCGCGGCGAGGGGCGTGCGGACGGTGGGGATCGCGGGACGCGGTCAGGGCGCGACCTGCACCGTGTACTTGCGCTCGTAAGGGCCACTGCGCGTGGGCCCGAGCCCGAACTGCACCTTGGGCGTGTCCATCATCAGGGTGCCGTCGTCGTTGCTCCCAGTCCCCACGTAGACGTACATCGCGCCGCCTGAGGCGTCCTGGGAGGTGGAGCGCATGGTGACCTGATTCGCCCCGGGCTTCAGGTAGGGCCCGATGTCCTGGATCTTCTGCGCGTCACCGGAGTGGACCTCGAGCACCTGGGTGCCGTTGACGAAGACGTCCACGGTGTGTCCCTGGCTGCCGTCGTCCTCGGTGACCGCCCACCAGTGTCCCTTGGGGATCCCGTTCCCCGACGGCTCCGGCGGGGTGGTCTCCGGCTGCGGCGTGGTGCCAGCGGCGGTCGCGGTGGTGGTCTCGGAGCTCTTGCCGTCGGGCTGCACGACCTGGATCTCGTACTGGGGTGCGGTGATGTGTACGTCGCCCTTGTCGTCGAACTGCACGGTCACGTTCTTCAGCGTCGTGTTGCGCAGCGCGCTGACGTCGACGTCGTTCACGTACACGGTGCCGGCCAGGGCGACCGAAACGAGCCAGTACCACATTCACGCCTCCTCGGAGGGGGTGCGCCGCACCCGCGCCAGCAGCGCGCGGGCGGGTCGGAACACGGGCAGCACCTTGGCGGGCACGAAAACCCGCTCACCGGTGCGTGGATTCCGGCCGACGTATCCGGGGTAGTGCCGCGCGCGCCACGCCCCGAACCCGCGCACCTGGACGCGCCGGCCGCTGCACAGGGCCTCGGCGATCCCGTCGATCACCGCGTCCACCACCTGTCCGGCGGCACGCGCGGGGAGCCCGTTGCGATCGGCGACCGTGCGGACGAGGTCGGTTCGGGTCATGCGGGGTCCTCCCGCTGCGAGAGGTACCCCAGGAAGGGCCTCGGGATCAAACCGAGGAGGCACCGTCATGCTGCGCGCGCTCCCGGCGTCGCTGCTCGGCCTGGGTCAGCGGCCGCTCCGGGCCCTGTTCGTCCTCGTCGGCCGGCGCGGCCCCGCCTCCGGCGACGACGCGGGTCAGCCATGGCTGGATCCGCTGCATCAGCAGGATCATCGGACTCGCCACGTAGATCGTGGAGTAGGTGCCGACGAAGATGCCGAAGGTCATGGCGAAGGCGAAGTCCTCGATGACGGGCCCCCCCATGAAAAGGAACGCGGTGATCGCGAGGATCGTCGTGCCCGAGGTCGCCAGGGTGCGCGAGAGCGTCTCGTTGATCGAGACGTTGATCAGCTCCCGCATGTCCCTGCGTCGGTACCGCTCCTTGTTCTCGCGGATCCGGTCGTAGATGACGATCGTGTCGTTCAGCGAGTAGCCGACGATGGTGAGCAGCGCGCCGATCATCGGCAGGTCGAACTCGCGCTGGGTGATCACGAACACGCCCGCGGTGAGCGACACGTCGTGGACCAGGGCGAGCACCGCACCGGGCGCGAAGGCCAGCTCGAAGCGGAAAGCCACGTACAGGAGCACGAGCGCGAGGGTGGCGAAGACCGAGATGAACCCCTGCCTTCGCAGCTCGCCGCCGACCTTCGGGCCGACCGCCTCGACCGAGAGCACGGCGAACTTGTGCCCCGTCATCACCGAGTTGATCTCCTTGCCGATCTGCTGGGTGAGGCCGGGCATCTTGATGACGACCTCGCGATCCTCGCGGCCGAGCTGCACGACGACGCCGTCGATGTCCGAGAGCACCGCGGCCACCTGCTGGGGGGTGACCGGGTCGCCCTTGTAGTGCACGGCGAGCCGTGCTCCGACCTCGGCGTCGAACTTCGTGAAGTCGATCCAGTCGTCACCGAAGGCCTTCTTCAGGCGAGACTCCACGTCCGCCTTCATCTCCTTCGAGCCGAAGGTCGCGTCCTGGATGCGGATCGCGAACTCGTGCTCCGACGGGTCGTTGACCTGCTGCACCGAGTCCTCGGCGAGACCCAGGTCCTTCAGCGCGTGACGCACGTCGGTGATCTGGGTGTCGTCGTGGAACTGGAGCATGATCTCGGTGCCACCGGTGAAGTCGATGCCCCAGTTCGGGCCGATGGCCGCGAACAGGATCCACGACAACACCACCAGCGTCAGCGAGGTGATCCACGTGGGGACCTGCCAGCGGACGAAGTCGACGTCGAGCTCGTTGATGCGGCGCTTGGCCCACTCGAACATGGCCGTCCCCTTAGATCTTGAGCCGCGCCGTGGAGCTACGGGTCAGGAGCTCCAGGAACGTCCGGTTGACGAAGAGCGCGCTCACGACCGTCGTGATGATGCCGATGAGCAGCGTGACCGCGAAGCCCTTGATCGGGCCCGTGCCGTAGGAGAACAGCACGACGCCGGCGATGGCCGTGGTGATGTTCGAGTCGAGGATGGCCGACAAGCCCTTCTCGAACCCGGTGTCGACCGCCTTTCGGGCGTGTTGGCCGATCTCCAGCTCTTCGCGTATTCGCTCGTAGATGATGATGTTCGCGTCCACGGCCATGCCGATGGTCAGCGCGATGCCGGCGATCCCGGGCAAGGTCAGCGTGGCTCCGAAGAGCGCCAGGGTGGCGAGCACGAGCATCACGTTCACCGCGAGGGCGAGGTTGGCGAGCAGCCCGGCCGTTCGGTACCACGACCACATGAACAGGAGCACGAGCACCGACCCGATGATCGTCGCGATGCCACCCGAGCGGATGGCGTCCTGGCCGAGGGTCGCACCCACGGTGCGGACCTGGCCGACGCTGACCGGCGCGTTGAGCGACCCGGTGCGGAGCACCAGCGCGAGGGTCTCGGCCTCGTGCAGGGCGTCCAGCGACTGGCCCATCTCGATGGAGGCCCGCCCACCGCAGATCTTCTCCTTGATGACCGGCGCGGACTTCACCTCGCCGTCGAGGATGATCGCGAAGCGCTTGTGGACGTTGTCGGTGGTGACGGTGCAGAACACCCGCGCGCCCTGCGGCTTGAACTCCAGGGCGACGTACGGGAGGTTGTTCCGGTCGAAGGCGACGCCGGCGTTGTTCACGTCGTTGCCCGTCAGGATCACGTCCTTGAGCACGTAGGGGAACTGCCGCTTGTGCGCCCCGTCCGAGGTGTCCTCGTACTGCCAGAGGATCAGCCGATCCTCGGGCAGGCGCTTGGTCTGGTAGAGCCACTCGTTCAAGAGCTGGTCGTTCTCGAACTGGTCCTTGGGCATCGCGTCCTGAGCCGCGGTGATGATCTGCTGGAGCTTCGACTCGTCGAACTCCTCGTCGACCAGCCGGAACTCGAGCACCGCGGTGGTGCCGATGGCGTCGATCGCCTGCTGCAGATCGACCATGCCGGGAAGCTGCACGTTGATGCGTCCGCCGCCCTTCTTGACGATCGAGGGCTCCTTGACGCCGGTAGCGTCGACGCGCTTGCGGAGCGTCTCGAGCACCTGCTCGACCGCCTGATCCTCGACCTTCTTCTGGCGATCGTCCTTCATCTGGAAGACGTGGGTGTCGCCAGCGAGACTCTCGACGTACTGGTACTGGGGCATCGCCTTGGCGAACCACTTCTCCAGCTCCGAGAGCGACGCCTTGCTCTTCACGGTGATGATCGGGTCGGTGCGATCGTCCTTGGCCGAGGTGATCGTGATCCCGTCGCGAGCCGCCTGCTCCTTCAGGTAGGTCAGGTCGCGGCTCACCTGGGAGAGCACGGCCTCCTCCAGCTCCACCTGCAGGGTGAGGTCGATGCCTCCCTGCAGGTCGAGGCCGAGGTTCATGCGGGTGTTCGGCAGCAGGCCCTCCAGCCAGGGCGGAACCTTCGAAGGCTTGTCGGTGGCCTTCTGGGTGGAGGCATCCTCCGTCGCCGTCGAGGCGACCTTCTTCTGCATGATGGTCAGACCGCCCTCGTCCGCCGCCTGCTTCAGGGCCGACTGGCTGGCGTCGTCGGAGAAGGCGCTGAGGGTCAGCGCGTTCTCGGTGCCCCACGCGACACCGCGGAAGGCCCCGTCGGAGGCGACGACGAGCAGCCCGGCGTCAGCGGGCACGCCCGTGGCCTTCGCGGTAGCCGCCTCGGGGTTCGCGACGTCGAGATCGCTGACCGTCGCGTCCAGGGGCTTCAGCCCGCCGGGCACGAGGTGCCCGGCCAGCGTCTGGAGCTGGCTCCAGGTGACGCCCTGGTCGTCGAGCGCACCCGAGACCGGATCGGGCATGCCGCCCGCCGGTAGCGCGACCTGAGGTGCGGCCCCCTGGTCGTTGGTGAGATCGGTCGCCTTCACCACGTCGCCGAAGGGGTACAGCTTCAGGGTGCTCCCCGAGGCGAGGGCCCTGGTCACCTGCTCGGGCGTAGCCCCGACCTGCAGGACCACGCGGAGGTGATCCTGCTGCTTGGTGACGCGATCGACGGGGACCTGCGCGTCGGCGAGCACCGTCTGCAGGCGCTCGAGCGCTGCATCCGGGTCTCCCTTGTAGGCCACGTCCACCGTGAGGTCGGGCGCCTCGGTCTTGGCGGTGGAGGTGGTGTCGACCCCCGCCGCCTTGCTCGCCAACCGCTGCTGCGGACTGGTCTGCAGCACCGTGGGCAGCAGGATGTAGATCGAGCCCAGGATCATCAGGACGATGAGTCCGAGGCGGAACCAGTAGGACTTGTCCACTGGGCCTCCTACTTCGCCGCCTCGGCGGCATTGCCGGCTTCGACTTTCTTGTCGATTGCGTTCTTCTCGAAGGTCAGCCGTGCCTTTCCTCCGACGTCGACAACGACCGTGGTGTCACCGACCTCGGCGACGCGGCCGTGCAGGCCACCCCGGGTGACCACGCGATCGTCCTTCTTCAAGGCCTGTACCATCGCCTCGTGCGCCTTTTGCTTCTGCGCCTGCGGTCGGTAGAGCAGGAAGTAGAAGATCGCCAGGAGGGCGACGAGAGGGATCAGGTTCTGGACCAGGGTCGGCCCGCTCGCACGAGCGGGTGCGTCCATGGCGAGCAGCAGATCGGCCATCCCGGGATGGGACATGGCGCTCCTCCGGGGGCGCGGTCGGTGGAAGGGAAGCACGGGACCGGGGCGGGTCAAGCAAGCCACCACCGGCGCGTCCGGCTGGGCTTATTGGGCGGCCCCGCCCTGCGCCACCTCTCAGGCAGTGTGTGAAGCCCTTGTGGATTCCGCGCCCAGGGCCTTCACAGCCTCCTCGTCCCCCGCGGCGATCGCCTCGCCGAGCCTGCGGACGAGCCGCTGGTAGTACGAGAGGTTGTGCACGCTGAGCAGGCGGCGCCCCAGGAGTTCCTCGGCCTTGACGAGGTGGCGGAGGTAGCTGCGGGTGAAGGTGGTGCACGCCGCGCAGTCGCAGGCCGGATCGAGGGGCGCCGGGTCCTCGGCGAACCGGGCGTTGCGCAGGTTGAGTCGCCCCACGGACGTGAACGCCTGCCCGTGCCGCCCCGAGCGCGTCGGCAGGACGCAGTCGAAGAGGTCGACGCCCCGCAGCACGGCCTGCACGATGTCGCTGGGGGTACCCACGCCCATCAGGTAGCGCACGCGATCGTCCGGGAGGTGCTGCGCGGCGATCCCGGTCATCGCGAGCAGCTCCTCGATGGGCTCGCCGACCGACAGGCCACCGATCGCGTACCCGTCGAGGTCCAGCGCGGCCAGCTCCTGGGCGTGGGCGGCACGGAGATCCTCGTGCATACCGCCCTGGACGATGCCGAACAGGTTCGTGCGCTCCGGGTGTCGGCGAGCCTCGAGCGCCCGGTGCAGCCACCGAGTGGTCCTCTCGGTGCTCCGCGCGGCGCGGTCGCGGTCCGCGGGCCACTCCAGGCACTCGTCGAGGGCCATGGCGACGTCGACGCCGAGCGTCTCCTGGATCGCCACCGCGACCTCGGGCGTGAGGTTCCGCCACGCGCCGTCCAGGGGCGATCGGAAGCGCACCCCCTCCTCGGTGATCTCGCGGTGATCCCGCAGGGAGAAGACCTGGTAGCCCCCCGAGTCGGTGAGGATCGGGCCGTCCCAGGCCATGAACGCGTGCAGCCCGCCCTGGCGGCCAATCAGCTCGTGCCCCGGCCGCACCCACAGGTGGTAGGTGTTCGCGAGCACCATCGCGGTGCCGAGCCCGCGGAGCTCCGACGGGGTGACGCCACGCACCGTCGCTCGCGTGCCGACCGGCATGAACGCGGGGGTGGGGACCTCACCGTGGGGCAGGTGCAGCGTGCCGGTGCGCGCCGTGCCCAGGGTGGCCTGCAGGGTGAACCGGGCCATCGTGCTCCTCAAGCGATCAGCATCGCGTCGCCGTAGCTGTAGAACCGGTAGCCACGGGCCACCGCCTCCCGGTAGGCGTCGAGCAGCCGCTCCCGCCCGACGAGGCACGAGACCAGCATGAGCAGGCTGCTCCGGGGCAGGTGGAAGTTGGTGATCAGGGTGTCGAGCGCCCGGAAGGCGTAGGGCGGCTGGATGAACAGATCGGTCTGCCGCGCCCCCGGCTCCGGCACCCGCGCGCCCTCGGGGGTCGCCGACTCGAGCGCCCGCGCGCTGGTGGTTCCCACCGCGACCACCCGTCCGCCAGCGCCTCGGGTCTCGGCGACCGCCTGCGCGGTCGCCTGCGGGACCGCGAACCACTCCGCGTGCAGCCGGCCCGCGGCGACGTCTTCGGGCCGGAGAGGCCGGAAGGTGCCGAGCCCGACGTGCAGCGTGATCGTCGCGAAGCCGATCCCGCGCTCCCGGAGCGAGTCCAGGAGTTCGCCGGTGAAGTGCAGGCCGGCGGTCGGTGCCGCCGCGGCCCCCAGCGGCCCCGCGTAGACCGTCTGGTAGCGCTCGGTGTCCGCCGCGTCGGCGGCGCGGCCGAGGTAGGGCGGCAGCGGCATCTCGCCCTGGTCGGCCATCACCTCGACGGGTGGGCGATCGAGCACGACCGTCGCCTCCCCGCCCTCGTGCCGCGCCTGCAGGGTCACGGTGCCGCCGCCCTCCAGCTCCAGGACGTCGCCCACGGAGAGCTTGCGCGCGGGCCGCACGAGGGCGCGCACCGGACCGGGACCCGGCTCGAGCAGGAGCAACTCCACGCGCCCGCCCGTGGCGCGCCGGGCGTGCAGGCGCGCCGCCATGACCCGGGTGTCGTTCGCGACGAGCAGATCGCCCGGCTGCAAGTGCTCGCCGATGTCGGCGAACTGTCCGTGCACGGGGGCGCCGCCGGCGCGTGGGAGCACGAGCAGACGGGAGCCGGTCCGCTCGGGCGCGGGGCGACGCGCGATGCGGTCGGCGGGGAGGTCGTAGTCCCAATCGGAGAGGTCCATGGGGGCCGGAGATAGCCCGGAGAGGCGGGAGGCTCCAGGCTCCGGGCTCCGGGCTCCGGGTCCCCTGCGCAGGACGGTTGCGGGCTCCGGAGCCTCGTACCCGGAGCGCGAAGCGCGCCTCCCGTGATACGCAGGTCTTCCGCCCGAGGAAGCCGATGTCCCGCAAGACCACCCGGACGCGCAAGGGCGTCCGCACCGATGCCCATGCCGAGCCGCAGGAGGATCGCGCCAGCGACGTCCACCTGGGGCGCGCCGTCGCGCGCGGCGGCGAAACGCCCTCGTCGGCGTCCACACCGCACACCCGGTTGTCCGCGGGCGACCTGGAGGCCCTCGCGAGCATGGACCGGGACGAGCTGGCCGCGCTCATGGGCGGGGCCCTCGGCCGGGCGCGCGTCGAGGAGGGCGACCGGGTGACCGGGACGATCACGCGCATCGGACGCGAGTACGCCTTCGTCGACATCGGCGCCAAGGCCGAGGCGACCCTCGGGACGGCGGAGCTGAAGGGCGAGCAGGCCGGCGACACCATCGAGGCCTTCGTCCTCTCCGCCGGGGAGGGCGGCATCCAGCTCTCGCGCCAGCTCTCCGGTCGCGCCGCGGGCGCCTTCCTCGACGAGGCCGCGGACTCGGGAATCCCGGTGGAGGGCCGCGTCGCGAGCCGCAACGCCGGAGGCTTCGAGGTGCGCATCGGCACCGTCCGGGCCTTCTGCCCCGTCTCGATGATCGACCGCCACCCCGCCCCCGACCTCGATGTCTACGTGGGCCAGACCTTCCGGTTCCAGGTGGTCGAGGCGGGCGACGAGCCGGTGGTCTCCCGACGCGCCCTACTCGAGGAGGAGGCCGAGGCCGCCCGCGAGCAATTCTTCGCGACCGCGAAGCCCGGCGACCACCACACCGGCATCGTCACGAGCATCCAATCCTTTGGCGTCTTCGTGGACATCGGCGGCGTCGAGGGTCTCGTGCACCGCTCGGAGCTCGGTTGGGAGAGCGACGACCCCACCTCGCTCGCGCGCGGCCAGCACCTCGAGGTACGAGTGCTCGAGGTCGACATCGCGAACGGCAAGGTGTCCCTCTCGGCCCGGGACCCGGCCCTGTCCCCCTGGAGCCGCATCGGCACGGACTACGTCCCCGGAAGCACCTACGAGGGCACGGTCACCGGCGTCGAGCGCTACGGCGTGTTCGTCCGCCTCGCCCCGGGCCTGCAGGGGCTGCTGCACGTGAGCCGCCGCACCACCGAGGGCCTGCCCCACGCCGGCGCCACGATCACGGTGCGCCTGGTCTCCGCCGACCTCGAGCGCCGCCGCCTGGAGCTGGCGGACCCGGACTGGAGCGAGACCGGCGCCCCCACCACCGAACAAGACGCCGCCTGGCGCGCGCACGAGCAGGAAGCGCGCGAAGGGAGCGGCTCCCTCGGGACGCTCGGGGACCTGTTCGAGGGACTGAACGTCCGGAAGTAGGACGCCCGGGCTCGGTCGAGCGCGAGCCCCCCTCTACCCGGCCAGCCGCCGCAGCCGCTCCGCGATCTCCGGCGGACTCGCGTTGTCCGGCAGGTAGTCCACCGGCGCGAACCGCCCGGACAGGTGACTCCACCGTCGCGGCTCCCCCTGAAAGTCGTAGGAGAGGAGCACGGGCAGGTGGTGCCCCGCCTCCCGGAGCGCGGCGAGCACGTAGTTCCCCTGGTGGTCCTGCAGGAAGTGCCGGGCCTGGGCCGGATCGCCGTTGAACCGATCCGCGGTCTCCGCGAGATCGCCGAGGAGATCCTCGTCGGGCACCCGGTCGAAGCGCATGTCCAGGAAGACCGCGTCGAAGCCGTCCTCCGCCAGGGCCGCGAGGGCCGCCGGGCCGCTGCCCGCACGCACCCATCGAAAGCCCTCGCCGAGGAACCGGCTCAGGGTCTCGGAGTACTCGAAGCCGTCCTCGACGACCAGGATCTTCATCGTGCCTCCGCCCGCTGGGGAGTCGCGGAAGTCACCGCCTCCTGCAGCGCTGCCTCGGGAGCCTCGGCCCGCGGCAGGCGGATCACCACCGCCTTGGACCAGCCGGGCTCCTCCTCCACGTGGATCGAGCCGCCGCTGCGGCTGATCAGGTCGACCGTCAGCCCCAGTCCACGCTCGATGTACCGGCCGCGGATCACCGCGGTGGTCAGCCGGGCCGGTACGTCGTCGCACACCCGCAGGGCGGCGCGCTCGAGGCCCGTCACCCAGTCCTGCTCGACCTCCCCGCGGACCGCGAGTCGGGTGGCCCCGGCCTCGACCGCGTTCCGGAGCACGTTGACGAGGACGTCGCGCAGATCGGCACGGTAGATCCGCAGGTAGACCGGCTCCTCGGGCAGGTGCACCTCGAAGGAGGGAGCGGGCCGCTCGGGGTGCTCGGCACAGACCCGCTCCCAGGCCGAGCGGATCCCATCGGGCTCCAGGCGAAGCAGGCACACCCGCCTCAGGAGGGCACCGAGGGCACGGTAGCCGCGGTGGTTGAGCACCTCGGAGACCGCGCGGAGCCGGCCGGCGAGGCCGTGCGCCTCGCCGCGGTGGAGGTCGCGAGACAGCGCCTCGAGCCGGTCCATCGCCGCGATCAGCGGGCCGAAGACCGGGTCGCGGTGGCGGAGGTTCAGGCGGACGCCGTGCACGCGCCCGACGACCTCGAGATCGCGTAGGTAGCCACGGAACCGCGCGATGGCACCCTCGGGGCCGTACAGGCGCTCCGCGGCCCACCAGGCCGGCTCCGGCTCGTCCCGATCCAGCGCGTCGGCCACCGCGGGGAGCACGCTGGTGTGGTGCTCGAGCACCTCGTGGCGGATCGCGCTGCCAAGCCGGGCGACGTCGGGGTAGGCCGACGGCGAGCGCTCGAGCAGGTCCTCGACCCCCACGCCCGAGCGCCGGCGGAGCCACAGGAGCGGCACGCCGACGGCGCCGCAGACCAGCAGCGCCGCCAGCAGGGCCTCCGCGCGGTGCAGGAACCGGTCGACCTCCTCCTGGAGCGCGACCGCCCGGTCGTGGTACCGCCCGGAGCTCTCGGAGGCGAAGTAGGCGGTCAGGCGACGGCGCGCCTCGAAGGGGCGCCAGCCCTCCCACGCCTCGCGGGCGAGGAGGTACTCCGCGATGCCGACGCCGTTCTTCTCGGCCCCGGCGAGCACCGCCTGCGCCTGGGCGTCCTGCCCCTGCTGGCGGAGCAGCTCCCACAGCAGGAGCAGTGGAAGATCCTGGTTCGGATCGGCCTTCAGGCTCTGCCGGTACAGGTCGACGGCGGCATCCCGATCTCCCTGCTGCAGGCGCAGGGACGCCTCCAGGTTGAGCGCCTTGACGAAGCGGGGCGCCGCGACGCGCACCCCCTCCAGCTCCGACAGCGCCTCGGGCACCCGGCCGCGCTTCTGCCAGGCCACCGCGCGCCAGAAGGCGTCGCAGGCCGCCTGGGGCACGTCCTGGGGACACCCGGGCGCCTGGGGCACCTCGGGGGCGGCGGGTCGTTGCCGGTGCCTCCCCTCGGCGATCCGCAGCGCGTCCACGGCGTGGGCGCCTTCGGGCTCCAGCTCGGTGTAGCGCCGGTAGGAGGTCTCGGCGACCTGGAGATCACCCGCGCGCTGCTCCACCTGGGCGCGTCGCCACCACAGGTCACCCCAGGTGGGATCCAGGCGCAGCGCGCGGCCGTAGGCGTCGGCGGCTGCCTGGTCCTGCCTGCCGCCGTACCACTTGGCGAGCAGGTCCCCGAGGGCCGCCGGGTAGCGCGGCTCGAAGGGCGAGAGCGCCTCGGCCTCCTGCAGGGCCCGGTCGGCAGCCGCGACGTCGCCGCGCGCCTCGTAGACGCTCGCCAGGGTCGCCCACACCTCCGGCGCACGCCGGTCCTCCCCGAGCAGGTCACGGAGCAGGCTCGCCGCACCGGGCAGGTCCCCCGCGGCGAGTCGCTTGCGTGCGACCACCAGGCGTGCGCGCTGCCCCGCGTCGAGAGGCCGAGCCGCCGTGTGCGCAAGGCGCCTGGCGTCGCGGGCCACCTCGAGGCGCTCCCGCCCGGTGGCCCATGCGGGCTGTCCGGTGATCTCGGGGAGCGCCTTCTCCGTGCCGTCGAGGAGCGAGAGCCCGGCGTCCAGCTCGTCGCGATCGGCCAGCGCCTGGGCGACGCCGAGCGCTGCGTCCGCCACGTCCGCCGGATCGGCCGGCGGATCGGGCGCGCCGAGGTAGTCCCGGAACAGCTTCGCGGCCCGGTCCGGATCGAGGGGGGTCGTCGCCACCGCGAGCCACCGCAGCGGCTCCGAGCTGTCGGTCTCGTAGACCCTGAGCTGCTCGAAGGTCTTCACCGCGTCGGCCGCGTCCCCCGCGCGCAGCTGCACCTTGCCGAGGGCGAGCAGGGCGTCCACGTCACCGGTCGGGGCCATGCGGTAGGCGTCCTCGGCGCCGGAGAGGTCGCCCTGGGCCTCCCGGACCCGCCCGAGGTCCACCGCGGCCTGGGCGCAGCTCGGGTCGACCCGGAGCACCGCGCGGTAGCCCGAGGCCGCCTGGTCGAGATGCCCGGCCGCCTCCTGGGTGCGGGCGTCGTCGTACAGGGCGCGAGGCAGCGGCTGCAGGGGAGGCGGCGCCTGGGCGTGGGCGGCCACCGCGAGGCACACGGCGAGCGTGGCGGCGGCCCACTTCACGAGAGCAACCCCTTCAGCTCGCGCACCTTCAGCCCGATCTGGTTGAAGCGGAGCTGCACCTTCCGGGCGTGCTCCTCGTCACCGAGCAGCACCCGCGCCATCGCGCCGAAGTCCCCCTCCTCCTGCAGCCAGAGCTGCTCGAAGTACTGGCGCTCCACCTCGCGAGAGACCTCGTTCAGGGTGTCGGCGGCGGTCACCCGGATGCGCACCGGCCACCCTTCGCCGCCTTGCTCGGGCTCCTCCAGGGGAGAGCTGGCGATCAGGTCGCGCACGAGCTTCGGGCGGACCTGGACCACGTCGGCCCGGTCCGCGCCCGGCACACCGATCAGCTCCGACAGGGCGAACATCACCGCGTTCTCTACGACCATCGAGAACTCCCGGAGGTTCCCGGGCCACCGGTGCCGGCGCAGCAGCCGCCGCGCGCGCTCCGGGAACAGGAAGACCACCACGCCCTCCTCGGGCTCGGGGACCCGGTGGGCGAGGACAACCCGGCGCCCGCGGAGGCCGTGCTCGGCGCGGTAGGCGTCGAGCAGCCCCTCGAGGTAGGGCCGCTCCATCGCCTGCCGCAGGCAGAAGTCGAGCAGGTCGTCGTAGTCCACGGCGCGCTCGGCAAGGGCGGGCAGGGTGACCGCCGCCGCCGGGTTCAGCCGCATGAACAGGTCTGTCCGGAAGGTCCCCTCGCGAACCCGCGCCGCGAGGTCCTCGTTGGTCGCGACCACGAGCTTGACGTCCACCGGGCGCTCGCGGATGTCGCCCAGGCGCGTCACCGTCCCCTCCTGGAGCACCGAGAGCAGCATCTTCTGGGCGTCGGGAGAGAGGTTGCCGATCTCGTCGAGGAACAGGGTGCCGCCGTGGGCCGACTCGAAGGCGCCGGTGCGATCGGTCACCGAGCCCGTGTAGGCCCCCTTGACCGAGCCGAAGAGGTGGGCCGCCATGAGATCGGACGGCAGGGTGGCGAGATCGATCGCCACGAACTGCCCGGCCCGGCCCGAGCGCGGGTGCAGGAAGTGTCGCGCGATCAGGCTCTTGCCGGTGCCCGTCGGACCGAGGAGGACCACCGGCAGGCGTCCCCGAGCGAGCACTTCGAGGCGCTGGCGCAGGCGGCGCATCGGGAAGGCCCGACCCCAGTAGACCGGGCCGTCGGCCACCTGCCCGCGCGCGGCCGCGGCGATGCTCTCGATCTGCGCCTGGAGGGAGCGGGCGTCCACGTAGTCGTCGTCGAGGAAGTAGGTGTACTCCTGGGCCTTCAGGTCGTCGGCCGGGCCCTCCAGCGGGGTCCCCTCCCGAGAGGTCATGAGGACGACGGGCAGATCCGGGTACCGCTGGCGCAGGGCGCGGAGGATCTCGAGGCCCTGTCGGGCCCGCAGGGCGTCGACGGCGCGGTCGTCCATCCCGGCACGGTGGCCCACGAGATCGTCCGCGGGGATGTCGAAGTGCACGTCGAGGAGCACGAGGTCGACGCGTCCGCGGGACCGCGCGAGGATCTCCGACGCCTCGCCCCAGGCCCGTGCCGGGCCCCGCCAACGGTGCTCGGGCATCGCCCGACGGCACAGGTCGAAGGTCCGGTCCTGGTCGTCCACGATCAGGATGTCCGCCATCTAGCTCCTCCCGCTCCGCCACCGGCGGACGAGTCCACGGCAGGCTTCGGAGACCACGCGCGCGGCGGCGGCACCCCGCTCCACCGCCTCGCCGTCCGCCTCCCCCTCTCGAAAGGCCTGCACGACCCCTTGGATCTCCGTGATCCCCGCCTCGATGCGCTCGACGTCCGGATCCCGCGCGAGGTCGACCCGTCCCCCTCCGGGAAGGGGGGCCAGACCGAGCAACGGCGCGCGCAGCGCCGCCCACAGCGACGCCGCGTCCAGGGTCCCCTCGGGACCCCGACGGGTCTGGAGCAGGTCCGCCTCCACCGCCGCCCGCCGCTCCGCGGCCGTGGCCTCGGCGGGCAGCCAGCGCTGCTGCAAGGCGACGTAGCGGCCGAGATCGTGCTTCACCCGGGCCAGGTAGGCCAGGAGGTCGGCATGGGTCTCGGGGTCGAGGTCTTCGGGGTTCACCGGGCGACCCTAACCCATGGGCCGACGCCCCTCGCCCTCCAGCGGCCTCTCGACCCCCCAAAAAACGAGAACGGCACCCGGAAGACCGAGTGCCGTTTGCAGCAGGATTTGCCGTCGTCTTGGCTCGTGAACTGGGAACTGCAGGCCGTGAAGATCAGGTCGGTTGGTGTCCTGGCGTGGTTGTTCGATGGGCAGAGGGTACCAATTGAAACCAGGCGCACCGGGTGAATGGTCCATTTCCAGGCATGTCTTTTCGCGAAGGGGTGACCCGCCTACGACCCACAGTTCGCAACTCACGAACGAGCGATGGGGCTCAACGCACCTCCTGGAATGGGTTCGCCCTGAATCAGAGCAAGCTGCGTGCCAAGTTCCGCCGGGGGACGAATCAGGGCCCGACATTCTTCGATAGTGTAGGTCATAGGCGACTTTAATGCAAATCTCCCGCCGATCCCCTCCCCGTGCGGGCCGGCGTGCGAAGACGCACTCCACATGTGCGCGCACTGTGCGCGCACACTCCGCTTGCACTCGAGGCGGCGCACAGCGCTCGACCCGCGACGCGGGTCTCCGGATCCTCGCCGTGCAAGCAGGACTATCAGGCCTGCGAGTCGCGATCGACGACCAGGTCGTGCTTCTTGATCAGCCGGTAGAGCTGGAACCGATTCTTCAGGCCGAGCTCGCGCCAGACGCGCTCCTGGACCCCGTCGTGCTTGTCGAGGCACGCCTGGATCTCCTCTGGCGACAGGGCGGACGGGTCGATCGCGCCGCCGTCCTCCTCCTCTTCCTCGTCGATCCGCTCCTCGAGGGACATGTCGGAGACGAGGTCGAGGTAGCGCCCGCGCGAGCCCGCCATCGCCTGCCACAGCAGGGACCCGAGCTCTCGCACGTGGGTCGAAAACTCGTGGCGTACGAGGCCGGTGACCAACGCCGGTCCGATGCGCGGATAGCCCTCTGGATCCTCATCGATGAAGAAACGGCGAGCGATCTCCGGATCGTCTTGTGCGATTCGACGCAACAAATGCTGGGTGAGGAGTGGGATATCCTCACGTCGGTCGTTCAGGCTAGGCAGCTGGACGTGCATCTGCAGGCGCGCTGCAAAGTCGTGCTTCAGCTGCACCACGGGTCGGTTCGTCGCGCCGACCAGGCGAAAATCGGAGCGGCGGGACTGCGACTCGCCCAGGCGCTGGTACTCGCCGTCGTCCAGCACCCGGAGCAGGTGGGCCTGGAGCTCCGCGGGGAGCTCGCCGATCTCGTCGAGGAACAGCGTGGACTCGTGCGCCTCGCCGATCAGGCCGGGCCGATCCCGCATGCCGGGGTTCGGGTAGTCCTTGACGTTGCCGAACAGCTCCGCGTCGATCAGCGTCTCGGGAAAGGTCGCCGCGTTGCGGGAGACCATCGCCTTGCGGTGGCGCGCGGACATCTCGTGGATCGCGGTGGCCACGAGCTCCTTGCCGGTGCCGCTCTGCCCCCGGATGAGGACGTGGGCGTTGCGCGCAGCGACGAAGGCGATACGCTCGCGCAGCTCCCACATCACGGGCGTCTCCCCGACGATGCCGTGCTGATCTGGACCCGCAAAGGGGTGCAGCCTCAGCCGCGCGTGCGCCGGGGCCGGCATCCGGAGGGGCCGCTCCACGACGTACAGGAGCAGGCGGTTCTTCAGCTCGATGACGTCGCCGTAGCGCAGGCGGGCGCGAGGCAGCTCCTCGCGGTTCACGAGCATCGCCGCCCGTCCCACGTTGCGCACGACGAGCGTGCCGTCCGGGCGGTGCTCGAGGATCAGCTGGTCGCGGGAGATCCGCGGCGAGCGGAGGGGCCCGGCCCACTCGTTGCGACCCGGACGCTGGCGGTACAGGAGCAGGCGACCGTCGGCCTCCTGGGAGGCTCCGCCCTCGCCGCGGCCGAGGACCGAGATCGCATCGCGCGGCACCAGGGCGACCTCTCCGGCGCGGTGGGGCTCGTCGATGCACCACAGCACGACGAGCGCCGGCACTCGTTCCACATCGGGCGGCTCGTCGTCGGAGATCAGGTCTTCGGTGATGAGGGTCGGCTGGGACTTCAGCTTGACACCCAGGGCCAGGGCCAGTCTCCGGCCTGGTGCGGAGACCTCACGGTTACAAGCCACCATACCCCGTCCGACCCCCGAAGGTGCAAAGCCGCCTTGTCCGATCGCCACGCGCAGGGGTCGCGCACCTCCCTTGTCCGTCGGATGGCGACGGTCCCACCGCGCGCCGGGGCCACGGAGCTTCACCAGCGCCCCGATCCTCGGGACGTGGATCCGCCGCTCATCGGAGTCGACGGCGCCTTTGCCACCCCTGTGCCCCGGGGACCGACGTCGCGGTTACTCTCGGTCCGTGCACATCTACCACTGGGACCTCGACCGCACCTACCTCGACACCGACATCCACTCGGTTCGCGGGATGGTGCGCGCCGCGCTGGAGGGACCGTCGGCCAAACGCACGATTCCCGGTGCCGCGGCCCTGCTCCGCGGATTGATCGCCGCCGATCCGAGCTGCCGGGTGAGCGTCCTGTCCGGGTCGCCCACCCAGCTTCGCGAGGTCCTCGAACAGAAGCTGGCGCGTGACGGGGTCCGCGTCGACCAGCTCATCTTGAAGGACAACCTCGGCAACCTGCGGCGGGGACGCTTTCGCGCGATCCGCGGCCAGGTCGGGTACAAGCTGCCCCAGCTCCTCAAGCTCCGGGTCGGACTCGGCAGCGGCGTGAAGGAGACGCTGTTCGGCGACGACACCGAGGTCGACGCCCTGGTCTACCGGCTGTACGCCGAGGCGGTCGCCGGACGCGTCGGCGAGGCCGAGCTCGCGCGGGTGCTCGAGGCCGGCGGCGCCTACGCCGACGCCATCGAGGAGGCGATGCAGGCCCTGCGCCGGATCGGCCGGGCCGAGGCCGTCCAGGACATCTTCATCCACGCCGACCTCGCTCGGCCCCTCGCCCGCTATCGGCTCCTCGGACGCCAGGTGGTGCCCGTGTTCTCGTGGTTCCAGGCGGCCCTGCTCCTGTGGCTCCGCGGGCGACTGCAGCCCGCGCACGTCGTCGAGGTCGCCGAGGCGTGCCTGGCGGAGGCGGGCCTCGACGAGGTCGCGCTCGCCGGCCTCGTGCAGGACCTCCTCCGCCGCCGGCGGATCACCCGAGAGGAGGTGGAGCGCCTCCTCGAGGAGGCCCCCGGCCTCGCACCCGTGCAGCCGGCGATCCGTACGGCCGGCGAGCGACTCGGACGGATCCCGCCCCAGGCGCCACACCGCGATCCGCCCGACTTCCTCGCCTTCCTCCGCGCGGCCTCCTGAGTCCGATCACGTCTCGGGGGGTCGGGCCGGCGGCACGGCCTCCACAGGGTCTTCTGGCGCGTCCTCCGGCGGCGACTCCGCCGCGGACGCGTCGTCCTCGGCGGCCCCCGAGCCGTCGCCGGCAGCGAGGAGGCGCGCGCGGAGCCGTCCCAACAGGCCCGGCCGATCCGACGAGTCGGGCACGTGGTCGAGGGGCGAGGGCAACCCGAGGAAATCCCGCGTGTAGATCGTGTACAGGGCGAGGAAGAACGCCACGACGACCGGCCCCACGAGCAGGCCGGGTACGCCCATCCACGCCAGGCCGCCGAAGGCGCCGAGGAAGATGAGCAACGGGTTGGTGTCCGAGCCGCCGCGGAGAAACAGCGGCTTGACAAAGTTGTCCACCGACGCGGTGAGGACCCCGGACCACAGGCCGAGGAACAGGGCCCACGCCCACCCCTTGGCGGCGAAGACGTAGATCACCACCGGCCCCCAGATCAGGGTGGTGCCGACCACCGGGATGAAGGACCCGACGCCGGTGAGGATGGCGAGGAAGATCACCTGGTCGACGCCGGCGATGGCGTAGCCGACCCCCGCGAGCAGCCCCTGCAGCGCGCCGGTGACCAGGGAGCCGACGACCATGTTGTTGGAGAAGCGACGGAAGACCAGGAAGAGCTGGTCCTCGTAGCGGTCGTCCATGGGGGACAGGTTCTTGATCACCGCCAGGGCCTTGGGCCCGTCCATGTACAGGGTGACGGTGGTGAACACGAAGATCACCGCGTCGACGCCGGCGTTCACGGTGGTGTTGATCACCGTCGGCAGGGTCGAGGTGACGTCCCCGAGGATCGACACCAGGCCCTTCTGGACCGGTCCGGTGACCGTGTCGAGCAGGTGGAAATCCCACCCGAAGGCGTCCGAGATCCGCTGCTCGATGGACGGCAGGAAGTGGCCCTGCACCTCGCTCATCAGCCGGTCGAAGCCGCCGGTGGCGACCCAGTCCTGCACGTCCTTCGCGAAGGTCAGCGCCTCGCGCACGAACACCACGATCAGGGACGCGAGGGGACCGAAGACCACGACACAGAGGAGCAACACGGTGAGGACCGAGGCCAGGGCGCGGCGCCCCCGGACGAAGCGGAGCACCCACTCGTAGATCGGCCAGGTGACCACCACGAGCACCACCGCGAACAGCAGCACGTACAGGTATGGGCTGAACAGCACGACCAGCGCGCCGGTCGAGAAGGCCAGCGCCCCGAAGAACCAGCGATTCTTGACCCTGTCGCTCCAGTAGTCGGAGGTCCCGCCCTGCGGCTCGGCGGGAGCCGCCGGAGTGGGAGCGGCGTCCTCGGGGGCCGTCGGCCCGTCCTCGTCCTCGCGGTCCGGACCGGTACTCACGAAGCCTCCTGATCGAGATGGAGCGCGGCGACGCCGTCCCGGATCCGCCCGATCAGGTCGCCCCGCACCGCCTTGGCGGCGACCTTCAGCGCGTTGCGGATCGCGCGGGGCGAGGAGCGGCCGTGCGCCTTGATCACGACCTCCTCGAAGCCGAGCAGCGGGGCCCCGCCGTACACGTTGAAGTCGGTGAGCCGCCGGAGCTCCTTCAGCCCCCCGCCGAGCATGGACAGCCCGATGCGCCACTGGAGGCTGCGCGAGGAGGCCTCGCGCGCGATCTCCATGAACACCTCGCTCACGCCCTCGAGCATCTTCAGCACGACGTTGCCGAGGAAGCCGTCGCACACGATGACGTCGACGATGCCCCGGGGAATGTCGAGGCCCTCCACGTTCCCCACGAAGTTGAGGGGCCCCCCGAGCAGGCGGCGGTGCGCGTCGACGATCGCGGGGGTGCCCTTGGTGGGCTCGGTCCCGTTCGAGAGGAGTGCCACCTTCGGAGCACGGATCTCCGAGATCACCTCCGAGTAGGCCGAGCCCATGAGCGCGAAGCCCACCAGATCGGCCGGCCCGACGGCGAGGGTGGCGCCGATGTCGAGAATCAGCGCGAAGGGGTCGCCCTTGGGGCCATGGCGGGCCTCCGTCGGGTAGACCGAGGCGAGGGCGGCGCGGCGGATGCCGGGCATCATCGGAAAACAATCCGCGGCCGCGAGGATCGCCGCCCCGGTGTGCCCCGAGCTGACCAGCGCCTGGGCTTCGCCGCGCTGCACGAGGCGGGCGGCCTCCAGCACCGAGCACTTCGGGTTGGCGTCGAGGGCATCGCGCGGCTTGTCGTGCATCCGCACGTAGCCCTCTGCGTCGACCAGGACGAGCCGCGTCGGGTCGTAGCGCAGCTCCGCGAGGACCCGAGACATCTGGGGCACATCACCCACGAGGAGCACCCGGATGTCGACCTCCTCCCGGGACAGCTTCGCGGCGCCCTCGACGGTCGCGGCCACGCCGCGGTCGCCCCCCATGGCGTCGAGCGCCACCGTGATCACGCGCTCCTCCCCGTTGACAGCGTCCCCTCCCCGGGGACCGTGCGGCATCCTATCACCCGCCACGGCACGCGCGCGTCACCCGCGGTAACCACCCGCTGGTGGCGGGAGCAGGCCCGTCCAGATAAGCGCGGGCCTCGAAACCCCTGAATGTCGGAGTGCTCATGAAGCCCCCCAAGTCCAAGCACATCACCTGGCACGGTGCCAACGTCACGCGCGAGGAGCGCGAGTCCCTCATGGGCCAGAAGGGCGCCGTCGTGTGGTTCACGGGGCTCTCGGGCTCGGGCAAGTCCACACTCTCCCGGCGGGTGGAGCAGCTCCTCCTCGAGCGTGGCGTCGCCGCCTACGTGCTCGACGGCGACAACCTCCGGCACCGCCTGAACAACGACCTCGGCTTCTCCCCCGAGGACCGCACCGAGAACATCCGCCGCGTCGGATGCGTGGCGCAGCTCTTCGCCGACTCCGGGCTCATCTGCCTCACCGCCTTCATCTCGCCCTACCGCAAGGACCGCGACGCCGCGCGCGCCCTGCTCGACGACGGCCGATTCATCGAGGTCCACGTCGACACCTCCCTCGCAGTGTGCGAGGAGCGCGACCCGAAGGGCCTGTACAAAAAGGCCCGTTCCGGCGTCATCCCCCAGTTCACGGGGATCTCCGCCCCCTATGAGGCGCCCGAGGCGCCCGAGCTGGTCATCGACACCGGCGAGCGCAACGTCGACGAGTGCGCCCAGCAGGTGGTCGACTACCTCGCTGCCCACGGGCTGCTCGGTCGCACCGACGACCAGGAGCGGATGGCGGGCTGATTCGGCTCAGGCCGAGGCGATGCTCTCGGCCACCATCAGGCCCATCGCCATCGTGGTGACCTGCGGGTTCACGCCGAGGCTCGTCGGAAAGACGCTCGCGTCCGCGACCCGCAGGTTGGCCCAGCCCCACACCCGCCCCTGGGGGTCGACCACGGACTGCTCCGGGTCGGCGCCCATGCGACAGGTGCCCATGGGGTGGCTCGCGTAGAGCAGCATGTTGGGCGGCTTCAGGTCGTAGGGCAGCCCTGCCGCGACGTCGTCGCCCGGGCGAATGGTGCCGCTGACCCCCATGGCACCCGGGTAGACCTCCTTGGCGCCGGCGGCGAAGAAGACCTCCGCGCCCAGCCGCATCCCGTCGATCAGCTTGCGCTTGTCGCCCTCGCCGAGGTGGTAGCGCAGGTCGGGACCGGCCGGGGTGTGCTGCACCCGCCCCTCGCTGTCCTGGTCGTGGATCAGCGCGCCCGCGCTCGCCATGTGGCGCAGGTCACCCACGTGCCGCATGGTCTCGCGGCCGTTCGGGGTCTGGAAGACCAGGTAGTACTGGTCGGGGGTGAGTGAGTAGGTCTGGAGCAGGAAGCCGCGGTCCCAGCAGTCGACGTAATAGCCCTGGGTGACGCCCCGCCAGGGGACGATGTCCTGCTCGAAGCGGGCGATGAGCGAGGTGGCCGGGTGCACCACGAGGTGTGCGCCACAGTGCTCGCGGTGGGCGAGCCCGTTGGCGAGCAGGAACAGGGGCGAGCCGATGGGGCCGCCCGAGAGCAGGAAGGTGTCGGCCTTCACGCGCACCGTGCCCACCGGCGCCTGGGTGGCGCCGTGCAGGACCTGACCCGTCACCGCCACGACCCGGTCGCCGTCGGTCTCTGCGCTGCGGACCCGGCAGTCGGCGTAGACGCCGACGCGGCGGGTGCGGAGCGCCTCGGCGAGGAAGGTGCGGTCGACGCTCGCCTTGCCGCCCGAGGGGCAGCCGTACTGGCAGATGCCACACCCGACGCAGCCCGGGGCGGAGCGCTCCATGAACGCGCCCTTCAGGCCGAGGGCCTCGGCGCCCTGCTTGAAGATCAGGTTGTTGTTGCGCTGGACGGCGACCGGGTTGACCGTTACGCCCAGGGTCTTCCAGATGCGCTCGAAGTACTGGCCGAAGCGCTCGCGGGTGACCATGTCACACCCATACTCGTTGCGCCACAGGTCGATGATCTCGGGCGGGGTGCGAAAGCAGATCGCCGAGTTGATCAGGGTGGAGCCGCCCACGCCGCGGCCACCCGGAAGCGGGATGACCGCGTTGCCGCGCAGGGAGCGCATGCCGCAGTCCTGGTAGAGGTGGTCGAAGGCCCACAGGGTGTCGGGCTGGAAGTCGCGGGGCTCCCAGTGGCGGCCCTCCTCGAGCACCGCTACCTTCAGGCCGGCCTGGGCCAGGGCCGCCGCGGCCGCGCAGCCCCCGGCGCCAGCGCCGATGACGCACACGTCGGCCTCGATGCGCAGGTCGGCGGGGTAGCCCTCCTGGGCGTGCTTTCCAGGGGCGAAGCTCATGTCCTGCGTCCTCCGCACTCGGCGCGCCAGCCGATGGTTTCGATCACTGCGGGATGCCGGAAGTAGGCCATGCCCAGGAACACCTTGAGGACGTCGAAGGAGACACGACGCGGCAGGACCCGGGGGTCGGCCCAGGTGTCGAGGACGTCGAGGCGGTCGGCGGCGGACAGGCGCGTGAAGCGCACGCCCCGGCTGGCCTCGGTGCCGAGCTCCACCGCGCGCAGCAGGTAGCGGAACGCGGCGAGCTGCGTGGGCGGCAGCAGCGTGGCGACCTCCCGGTCGACCCGCAGGCCCACCTGGGCCTCGCGCCCGTTCACCGGGAAGGGGTCGCCGGGAAAGAGCACCTCGGCGATGGCGTCACAGATGCCGATCTCGTGGGTGGAGAGCACCCAGGCCCCGGGCGCGGCCGGCGCGAGGCGCACGGCGAAGCCCGCCGTGGCCAGGATCGCGCCCGTCGCGAGGCTCGCGATCATGAACTTGCGCCGAGAAACCAGCGCCCCCATCTCCGCCCCCGGTCAAACCGACCTGTCGGTCAAAAACATTCGTCGATAAAATACCGGCGAGTCGAAATGGGATCCACTGGTTTTCCCATTCCGTGTCCGACCGCCGAGCCGAGGCCCGGTGGAGCCCGACTCCAGGTATACTCACGGTGGCAGGCAGGGGTCCGTCGTTGCACATCACCAATCGCGACCTGGCGCTGGTTGCGGCCGCGGCGTTCATCACGACCGCGTGCGCGGTGCTGATGACCGTCCGGGACCTGCCGGATCACGCGACCCTTCCCCCGTCCGATCCGCATGCCGTGCTGATCCTGCCGAAGGTGGCCCGCCACGGCGGGTCGAAGATCGACCCCCAGGGCCCGCTCCGGGTGCGCCTGGACGCAGGCAAGGCCAAGACCGCGCTGCTGTCCTGCGACCTCTTCAAGGCCGAGCGGCCCATCACCCGCCGCCAGGCCTCCTTTGCCTCGATCCCCGTCGGCGACTGCACGCTCGCGCTGGACGACACCCGCCCCTACGTGCCGGTCTACCCGGGCGACTCGCTGCACTGCCACGTCGACGACGGCCACACCACCTGCGCCGGCGGACTCGCGAAGAGTCGCGCGGCGACGGTGGACATCACCAGCGACGCGGCCGCCACGCTGTCGGTCGACGGCAAGGAGCGCGGCGCGCTGCCGGTCAAGGGGCTCGCCCTGCGCGTGGGGCGCCGCGCCCTGCGGCTGGACTACCCGGACGGGCGCAACGGCCGCTATGGCCTCGTCGTGGAGCCCGACCAGCGGATCTCGGTGCACTTTCCCGCGCCGCCCGGCGCCAGGCCGGCCCCCGCGCCGAAGACCGCCCCCGCCACGCCGATCGCCATCGCAGAGCCCGCTGGCTGGCCGCCCGCCCCCCCGAAGGAGTCCCCCCGACCCCTCGGTGGCTCCGGCGAGGGGGGAGGGCCCGACGCCGGGTCCCACCTCGGCCCTTCGATCGCCTCGCCCTGACCGCTCCCGAACGCCGTCGCCTCCTAGCCCGAAAGGTGCCGGGAGCGACGCGCCCTCGGCGCCTGGGGCCGCGACGCTGGCACAATCTCGGCCGCGTCGAACCGCCAATTCGGGCGCGGCCCGGGATGGCGGATCCTGAGTCCCAGGCGTTCGAAGACACGGAACAAGGAGGGAGGTGGCCTTCGGGCCCCGACCGACGCGGTGACGCAGGCTTCGGGCGTCTGGGGCCAGGAGGCGCGCATCCCGAGCTAGCAGGCGAGAAGGGCCCGCGTTAGGCGCGGACCGTTCTCGAGCGGGGAGGAGACGGGCGATGGGTGACACCGAGGATCGCGCCTTCGAGGCAGAACGCGAGGTCGGGCTGATCAACACGTTCTTTCCCATCCTGCCGTTGCTCGGCAACCGCTGGGCGGCCTCTCGGCCCTGGGAGGGCCTGACCGTCGGGGTGAACATGCACCTCACGACGCTCACGGCCGCCCTGCTCCGGGAGCTGACCCTGGGCGGCGGCACCTTCGTGGTGAGCGCCGCGAGCCCGGCCACCACCGACCCGGGCACCGTGCAGCTCCTGCGCAACCTGGGGCTGGACGTGTACACCGGCGGCGACATGGAGAACCGGCACCTGCAGGTCCTCTCCCACGAGCCGCAGCTCATCGTCGACGTCGGCTTCGAGCTGGTCCAGACCCTGCTCGAGAAGCGGCCGGACCTCGCCTCGAACGTGCGCGGCGCCATCGAGGTCACCCGCAGCGGGATCACCCTGCTCCGGCGAGTCGGCGAGCTCCCCTTCCCCATCGTGAACATCAACGACGGCCGCCTGAAGGACGCCATCGAGAATCGCCACGGCGTCGGCCAGGCGGTCTGGGAGGCGGTCACCGGCCTCACCAAGATGCACCTCGCGGGGCGGCGTGCGGTGGTGGTCGGCTACGGCCCCGTGGGCAAGGGGCTCGCCCTGCACGCCCGCGCCTCGGGGATGACCGTCGGTGGTCGAGCCCGACCCGGTGCGCCGGCTCTTCGCCCACTACGACGGCTTCCCGACCCCCGATCTCGCCGATGCGCTCACCCGCGGCAACGTCGTGGTCACCGCCACCGGCCGCCCCCGCGTGCTGGGCGTCGACAACCTGCTGCACGCGCGCGACGGGCTGGTGCTGGTGAACGCCGGCCACGGCGATGACGAGATCGACGTCGCCGGGGTGCGCGGGCACGCGGTCCGCGAGGACAACATCTCCGACGAGGTCGTCCGCTTCCGCCTCAAGGACGGCCCCCGGGTGACGATCCTCGGCGGCGGCCACCCCCTGAACATCGTGCTGAATGCGGGCTCTCCGGAGCCGGTGCTCCTGCACTTCGCCGTCTCCGGGCTCACCCTCGAGCATCTGGTGGGCGCGAAGCTCGACCCGGGCGAGGTGATCGTCCCAGAGGAGATCGAGGCCGAGGCCGCGGAGCTGGCGCTCCAGTCCCTCGCGGCGACCGGCGCTTGAGCTTCGACCTCCCAGCACGGATCCTCGCGGGCATCGAGGCGCTCCGCGAAGGGCGGCCCGCCGAGGCCGCCGAGGCCCTCCGGCAGGTCGCCGAGGACCGGGACTTCGCCGCAGCGGAGGATCTGCCCGACGTGCGCGCGCGCGTGTTCTCCCTGCTGGCCCAGGCGCTGCTCGAGGCCGATCGGCCGCGCGAGGCCGAGCCCTGGGCGCGCCGGGCGCTGTCCGCCACCGAGGCGCTCGGCGACGAGCAGGGCGCCCTGCAGATCCGGGCCCTGCACCAGCGGATCTTCGCGGCCGCGACCGATGCGCTTCGTGCCGAACAGGCCGCGCGACAGGCGGCCACCCTGGCCGCCACGCCCCTCGAGGAGGTCCTCGCGGGCCTCGACACCGACGCCGCGCGCGCCCCGGCCCTGGTGGCCAAGGCGAACGCCGAGGTGGACGCCGGGCGCGCCGAGTCGGGCGCGGAGATCGCCCGGGCCGCGCTCCGAGCGGCGCGAGCGGCCGAGATCCTGCGCGAAGAGGTGCTCGCGCGTCTCACCCTGGCCCGGGCGCTCCCCGCCGAGGCCGAGGTCCACCTGCAGGCCGCCTGGGCGCGCGCCGAAGCGGCGGACGAGTTCAACCTCGTCGGGGCCGTGGCCCGCGCCGCCGAGCTCGCCGGCGTGAAGCTCGGCGTCCTCGAAGGGCCAACCCTCCCCGAGCGGGAGAGCCCGTGATCTCCGCGCCCCCGCACCACCGGTCGACAGCCGCCGTGGCGGCGAGGATCCCGCCTTTCCGGTGCTCCGGCCCCGAAGGCGCGCCGACCCGGTGCGAACCCCGCCCTCGGGCCCACCACGACGGGGCCGGCTGGGATTTTGCCGGCACATGGATTAGCCTCTGCCCCGGAACGCCACCAACGCATGGAATTCTTCGAGTCCATTGAAGAGGTCGAGGAACAGATCGAGCTGACCCGCAGCAAGCTCGAGCTCCTCGAAGAGGACGTGAGCCGACAACAGGCCCTCGCGCGGCTTCGTGCGGCCCATCCCTGGCATCCGGTCGGGGTGGCACGTGGTCTGTTCGCGATCCTCACGCTCCTCGCTTTCGTCGCTGCACTCGGGGTGGCTGCCCTGCCCTTTGCCAAGCCCGACGTCGCGCCGAAGCTCGTTCCGCTACAGAACGCGATCGGGCTGCCGCTTCCGGTGGCGCTGGGCGCGATGGCGGTGTTGATCGGCGTCGCCTGGATGATGGCGACCCAGGCCTGCGTGCTCATCGGGCGCGAGTGCCCGCTGCTCCCCTGGGAGAAGAAGGAGCGCGAGCGTCTTTCGGGCGAGCTCTCCCGCCTCACCCGGCAGCGCCAGATGATGGCGCGCGTGCGCGGTACGCCCATGGGCGCCCGCCCGCGCCTGATGACCCCGGTCCCCGGCGCGCGCCGTCGCACCAGCACCGGGGGCGCCTCGTCCCGATCCGCCGGCCCCGACTCCGGCGACTCCCTGCCGAGCTACGCCGCGCCCTCCGCCCTGTCGAGCGGCCGGTCCACCCGGGGCGGCACGCCGCTCGGCGCCGCTCCGCGAATGGGCACCCCCGTCGGAGCGGCCCTCCGGGGCACTCCGTCCACCTCGACGCCCGCGCCTGCGCGCAACACCAGCGGGCTGAGCTCCCTCCCCCCCCAGGGCGACGTTCCGCAGCCACTCATCGAGGACGTCGTGGGGGTCGAGGAAGACACCGACCAGTTCCACGACAACCCGTACAGTGATGCCGAGGAGCACCGTGCCGTACTCGAGGACACCGAGCACGGCGGCGCCTCCCAGGGCTTCGTGCTCGGCGACGACGGCGCCCCCACCGACGCCGGCGACCTCGAGGGGTGGGACGGGATCCGCGAGGAGTGGCTGATCGACGCGCTCGAGAAGGCCGAGATCCTCGCCGAGAGCTTCCCGGTGCAGGCCCGCCTCGAGCTGAACCAGGCCGCTGGCCTGCCCTTCACCCTGATCCTGGAGCGCGCGACGCCGGCCATGGCCGTGCGCGCCATGATGGCCTACGTCGAGTTCCTCGCCAGCATCGCAGTGCCCCCCAAGGCGCGCGTGGAGCTGGTGAGCATTCCCCACCTCGACCGCAGCTTCCATCGCAACATCAAGGCGGCCCTCGAGCCGTACTTCCCGGGAACGGCCGAGGTCCAGAAGAAGAACGACTACGTGGACATCGTGTTCCGCGAGCCGGACCTGCGCTGGGCCAAGTACCCGTTCATCCCGATCCCCGAGTGAGATGGCGATCTCCCGTACCGGCGTCGTGGACGCCAACTTTCGCGCCCACGTGCGTGGTCTGCACCCTCGGCCACCGCGCACCGACCTCGACACCCCACTCGTCGGCGGCCTCCGGCTGACCTGCCGCGAGGCGCTCCGCCTGTTCGAGGCCCAGGTGGCCTCGCGTATGTGCGACTTCCTCGCGCGGGAGCTGAAGGCAGAGGGCCAGAGCTTCTACACCATCGGCTCCTCGGGGCACGAGGGCAACGCCGCGGTGGCGGCGGCGGTGCGTCCCGACGACCCGGCCTTCCTGCACTATCGCAGCGGCGGGTTCTACCTGTCGCGGTGCTCGCAGGCCGGCGGTCCCGAGGGTGCCTTCGACGTGCTCCTGGGGCTGGTCGCGAGCGCTGACGAGCCCATCGCGGGCGGACGGCACAAGGTCTTCGGGAGCCTCCCGCTGGCGATCCCGCCCCAGACCTCGACCATCGCCTCGCACCTGCCCAAGGCGCTGGGGTGCGCCGTGATGCTCGACCGGCGCGCGCGCCTGCGCGAGGAGCGCGAGGAGCGGATCGTGGTGTGCAGCTTCGGCGACGCCTCGGTGAACCACGCCACCGCCACCACCGCGCTCAACGCCGCGGCCTCGGCCGCCCACCAGCACCTGCCCGCGCCGGTGCTCTTCGTGTGCGAGGACAACGGTCTCGGGATCTCGGTGCGCACGCCGGGCGGGTGGGTCGCGGCGCGCTACGGGCACCACCACGGGCTCGAGTACTTCTACGGGGACGGGCTGCACCTCGCCCACGCCTACGAGGCGGCGGCCACCGCGGCCGACTGGGTGCGCCGCCACCGGCGACCCGCGTTCCTGCACCTGCGCACGGTGCGGCTCCTCGGCCACGCCGGCTCCGACGTGGAGCAGCTGTACCGGACCAGCGAGCAGATCGAGTCGGGCGAGGCCCAGGATCCGCTGCGGATCACCGCGAGCCTGCTCGTGCAGGCGGGCGTGCTCTCCCCGGACGAGGTCCTCGCCCTGTACGACGAGACCCGGGAGCGCCTCGAGGCGCTGGCGCGGGAGGCCGTGCGCCGCCCCAAGCTGACGACGGCCGCCCAGGTCACGGAGTCCCTGTTCCACCACGATGCCGGCGCCATCGCGCGCGGGGTGCCCGTGGCGTCCGAGGCCGACCGGCAAGGCTACTTCGGCGAGCTCCCCGAGCACGGCGACCGGCCTCGGCACCTCGCATTCCAGCTCAACCGGGCGCTCGCCGACGTGCTGCTCGCGCGGCGAGTCACGGTCGTCTTCGGCGAGGACGTGGCGCGCAAGGGCGGCGTGTACCACGTGACCGCCGACCTCTCGCGAAAGCTCGGGGTCGGGCGCGTGTTCAACACGCTCCTCGACGAGACGACCATCCTCGGGATGGCCATCGGTGCGGGCCACGCGGGGCTGCTGCCCATCCCCGAGATCCAGTACCTGGCCTACCTGATGAACGCGATCGACCAGCTCCGGGGCGAGGCCGGATCGATGCAGTTCTTCAGCCGGGGCCAGTACAGCAACCCCATGGTCGTGCGGATGGCCGGGCTCGCCTACCAGAAGGGCTTCGGTGGCCACTTCCACAACGACAACGGCATCGCCGCGCTGCGGGAGATCCCGGGCCTGCTGATCGGCTCCCCGGCGCGCGGCGACGACGCGGTGCGGATGCTGCGCACGATGGTCGCGGCGGCGGCCACCTGCGTCCGGGTGTGCGTGCTGCTCGAGCCCATCGCCCTGTACATGACCAAGGACCTGCACGAGGACGGTGACGGTGCGTGGCTGACCACCTACCCGCCCCCCGCCGAGCACCTGCCCGTCGGCGAGGTCGGCGTGTACGGCGACGGGACCGATCTGTGCATCGCGACCTACGCGAACGGCCTGTGGATGAGCCTGCGGGTCGCGGAGCGCCTCCGCGCCGAGGGCCACGCGGTGCGGGTGGTCGACCTGCGCTGGCTCCAGCCCCTGCCCGTCGACGCCCTGCTCCCCCACGCCGAGGCCGCCGGGCGCCTGCTCGTGGTGGACGAGTGCCGCCGCTCTTCGGGCATCGCGGACGTGGTGGCCGCCGAGATCACGGAGCGCAGCGAGGGCCGGGTCCGGGTGGGCCGGGTGACCGGGCTCGACTGCTACATCCCCCTCGGCGCGGCGGCCGACCTCGTGCTGGTCGGCGAGGACGACATCGAGGCCGCCGCGCGGCGGATGCTGGAGGCCTCGTGAAGCGCGCGCTGATCGTGTGTCCTGGTCGCGGGAGCTACGACCGCTCCCAGCTCGGACAGCTCGGCGACCGCTCCGAGAGCGCCCGGGCGGTGGTGGCCGCCTGCGACGCGTGGCGCGCGGCCGAAGGGCGCCCGACCCTCTCGGAGCTGGACGGTGCCGAGCGCTACGCCGCCTCCCTGCACGTGGCCGGCGAGAACGCGTCGCTGCTGACCGCGGCGTGCTCGCTGGCCGACCTCGCGGACCTCGACCACGAGCGGTACCGAGTCGTCGGCGTGGCTGGCAACTCCATGGGCTTCTACACCGCGCTCGCGGCCTCCGGCGCCCTTCCGCTGGACGCGGCGATCCGCCTGGTGGACACCATGGGCGTCTACCAGGAGGGCCACATCGTCGGCGGGCAGCTCCTGTATCCGCTCCTCGACGCGGCCTGGCGGCCCGATCCCGCCAAGCGGGAGGCGGTCGATTCGGCGCTCGCGAGCGCCGTCGCGGCGGGGCACGGGGCGTGGTGGTCCATCGACCTCGGGAGCCACGCGGTGCTCGGCACCGACGGCGGCGGCCTTCGACACCTGCAGGGCGCCCTTCCGCCCGAGACGCGCGGCAGCCGTACCTTCCCGGTGAAGCTGCCGATGCACTCCGCCTTCCACACGCCCCTGATGACCGAGACGTCGGAGCGAGCCTTCGCCGACCTCGCCGACCTGCCCTGGAGCGCTCCGAGGGTGGACCTGGTGGACGGCCGCGGCGTGGTGTTCCGCCCGAGGTGGGCCGATCCGGAGGCGCTGAGGCGCTACACCCTGGGCGCCCAGGTGGTGGACGTGTTCGACTTCCGCACCGCGATCCGCACCGCCCTGCGCCACTGCGCGCCCGACGTCGTGATCGCGCTGGGGCCTGGCAACGCGCTTGGGGCGCCGCTGGCCTCCCTGCTCGTCCAGGAGGGCTGGAACGGGGTCCGCTCCCGCGAGGCCTTCGAGGAGCGGCAGGCCTCCAACCCGTTGCTCCTCGCCTTCGGTGTGCCCGAGCAGCGCCGGCAGCTCCTGTGAGAATTCTATCGGGACCTGAATCCCCGAGGACATGCCGCCCTCCCCGAGTGGGAGCTACCGAAGTGGTGATCTCAACACTGCTTCCGGGGCTCCCCCCGAGGAGGACGCATGCGCGT
>Ga0114931_10001411_pt1 | contig 30657 bp, 26 predicted proteins | sample 2SBtaG_FD_89579 | JGI IMG/M metagenome (GOLD analysis project Ga0114931, IMG submission 89579) | Deep subsurface microbial communities from Kolumbo volcano to uncover new lineages of life (NeLLi) - 2SBTROV14_V59a metaG | ecosystem: Environmental > Aquatic > Marine > Volcanic | place: Kolumbo... | reverse complement strand
TCGCCGAGACGCTCGCCGCCTACCGGGATGGCGCCGCGCGGCCCATCGTCGAGCGCCTGCTGGCGGCCATGGCGGCGGGCGAGGCCGCCGGCGGCGACAAGCGGGGCAAGCAGTCGGCCGCGCTTCTCATCCAAGGCGACGAGCCCTACGCGCGCTTGTCGCTGCGAGTCGACGATCACGTCGATCCCCTTTCCGAGCTCGACCGCCTCTACCAGGTGGCCAAGGACCACTTCATTCCGTTTTCCGCCGCCTTCCCCCGGCCCGCGCGCCCGTACGGCATCACCGACCGGGCGATTCTCGATGCCGTCATCGCGCGCGAGGCGGGCAAACCACTCGCGGGCGGCTCCCCGTTCCCGGACGAGAAGGACGAAATGGACGCATGACGGATTTGTTCACCACCCGGCCGGAGATTCGCGGCACCTTCGGCGCGGTCGCGAGCACCCATTGGATCGGCAGCGCCGTGGGCATGGCGGTGCTGGAGCGCGGCGGCAATGCCTTCGATGCGGCGGTGGCGACCGGCTTCACCCTGCAAATCGTGGAGCCGCACCTGAACGGCCCCGGCGGCGAGGTGCCGATCATCCTGCACGCGGCCGGCGCCGAGGCGCCCGTGGTGATTTGCGGGCAGGGCGTGGCGCCGCGCGCCGCCACAATCGAGGCCTACAAATCGCTCGGGCTGCGGCTGGTGCCTGGCATCGGGCTTCTGGCCGCGGTCGTGCCCGGCGCGTTCGACGCCTGGATGCTGCTCTTGCGCGATTTCGGGACCATGACCCCGCGCCAGGTTCTGGAGCCGGCCATCGCTTACGCGGAGCGGGGCTACCCGCTGGTGCGCCGCGCCGCCGAGGCGATCGCTCCGGTGGCGGAGTTCTTCAAGGCCGAGTGGCCGAGCTCGGCCGAGGTCTGGCTGCCCGGAGGCGCGCCTCCCAAGGTCAATCAGATCGTGCGCACGCCGGCCATCGCCGCCGCCTACGCCCGCATCCTGAGCGAGGCCGAGGCGGCCGGCGCCGACCGCGTGGCGCAAATCGAGGCGGCGCGGCGCGCCTTCTATCGCGGTTTCGTGGCCGAGGCGATCGATCGGTTCTATCGCGCAAGCGAGCTCATGGATTCCTCCGGGCGGCGCAACGGTGGCCTGTTGCGCGGCGACGATCTAGCCGCCTGGCGCGCAACCGTCGAGGCGCCGGCGAGCTACCGATATCATGGCCTCGACGTGCACAAGACCGGGCCGTGGGGGCAGGGGCCGGTATTCTTGCAGGTGCTGGCGCTGTTGCGGGACGTAGACCTCGCGGCCATGGATCCGGGCGGCGCCGACTACACCCATCACATAATCGAGGCCATCAAGCTGGCGTTCGCGGATCGGGACCTTTTCTACGGCGATCCGGAGTTCGCCGACGTGCCCTTGGAAACCTTGCTCTCGGACGACTACAACGCCACGCGGCGCCGGCTGATCGGGGCCGAGGCCGCGGAGGGTCAGCGCCCCGGGGCCCTCGCCGGGGCCGAGGGACGGCTGGAGGCCCTGCTCGCCCTGGCCGGTTGCGAGGCGGAGACCGCGCTCGGCGGCGGCGAGCCGACCTTCGCCGACGTGCCGGAGATCGAGGGCGATACGGTGCACCTGGACGTGGTGGACCAATGGGGAAACATGGTCTCCGCCACGCCGAGCGGCGGCTGGCTGCAAAGCTCGCCGGCGATCCCGGAGCTGGGCTTCAACATGAGCACGCGCGCGCAGATGTTCTGGCTGGACGAGCGCCTGCCCTCGGCCCTGGGGCCGGGCAGGCGGCCGCGCACCACGCTCACCCCCACGCTGGTCACCCGCGAGGGCGCGGCCCACATGGCGTTCGGCTCGCCCGGCGGCGATCAGCAGGATCAGTGGAGCGTGGCCATGTTCCTGCGCCTGGTGCATCACACTCGCAACCTGCAGGCCGCGATCGACGCGCCGCTCTTCAACTCCCGGCACATGGTCTCGTCGTTCTACCCGCGCGGCCACGAGCCCCTGAGCCTGCTGATCGAATCCCGGTTCGACGCGCGCGTCCTCGACGACTTGGCGGCGCGTGGGCACCGGCTCTCCCGTCAACCGGATTGGGCGCTCGGGCGCTTGTGCGCGGTGGCGCGCGGGCGCGCCGGCACCGTGCGCGCGGCGGCTACGCCCCGGTTCATGCAGGCCTACGCGATCGGTCGCTAGTGGTCCGATCCTAACGCTTGGTTCCCAAGCGTTAGGTGAATCGGCCCACTAACATATTGAACTTGTGGGGCGACTTATCCAAACGGATGGGTACCATTCGTTTGGGTCGCACCACTAGGCTCCAATTTTTAAGGAGGTATGACCGCATTGCGCGATTAAACGAAGCCGGGAAAGCGCTCCAGAGTGAAGGGCTGGAGCGGCTCGGGCACCAAGCCGTCGACGATGGTTTCGGCCATCAGCTTGGCAAGCACCGGCGCCAGGGTGACGCCGCTGTGCGTCGCGATGAGATAGAAGCCTTCGGTCCCTGGCAAAGCGCCAGCCAGGGTCTTGCCGTCTTGCGGGTAGGGACGGAGTCCCACGGCCAACTCGCAGTCGTCGATGCAGCCTTCCCCAACGAAGCCGGGGATCAGGGTCTTGGCGCGCCGCAGGAGCCTGATCGCGGCCTCTCTCATCTGTCCGGGCGATGGGTCTTCGGCCACCATGCCGTCGGTGTCGTCGGCGCCGAGCAGCAAACCGCCGTTAGCGGCGGGACGCAGGTGCATCGAATCCGACGGGCCGTCGAAGTAGAGAATGTGGCGTATGAGCTGGCTGGGCGACGTGCGCGGCGTGGTGACCAGCAGGCCCGGGACCCGGGTCATGGGAAAACGAGCGGCGAAGGCGTCGTAGCCGGTGAGTTCGCTCAGCACCTCGGGCGTATCGGGGCCGACCGTCACCAGCACCTTGGGCGTGCTCAGCGTGCCCCGCGCGGTGACGACGCCGGTGATGGTGCCCTGGTCGGTTATTCGCAGCTCTTTTGCCGTGCAATTCTCGATGACCGTGGAGCCCATGGATCGCAGTTCGCTGGCCAGAAAGCGCGCGAAGTGGGGCGCATCCAGCCAACCGTCGGCCATCGCGAAGAGCGCTTCGGCGTCCTCGCCGAATGAGATGCGCGGCTCGATAGCGGACAGCTCCTTGGCGCCGAGGATGCATATCGGATAACCGTAACAACTCAGGCGCTCGGCCTGTTGGAGCATCGCCTTATGGCCGGTCTCATCGCCGCGGCTCACACATTGCAACATGCCGCTCGGGTACAGGCCCAAGCACGCATCGCTAAATTCGACCGCGAGTTCCCGGTACAAGGCCGCGCCCATGGCGTTCAGCCGGTGATAGGCTTCGTCGGCGACCTTGGAAGTGGCGTTGATCCAAGCAAAGGAGCGATCGGTCGTGCCGCTACCGATTTGGTTGCGTTCGACCAGCGCGACGGTCAAACCCCGGCGACCCAAGCAGAAGGCCGCGGCGCTGCCGATGATCCCACCACCCACGACGACGACATCGAAGCTGTTATCGTCCATCGTCACGAATTCTCCTCACGCGGTTCCGCCGCTCTTTAACCTGTGTATCGCGCGCGCGGCATAGTACCGTCGGATCTGCTTTCAAGGAATCGCCTCAAAATATGATGACCGCTCGCGCGTCAACTTTCCGCCTAGAAGCGGAAGTCATTTCGCCGCGATCCTTTGTCCGCGCGCCTGATCGGAGGGCCAATCCGCCCCATAAAATGGGTCCCTATCGGCGAGATTCGGTATTAGAGCAAGACCGGATCAGATTGAATTAATCCGATCCGGTCTTGCTCTAGCGTGGCCGGCTGAGCGCGAACTTGTCGATCCGGTAGCGCAGGGTATCGCGGGTCAGGCCAAGCAGCCGCGCCGCGCGGGTGACGTTCCACGACGCGCGATCCAGCGCCTGAACCATCAGGTCCCGTTCCAGGGCATCCAGGTCCAGGCCACCCTCGGGCAGGCGCCAGGGCTGGTCCGTACCGCCAGGCGGGATTCCTTGCAGCCCGGGGGCGAGCGAAAGCTGCTCGGCCTCGATGGTCGGACCGTTGGTCAGAAGCACCGCCTGCTCGATGACATTGCGCAGCTCGCGCACGTTGCCCGGCCAGGCATGCGCGCCCAGCGCGGCCTCCGCGCGCGGCGAAAAGCGCACGCCCTCGCGCCGGTAGCGGCGCGCGTGCAGATCCAGAAAATGGCGCGCGAGCAACGGGATATCCGCCCCGCGCTCGCCCAGGGCCGGCAAGGCGAGAGAAACCGCGCGCAAGCGGAAATATAGATCGGCGCGGAATTCGCCCCGGTTGATGCGCTCTTCCAGGTTGCGGTTGGTGGCCGCGACGATGCGGATGTTGACCCGCCGATCGCGCACGGCGCCGAGGCGGCGCACGGTCTTTTCCTCCAGCAACCTCAGGAGCTTGACCTGAACCGCCTGGCTCAGCTCGCCGATTTCGTCGAGAAACAGGGTGCCGCCGTGGGCCGCTTCGGCCAAGCCCATCTTGCGCGCCTTGGCGTCGGTGAAGGCCCCGCGCTCGTAGCCGAAAATCTCCGCCTCCAGGAGCTGCTCGGGCACCGCCGCGCAATTGAGCTCCACGAACGGCCGGTCCCGGCGCGGACCCTCGAAATGGAGCGCGCGCGCGACCAGCTCCTTGCCCGTGCCGGTCGCGCCGGTGATCAGCACCGCGGGCGGCGATTCGTCGGCGAGCGCGGAGTCCATGGCCACGATGCGGCGCACCTGCTGGCGCAGGGTCTCCATGGCGGGGCACGCGCCGATCAGTGCGTCGAGCCCGCCCTTGGAGGCTTGCCGGGCTTGATAATAGGTCAGTGTACCTTCCAGGCGCTCTTGGCCGAGCGCCCGGTCCACGAGCATCTTCAGTTCCTTGAGCACGAGCGGCTTGTTGAGATAGTCGCTCGCCCCCGCCTTCATCGCCTCGACCGCGACCTCGATCGAGCCATGGGCGGTCATGAGGATCACCTTGGCATGGGGGTCCCGTGTCCGTATCTCGCGCAGGGCCTCCAGCCCGTTGCGTCCGGGCAGTTGGTAGTCCAGCAGGACGAGATCGGGGCTGAAGGCCGCGAACTGCTCCAGTCCGTCCTCGCACGAGGCGGCCAAGCGCACCTCGTAGTCGTTGCGCTCCAGGTATCGCCCGATGTTCTTGGCCAGGGTCGCCTCGTCCTCGATGATCAGGATTCCGTGGGGCATGACTCAGCCTATGGCGGGAAGTTCGATCGAGGCGACAATGCCGCCGTCGGCGCCGGCGTGGAGTTCCAGGTGCCCGCGATGGCGCTCGACGATACGCCGGGCGAGCGGCAGGCCGATGCCCAACCCGGCCGCGCCCTTTGTGGTCACGAACGGCTCGAAGATCTGGCCCATCTCGTGCCCGGGAATGCCTTGCCCCGTATCGGCGATGGTTACGCCCACGCCGCCGTCGTTGCCGCGCCGCCGGCTCAGGCGCGCGCTGCGCACGCTCAGACGGCCACCCTGGGGCATGGCCTCGAGGGCATTGGCGATCAGGCTGTTGAAGACCTGGGCGAGGGCAACCGGGTTGGCCTCGATCATGCCCGCGTCCGGGTCGAGGCGCAGATCCAGCTCCACCGACTGTCTCTTCATCTGCTCGGCGTACCCCTCCACGCTGCGCGTCAAGATATCGTTGACCCGCACGCTTTCGAACTCGAACGCGTCGGGTCGCGAGGAGGTGAGCAACTCGCGCACCCAGCTTTCCAGGCGATCCGACTGCGCCATGATGTCGCGCAGGGATTCCTCGATCGGCGGGGCGGGGCGATCTTCCAGGGCAACCTCGGCCGAGGTCCGGATCGAGGCGAGTGGATTGCGCAAGCCATGGGCGACCGCCGAGGCAATCTCGCCGATCGCGGCCAGGGCCTGGGTTTCGGCCAGTTGCGCCTGCTGCTGGCGCATCACCGAATTAGCCCGATAGATGATCCACGTGAGCGCGACATAAAGCACCAAGCCACCCAGGGCGGCGTTCAGCCAGATCAGCTTGGTGCCGTTATCGATCGCGCGGTAGAGCCGATCCGGCGCCTTGTAGACCTCCGCGACGCCGATGACGGTGGAGCGGTCGTCGTTCCAGATGGGCAGATAGTTTTCCACGAACTCCGTGCCCTCGCCCTCGAGGAAGGCGTGTTCCGCCTTCTTGCGCTCGCCGACGATGCCTTCCTCGATCTGGGGCTGGCCGGCGAACGCGCGATCGAGCTCGCGGTTGGTCCGAAACACGGCCCCCACGAAGGCCGGGTCGCTGGACCATAGAATGACCCGGTTGCTGCCGTAGAGATTGGCCCGGATCACCTCGGGAACGCCGGCGATCTGCTCGAACAATCCCTTCAAGCTCTCGCTCTGGTTGTCCGGGTCGCTGGCGATCAGACGGGCCTCCGCATCGCCGCTTCTCACGATCGTATTCACGAACTCCATGGTCACGAGCGCGTCGCGCTCCAGCATGTTGCGCTTCAGGAAGTTGGACAGCGCGACCGCCGAGGCCACGCTGGTGACCGCGATCGAGGTAAAGCTGAGCACCAGGAACCAGCGGACCAGGTTGAATGACCGGGCGCCGGCGCCCGCGCGGGCGGACCGCGCGGCGCGGCTATGCGCGATCCGGGCCATGGATCCTCGCTGGGGTCATGGGTGAGTGGGGCATATGCCCCACAAACATGGGGCATATGCCCCAGGCTATTTGGGGCCGGCATCTGGCCCCGTAGAGCGGTTGGAAACAATTTCTTTTCATTACAAGGGCTACCATATCCGAGCGCACGTTGGCACGTGCCTTGCTATTCATAGAGCGTATTCGAAGGCTGCGATGCCTGTGGGGTAAGCAATTATCCTGCCAAACGTGTCCGGAAGGTAAACGGGAGTAAATCACGCCATGAACAATGATCGTTTCGTGCTACGCGCCCATATCCTGATAGAGAATGACCGCGCGTGCGATGACGTTATTCTGATCGACGGCCACACGGGCACGGTGTGCGCCTCCAACGCAAGCGCGGGCGCGCTGATCCTGAGCCTGCGCGCGGGGGCCACGTTCGAGGCCCTGGTCGGCGCGCTGTTGGCCCGTTTCGATGTAACGGCCGCTCGGGCGCGCCGCGACGTCGCGCGGTTTCTGGACAATTTGAGCGCGCTTGGCCTGGTGGAGCAACAGGTGGACAAGCAGCGCCGGGCGATCGCGGCCTAGTGGCGCATGGGCTAGCCCGCGCCCGGCGGGTGCCCGTTCCATCGGCTTTCAACGAAGGACGTGATTCATGCATCACAAGATCAAGGCCCCGCGTCCGCGGCTTGCCGCGCTCGCCCTGGCGGCGGGTCTTGTTGCCGCCGCCGCGTCTCCCGCTTTGGCCGAACTGCGCGCGCCCAAGGTTGGGCTCCACATGATCTGGGACTGCACGGGGCCGTATAGCCGGCGCTACGACCTGACCGTCGTGCGCATCGAGGATGGCATCGCGCGCTACGAAGGCACCGTGGACGATACACCCTACTTCGCCGAGAAGGACGTGACGCTGACCGGAACCAGCCTCTGGATTCGGTTGTTCGGCGAGCGCGTGCAGTGGTTCGACATGGAGGACTTCGCCGGCGTGCGTAAGCTCGTGCCCGGCTCCCGGTTCAAGGGCGCGGTCCCCGCCAGGCAAGGCGAGGACAAATGGGTCTGGGATTACGAGGTGAGCATCGGCCAGCCGCAAAGCGTGAATCACGACGTGCTCGGCAAGGTGCGGCTCGTTCCCATCTCGGAGTCCCGCAAGATATTCCACGGCACCTACTGGTCGCGCATGACTACCTTCGTCTTGCCCGAGCGCGGGATCTCCGTGCGCTGGATCTACGAGGACCCGAAGGGCGTGGAGAGCTGCGACCTGGTCAAACTCGAACCCTAAGCGTGCTGCATCGTCACGACGCAACGAATGATAGGTCCCATGGCGCACGCCCCGATCGATATCGCGCTGACCGGCTTTAGCGGCCTGACCGTGCCCGGCCCCGGGCCGGCGGTGGCGCGCGCGCTCCGGGATGGCTGGGACGGCCCGTTGCAAATCACCGCGCTCAGCGACGATGCCATGGCGACGGGCGCGTGGGTACCGGGGCTGGCCGATCGGATTCGCGTCCTGCCGCCCGCCGCGGCGGGTGATGAACCGTGGTTGGAGCTGATCGCGGAGACTCACGCGGAGCGCCCGCTCACGGCCTTGATCCCGGGCACGGAGTCGGACGCCTTGTGCGTCGCCCGGCTGGCGGATCGCCTGGAGCGCCTGGGCATCGCCACGCTGCTGCCGTCGGTGGATGGGCTGGAGGCCATACGTCCCCATCGCCTGCCGCGGCTGCTGACGGCGCATCACATTCCCGGCCCGCCAAGCGCCGAGGCATTGGACCTCTCGGATGTTCCATGGCTGGCCGATCAGCTCGGTTATCCGTTGTTCGTCAAGACGGGGGCCGGCGCGCGCCTGGTCCACGCACCCTCCGCCGCCCGCGCGGCGGCCAAGCGCCTGCGCGCCGCCGGCGCCCGGCCGACCCCCGTTATCTTGCAGCGGCACATCCTTGGCGAAACCTTCGGCGCGGCCCTGCTGGCGGACGCCGACGGCGCCCGCGCCGGGCTCGTGGTGCGGCGCGGCCTGGCGCTCGACACCGAGGGGCGCACCGTCTCGGGGGCGGTGGTCGACGACTGCGAGGTCGCGCGGTTCGCGGGCCATGTTCTGGAGAAACTCAATTGGCGGGGCCCGCTGGAGCTCGCCATCGTGCGCCCGGCGCGCTCCAACGAATTGCTGCTCTGCGACGCGCGGCCCTGGCTGCCGTCGTGGAGCATGCTGTGCCACTGGGCGGGGGCAAACCTGGCGGTCGCCTTGATCGAGCACATGCTCGCCGGCGACGAGCGTCCGCTCGCGCGGCGCCACGCGCGCATCGGCACCATGTCCATCCGGGGCATCGAGGAGACGGCGGTTCCCCTTGAGCGCCTGATCGAGCTACGACGAGGCAAGTCCGTGGCCGGACCCAAGGCGCCGAATGGCACCGCGGCGCGTTCGGCCGGCACGCGGGGCCACGGCCTGCGGGTCGCGGTGACCGGGCTCGGCACGTGCGATGTCATCAACCCGGGCCTCGGCGTGGCACGGGCGCTGCGCGCGGCGGATGGGATCGACCGGGTCCTGGGCCTGACCTACGGAACGCTCGAATCCGGGGCTTTTCAGCCGGACCTTTTCGGCGCTTCGTTCCAGATTCCGCCGAACGGATCCAAGGAGGCGCTACTCGGCCGCTTGCGGGAGGTGCATGCCGCCGAGCCCTTCGACGTACTGATCCCGTGCCTTGACGGCGAGTTGCCGCGCTTCATCGATCTTGCCGGCGCGCTGCGGCGCATGGGTGTGCATACCCTGCTGCCGCGCCGCGCCAGCCTGAACCGGCGCGGCAAGCTCGCCCTGTTCGGCGGCAAGACCCGGCGCGATTGGGATGGGTTCACGATTCCCGAGAGCCGGGTCGCGCGAACCGAGGCGGAAACCATCAAGGCGGTCCGCGCCCTGGGGTTCCCCGCCGTGGTCAAGGGCACGGTCTGCCAATGCATCCCGGTCGATTCCGACGAGGACGCGCGGTTCGCCTGGGCCTGGCTGAGCCCGAGCGCGCCCAAGGCGGTGATCGTGCAGCCCCGGATCGCGGGCGCGGTCTATGCCGTGAGCGCGGTGTGCGACCGGGACCACGGGGTCATCTCCGCCTTGACCATCAAGAAGCTGGCGATCTGCGAGCGTGGCGGCACCTGGGGCGCCACGCGGGTTTCGGAGCCGGCGCTGGAGGCCGCCTTCGCGGCGTATTTGCACGCCATTTCCTGGGTCGGGCCGGTCGAGGGAGAGTTCATCCGCGACGAGATGACCGACCGGTTCAACCTGATCGAGGTCAATCCCCGCTTTACCGCCTGGGCCTATTTCTCCGCCTCGACCGGCTCGAACCAGCCCTACCTGGCGGCGCGCGCGGCCATGGATGAGCGCGTCAACCCGCCGCCCGACACCGTGGCGGTGGCGTTCGCCCGGTGCGGCGCGGAGATCCCCTTGCGCGCCGCGCAGGTCGCCGCGCTCGCAACCAAGGGAGCGCTGCGTCATGGCTGAGCAAAAGGCCTACGAGGCGCCGACGATCACGCGCCTGCCGTTCGTCGCCTTCGACAAGCACATGCCGCACGAAATCTCGGTGGAGCCGGACCTAGACGAGGATTTCGACGCGGCCATCCTCATGGAGCGCTTCGGCTCGCCGCTCTACGTGGTCTCCGAGCGGCGCCTGCGCCAGGATTACCGCGCATTTCGGGATGCCTTCACCGATACCGGCTTCGATACCCGGGTCGCCTACTCGATCAAGACAAACTACCTGCCCGCCATCGGCTCGATCCTGAAGGACGAGGGCGCCTGGGCCGAGGTGGTCTCGGGCATGGAATACGAACTGGCCCGCGCCCTGGGCTATGCGCCGGCGCAGATCATCTTCAACGGCCCGCACAAAACCCGCGCCGAGTTGGCCCGCGCCCTGGGCGAGGGCGCGCTGGTCAACATCGACGGCTTCGACGAGCTCGCGCGCGTGGAGGAGATCGCCGCGGCGCTGCCCGCGCCAGTACGCATCGGGCTGCGCGTCAGCTTCCGCCACGGGGCCATGGGCTGGACCAAGTTCGGGTTCGACGACGAAACCGGCGACAGCCATAAGGCCCTGGCCCGGATCGCAAGCAACCCGCGCCTGCGCCTGGAGCTCCTGCATTGCCATACGGGCACGTTCGTCCTGGTGGAGGAGCTGTATGCCAAGGCGACGGAGCGGCTGATCGCCCTGGCGAAGCGCGCCCGGCAGCTTGGCCTGGCGCCCACGATGATCGACCTGGGCGGGGGCTTTCCGTCGAGCAACACCCTGCGCCCGGAATACGACCTGCCCGGCGGCAGCCAGCGTCGCGGCGACTTCTGGTTTCCCTATGCCGAGGTCATCGGCCGGCGCCTGCAAAAGGCCGGCGCCCTCTTCGGTGGACGCCCAACATTGGTTCTGGAGCCCGGCCGCGCCGTGGTCGACGCGTGCACGCAACTCCTTTGCACGGTGGTCGCGCGCAAGACCGTGGACGGGCGGCAGCCGGCGGTGGTTGTCGATGCCGGGGTCAACCTGGCGCCGACCGTCTGCTACTACAACCACGGCCTCAGCCGGACCGCCGGGCCCGGCCGTCCCCAGCCGGGCCGGCGCCGGACCATCGACGTGTACGGCCCGCTCTGCATGCAGACCGACCGCCTGCGCGAGCAGGCCTCGTTGCCGCCGCTCGCCGTTGGCGACATCCTGTCGATCTCCCACGTGGGCGCGTACTGCCACAGCCAGTCCATGCAATTTATCCAGACCCGGCCCGCGACCGTGCTTCTGGGGCCGGATGGGCCCGAGGTGATTCGCCAACGCGAGACATGACGAGATGTCTTCGCGCTCGATCGCATACCGGATCGGTTGCGCGACGATGCGTGCGCGTTTTAGTGGGTTCGCGACGGCGGTTCTCGGCGCCGTGGGGCAACTCGCGCTGTGCGAGGGACCTCTCGCCGGGGCCCTGATCGCCGGCGCGTTGGCGCTGGTCTCGCCGTGGGCGGCGGCGGGGGCGCTCGCCGGCGCGACGTTCGGCACCGCCGTGGGAGCGGCGGGCATGACCCGCTCGACTAGCGCGTGGCGGCACGGGCTGGCCGGATATAACACGGCGATCGTCGGGCTGCTGTGGGGCGGCCTCGCGGCCCAGGGGGATTTCAACTTGCCCCTGTTCGTGGCGCTGCTCGCCCTGTGCGCGGCGTTCGACGAGGTTTTCCGCCAAGGGCTCGCGCGTCTCGCGTTGCCGGTCCTGTCCTTGCCCGCCATGGCCGTGGCGATCGTCGCGTCCCTCGTGTTGGCCGCGCCGGGCACGTGGTTTTGGGTCGATGCCCCCATGGCACCGCTCGGCTGGCCGGGGTTGGCCGGCGCCGGCCTGCTCGCGGTCGGCGCCATGGCCCGCCAAGCGCCCGTTGCCGCGGGCTGGGCAACGGCTCTCGCGGCGCTCGCCTATCTCGGCATCTTGGCGTGGGGACTCGATCCCCTGGCTCACGGCGAGCTGTGGGCGCTCAACGTGCCGCTCGCCAGCTTCGCGGTGCAGGGCGTTTTCGTGCGCGCGCCGCGCGCCGGCCTGGCCGGTGGCGCACTCGCGGCCGGGTTCGCCGCGCTGATCTGGATCGTCTGGCGCCGGCTTGGAATAGGCGACGTGGCGCCCCCCTTGCTCATGCCCTTCATCCTGGGCGTCTGGCTGGCCTTGGCGATTCTGCGCGCGCGCACCGCGCTCGCCCTGTGGCACGCAGCGCGCGCTCTGCGCGCGGCGATGGCGGAGGACCGTGCCCTGGTGGCGCTGGTGGGCGATGACGACCCACGCGGCGCGGCGGACCCCGGGCCAACGACCGCGGACGGCGCGCGCATCGATCTGAGCGACGAACGCCTGCGCGATTCCCTGCAATGCCGCCGCGCCCACTGGGCGGTGTGCGCCGAGTTGCGCCGGGCGCCGGGCGAACCGGGCGCGGCGCACCGGCGGCTCGCGGCGCTGGAGCGACGGGGCTGGCTGCGCGCCGCGATCACGACCGACATTCACGGCCGGTTGCGCCGGGCCGGCGTGCGCGACCCCATCGAGTTGCTCGGGCGGATCGACCGAACCGTGTGCCTCGACTGCGGCGCCCATGGCGACTGGCCGCCGGAACCCCTGTGGCGGCGCCTCGACCCGCGTTGCCCGGAGTGTGGCGGCGCGACGCGGCCCGACGTGATGTTGTGGGGCGACCAACCCGCGCCGGCCGTGAACGACGCCCTCGAACAGGTAGTCGCGGCGCGCGGCGTGTTCCTCGTTCTCGGCCAAGTCGCCGCGGACCCGTGGGCCGCGCGCGTACTCGCGCGGGCGCGGGCGCACGGGGCGTTTGTCATCTTTATCTCCAACGAGTCCGATATCCACGGCCGCATGCCGGACGACACGGTGGTGCGCGCCAACGAGAGCCGGGGCCTGGCCGCCTTGATCGGCGCGGCGATCGTCTTGCGCCGGCTTTGGCCTGTGTGGCCCCAACGCCGGAGCCCGCGCGCATGGATATGAAGCGGCGATCCCACCGCCAGGCCGGGCATTGGGTCTGGCTGCTGGCGGGCGGGCTCGTGCTGGGCATCCTCGCGCTCGAGGCGGGGCCGGGCATCGGTGTCTTGTTGTCCCGGCCGGTGGTCGCGAGCCTGGCTGATGGGCGCGCCGGCAAGATGCGACTGGCCAGCGACGCGGCCAAGGGTAGGCCGCTGATCGCCGCGGAGTTGATCCTGCCGGCGCCCACGCCAGGCCGAGCCCCGGCGGCCATTCTGTTGCATGGCAGCGATGGCGTGGGCGCGCACCAGTACCGCTACGCGCGACTCCTGGCGAAGTGGGGCTTCGCGGTGCTCGTGCTCGACAGCTTTGGCCCGCGCGGGGTCGCCTCGACCGTTGGCGACCAGGACGCGGTCCCGGCCCAGGCGATGGTCGCCGACGCCTACGCGGCGCTTCGCCTGCTCGTCACCCACCCACGGGTGGACCCGGAGCGGATCGTGCTGATCGGCTGGTCCAAGGGCGGGATCGCCGCCATGTGGGCCGCGCGCCGGCTCTTCCAGCGGCGCCTCGCGCCCGAGGGTCCGCGCTTCGCGGCGCATGTGGCGTTCTACCCGTGGTGCGGCTCCCAGGAGGCCCAGATCCGGCAGACCGGCGCGCCCATGTTGCTTCTTCTGGGCGCGCGGGACGACTGGACGGGCGCGGCTTCTTGCGTCGAGTACGCGCGGCGCCTGCGCGCCGCCGGCACCCCGGCCCAGGCGATCGTCTATCCCGAGGCCGAACATGGCTTCGATTACGAGGGCCGGTTCCGTTCCTACGTGCCGGCGGCGCATGGCTATGGCGCGTGCGAGTATTTCTCGCGCGAGGCGGGCTTCGTCGTCGCGCGAACGGGCCGCTTCGAGCGGTGGGCGGCGTTGCCCCGTTATCTGCGCGCCTGCCGCGTACAAGGTGCTCACGTGGGCACGAACACCGCGGCGCGTACGCGGGCGGCGAAGGATCTGCATGAATTTCTCGGACCCATCGTCACCGGCGCGCGGGGCCCGGCGGCGAAATGAGGTCAAATCAATGACACTTTGTAGTACGCGCTAACAAATACGTAAAATGCCAATATCTTTTAATCGAGCGAAGGTGTATTATACAGAATTGGGGGCTATCTTTCAGTCGAAAATCGCTAACGCGTTTCGTTTGGGCGGACGGCGCCCAAGAAAGGAAGGTAGAGATGCGTCGCCTTGGTATTCTTTCGGTTCTGACGATTGGCGTTACGGTTGGCGCATGTGCGATGCCGTCCGGAACGCAGGTCGTGGTGGTCGGTGAATCCGGCGCCACCGGGGCGGAAGCCGCGAACGAGGTCAACCGGTTCATCGCCAATGCGGGGGCATCCGGATGCGAGGCCATCTCGGTCGGCGGCTACGCGGCCGGCGCAAGGGCCGAAGGCGGCGGCCTTCTTATTGGCATTCCAGTCCTGCTTGACTGTCCGCAAGGGACCAATCTGTTGCCGAATGGGACGCCCGCGCCTTAGGCCGTGTACTCATTACGATGTCATCCCGGACGGGACTTTCCTCCAAACCATTGGTTTGGCAAGGAAAGTCAGCGATCCGGGATCTTTCGTGGGTGCCGGTCCCCGACAACCCAAAGGTCCCGGATCGTAAGGCTCGCACGCCGGAAATCAGCCGATTTCCGGGCTTACCTAACGTCCGGGACGACGAATTACAGATTATGAGTCTACGACCTAGGACCGGTCCGACAACGAACGGGCTCACTTCAAGAGCTTCGGCGGGTCGGCCGGGGCATAGACGACGCGTTCGCCTTCGGCGAGCCCGCTGAGCGCCTCCACTTGGCCATTTTCGCGATAATCGCCCGTGGTGACGAGCCGACGTTCAAGGCGTTCCTTGTTATCCACCACTGTCACGAATTCCAGTTGCCCGATACGCTCGACGGCCGCGGCGGGAATTAGCAGGCGCATACGCTGTCCGGCGGGGATGGCGGCGCGCGCGAACATGCCCGCGTTCAAGCGAGAGTCCGGCGGCAGGCCAATCTTGACCAGCAACGTACGCGCGCCGGGCTCGGCGAAAGGCACGATTTCCTCGATCTTTCCGTCAAGCTTTCCGCCCGGGGCTTCGGATAAGGCCGGCACATCGACTTGCAGCGGCTCCCCGATATCGAGCTGTATGGCCAATGTCTCGCGCACGGGAACCTCGGCGCGCGGAGCCGTCGGATCGTAAATCCTGATCAGCGGGCGCCCGGGCGTCGCGGTATCGCCGGGCTCCGCCAAGCGGTCGATAACGCGCCCCGAAACCGGCGAGCGAATCTTCGTGTACGAGAGCTGGGTCTCGGCCTCCCGTAGGTTTTCCTTGAGTCGGTTGACCTCGGATTGCGCCACCTGAAGGTCGGACATGACCTGATCGTAGCGTTGCCGCGTCGTCACTCCCTTCTTTAACAGCTTCTCGACGCGCTTCTTTTCCGACAGGGCAAAGTCGAGCCGCGCGCGAGCTCCTTTGATCGCGTCGCGGGCCTGGGCCACGCGGGCGCGCAAATCCGCCGATTCGAGCACGATGACCATATCGCCGTTATCGACCTCGTCGCCGGCGCGGACCCGCACCTCCACGATTCGCGCGAGAATTCGAGAGGCGACAACCGTGTGCGCGACCGAGGCGATTGCCCCACTCGCCCACTCGAAGACGGGTCCAACCTTCCGCTGGACAACCGCCTCCAATGTATTTGGCGGGCGAGAGTCCATCCCGGGCTCCATATCCGCCGGCGCCAGGCGCTCGGCAAATCCGCCGGACAGCCACGCGACGATGGCCGCGACGCCAGCCAAGCCGGCGATGATCTCGACAAGGCGGCGGAGCATGCCGGTCACGAAAGCTCTTCCATGGGCGCTTGCGCCGGCAGGCCATGACCGGGCCGCTCGCGGTAGACCCAGTAGTAGGTCATGGGTACCACCAACAGGGTAAACGCCGTGGATACGAACAGACCGAAGATCAAGGCCCAGGCGAGGCCCGAGAACACCGGGTCCAGGGTAATCGGCACGGCCGCGAGCATGGCCGGCCCAGCGGTCAGCAGGATCGGGCGGGTGCGAATGGCGCCCGCGCGCAGGACCGCGTCCCGCAGGGCGAGTCCCCTGGCCAACCCAACGTGAAGGAACTCGATCAAGAGGATGGCGTTGCGTACCGCGATCCCGGACAGCGCGATCATTCCGATCATGGCCGTCGCCGTGAAGAAGATAGGATTGGCATAGCCGGCGACCGGCGCTCCCGTGACCATATTCAGCACCCAGAATCCGGGCATGATCCCGATCAGGGTCAAGGGGATCGAGATCATCAGAATGAACGGCATGGCGTAGCTGCGCGTCTGGTAGACAAGGATCAAATATATCCCAACCAGGGCAACGGCGAAGGCGATGCCCAGGTCGCGAAACACGTCGCGGGTGATATTGAGCTCCCCTTCGCCCAGCCATTCGACGCGCGTTCCCGGCGGCAATGACCATGGCAGCGCGGCGCCATTCGACACATAGCTCCGCTCGGACAGGGCTCGTGGCGTTTCCGGCCCCTTCGACGCTATGAGCTCGGTTGGCGCGCCGCCGCGCCGCAGATCGGCCGCGACATCCGCCACGACTTCGGCGGGCGCCCGGCCGACAGGCTCCGCATAGACGAAGACAACCCGCTGAAGATCCTTGTGATAGATCGCTTTCTCGGCCTGGCGCCTTGCAAACCGGCCCATCTCTCCAAGCCGCACGATGGGGATGGGAGCGTCGCGGATCGCGCCGCCCTCGCGCACCTTGGCGATCCCCGGCCGGCCCTTGACCGCGAGACCAAGCAGCGGCTCGATGCCGGAGCGCGACGATCTGGGAAGACGCAGCCGGACCTGGAGCGGGCTCGCTTCGTGCGGCACATGCAACCGCGTGACGTCCATGCCCGAAAGCGCCAACGCGACGGTCCGCGCGATATCTTCGGCGGCGACCCCCGAGAGCGCGGCCTTCGCCTTGTCGGTGACGAACACGAGTCGCTCCGAATCGTCCTCGACCGTGGAATCCACATCGGATACGCCGGTTTCACGTCGCAACCGCGCTTCAACGGCACGGGCCGCCCGCCTGAGCCGTTCGTAGGGAACCCGCGGCTCGCCGTAGACCTCGGCGGTGATGGTCGCGAGCACGGGCGGCCCCGGGGGCACCTCGACGATCGCAATGCGCGCGCCCTCCTTCTTCGCCACCTCCACCAGCCGGTCACGCAGACGCAGGGCGATCTCATGGGACTGCATTTCCCGTTCGCGCTTGCCGATGAGGTTCACCCGAATATCGGCGACATAGGGCCCTTGGCGCAGAAAATAGTGGCGCACCATGCCGTTGAAATCCATGGGGGATGCCAAGCCCGTATAGACCTCGAAATCCCTGACCTCCGAGGCGCGGCGCAGCACCTCCGAAAGCCGTCGGGCAATGGCATCGGTCCGTTCCAGGGTGGTCCCCTCCGGCGGGTTCACGATGATTTGCAGCTCGTTCTTGTTGTCGAAGGGCAGCATCTTGAGAGGCACCTGGCGCAACACGGCCAACGAGGCCGCGGCCATGAACAGCACGACCAATACCAGCAGAAAGCCCCATGCATATGCCCGGCGCGTGATAAAGGGGCCCAGCAACGCCCCATAGACCCGATACAGAATCGACGCCTCGACCGTGGCCTGGGCGTCCGACGGCCGAGCGGAGTCGTCCGCGCGGTCGCGCAAGACCCGATAGGACAGCCAGGGCGTGATCGTGAAGGCCACGACCATGGACATCGCCATGGCCACCGGCACATTGAGCGCCATTGGGTTCATATACGGGCCCATCATCCCGGTGATCAGATACATGGGGAGAAAGGAAACGATCACCGCGAGGGTGGCCAAGAGGATCGGCGGGCGAACCTCGTTCACCGCGGTGCGAATGGCGTCGAGGGGCGACTGCGCGCGCATGCGCAGATGCCGATGGATGTTCTCCACATCGACCACCGGATCGTCGACGACCAGCCCGAGCGAGAGAATCAGGGCGAACAGGGTGACCCGATTGATCGTATAGCCCGCCCAATAGTTGATCATCAGGGTCAAGGAGAACGTGATCGGCACCGCGACGGCGACAATCAGTCCTTCACGCCAGCCGAGAGTATAGGCGATGAGCGCGATCACGATGAGCATGGCCACCACGAGCGCTTCCAGCAGCTCGTTCACCTTGTCGTTCGCGGTCTCGCCGTAATTTCGGGTGATTCTCGCATGGACCCCATCGGGGAAATGCGTCTTGGCAAGTTCCGCGACGCGCTCCTGGATGCGGTTTGCCACAAGAACCGCGTTCGTGCCCTTTTGCTTCGCGACGGCGACATGGACCGCCGGGAAGAAGCTGCCGAAAGCCACCGCGGCCGTCGCCGGCTCGGCCGGGCCGAACCCGATCCATGTATATCCGGTTCGCTCGGCCGGGCCGTCGATGACCGTCGCCACGTCCTCGAGGGGGACCGGGATCCCATCGACCACGTTCACCGGCGTGCGCCGCAGCGCGTCGACGCCGCCAAAGTAATCTCCCGCGTCGACAACGAGCGACCGGTCGGTCTGATCGAATTGCCCGGCCCGAGTCCGCACATTGGATACGCGCAGCGCCCAGGCAACGTCGAGCGCGGACGTTTGCCGCGCGGCCAAGGCATCGGGATCGAGCTCGATGCGAATAACCCGCGATCGCCCGCCAACGATACTGGTTTGGTTTGTTTCGGGAATCGCCTGCAACTCGATTTCGAGTTCCTCGGCGATGCGCCGAAGCGCGAAGTCATCGATTTGGCTGGGCCGGTCACTCCACAGGGTCACGATCACGATCGGCACGTCGTCGATCTCGATCGGCTTCACGACCCAAGACGCAACGTCCGGTGGCACGAGGTCCGTATTGGAAAACACCTTGTTGTAGATCTTTACCAGGCTGTCCTCGCGGTCCTCTCCCACATAGAATCGAACGGTGATGATCGCCTCTCCGGCTCGCGACACCGAATAGACGTGCTCGACCCCGTCGATCTGGTAGAGCAGCTTCTCCAGGGGCGTGGCCACTTGGCGCTCGACCTCGGCGGCCGGCAGCCCCGGGGCGGAGACGCGCACGTCCGCCATGGGCACGACGATCTGCGGCTCCTCCTCCCGTGGCGTGATAGAGACAGCCACCGCGCCGGCCGCGATCGATATGACGATAAGGAATGGAGTGACGTTGCCACGCAGAAAGAAGTCGATAATGCGTCCGAGGAACGTCATGGCGCCGCGTCATGAATCGTAGGGGCCGGCGCGGATTGGAATGCGAGAAAGATCATGGGCTAGCCCTCGGCGGCGGTCACGATTTTCCCATTCCGGAGCGCGACAACCTCGCCCTCCGCGAGGGGCCGCCAGGGTTCGTCGGTCAAGGGGACGCTGGCGACCAGCGCAACCTCTTGCTCGCCAGCCTCGAGAGCGAAACCATCCACGGCAATGTTGCCGTACTCCGGCGCGCAACGACGCCCCAGGACATAAAGTCCGGGCGGCGCCAGCTCGCCGTTGGCTTGTTTCCGCCTGTGCCCATGGGCAAACAAAGCGTCGCCATCCCCGTAGAGAAAGTTGGCCGGCCCCAAGGGTCGTAGAGCTTCCGCGAAGCGCGCGATCCGGGTCAAGCGCCCATGAATATCCGGCATCGTCGCCGTGTCGAGCCAAAGGTCGGTCATCCGATCCAACAAGGCGCAGAAGGCCCACTCGGAATCGGTATCGCCAACCGGGCGATAACGACCGAGCTTGAACCCGGCGGCTTCCTTGAGCCCTTCCAGGTTCCCATTATGGGCAAAGACATGCATGCGGCCGCCGAGTTCTCGAACGAAGGGTTGCGTATTGCCGTAGATCCGCGAACCCTGTGTCGCCTTCCGGATATGAGATAGGATCAATGTGCCGCGCAGCCGATGATCCTCGAGGAAGCGCACCCACTCGCTTTCGCTTGCCGGCCCAGCATCCTTGATGAGCCGAACGTCCTTCTGCTCGTAATAGGCCACGCCCCAGCCGTCCTTGGACGGCCCATCGAGGCCGCCGTGCCGGGCGAAAACCTGTAAGGAGATGGTCAAGGCGACGGGCCTGTTGCTCGACAGACCAAATAGCTCACACATGGCTTCCCGGTGCCCTTTTCCGTTGAACGCCCCATCATTATGGCATCGGGGTCCAGTCCAGAGAAACGGCGAGGGCTCGTTCAAATGAAGCCGATTGGCGGCACCCGTATTCGCATCATATTTTTTGGGATCGTAGGAACGGGAGACGTTCTCGCGAAGAAGGGCGGCATGCGGGAGATGAGCGCGCGCCGGGCCAAAAGTGGCCCGCGCCGGGTCGAGGCCCGGCGCGGACAGCCGACCGGTTGTGTAATACGTTTAGATCAAGGCTTCAGATATAGCGATTTGGTGGTTGCCAATTTCCGTGGCCACAGGATTAGCGCCTCGCCGGGCGTTTGATTCGGCTTGTCGTACTGGATCACGAAGATCGGCACTTCCGGCCATTGCTGGAACATCCACTTCGGTTCCTTTTTCTTCGAGAAATAGATCGTGCCGCGGGTGCCCTCCCATTTAAGGTCGCGCAAGGCGGCCGCGATCTTGACCGAATCGGTGCTACCGGCGGCCTTGATGGCTTCGGCGATCACCATGATGCCGTCATACCCCTCCATGGCAACGGCATTGGCGGGCCGGCCAGTGGCCTTTTGATAGGCCGCGCCGAAGGTCCGCGAAAGCGGCGTATCCGGTTTGCCCGGGAGGCCGGCCGGATTGCCGATCACATAGACGCCGTCCTTGCCCATGGTTTTCCAGAATTCCGGCTCCAGAACATCGGCGCCGGCCGCGAAAACGGCGGTTTCCTTGCTGGGCGCAAGACCCAGATCGTAGGCTTGGCGCAGCATCTGTAGCAGGCCCGCGCCGGTGAATCCGGCGATGAGCAGATCCGGATGCGGGGTCGCCCGTTTGATCTGAAGCAGTTGCGGGGTGAAATCCGTCACCGTGCGTTCGGCGGTGAACGAGGTCACCTTGGCGCCCGTCCCCTCCAGGTTTTTCTTGAAGACGTCGATAACGCCAAGACCCCAGTCGGAGTTCTCGCCGATAATGGCGACATGCTTGAAGCCGGCGGCCTTAACCCAGTCGGCGGCAACGGAATAGACCAGCGAATTCGCCACGGTGACCCGGAACACTTCGGGGATCTGGGCCCCGGTCACATTGTCGGACCAGCATTCGCCGGCCACGAACGGCACCTTGGTCTTGTGCGCGACTTGGCCGACAGCCGCGCAAACCGCGCTGTGCGCGCTGCCGGTGACGGCCACCACGTTTTCCTTCGAGGTCAGGCGTTCATAAACCGCGACACCCTTCTCGGGCACGCCCGAGGTGTCTTCGATGAACAATTCAATCTTTTTGCCTAAGACGCCGCCAGCCGCGTTGAGTTCGTCGACCGCGACTTTCATGCCGTCGCGCAGCGATTCGCCGGTTTGGACTCCGCCCGGCGGCGTAAGGGGCGCGATGCCCCCGATCTTGATCGTCTCCGCGGCCTGCGCGGCCCCTATGGCCAAGGCCGCGGCCGTAATGCCGGCGCAAACGGCCAACAGCGGGGGCGACCGGCGCCCGCCGGGTCTGCTATGGGCTTGCGTCATTTTCTCTACTCCCTTGATTTAACCCCTCCCTGGGGCCACGGCCATGGAAGCGCATGAGAGGCACGCTCCCAATATTATATTTTGATGCGTTGTGCGCTCCGCGACACCAGCCGCGGCAAGCAAGCAGTCATCGCCAGGTTGCCGGCCGGGTTGCCTGGATAGGGTATCCAAGGAAAGGCGCAACTCCGATCAAATTCAGACACCGATTATTATGCGATATGACGAGAATGAAGAAGATGTTGGCTAAAATTCAAGGACGTGCCGCGCACGGCGAGCACGGAGCGCATAGGCACGGCAATCGGCGGCGGGCCGCGCCGCCCCATGAAATGGGTCCCTATCAACGAGATTGGACTTAAGCCGCGACCGAGGCCAGCGTGCGTTCGATGGCAAGCGCGGCGCGAAGAAGGCCTTCATCGCCGCCGGGCGGGCCGCACATCAGGAGCCCAACGGGTATTCCATTGGCGTCTTGGCCACAGGGCAGGGTCACGCCGCAAAGGCCGAAAAAATTGCCCAGCGAGGTGTTCTTCATGGTGCGCAGATTAACCTCCGCGAACCGCTCGCCGTTCTCTTCCAGAGAGGCAATCGTCGGCGCGCCATGGGGTACGGTCGGCATCATCAAGAGCTTTCCCGGTCTCAGCCGCGCCGCCATCGAGATCGAAAGCGCCTCGCGGGTCTGCTGGATTGCCAACAGATCGTAAGCGGACATCTTTTCGCCATTGCGAAGCCGGGTTGCGGTGTTTTCGCCGATCCGCGGATCGTCGAGCCGGTCTCGAAAAATATAATAGGCTTCCGCGGTGACGAGCGTGCCATGACGCGCCCTGGTCCGCGCGAAGGCATCGAGCTCGTCGATCGGGCCGCGTTCCACCTGGAGCCCCGCCGCGGCCAGGATTTCCAGAGCGGTCTCGAAATGCCGCGCGATATCGGGATCCAGATCGTCGCAGGCGTAATTTTCGGGGACAATGGCACTCAGTTTGGCGATGTGCACGGGCTCGCCGATGCCGGCACCGGCATCTTCTCCGCGTAGCACCCGGTCCAGCAAAATGCAGTCTTCCACACAATGCGCGAGGGACCCGACCGTATCGAGCGACATTGAAAGCGTGGCCACCCGCGCCCGGTCGATCCGTCCCGGAGAGGTGTGGTGACCGACCAGTCCGCACAGGCTCGCGGGAATGCGGACGGAGCCGCTGGTGTCGGTGCCAATCGCGGCCGGGGCAAGGCCACGCGCGACGGAGACCGCCGCGCCCGATGACGAGCCGCCGGGAATCCGCGGCGGCCCCTTACAGAACGGATTGAGCGGCGTGCCGAAATGGGGGTTCATGCCAATCGCGGAATAGGCGAATTCCGACAGGTTGGTCTTGCCCAGGCAGACCATCCCGGCCGCGCACAGGCGGCGCACCACGGGGGCATCTTCTCGGGCCGGCGGGTCGTCGCGAAACAGGAGCGATCCGCATGTTGTCACCGTGTCCTCGACGTCGATCAGATCCTTGAACGAGATGGGGACACCATCGAGAATCCCCAGGCGGACCCCGTTGCGCCGCCGCCGCCTGCTGGCTTCGGCCTCCCGCAAGGCTCTGTCCGCGGTGACGGTCAGGAATACCGACTGGTCTGGACATGACGAGACCCGATCGAGGAAATAGCCGGCGACCTCGATTGGGTCGAGGTCACCAGAACCGATCTTGCGTCCAATGCCGGCCGCGCTCAGTTTCGAAAGATTGGTCCCAGCCATTTTGCCGCCGCGCCTTGCCCTTCTCATGCGGTAAATGCACAGTCCATGGCGAGCCTAGGATCGGGCATGCGGGCAAACAATATTGTCGGTTGGCCAGTTGTTCAGCGAGCAGACGTGAAACTCGCGTCAGGTCACTTAATTTTGAATCCCGATGCCTATTGAGCCAGGGCGCGCAGGGCAAATTCGGTTTTGGGGATGTGGTTGCGTATCAGACCTTCGATCGCGGCCCCGATTTCCGGCGCGCCGGGCCGATAGAGCCGGCATTGCTTGAGAACGGCGGTGTAATCCACGGCCTGGCCGAGATATTCCATGGCGATGCGTGAGCAGATCGGCTCGCGCGAGGTGCGCGCCGCGGTTCCCATGGTCAGGCCGGTCAGGATGTCGACCTTGTTCTTGTAGGAAGGGTAAAGAACGGTCTGCGATATCTCGCTTCCGGTCAGCGCCTCCCGGTCGATCATGAACAGTCGGTCGCGCAGCGCCAGCATGACGCCGATATATTTGTAGACGAAGCTCACATCGCGGCCGGTGTCGCGCTCCACCAGGCGCTCTATGCGCCTGTGGGCGGTGTAGCCGTCGGCATCGAAAATATGCACCAGCGATTTCAGGATCATGCCGGGCCGGGAGAACGAGTAGTAATAGCTGTAATAGAAGCCGCGATATTCGGCGAGCCCCGGCTGGCCCGCCTTCAGCGTCGCGCCGAGCCGCTCCAGCACGACATTGCCGGCCTCGTCCACATTGGGCCCCCCCTTGATCTCGATGATGTTTTTCAGATCTGGAAACGGCGAGAGGATCTCGAACTCCTCGACACCGAAAAATTCGCAAATTCGCCGCATGTTGCGGTTTGACGGTCGTGAAATGCCCGCGACATATTTGTTGAATTGCTGACGATTGATGCCAAGCCGTCGGCAGACCGCGGATGTTGAGCGGTGATAGCTGCACAAGTATCGAAGGTTTCGCGGAAAGTCGGAGGATTCCGTGCCCATGTCGGTCATCGTGCCGCCCTCTGGATTATGCGTCATTCTCTCCCAAGAGAGTAAAGGCGCATAATCGCACCGTCGGCAAACAGCTTTATGCCAGGCCCGCGCCTGTTGCACGATGAGCCGCGTCATGAGGCGCGCGAGGGCGCCGGCGGCGGTCAGCCGTGGGAAGGGGGATGAATTGGGATTACTGGCGTTTACGGAACAGTTGATCAACGGTCTCGTTATCGGATCGTTCTACGCCCTGACCGCGCTTGGCCTGGCGATCATCTTCGGCGTTTTGCGCATCGTGAACTTCGCCCATGGCGAGCTCTATATGCTGGGCGCGTTCAGCTACTACGTTTTGACGTCGGTTCTCGGCATTCCGCCGCTGCTTGGCGTGCCGCTCGCGGCGCTGCTTCTGTTTATCACCGGCATGGCCATCGAGGCCTCCATCATCAGGCCAATCTATCAAGGCAAGATCGAGCGGGTCGACGAATACGCCATCATGATCACCTTCGCCCTGTCGATCTTTCTGCAAAATGCCGCGCTGGCGATTTTCGGCCCGTGGACCTTGCGGGTCGACGCGGTGTTCGCCGGGTGGGTGACCATTGGCCAACTCATCATCAGCGGCAACCGGCTGACGGCGGCGGGCATCGGCGTGGTGCTGATCGTGGGCGTTCTGTATGTCTTGCACCGCACCTGGGTGGGCAAGGCGGTGCGCGCGGTCAGCCAGGACCGTGCCACGGCCGCGGTCGTCGGCGTCGACGTTGCGCGCGCGGGCATGATCGCGTTTGGCATCGGCGCGGCCCTGGCGGGTGCCGCGGGCGCGTTGATGGGGCCGGTCTTTCTGGTCTATCCCACCATGGGGCTGATCCCGGCGATCAAGGCTTATGTGGTCATCGTTCTCGGCGGCCTTGGGTCTCTCTGGGGCGCTATTCTTGGCGCGCTCATTCTTGGGGTGGTGGAAAATCTGGCCACGGTTCTGATCCCCGACACCACGCGGGCCCTGGCCTACAAGGACGCCTACGGGCTTGGCCTGCTGATCCTTATCCTGCTGATCCGGCCCCAGGGAATGTTCGGCGAAAGGACGCGGCGGTCTTGAACATGGCGTCCGAAACCGGCGTGCGGGTCGCGGCCGCGGCCTTGGTGCTGCTCTTTGCGCTGATCCCGGCGCTGGGCCTTCAGGAATACTGGATCTACATCCTCACCATCGGGTTTTTCTATGCCGCGCTTGCCTCGAGCTGGAGCCTGCTGGTCGGCTATGTGGGGCGGATCAGCTTTGCCCATGCCGCCATGGCCGGGCTCGGGGCCTATACCTCCGCGATCGCCAGCACCCGGCTGGGCCTGCCGCTTTATGCGTCGATTCCGCTGGCCGCGCTCGTGGTTGGCTGTGTCGGGCTGTTTCTAGGGCGTATCTGCCTGAAGCTGCACGGCGCCTATCTGGGGCTGACCACCATAGCGTTTTCCGAAATCTTCCGGATCACCGTCACCGCGGAGCATGACTTCACTCGGGGCAGCCTGGGTCTTCAAACGCCCGGCTTTTTCGCCACCAACGATCGGGCCCAGTATTACTACCTGTTTTTTATCTTTCTGCTGTGCGTTCTCGGCGCCATGTGGCTGCTGCTGCGCTCGCGCATCGGGCTCTACTTCGCCGCCATCCGCGAGGATGAGGACGCCGCCGCCAGCCTCGGCGTCCACGTGGTGCGCTGGAAAGTGGCGGCGTTCGCGGTTTCCAGCATGATCGCGGGTCTCGCCGGGGCCTTCTATGCCCATTTCGTGCAGCTTGTCGCGCCCTCGATGATGTCGCTTCAGGAGATGGGTTTAATCTTGTCGATGGCGGTTATCGGCGGCTTTCAAAATATCTTCTTCGCCGCCATCGGCGGCGTATTTCTGGAAGTGCTGCTTGAGCTGATGCGCGAAATCGGCGGCTGGCGCATGACAATATTCGCCCTGGCCGTCATCATGGTGCTGCGCTATGCGCCCAACGGCCTGGTCGGCGAGCTGATCCGTCTCGGCTACCGCCGCGCGCGGGGGCGGGTCACATGAGCCGGATCGCCGTGGCGGGCGTGGAGAAGCGCTTTGGCGGCCTCGTCGCCCTGAAGGATGTCTCCTTTACCGTACAGGCCGGCGAGATGGTCGGGCTGATCGGTCCCAATGGCTCCGGCAAGACGACATTGCTCAACGTGATGAGCGGCTTTTACCGGCCTGAGCTCGGCGAGGTCCATTACGACGGCCGGATCGTGAACGATCTGGAGCCCCACCAACTGGCGCTGGCCGGCCTGACGCGAACGTTTCAGGTCACCAAGATATTTCGTCGTTTGTCGGTTCTCGACAACCTGCTGGTGCCGGGCCTCACAAAATGGGCGACGAGCCGCGTGACCGCCGTCGCCGAGGCCAACCGGATCCTGAAAGCTCTCGGTCTCGACCACCTGGCCGGCGAAATGGCCTCGACTCTCTCCGGCGGACAGTCAAAGCTGCTTGAGTTCGGCCGGGTCATGATGCTTTCGCCCAAGGTCATCTTGCTGGACGAGCCGTTCGGGGGTGTGCACCCGACTCTGAAGACGCTCATGCACGAGGTGGTGCGCGGCTGGAACGGGCAAGGCATCACCATTGTCCTGATTAGCCACGACATGAGCTCGATCTTCGATTTGTGCAAGCGGGTCCTGGTGCTGCACAACGGCGCGCTCATTGCCGACGGACCGGCGCAAGAGGTTCGCCAGCGCCCGCGCGTGATCGAGGCCTATCTGGGCACGGACTCGGCGAGGACGGGCGGATGAATTTCCAGGCCGTGGATATTCACGCGGGTTATGTTCCCGGCATCGACATCCTGCGGGGGCTGTCGATCGAGGCCCGCGACGGCGAGGTTACCACCGTTATCGGCGCCAACGGCGTCGGCAAGTCGACCTTCTTGAAATGCGCCATCGGCCAGCTCCGCCCCCATTCCGGGACGATTTCATACGGTGATCTGGATCTGACCCGCCTCGAAACCCACGATCTGGTGCGCCACGGCATTGCCTATCTTGCCCAGGGGCGGAACATCTTTCCGCATATGAGCGTCCTCGAGAATCTCCAGATGGGCGTATGGTCGATCCGCGACGACCGAGACCGGTGCTCGGGCGCGATCGAGCGCGCGTTCGAGGGCGCCCCGATCCTGGGTGATTTCAAGCATCGCAGAGCCGGCGAAATGAGCGGCGGCCAGCAGCGCGTTCTAGAAATCCAGCGCGCGTTGATGACCGATCCGACGCTGTTGCTGATCGACGAGCCCTCGGTCGGCCTCGACCCGAAGATGACCGACATGATCTACGATCACCTGCGCGCGCTGGCCAGCGATCACCGCCACACAATCCTCATCGTCGATCAGAACGTGATCGCGGGAACCGACATCGCCGATCACATCTACGTCCTCGAACTGGGTGCCAACAAATTCGATTGCACCAAACGGGATTTCGACGGGACCTACCGCGAGACCATCGCCGAGTGGCTGATTTGATCGGAAAAATCCGCTTGGAGCAGGGCCATGGTATCAAGCGTCCAGGAAACGGACTCCAACCTTGTCTCCATACCGCCAGCAGGTCTCGCACGGGCGGGTCGGTCCGGACGTGAGTCTCAGGTCGAAGTTTTTCGGGCATTGGAACGGGTCCGCCGGTTTGAGCGCCGCGCCGCCCTTGGAAATGTCCATGATCGTGCAGTCCATCACGCAATTGGCGCCGTGATACACAATCTGGGCCGTCTTGATGACCTTGCCGCGCTTGTGAGCGCGGTTCTCCGATGGCGGCGAGGGGAAACGTTCGCCGCTTGACGGGCCATTGCGGGCGTCTCCGCCACCGTCCACCTGGTTCAGGACACGATTTATGCGCTCACTCAACTCAGCCCGATCGAAGGGCTTGATCAGGATATCCTCGACGCCGAAGCCCAGTGCCAGGGCCTTCTTGTTTCGATCCACCAGGCCCGACTGAATGAGGACCGGGGTTCGTATGTTCGCCGCGCGCAAACGGTGGATCACCTCGTACCCATCGATATCCGGGAGCATGACGTCGAGGAGGATAATGTCGTAGGCGTTGGATATGGCCAGTCGCACCGCCGCCTCTCCGTGGTCGGCGATGTCGCAGTCGTGGCCCAGGCCGCGCAGCATCGCCGCGACCGACTTCGCCGCCGCCGCCTCGTCTTCAACAAGTAGCACGCGCATCTCGCTCACCTCGTCTCCATCAAGGAGACTTGGTATAAAGTGCGTCGAAAAGTTTAATTAAGTAGTAAGTATTCCAACCCGTTGCTACCCGGGTGGCCCTGGAAAACCGGACAGGTTGGCATGACCCTCTAAGGTATTTGGTGGAGCCGGGGAGGCTCGAACTCCCGACCTTCGCATTGCGAACGCGACGCTCTCCCAACTGAGCTACGGCCCCACGAAGTGCCCTTGAATCGAGGGCACTCTCGAAGATGGGATAGAAGGCTCGCGCGCGCAAGGCGCGGGCGGACCCTCGGGCGCGCGGATAATGAAAACAAGGCCCGAGCCTGTCAAGCGTTCGCGCGCCGGGTCGGCCGGTTGGGTGCGCGTGGTGTCTTGTCTCCGATCTGGCGGGCCGTTAGTGTAGCGCCACTTTATCGGCCCCGGGGCGGCCCTGGCCGCTCGATCCCTCCCAACCGCGACGAGCCGCGCGATGATCATCCTCGATCCCCTCTTGCGCATCCTGATGATTGCCATCGACCTGTTTGTCTGGGCGGTCATCATCTCCGCGGTGCTGACCTGGCTGGTTCATTTCGGCGTGGTCAACACCCGCAACCAGCTCGTTTCCACGATCGGCGAGTTCCTGTATCGCCTGACCGAGCCGGCGCTGCGCCCGATTCGGCGTTTCGTGCCCAACCTGGGCGGCGTGGACGTGTCGCCGGTGGTGCTAATCCTGGTGCTGATCTTCGCCAAGATGGTGGTCGGCAACATCCTCATTGCGCTCCTGCGTGCCAGCCTCTGATATCGGCCCGGACGAGTCCCCGTTCCTCCGGGTCGCCGGCGGCGTGCGCGTGCTCGTGCGCGTACAGCCGGGGGCGAGCCGCGAGCGCGTCGAGGGCGCGGCGCGCGCCGACGATGGGTCCGTGGCGCTCAAGGTGCGGGTCGGAGCGCCGCCCGAGGGGGGCAAGGCCAACGCCGCGGTGATCAAGCTGCTGGCCAAGGCGTGGCGCGTGCCGAAAAGCACGCTCCAGGTGGTCGCCGGCGCCAAGGACCGGCGCAAGACCCTGCTGGTGGCGGGCGACCCGGCGAAGATTATGGCCCGCCTGGAGGCATGGCGGGCCGGGTTGGACACGAAATAGCGGCCAGGCGCCACGGATTGGTGCCGCGGATCCATAGGGAGTTCACGATGTCGGAAGCCAAGATGATCGACGGCAAGGCGTTCGCCGCGGGCCTGCGCGCCCGGGTGGCGGTGGAGGTCGCGCGCCTGAGCGAAGCCCATGGCCTCAAGCCCGGCCTGGCCGTGGTGCTGGTGGGCGAGAACCCGGCCAGCCAGGTGTACGTACGCAACAAGGCGCGCCAAACCGAGGAAACCGGCATGGCTTCCTTCGAGCACCGCCTGCCGGCCGAAACCACCGAGGCGGACCTGCTGGCGCTGGTGCGGCGGCTCAACGAGGACCCGGCGGTGCATGGCATCCTGGTGCAGCTCCCGCTGCCCGATCAAATCTCCGAGCCGGCGGTGATCGACGCCATCGACCCGGCCAAGGACGTGGACGGGTTTCATGTCCTCAACGCCGGGCGCCTAATGACCGGGGCCCGTGGCGCGCGCGCCCCCCTGGTCGCCTGCACCCCGCGCGGTTGCCTGATGCTGCTCAAGGATACCCTGGGGGACCTGACCGGCCTGGAGGCGGTGGTCATCGGGCGCTCCAACATCGTGGGCAAGCCCATGGCCCATCTGCTGCTCGGCGAGAACTGCACGGTGACCGTCGCCCATTCGCGCACACGGGACCTGCCGGCGGTTGCGCGGCGCGCCGATATCCTGGTGGCCGCGGTCGGGCGCCCGGGCATGGTTCGCGCCGACTGGATCAAGCCCGGCGCCACGGTGATCGACGTGGGCATCAACCGGATCGAGGGCGAGGGCGGCAAGACGCGCATCGTCGGCGACGTGGATACGCAAGGCGCCAAGGCCGTGGCCGGGGCAATCACCCCAGTGCCCGGCGGGGTCGGCCCCATGACCATCGCGGTGCTCCTGTCCAACACGGTGGTCGCCGCGTGCCGCCAGGCCGGACTGGAGCCGCTGTCGTTCTGATTAAGCGTTTATCCCCATCAGCGCGGCGGCGAAGTCGCGGGCGCTGAACGGGCGCAGGTCGTCCACCCCCTCGCCGACGCCGATGGCATGCACCGGCAGGGCGAAC
>Ga0114931_10001410_pt1 | contig 30661 bp, 27 predicted proteins | sample 2SBtaG_FD_89579 | JGI IMG/M metagenome (GOLD analysis project Ga0114931, IMG submission 89579) | Deep subsurface microbial communities from Kolumbo volcano to uncover new lineages of life (NeLLi) - 2SBTROV14_V59a metaG | ecosystem: Environmental > Aquatic > Marine > Volcanic | place: Kolumbo... | reverse complement strand
TAGCTTCGGAGTTCAAAATGGTGCGAAAAAATTCTTTATGCGTAGGATGCAGCAACTTGTTGAAGACAAGATAAAATTCTGTAAATACTTGCGATAATGCTTGTTCGGCATCTTCAGTTGACACTTCTATCGACGCCTGTCCTGGCAATGTGATGCGTATTTTTCTTTTCTGAAGTATTTTGCTGACTTGTTTGAGTATTTCGCCAATTGGTCCTCGAAAGACAAATACTGCTGTTAACAGTAAAGCAGGCCAATAGAACTCCGTTATCAATTGAGTTAAGTTGATTGGCTCCATGACGACTCCCAAATGTTTATAACTTTTTCTATTTGCGCCTAACGCCCGAGTTGGCAGGGTCACCTGTCTACTCGGGCGTGGAAATACATTAGGTTTTTTCCTGAATCCATGACTTTCGAATGGGTTTGCCGGGGTCTTTGGGTGAGTGTATGCAGTAGGGATGCTGCATTCCAGCCTACAGGGATCTATTCACGGCGTCTCACCAAAAGGCCCCGGCAAGCCCCTGATCAATGAGGATATTGCGCACCAACGCATGGATTCAGGTTTTCCATGATCTGGGGTGTGTGTGGCCCCGGTCTCATGAGTGTTATGCGCAAAAAAAACACACTTGCACGGAATCCGTGAATGCGTTAATCTTAACGCATGATACTTTCGTTCGGAAATCGTGCAACAGAAGCGTTGTTTCATGGCATATCGAGTGCCCGTGTTAGGCGATTGCCGTCACAGATCAAAGAATCAGCGATTTATAAGATAGATGTTATTAATGCTGCTCAATCGCTACAAGATTTGAAATCCCCTCCTGGTAACAGGCTAGAAGCATTGAAGGGAGATTTAGCTGGTTTCCATAGCGTTCGTATCAACAACCAATGGCGTATTGTGTTCAGGTGGCATGAATCAAATGCATATGAGGTTCAAATAATTGATTACCATTAACGAATTATTGGAGGTGGCGTGATGATTCCATCTAATAGAATTGCAACTCATCCTGGGGTTATTTTGCTCAAAGAGTTTCTTGAACCATTAGAGTTGTCGCAGAAAGCATTAGCAACTCATATCGGTATACCCGTACAAAGGGTCAATGAAATTGTTAGGGGAAAGCGAGGGGTTTCCCCTGATACAGCTTGGCTTTTTTCAGAGGCTTTCAATACATCGCCTGAATTTTGGCTTAATTTGCAAGCTACACATGACTTGTCTCTTCATAAGCCAAAGAATCATGTTCAGCCGCTGGTGGCATTAAGCGTTCGAGCTGTGCGGCGTGAACGAAGTACAGCGAAGTGAACGTCCGAACAGGCGACTTGTTATGTGCCTGCGCCAGGTATATGCACAGCCTCCTGATTTTGGATAGATGCTTTTTTTGAAACTCGATTTGTTAAAATGGGATTGGTTCACCATCGTTATCAAAAGGCATCATATCACTCATCAAACCAAGAAATACTCCGAGTGATTCGCATAAATTCTTTACTATTTCACTGTGCGTCAGCTTCTCCTCTGGAGTTTTTGCTTTTCCCATTGCTTTCAAGGCGACTTCTATTTCTTTTGAAATGTCAGTCATTATTTTCTCAGGATCCATTGTTCCTCCAATTCATTTATTGAAATATTTCTCGGATTCTCTCTAGCGCCGTCGCAGTAGGGACACCGGTTACCTGGCGCCCCCTGCACAGATCCCGGCGTGCGGTTTTCCCGCACCGAGCTCCTCAGCCACACCCACACGCGCAGAGGATACGATGTAACCCTTGGATATTGCCTGCCTTGAGGTTGGCTCGTCGATCTCCGGCCCTACAATGTCCGGCGCGAGTTTCCTTTGCAGACTGCGCAGACTGTCACCCCCTTCCCCATGTGATCGGCCCTACCATCTCGGAGGACTATGAGGTGATCCGACTTCCCAGTGGCCTTCAGACCGCCTTCCCGTTTCTGGCGGTTATATCTGCCTTACCCTTCCCTTGGAGCTCATGGGGTCTCCCGCGTTCAAGACGCATCTCTTGTTACATGCCGTAGCTTGAGAACCCCGCCGGCTCTCCACAGGCTCACCAATTCGCCTGCTTCGTGTGGGCCTCACGCACGTTACCACGCTGGCCAACCGGGACTGTTCATTTCTAAGCGATACCCTCTCTAAGGAACTATGTCTCCAAACGCCTATAACATACCCTGTGTACGCTTCACCCCTCTTGTTCGCATGTCTCGCAGTTCTCACCGCTTGGCCGCTCCGCCAGGGGCGCAACACTCGGTAATGGTGGGTGGTTAACCCTTTCCATGCCGGGACTTTCACTCGGCCAGATGCGCCACGCTTTGCGCGGCGCGCTAACGGTCCTAATGGCCGTATGCGATAGCTGTGGCAGATGCCGTGCCAACTTCCTCCAAATGGTAATGTTCACATTATTGCGATAAGTTACAACATTTGATCAATGTCTGCCAGGTAATCGAGTAACAGTGCGCGGATAACGAATCGATAAACTATTCCAGGTTTCATTACTCAACGCTTTTCGGAAGCTGCCGGGGATTTCAGCCCAGGAGTCGGGAACTACTGCATACCGCCCAAACATGGAAATAGGCACCCGTCTTCTGCCCCACGCCTATCGCCCCCTTATCCAGGTAGAGCGCCCATGCCCAATCTGGCTCGAAGGTACTGCTGGTCGAGGACCAGTAAGCGTCACGCAGATTTTTGAACCGGGCGCCGGGCGGTAGTGCCGGCGTGTGCTCCACGCAACTGGTGATCGATTCCAACTCGTTTATATTGGGCAGTCTCCAAGGCCCATTGGACGCTTCTTGCCTGTTGAGCATGTCAATCGACTCAAGGGCCTCTCCCCAGTTGACGCGCCTCCCTGTCAGATCCGCATCCAACCGCCAAAGCAGCCCTGTCAGACTATCGAGCAGGCCCCCGCCGATGTCGTGGAAACGAGGCTCGGGCCAGGGCCTGCCACAGCGCATTTCACCATCCTGACCGCTCCCACTACAGGGGACAAGTGCGCCAGCGCTCGAGTAACACCGGTGCTGGCCAGTCGTTGGCAGTACCTCACTGGTGCCACGAACCGGCCAGGCCAGATAGGACTGGTCCTTGCCTCCATAGAACATTCGTCCACCCTGCATGTGCACATACCAGGCATGTGCGGGACTGATGGCTGCTGTGGTGGATGTCCAGTACCAGCCGGGGAAGAGATGGATGAAGGGATGACCACTGGGTAGTGCCGGCCGAGTGGCCTGATGACAGATCAAACTGCGTAGTTCATGGCGGTTGGGCAGTCGCCAGTCGCCATAACCATATTTCCGCACCCGGTTCATTTCGGCAACGAACCTGAGCGCCTCGGACCAGGTCAGTGGATACTCCGCGAGATTGGCATCAAGCGTCCAGTACAGGCCAGTCAGTTTGTCCTCAACAAGTCGCCCCTCAGAAATAAATCTTGGCTGCGGCCACGGAAGGCCCTGCTTGGATTCACCATCCTGCCCGCTCTTCTTACAAGGGATCTCATACCCGGCAAGGTCGTAACAGCTGGTTTGTCCCGTTGCCAAAGGGGCGATCATTCATTCTGCCCAAACCTAGGCGCAAGATAGTGCGCCTTTACTGGTTCAATGCACGTGATTCGCCTCTGTGTCCCTATGGATCTGTCCCGCATCCACACCCTCTTCCTGACTGCCATGCATATGCCCATGCTCATGTCCATCATCATGTACACTACTGACCAATGTGCGGTAGCTTTCGGGTGTCAGGGCCGGCAGCTGTTTTATGAAGGCCACCAGATCCCAGAGCTGTTCATCCGAATGCGTGAGTCCCCATGCAGGCATTCCGGTCATGCGGATGCCATGTTTGACGATCCAGAATATCTGTTCCGGGCTGTCTTCCTCAGCCGCCTCTGTCAACTTTGGTGGCGGGGGATTCATGTCCCTGGCACCGATAAAGGGGTCGCGACCAGGCGCACCATGACAACCGGCGCACATCTCACTGAATGCCCTGCCCCCCCTGGCCTGGCGTTGTTTATCCTGGATATCAGGGGCAGTAACCTCCTTGGCCCTTCGCTCCACTGAGTGTTCCCGGGTCGTCTCCAAGAACCAGCTGACGAGTGCAGGGTCCTTGCCGATTGCTGAAACATTGATGAGTCCTGAATAGGCAAAACCGATTGCGCCAATGATCAACAATATGCCGAGAACTACTATTTGTTTGAACAATCTCATTAATTCCTCACTTCTTGGGTCGAACGTATATAGCGACTACCACTATCCTGCCACTCTCCCAGGCTAGAGTAGCCCGACCATCTGTCAAGTTCTTTCTGACAGTCACTGCACCTATCGCCACGATCATTCTCCCATACCTCTTGAAGAAATGCTCGGGCTGTTCGAACAGTTTCTTGAGGAAGTAGCCGCTGGGATCTGTGTTGGGAATCGGGTTGTTCTAGTCGCAACTATTGCGGCTGTAACTCCGACTGTCGCCGGCGGACTCTAGTGCGAGTCGGCGCCATAGAAACGGCCCAGTTGCGGGTTGTCATGAAGGATTATTCGGCTGCGCCTCACCCTGCGGGCCCTGGGCTAGCGCCCAGGTTCAGCCCCGCGCCGCGGGGCTGTCGAACCGGCCCGTTCGATTTCGTCGAAGGTTCGAATCTCCCCCTGTAGAAACACGGAACCCGGACGCCGGGTCCGGGTTCTGTCTCGCATTGGTGGGCCATGAAGGATTCGAACCTTCGACCAATGGATTAAGAGTCCACTGCTCTACCAGCTGAGCTAATGGCCCGATGTAAAATGGGGTGGACGATGGGTCTCGAACCCACGACCACCGGAACCACAATCCGGAGCTCTACCAACTGAGCTACGTCCACCATTTTAGCCTTGTCGATTGCCCCTCGCGAGCAACCTTGTCTCCCGCCGATTTGGCACGCCCGGCAGGATTCGAACCTGCTACCCTCGGCTTAGAAGGCCGATGCTCTATCCAAATGAGCTACGGGCGCAGAATCTTAATCTATCAAGGCCCATGCCCCATCCACAGGGACCCGAAAGATATTGGTCGGGGTAGAGAGATTCGAACTCCCGACATCCTGCTCCCAAAGCAGGCGCGCTACCAGACTGCGCTATACCCCGAGATACTCACAACCGCTCATGATGCCGGCTTCATGCCATCCCGGGATTATCTCACAAGAGCCCCTGAATGCGCGAGGTGCGCAATCTTACTGACGAAGCCCTGCCAGGTCAATGAGAGACAACAGATTTCACCCCACTGACACCACTGGGGTTTCGGGGTAAGATGCCGGTTTTTCAGTCAGCGTACACAGGACAGACCCGGATGAGTGCACAAATCCTCGACGGCAAGGCCATCGCGGCCGATATTCGCCAGGCCATCAAGAGCAAGGTCGAGGCCCGGATAGCCATGGGCCAGCGTGAACCAGGCCTGGCGGTCATCCTGGTGGGCGAAAACCCCGCCTCCCAGGTCTATGTGCGCAACAAGCGCCGCTCCTGCGAAGAGGTGGGGTTCTATTCCGAGTCCCACGACCTGCCGGCCTCCACCACCCAGGAGGAGTTGTTGGCACTGATCGACCACCTGAACCAGAACCCCTCCATCGACGGCATCCTGGTACAACTGCCGCTGCCCGACCAGATCGACGAGGAGGCGGTGATCGAACGGATCCTCCCCACCAAGGACGTGGATGGCTTCCACCCCTATAACGTCGGCCGCCTGGCCCTGCGCATGCCCCTGCTGCGCTCCTGCACCCCCAAGGGGGTGATGACCCTGCTGGAACGCACCGGTCAACGGCTGGAGGGGCTGGATGCAGTGATCATCGGCCAGTCCAACATCGTCGGCTGCCCCATGGCCCTGGAACTGCTGGCCGCCCGCTGCACCATTACGGTCTGCCACAGTCGTACCAGGGAGCTGGCGGCGAAGGCCCGGGGCGCGGATATCCTGGTGGCCGCGGTGGGCCGCCCCGAATTCGTCCCCGGCGACTGGATCAAACCGGGCGCGCTGGTCATCGACGTGGGCATCAATCGCAACCAGGCGGGCAAGCTGGTGGGGGATGTCGATTTCGACCAGGCCCGGCAGCGCGCCGGCTGGATCACTCCAGTGCCCGGCGGGGTCGGCCCCATGACCATCGCCAGTCTGCTGGAGAACACCCTGGAGGCGGCGGAACTGGACAACAGTTCGCGCTAGCCCCGCCTCCAGCTGGTGCCAGTGGGGCCATCCTCCAGGATGATCCCGGCCGCCTGCAACTGGTCACGGATGCGATCGGCCTCGGCCCACTCCCTGGCGGAGCGGGCATCGATGCGGGCCTGGATCATCGCCTCGATGTTGGCATCGCTGAGTCCTCCCTGCGCCTCTTTTACACCACCGCGCAGGTAGTGTTCCGGATCGTCCTGGAGGATCCCCAAGATAGCGCCCAGGGACCTCAATTGAGCCCCCAATCCCGCCGCCGAGGTCATGTCGTCTGTGCGCAGGCGGTTGATTTCGCGTGTCAGGTCGAACAGCACCGCCAGGGCCTCAGGGGTATTGAAGTCGTCGTCCATGGCGGCGTGGAGACGTTCGGCGAAGGCCTCGCCTCCCCGGGGTGCGGACTCGGGCAGGCCGCGCAGGGCGGTGTAGAAGCGGGTCAGGGCGGCGCGGGCGTTGTCCAGGTGTTCCTGGCCGTAGTTGAGGGGGCTGCGGTAGTGGCTGGTGAGGATGAAGTAGCGCACCTCCTCCGCCCGGTAGTGCTCCAGGATCTCGCGCACCGTGAAGAAGTTGCCCAGTGACTTGGACATCTTCTCGTCGTTGATGCGCACGAAGCCGTTGTGGATCCAGTACTTGACGAAGGGGTGGCCGGTCGCCCCCTCGGACTGGGCGATCTCGTTTTCGTGGTGGGGGAAGGTCAGATCGGCGCCGCCCCCGTGGATATCGAAGGTATCGCCCAGGGCGGTGCAGGACATGGCGGAACACTCGATGTGCTAGCCGGGCCGTCCCCGGCCCCAGGGAGAGTCCCAGGCCGGCTCACCCGGCTTGGCGGACTTCCACAGGGCGAAATCGAGGGGATCGCGCTTGGCCTCCCCCGGCTCCACCCGGGCCCCGGCCTCCAGGTCGTCGATGGACTTGCCCGAGAGCTTGCCGTAACCGGGAAAGCTGCGCACATCGTAGTAGACATCACCATTGTCCGCCGCATAGGCGTGGCCGTTGGCGACCAGTCTCTCGATCATCGTCAGGATCTCGGGCATATGCCCGGTCGCCCGGGGCTCGTCGCTGGGCGGCAACACCCCCAGGGCGGACGCATCCTCGTGCATCGCCTGGATGAAGCGTTCGGTCAGCGCCATGAAGGGCTCGCCATTCTCGTTGGCGCGGGCGATGATCTTGTCGTCGATATCGGTGATATTGCGGATATAGGTGACCTCGTAGCCCAGGGCCTGCAGATAGCGGTAGATCACGTCGAACACCACCATCACCCGGGCGTGCCCCAGGTGGCAGAGGTCGTAGACGGTCATGCCGCAGACATACATCCGCACCCTGCCCGGCTCGAGCGGCTCGAAGGGTTCCTTGCGATGGGTGAGGTCGTTGTAGATCTTGAGCATGGCCCGGGTACCGCCCTGGTGAAATCAGCCGCAATGGTAGCGAAAAGGCGGGAACACCACAAAGCCAGGCCCTTTTTCCATGCCCTGGGAACCGATATGATGGGCGACTGACCTTCCATGACGCTTTTTTTTGGAGAAGATCCTATGAGACGATTTCTGATGCAGATGACTCTGGCACTGAGCCTGGCCAGCCTGCTGGTGGGCAACGCCCTGGCGGGCAAGGTGGAGGTGCTGATGCAGACCAGCCTGGGCGACATCCGCCTGGAACTGGACCAGGCCAAGGCCCCGCAGACGGTGGCGAACTTCGTCCAGTACGCCAAAGACGGCTTCTACGACGGCACCATTTTCCACCGGGTGATCAAGAACTTCATGATCCAGGGGGGCGGCTTCACCGCCGACATGCAGAAGAAAAAGACCCGCGAGCCAATCCGAAACGAGGCCAAGAACGGCCTGAAGAACCAGCGCGGCAGCATCTCCATGGCACGCACCTACAAACCCCACTCGGCCACCGCCCAGTTCTTCATTAATCTCAAAGACAACGGCTTCCTCGACTATCCTGGCCAGGACGGCTGGGGTTACGCGGTGTTCGGCCGGGTCGTGGACGGCATGGACGTGGTCGACAAGATCGCCGCCCAACAGACCGGCATGAAAAACCGCATGCGCGACGTGCCGCTGACCCCGATCATCATTCAGAAGGTCTCCATTGTGACCGAGCGTCCAAAGACACCCTCCTCCGTATCCATACAGTAAACAGGCCCCGCACATGATTACACTCACCACCAACCTCGGTCCCATCGTCATCGAATTGTACGAAGAGAACGCCCCCAAGACCTGCGAAAACTTCAAGCAGTACGTCAAGGACGGCTTCTTCGACGGCACCATCTTCCACCGGGTCATCGACAACTTCATGATCCAGGGCGGCGGTTTCCTGCCCGGCATGGTACAGAAACAGACCCGCGAGTCGATCGAGAACGAGGCCAAGAATTCGCTCTCCAATGAGGTCGGCACCATCGCCATGGCGCGTACCATGGAGCCCCACTCCGCCACCGCCCAGTTCTTCATCAACGTGGCCAACAACAAGTTCCTCGACCACCCGGGCCAGGACGGCTGGGGCTACTGCGTGTTTGGCAAGGTCGTCAGCGGCATGGACGTGGTCAACAAGATCAAGGGGGCCGCCACCACCAACCGGGCCGGCCATCAGGACGTGCCGGAAGAGGACATCGTCATCGAGAAGGCGGAAATCACCGAATAGGTGGCCGAGACCCTCTTCATCTCCGACCTGCACCTGTCCGGGGAACGCCCGGACACGGTGCAACTGTTCCTCGACTTCCTCCAGCAGCGCGCCCCCCGGACGCAAGAACTCTATATCCTCGGCGACCTGTTCGACGTCTGGATCGGCGACGACCTGGTACAGCCCCCCATCCCCCAGATCAAGGACGCCTTGCGCCGGCTGACCGCCGGCGGCACCCGGGCCTGGCTGATGCACGGCAACCGGGACTTCCTGATCGGCCCGGCATTCTGCAGGGAGACCGGCTTGGAACTGCTGGACGACCCGGTCAAGATCGAACTCCAGGGCACCCCCACCCTGCTGATGCACGGTGACCTGCTGTGCAGCGACGACCTGGCCTACCAGGCATTCCGCCAGCATGTGCGCGATCCAGCGATGATCGAGCGGTTTCTCGCCCTACCGATCCCCCAGCGGATTGAGACCGCCGCCAGCTACCGGGCCCAGAGCGGCGAGGCCAAGTCCACCAAGGCGGCGGACATCATGGACGTCAACCAGCAGACGGTAGAAGGCTATATGCTCGAGCAGGCCGTGCAGCAGCTGATCCACGGCCACACCCACCGCCCCGGCCTGCACCGTTTCGAGCTCGCCGGGCGCCCCGCGCAACGCCATGTCCTGGCCGCCTGGCAGCCCCGCCAGGCCGAGCTGCTGCGGGTCGACGAGAGGGGCTGGCAGCGCGAACCATTCCCCGCCCCGGCGCCCTGAGAGGCCCTCATCCACCAACCACAAGGATCGTCCCATGCAGCCACTGCACCGCCTGATCACCACCTTGCTGCTGCTCGGCCTGCTGCTGCCCGGCCTGAGTTCCTCCAGGCCCATGTCCCTGGAACAGGTCCCCGAGCCCCTGCGGCCCTGGACCGGCTGGGTGCTCTGGGAGCACCGGGATCTGGACTGCCCCATGCCCTACAACAGCGCCCAGCGGCGCTGTGTCTGGCCGGGACTGCTGCACCTGGAACTGGACGAACGGGGCGGCCACTTCAGCCAGCAACTGACCGTCTACCGGGAGACCAGCCTGGCCATACCCGGTGATACGAGCTACTGGCCGGAGCAGGTCACCGCCGATGGCCAGCCGGCCCTGATCATCGACCGGCAGGGTCGGCCCCAGCTGTGGCTGCCGCCCGGCAAACACCGGATCGAGGGGCGTTTCACCTGGCAACGGCCGCCGGAGTCCCTCCCCATCCCCGCGGCCAGTGGCCTGATCTCGCTCTCGGTAAACGGCCAGGAGCGCCCCTTTCCGGAATTCACGGGAGGGCGTCTGTGGCTGCGTGAACGGCACAAGCAGGCCAGCAGCGCCCCCCAGGACCAGATCCATCTGAGCGTCTTCCGGGAGATCCTGGATGGCCACCCCATGGGTCTCACCACCCTGCTCAAGCTCGATGTGTCGGGACGGCAACGGGAGGTCCTGCTGGGCAAACCGCTGCTGCCCGGTTTTATCCCCCAGCAGATCGACAGCCCGCTGCCGGCACGCCTGGAATCCGATGGACGGCTGCGCGTGCAGCTGCGCCCAGGCCGCTGGGAGCTCAAGATCAAGGCCGTCCACCCGGCCTACCTCAGCGAGCTGGGCCTGCCGAAGCAGCCACCCCCCTGGCCACCAGAGGAGATCTGGAGCTTCCAGGCACAACCGGCCCTGCGCCTGGTGGAGGTCTCGGGGCCACCCCAGATCGACCCGCATCAGACCCGCCTGCCCCCGGCCTGGCGCAACCTGCCGGCCTACCGGATGGACAGTTCCCGGAACCTGAGGCTGAAGGTGATACGGCGTGGTGATCCTCGGCCGGAACCGGACAAGCTGCGCTTGCAGCGTGACCTCTGGCTCGACTTCGACGGCCAGGGCTACACCCTGAAGGACCAGATCAGCGGCCGAATGACCGCGGGCTGGCGTCTCTCGGTGGACCCGGAGCTGCATCTGGGGCGGGTCAGCCTCGATGGCCAGCCCCAGTACATCACCCGCCTGGAGCGGGAGAGCCGGGCCGGTGTGGAGGTGCGCCTGGGCCGGATCGAGCTGCTGGCGGAGAGCCGGATCGATGGCCCGCGCCGCGACCTGCCGGCCTCCGGCTGGGGCCGTCCCTTCCAGCAGGTCAGCGCCAATCTCCACCTCCCCCCCGGCTGGCGCCTGCTGGCAACCGCCGGAGTGGACCAGGAGCACGCCTCCTGGCTGCAGCGCTGGACCCTCTACGACCTGTTCCTGGTGTTTGTCATCGCCGCCGCGGCGGGCCGGCTGTGGGGCTGGCGCTGGGCGCTCCCCATACTGCTCGGGCTGGCGCTGATCTGGCATGAACCCGGGGCGCCCAGGTATGTCTGGCTCTATCTGCTGGCCTGCAGCGCCCTGCTGCGGGTCCTGCCCGAGGGCGGTTACCGGCGCACCACCCGCTGGGCCCGCGCCCTCGGTCTGCTGGCCCTGCTCGCCATCGGCCTGCCCTTCATGGTGGATCAGGCGCGTACCGCCCTCTATCCTCAGCTCGCCCGGCCCGGGCCGGTCAATCCTCCAGTGGCCAGCGTCTTCTCTCCCGAGGACCGGTTGTCCGCCCTTTCGCAGAGCCGGCAGGTCGAGGCCCTCCCGCCAAAGGCGTCCGCTTCCCTCGGCTCGGCGGCACCCAGGAAGGGCCGCCCCGCCCCCAGGCGGTGGCAAAGCGACCCGAATGCGATCATCCAGACCGGTCCCGGCCTGCCCAGCTGGCACTGGCAGCGGATCCCCCTGACCTGGAACGGCCCGGTGGCGCCGGGTCAGCGCATCTCCCTGACCCTGGCAGGCCCCCGGCTCAACCTGGGTCTCAACCTGCTGCGCATCCTGCTGTTGCTGCTGCTCGCCTGGCGTTTCGTCGGCGGGCGCGGGCTGCCGCGTCTCCCACCCGCGCGCGGCGCCGCGACCAGCGCCCTGCTGCTGCTCTCCGGCCTCTGGCTCACGGGTGGCGCCGGCTCTGCGCGGGCGGACTACCCGCCCCAGTCCCTGCTGGATGAACTGGAGCAGCGCCTGACCCTGCCCCCGGAGTGCCTGCCCCAATGCGCCGACATCCAGCGCCTGTCGCTGAAACTGACCGAGGCGCGTCTGAGCGCCCGCCTGGAGGTCCACGCACTGCAGGCCACCAGCATCCCCCTGCCCATCGACACCCAACAACAGGCCCCGCTGGAGGTCTTGTTGGACCAGCGACCCAGCAATCTGCTGGCACGGGACAAGGCGGGACGGCTGTGGATCCAGCTCCCGGCGGGACGCCACCAGATCCTCTTCCGGGCCCGTCTGCCAAAGCGGGAACGGCTGCAGATCCCCCTGCCCCTGCGGCCCCATCGGGTAGAGGTGGACGCCCCCCTCTGGAGGGTCGCGGGTCTGGATGAAAACCTGCTGCCCGACCAGCAGCTGCAACTGACCCGCAAGCCCCACCGGAGAGCGGGCAAAGTCCCCTCGGGGCAGCCGCTCCAGGCCCTGCCGCTGCCCCCCTTCGTACGGGTCGAACGCACCCTCCACCTGGGACTGGAGTGGTCGGTGGAGACCCAAGTGGTGCGCCTCTCCCCGCCGGGGGTGCCGATCCTACTGCATATCCCCCTGCTGGCCGGAGAGTCGGTGACCAGCGAGGGTGTGCGGGTAGCCGATGGCCAGGTCCTGGTCAACATGGCGCCGGATGCGCGCCAGACCGCCTGGCGCTCCCACCTGCCCATGGGAGAGCGGATCGAGCTGACCGCCCCCCACGGCGACCAGTGGCTCGAGCAGTGGCGTCTCGACCTGGGCCCCCAGTGGCATGCAAGGATCAGTGGTATCGCCCCCACCCACCACCAGGACCGGGATCGCTGGCTGCCCACCTGGCAGCCCTGGCCTGGGGAGTCGGTCGGGCTCCAGCTCTCCCGGCCCCGGGGGATCGAGGGTCCCACCCGCACCATCGACCACAGCCGCCTGATTCTCAGCCCCGGACAGCGGGCGAGCGATGCCAAACTGACCTTTCGCCTGCGCAGCAGCCAGGGGGGACGCCATGAGTTAGGGCTGCCGGCGGGGGCCCGGCTGCTCTCGGTCCAGATCGATCAGCGCTCCCAGCCGATCCGCCTGGAGGCCGGCCGCCTCTCCCTGCCGGTCCATCCCGGGCTGCAGACCTACCAGATCGAATGGCGCCAAGACCGGGGCATGCAGGGGCACTGGCGCACCCCCCCGGTCGACCTGGGGCTGCGCAGCGTCAACAGCGAAATCCAGGTACACCCGGGGCAGGGGCGGTGGCTGCTGTTCACCAGCGGCCCCAAGCTGGGACCGGCGGTGCTGTTCTGGGGTGAACTGCTGGTGATCCTGCTGCTGGCGCTGCTGCTCGGCCGCCTCAAGGGCCACCTCCCCCTCGGCGCCACCTCCTGGCTGCTGCTGGGCATCGGCCTGAGCCAGGTCTCCATCTGGGCCGCCCTGCTGGTGGCCGGCACCCTCTTCGCCTTCGGCTACCGTCGCCGGATCGAGCCTCAGCAGATCGCCGGGGGCTTCAACCTGCTGCAGTTTGCCCTGGTGATCTTGTCTCTGCTGACCCTGGCCACCCTCTTCTGGGCGGTCCAGCAGGGCCTGCTGGGCCATCCCCAGATGCAGATCAGCGGCAATGGCTCATCGACCTATCAGCTCAACTGGTACCAGGACCGCAGCCCCTCCCGGCTCCCCCAGGCCGGTATCTACTCGGTCCCCCTGTGGGTCTACCGCCTGCTGATGCTGGCCTGGGCCCTGTGGCTCGCCTTCTCCCTGCTCGGCTGGGTGCAGTGGGCCTGGAGCGCCTACAGCCGCGGCGGCCGCTGGATCGAGATCAAGGTACGCCTGCCCCGGCGCCCAGGCATCCGCAAAGAAACGCCGAAAAGCAGCTGACCCATCCCGGAGCGACTGTGCAACCCCACCCGCCACCATTGCCCAGTCACTCAGAGACAGGGTGAGTCTCGTGCGATCTGAATATGCCTGGATGATCTAGGCCGCGCAGGCAGCGGGCTATCTCCATGGCAAGCCCTCTGGGGAGCGCTTGAACCTAGATTCCTCAGTTGACCGCTCCATTCTGAAACTAAGTGATTGATAAGAAATACACTGACTTCAATTGACCTTATCACCCATTGGGTGAATCACCGGCTGGAAAGTATCTTTAGGAATATCTATATGTTACCTATTGCTCGAAGCGGTCAACTGAGGATTCTAGGTTCAACTTTGCCGATTCAGGGGGCCCGGAGTCCGTCGACCTGAACCTGGAACTGCGCATGCAGTATCCCTCGCGCGACTCGCTGGCCCTCTCCAACTGCCATATCGATCTCCACAACAAGGAGCTCGGTTATGCATGCAGCTGCTCCCCATTCGTCAGCCAGATGGAACTGGAGGACTCCTTGCAGCCGGGCCATGACGAGTTCATCCCCCCGCTGGAAGATCCTGTTCCACTCAGGGCGATCGTCGACCTGCTCGATCAGAAGTACCGCGACAGCGGCCTTACGCTTGGACAGGCCAGCCTGCAGGCGACGGAACGACGCATCGCCTGGATCCTGTTCCTGCGCCAGCCCGGCGGCGAAGGTTGCCTCTTCTCATACCTATGACGCCCTCAGCGGAGAAATCCTGGCAGACCCGGGGCAGGGCTCGTCTGCATAGCGGGGAGTGCGGGCCATGCCCGCCGGATGCGCTTCAGGCGGGTAAAGGACCGGCATTCTGCCGCTTCGACATCCATGCCTCCAAGTCGTCGGCGACCAGGGGCTTGCTGTAGAAAAAGCCCTGTCCAACGGCACAGCCCAGCTGCTGCAGGAACTGCTTCTGGTCCCGCTGCTCTATGCCCTCCGCCACCACCATGAGCTTGAGCTGCTGGGACATGGCGATGATGGCGGTGACGATCTCCACGTCGTCCCGGTCGCCTGGCGTCTCCCGGATGAAGGAACGGTCGATCTTGACGATGTCGATGGGCAGTTGCTTGAGGTGGCTCAGGGAGGAGTAGCCGGTGCCGAAGTCATCCATCGCCAGGCGGATGCCCAGCCCCTTGAGTTCATTGAACACGCCTATGGCCCGCTCCGGATCGCTGATCAATACACTCTCGGTGATCTCCATGACCAGCCGCCGAGGTTGCATGCGGGAGACTCGCAGCAGCCGCTCGACCCGGCCGGCAAACCCGGGCTGGCGTATCTGCCGGGGTGACAGGTTGATGCTGAGATAGTCGATCTCCATGGCGGCCTCACGCCAGTCGACGAACTGACGGTAGGCCTTTTGCAATACCCACTACCCAATGGGTTCGATCAGCCCCATGGACTCCGCCACTGGAACGAACTCCGCCGGCGGGACATAGCCCAGCTCGCTCTCCTCCCAGCCCAGCAGGGCCTCGACGGCCACCACCCGTTCGCCGTGCAGTTCGACCAGGGGCTGATAGCGCAGATAAAACTCCCGGCGCTCCAGGGCCCGGCGCAGCTTGACCTCGAGTCTCTGGCGCTGCCTGGCCGCCAGCATCATGTCGGTCTCGAACAACTGGTAGTTGTTGCGCCCCCTGGCCTTGCCATGATACATGGCCGTGTCCGCGTGCTTGGTCAACTCCTCGGCACTGGTGCCATCCACCGGGTAGCGCACGATCCCCATGCTGGCGGTGACGAACATCTCGCTGCCGTCGATCTCGAAGGCCTGTTCCATGCGCCGTTTGATCTTCTCGGCGATGCAGGTGATCACCTCCACCGCCTCCCCCGGCTTGAGATCACCGATGATCACCGTGAACTCATCGCCCCCCATGCGCGCCACGGTATCCTCTTCCCGCACGCACTCGAGCAGACGCCGGGCGGCCTGTTTCAGCAGGCGGTCCCCTATCGCATGCCCCAGGCTGTCGTTGACCTCCTTGAACTGGTCCAGATCCATGTAGATCAGCCCCAGCTGCCGGCCCTGGCGTTTGGCATGCAGCAGGGCCTGCCTCAGCCGGTCCTGAAACAGGGACCGGTTGGCCAACCCGGTCAACCCATCGTAGTAGGCCATGAAATGGATCCTGGCCTCGTTCCGCTTGCGCTCGGTGATATCCTGGCCGACCGAGAGGATCTCGGTGATCTCGCCCGCCGGGTTGTAGACCGCCCGGTTGTCCCAGGCGATCCACAGGCGGCGGCCGTCCTTGCGGATATTTTCGACCTCGGTCTTGAGGAAGCGCCCGGGATGGCGGCCGATCTCTGCGATCATCGCCTCCAGATCGCGGCCGGTGGCCTCCTCCCGCCTGGGGACGATGCTGCCCACCAAGTGGCGACCCAGGATCTCCTGTTCAGAAAACCCGAACAGCCGCTGGGCGTATTCATTGAAGAAGGTGATCCGCCCCTGGGGGTCCCAGCGCAGGATAACGCTGTTGGCACGCTCCACCAGCTCGCGGTATTTCTCCTCGCTCCGGCTCAGCTCCCGGGTGCGTTCGTACACCCGCAGCTCCAGTTCGTCATGCGCCCTCTGCAGGGCCTGGTGGGATCGGTTGAGCTGTTTCTCGGTACGCAGAGAGACCAGATAGAGCACCAGGATCACCAGTCCACCCACCAGCGAGGAGCTGAAACCGACCCACAGCAGGCTCGTGATGGCGTGGTGCATGGCATGCGAGGTGTCGTGCAGCAGCAAGAAATGGCCCACCAGCCGCCCCTCCACGTCACGCACTGGCAGACTGGCCCAGCGATAGTGACGTCCATTGCTTGCCCCATCCGGCCCCAGGCCGGGTGGTGAGTGGATGATCGAATCCACTTTCGGCAACCGATCCAGGGGGATGGGCAGCCGCGAAAGGCCCGACAGGACCCAGTGTGGATCGAGATCCCAGCGGTCGTGCAGACCCAACAGCCGCTGCCCCTCCTGCCACCGGGCATGCTGCAGAAAACGCTTGTCGATGGCCAGCACCAGGTGGCTACCGATCCCTTTCTCGATACGCCGCACCAGGTGATCGACCTCCGCCCCCAGCTCCACATAGCCGATCAACCTGCCCTGCGCACGCCAGGGCGCCACCACCCGCAGGGTCAGGATACCGAAATGCCCCAGCTCCAGGCCCCAGGAGAGCTGGCCGGTCGCCTCCGCATCGAGAGTGGTGGCGCGGCCGATGGTGTCACCAGAGTGGTCGGGGGCGTGGACCCGCAGCACATTCACCCGCTGGGGATCGGAGAAGTAGAGATGGGTCACCTGGAGCTTCAGACGCAGCTCCCGGAACAACCCCTCGGCCTCGCTCAGCAGCCTGGCCCGGTCCCTGCGCTGCAGGGCGGATGAGAGCACCGGGTTGTGCGCCATCGCCTCCAGGGTAACGGCCATGGCATCGGCGTACCCCTCGAGCCGGCGATCGAGCAACTGCTGGATGCTCCAGGCATGCTCCGCCACCTCGTTTTCCACATCCGCCTGGACATGCCAATCGATGGCGAGCAGGGAGATCGCCATGCCCAGGATCAGGGCCATGAGCAGGGGTGCGAGGATACGAAAGCGCAGGCTTCGGGTGAAACCGGGGGTTATTTCCATATGGGGTTCCGACGAATCTCCACTGCCGTCTCCTATCGACCGGCTGTCTGAGTTACTTGAACCCGTTGCTCATGGCATACTGAGCCGTCGGTAACCCGCGGGCAGTTGCAGCAGCCCCGGGTCCAGGGTGAAGGCGGGCTCGAACTTCAGCAGCTCCTGGCGCCAGCCATCCGGCCGCCACTGCCGCAGAGGCACCCCTTTGGACCAGTCCAGGGCGGGCTTGTAGTCGTACATGACCCGATCGCATGGGGGGGTGAACTCCGCCGGTGTGGCCGCCAGACCGGCTCGTTGCTGACGGGCGATGACCCGCAGATAGTCGGCATAGGCCCGGCTCGCGTCGGGCAGCAGGCCCGGGACCAGGATTCTGTCGCGGCAGACCTGCCCGTCCACCAGCAGTCGCCAGTGCTGGGGTTGCCTGCCCGCCACCTTCGGCATCCCCTGGCTGGCCAGTTGCCGCTGCTCGACCCGATACTCACCAGGCAGGCGCGGCTGCCCCGGGGCCGGATCGATCACCAGGATCGTCTGCTCGTCCTGGTTGATGCTGTAGACCACCCCACTCCGGCGCTCGAGCAGGATGTAGCCGGACACCCCTTCCCCCTGATCGATCCGCAGGGTCTCCGGGGTCACCAGCAGGCGGCTGATATAGGGCGTGGACTCGGGCTCCGCGACCCGGTAGACCAGCAGCTGGGCCTTGATCTCCCGGGCCTGGGCCACAGCTCCCACCCATAGCGGCAGCAGAAGGATGGCGATGATGGTCAGTCTGGTCTGTCGCATAGGGCCTGCAGATGCTCCAGTTCGGGTTGGGTGAAGCCCGCCTCACGGCGGGCCTGGTGGTGCAGGGGGCAGCGGATCCCACCACCGAGAAAATCGTGCAACAGCTTGAAGTAGGTGGACTCCGACTCCAGGCCGCGTTGCTCACAGAGATAGCGGAACCAGCGACTGCCGAAGGCCACATGCCCGATCTCCTCCGCGAGGATCAGTTGCAACACCTCGACCGTCTCCAGATCCCCCAGCTTGCGGAAACGCTCGATGATCCCGGGGGTCACGTCCAGGCCCCGCGCCTCCAGCATACGCGGCACCAGGGCCATCCTCACCAGGGGATCGTGAGCCGTGCGTCGGGCCATCTCCCAGAGGCCGTTGTGGGCGGGAAACGCCCCATAGTCGACCCCAGCCTGACGCAGGCGCTCCCGCACTAGACGAAAATGGTGGGCCTCCTCCTCCGCCACCTGGATCCAGTCACCGTAATAGTCCACCGGCAGGCCGGGGAAGCGAGATACCGCGTCCCAGGCCAGATTGATGGCGTTGAACTCGATGTGGGCGATGGCGTGAAGCAGCGCCAGGCGCCCTCGCTCGCTGCCCAGGCCGCGGCGCGCCAGCTGGCTGGGGTGGACCAGCCTGGGCCGCTCGGGGCGCCCCGCCTCGACGACCCCATCGGCCGGGGTCCAGCCACCCAGTCCCAGCTCGCCCCCTCTCCAGGCCAGGGCGACTCTCGCCGAGTGCTCCAGCTTCTCCTCCAGGTCCTGGGTCAGCAGGCACTCCCGGGCGGCCTGGTAGAGACTGCCGGTGGCGGGCCTCATGCCCGCACCCCGGTCTTCAGGCCGATGGTCAGGTCCATCACGTTGGTGCCGGTGGGACCGGTGGTGATCAGGTCGCCGGTGGCCTCCAGCAGCGGCCCGGCGTCTGCCGCCACGAGGGCCGGCTGGGGGTCGAGACCCGCGGCCCGTGCCCGCCCCAGGGTCTCGCCGTCCACCAGGGCGCCGGCATCCCCGGTGGGACCGTCGCTGCCGTCGGTGCCGGCGGCCAGCAGCCAGACATGGGGGTGTCCGTCCAGCCGTTGCGCCGCCGCCAAGGCCAGCTGCTGATTGCGCCCACCCCGTCCTGGATGGGGGGGCAGGCGCACCGTGGTCTCACCCCCCCAGACGCTCACCCCGGGGGGACCGGCGAGCAGCCGCTCAGCCAGTTCCCGACCCCGCGCCACCGCATCCCCATCGATGAAGCGCTCTTCCCGCATCACCTGGTAGCCGAGGGCGGCGGCCCGCTCGGCGGCGGCGCGGCGCGCCAGCCCCAGACTGGCGACGATCTCCACCTCGGGCAGGGACCCGGAACAGGCTCTGCGCCCGGCCAGACCCCGTTGCACTGCGGCCCTCAGCCAAGCGGGCAGTTCCAGGGCCTCCAGGTCCACAGCCAGCCGCTCATCCGGCACCAGCAGGCCGGAACCGATGACCGCCGGATCGTCCCCCGGCACGTCGGAGATCGCTAGCACCCGGGTGGGTCGTCCCGCCAGCCATTGCAGCAGCCCTCCACCCTTGATACGCGACAGCCCCTTGCGCACCCGGTTCATGGCATCGATCGGCAGGCCGGAGGCCAGCAGCCAGTCGTTGGCCCGCTGCAGGAAGGCCAGGTCCACCCCCGCCACCGGGGCCTCCAGCAGGCTCGAGGCCCCGCCGGAGATGAGAAACAGCAGCCCCTCGCGCCCGCCCTCCGCGAGGAACTCCAGCAAACGCTCACCGGCCCGCAGGCTGCCCTGATCCGGCAGGGGGTGGCCCCCCTCCAGTCCCTCCCAGCCCAGGGCGGCGTTATAGCCCGGGTCGAGATGGCCGGGCTTGGAGATCACCAGGCCGGCGTGGATGCGCTCGCCCAATTGCTCATGGGCGCCCCGGGCCATGGCCTGGGCCGCCTTGCCCACCGCCACCAGCCGCACCGGTTCGCTCAGCGGCCGCTCCTGGAGCCGCCGCGCCACCGCCTGGCGGCCGCCCACGGCCCGCAGGGCGGCATGGAATATCTCCAGCAGGTCGTCGCGTGGGGCCTGGTTCATTCTCGGTTCAATCTTTCTGTTCCTGCATCCGCTGGGGTAGAATGGCCCGGCTCATCTCAGCCGGCGGGATGAAGATCGATACGGCGGACCTGCCTGATCCCAGCTCATGGAGACCACCGACCGTGCCTGCCGGATTGCCCGCCTTGGGTATATCGTGGGCGCAAACACACCAATCTGCATCGGGGACAACGCCTTGGGAAGTATACAGCTACGTCGCAATTTCAGCCGCAACATCCTGATTCGCATGGTGATCATGTTCCTGGTCGCCGCCGCCCTGATGGCCTGGAAATTCGACTTCATCAACCAGGTCTACTTCCGTAACCAGCTGACCAGCACCGGGCTGATCATCAACGGCGCCATCGTCGGCCTGTTCAGCGTCGGCATCCTGCGCATGATCACCATCTTCCTCCACTACATGCGCGAAGAGAACACCCTGCTGCGCTTTCTGCGCAATCTGCGGGAGGGCCAGCGGGAGCCCCTCAGGCGCATTCCGAAGAAGTCTATCATCGCCATCCGCTTCCGCACCATGCAGGGGCTCTACAAGGCCAACTGTCCGATCAACCACGGTTCCCTGGCCTCCACCCTGGTGGCCAACGAGAGCACCCGCAACAGCCTGCCCCGTTTCATCAACAACATCCTCATCCTGACCGGCGTGTTCGGCACCATCATCTCCCTCTCCATCGCCCTGATCGGCGCCTCGGACCTGCTGGAGAACAGTGTCAACGTGGGCGGTATGGGGATGGTGGTGCATGGCATGTCCACTGCCCGGTCCACCACCATCACCGCCATCGTCTGCTACATCTTCTTCGGTTACTTCCACCTCAAGCTGACCGATGTCCAGACCAACCTGATCAGCGCCGTGGAGCAGGTGACGGTCAACGAGCTGATCCCCCGCTTCCAGGTACACACCGACAGCGCCCTCTACGAGTTCACCGGCCTGGTGCGCTCGCTCCAGGATCTGGTCAAACAGCTGCACGGCTCACAACGGACCTTCCAGGAGGTGGAACAGCGGGTGCTGACCACTCTGGAGAGCTACGAGGAGAAGACGGCCAGCCTCTATAACGACATGGACGAGGTCAAGCAGATACTCAAGCGAGGCTTCCGCCTGCATGAGGACGACTAGTGGACGACAGCTTCATCGACCTGCGCCTCAACCACGGTGCCGCCCAAGCGGAGGAGAGCTTCTGGCCCTCCTTCACCGACATCATGACGGTGATCGTGATGATCTTCCTGCTCGCCATGGTGATCCTGTTGCTGCGCAACATGGAACTGGTCAAGGAGCTGCGTGTCACCATGGCCTCGAAACAGCAGGCGGTGGAGCTGGCACGCAGCACCGGCGAGGAGAATCAGACCCTGGAAGAGAAGTTGCTGGCGCGGGAGTACGAACTCTCCATGCTGCGCATGAAGATGCTGCGCATGAAGGAGCAGGCACAGCAACGGGAGCAGACCCTCAGCCAGCAGCGCAGCCAGCTCAGTGCCCTCTCGCAACAGCGCGACCGGCTGAGCGACCAGCTCGACCAGATCACCCGTCAGCGCGACGACCTGAACATCCAGGTGGATCGGCTCGGCGCGGAGACCACCCGCCTGCGCGACCAGCTGGTGGACGCCAACAAGAGTATCGAGAATCTCAATCAGGACCTCAGCCACCTGACCCTGCGCCAGCAGGCCAGCCAGCGGGAGATCGCCGCACTGCGTGACACCAACCGCACCCAGAAGGAACGGCTGGCGGCCGCCCAGGCGCGCACTCTCGAGCAGGACCAGAGTCTGGCCAGGCTGCAGACCAACTACCAGGACCTGAAGATCAAATATGACAAGCTGGTCAGGCCGGCCCGCACCTCCCGTGGCAAGACCGTGGTCGAGGTGCGCTACCGCAAGGTCAAGGGGAAGTATCTCATCGACCTGCGGCCCCCCGGCAGCGACCAGTTCAAGCTCGTCTCCCGCAAGCAGCTCGAGCGCTATCTGACCCGTCTCAAGGAGCAGCAGCCCAACGGGCTCTATATCAAGGTCATACTGCCCAAGAACAGTGGCCTCTCCTATAGCGAGGCCTGGTCCTTCACCAACCACCTGCAGCAGACCTACGACTACTACTTTCAGGAAGAGGCCAAGAAGGAGCGCATGCCGGAGGAGTAGCCGGCCGGTGGGGCACGAATTTTGCCGTAAGCCAGCTGTCATATCTGCTGAGGAATCGACGCACAGGGGGGTCGTCCAGCACCATGAGATACCTGATCCCGATATTGTTTGCCGGCGGACTGCTCAGTGCCTGTTCATCCACCATCCCCCAGCTGATCAAAGAGGCGCCCCCGGGCAATATCCAGGTGAAGGAGGCCCAGCAGTCCCCCGATGCCTTCCGCAACGCCAAGGTGCGCTGGGGCGGCACCATCCTCGGCGTGGAGAACCTCCCGGAGACGACCCAGGTGGAGGTGCTGGCGCGCCGCCTCTCCTCCAACGGCAAACCGATCGCCGACAGTCACCCCCAGGGGCGCTTCAAGGTGGCCCTGCCGGGCTTCGTCGAACCGGAGGAGTTTCCCAAGGAGCGCCTGATCACAGTGGCCGGCACCCTACTCGAGGTGGCGCAGGGACGGGTCGGCGAATACCCCTATCCCTATCCCATCGTCGCCCCGGACAGCTACTATATCTGGCCCGCGGAGCGGGACTACGACTATGCCTACCCCTATTACTACGACCCCTTCTACTACCCCTGGTACTACCCCTACTGGTGGCACGGACACCGCTACCCCTACTATTGGTAAGCCGATGAGATGGATGACCCTGTTGGCCCTGTTGCTGCTGGCCGGCTGCGCCACCACAACCCGGCCGATCGCCGGTGACCGCTCCATCACACCCAGTCAGGTCGCCATCGGCGAGGTCCCCCAGGATGGCAGGCGGGTGGCCTGGGGCGGTGTCATCGTTGCAGCGACCAACCTGGAGTCCAGCACCGAACTGGAGATACTCGCCTACCCGCTGCGGAGTGACGGCAGCCCCGATCTCGATGCCGCCCCCACGGGCCGGTTCATCGCCCGGGCCAAGGGCTACCTGGAGACCGCCGAGTATGCCGCCGGCCGGCGCATCACCATCGCAGGTCCCCTGGCAGGCATCCGCCGGGGCCGGGTCGGCGAGGCCGACTACCTGTTTCCCTTGGTGCAGGCAGACGAGCTGCAGCTGTGGCGGAAGCAGGCCCGCAGCTACCCCCGCTCCCAGCTGCACTTCGGCGTCGGCGTGGGCTCAGGCGGACACACCAGCGGCAGCGTCGGGATCGGTGTCGGGCTCTAATCCTCCTCCATATCCTGGTAACAGGCATCCTGGAAGCGCGGCGTGCAGAGCGCCAGAAAGATCAGATCCGTCTCACCCAGATTGCGGATCCGCTGTGGCGTGCCAGGCGGGATCAGGACCAGATCCCCGGGACCGACCCGCTGCCCAAGGTCTCCAACCTCGACCCAGCCCTCGCCCTGCAGGACCAGATAGCGCTCACCCACCCCCTGCAGGCGATGCAGGCGGGTGGTAACGCCGGGACCGACCCGGGCCCGGGAGACCGATAGCCCGGAATCCAGGGCGCTGTTGGAGAGTTCTAGGATATGACAGCCCTCCCTGAAGAGGTACTCCTCCGCCGGGTCGCTGGAGAGGACCGCCCGCTTCATGCCCGGGGCTTCTCCGCCACCCGATCCCGCAGATAGACCGGCAGGGCCTGCTCTGGCGCCACTGCCTGGCCCCGCTCGAAACCCGCCACCCCCAGCAGGGCCAGCTCCCGGGCGCTGCACAGCAGCTCCGGGTCCTGACCCTTGAGCACACCCCCCAGGCGCCGCGCCAACCCGTCTCCGTGTGCGGCCCAGCCCCTGCCCACCCCATACCAGCCCGCCCCTGCAGGCAGGCTCACGGCCTCCACCCTGGCCAGCTCATCCGCTACCACCTGGTTCACCAACGCCCCTTCACCCACCTGGTAGGCGGCCCAGTAGAGCTCCCCCATGCGCGCATCATAGGCTGGCAACAGCCTGCGCTCGCCCGTTTCGTGGAAGGCCCGCTGGGCCAGGGCCGCCAGGGTCGAGACCGCCACCACCGGGACACCGGCGCCAAACGCCGCGCCCTGGATGACTCCGGTGGCGATGCGCACCCCGGTAAAAGAGCCCGGTCCCCGTCCGAAGGCCATGGCATCCAACCGCCCGGGCCGGAGCCCGGCCTCCTGCAACAACTCGTCCATCATGCCGAGGATCAGCTCGCTATGGCCGCGGGGTCGTACCTGGTAGCGCACCAGGATCTCGCCATCCAGATAGAGGGCGGCGGAGCAGGCCTCGGTGGCGGTCTCTATGGCGAGGAGTTTCATCGACTGGGACTGGTCTGCTGGCAAAGGGGCAGTATACCCCAGGCCGCGATAGCGGGGTTCACCCCCCTCGACTCCACCCTGCAATCGGTGTCGGTTTTTTTTACGCACCTGTATGGGGTGATGACCCCATATTTTATGAATCTACTTCCTCATGGACTGGCCAGAATCTCCTATCCGACTGTTATTACGAGAAATATTCAATTCTTCAAGACTGTCGGATTTCTTTACACATGCCATCCTGCATAGATCGACGGTGACTATCCCTATGATTTTATTGGGTAAATAAATATGGCACGGGACATGCTAAAAAGATGAAACCTGATTCTGGCAAAGGAGAGACCAACATGAGACTTCGCCGATCGTGGCTGTACAGCCTGATCCTCGCCCTGGCCCTGGGCACCGGGCCGGCCCAGGCCAGCCTACTGAGCTATTCAGACAGTTTCGCATTCAACCAGACGACCCTGAAAGACACCAGGGTCGACCTCAGTGCCGTCACCGCAACGGCTACCCGAAACTTCTTCATCCCCCTGTTCGACACGGCTCTGGGCAACCTGACCGATGTGCAGATCCTCTTCGATACCAGCTGGTCCTTCAGTTCCACCGTGCAGGCCAAGGATCCACTGGGCAAGCTCATCGGCAGCCACGCCACCGGCACTTCCAAGACGGACATGCGGGTCAGGCTGGTGCAGCCGAAGAACGCCAGTAACAAAAACACCGTCGAACGGGTACGACAGGTCCAGCACAACCACTGCCTGGACAATATCAATGTGTGCCGTGACAATGTCGACCTCAGTGGGATCTTCAGCGGCAGTCTCGACTGGACGACCGGGCTCGCCCTCGGCGACTTCCTCGGCACCGGCGATCTGAAGTTTTCCATGTTCCGCAAGATGTCGGCGGACCTGACCGCTTGCGGCTACAACGATACCTGCTTCCAGAAGAACCGTCGCAACAACTGGGGCGGCAACCTCACCGTCAACTACTTCTATGACGCCGTCTCCGTGCCCGAACCCCCTGCCCTGCTGCTCATGGGGCTGGGACTGCTCGGCCTCGGCCGGTTCTGCCGGCGCGGGCAGCAAGAATAATAACAACCGTGTCACCTGCCCTTGTACCCGCCCTGCGCGGGTATTTTTTTGCCCCCGCCCTGCTCGGTCACCCCGCCTCGATTCAAGTCTGGCGTGCGGCTTCCGACACACTGATACGGGGTTGGAAAAGGCCATGGGCAGAGTATTCAAGAACGACAACATCCTCATCGTCGACGACTTCGCGCACATGTGCATGGCCATCAAACGCATGCTCAACGAGGTCGGCGAGGAGCGTATCCAGTTCGCCAGCTCCGGTGAAGAGGCGATCAGGCTCATTACCAAGGAGCGCTTCGATATTGTCCTCTGCGACTACAACCTGGGCGAGGGCAAGGATGGGCAGCAGGTACTCGAAGAGAGCCGCCTGACCGGCATCCTCGCCCCGACCGCGGTCTTCGTCATGATCACCGCGGAGACCTCCACACCCTATGTGCTCGGCGCCATCGAGTTTCAGCCGGACGACTATCTAACCAAGCCCTTCACCAAGGAGTTGCTGGTACGGCGCCTGCGCAAGGCCGTGGAACGGGCCGACGTGGTGCGCCCGATCCACCAGGCCAAACAGCGGGGACAACTGGAAAAGGCCGTGGAGCTTTGTAAACAGGGCCTGAGTTCAGGCTCCAGGCACCTGCAGGCCCATGCCCGACTGCTCGGCGGGATCTATCTGGAGCAACACGACTACCCACGCGCTGCGGCTTTCTTCATGGCCCTCCTGGGGCGCAAAGACTTCCCCTGGGCCAGGCTGGGTCTCGGTCAGGCCCAGTATGCGCAGGGGGACTACGCGGCGGCCAGTAATACCCTGCAGGAGCTGCTGCGGACGCATCCCTACTACATCGAAGGCTACGACTGGCTGGCCAGATGCAGCCAGGCCCTGGGCGACCCGCTGCGGGCCGAGAAGACCCTGCGGGAGGGGGTCGCCCTGAACCCGAAGGCGGTCGCCCGGCAGCGCGAACTCGGCCATCTCGCCCTGGCGAACCGGGACCTCGATACCGCCAACCAGGCCTATCGCATGGCCATCCGCCACGGCGAGCACTCCTGCCAGCGATCGGCGGAGGAGTACCTCAGCCACGCGGAGATCCTGCTCGAGCAGGGCAAGCACCCCAAGGCCCTGCTCACCCTGAAGGATGCCAAGAAGGCACTGTCACATCGCCAGGACGACCTGCTGCAGGTCTCGACCGGCATCGTGGGGGTCCACCTGGCGCAGAATCGCCATCTGGATGCCATGGAGGAACTGGCGAACGCCCGCTCCATCTATGAGCGGCATACTGACCGGATCGGCGAACACGCCGCCTTTGCACTGGCCCGGGCGGCGCTCTCCTCCGGTGACCAGGAGGCCATCGAAGAGACCATCGGCCTGCTGGTGAAGAACCACCATGACGACCGGCCATTCATCGAGCAGGTCCACCGGCTGGTCGGTGAGAGCAGGTGCGAGACCGATTTCGACCAGCTCATCGACCAGGCGGTGGCCCAGATGCAGGAACTCAACAGCCGGGGGATCACCCTCTACGAACAGGGCGACATGGAGGGGGCCCTGCGGTTGTTCGAGAAGGCCGCCGAAGAGGTGCCCAACAACCGCTCCTTCAATCTCAATGCCGCCCAGGTGATGCTCGCCCTGATGAAGGAACGGGGGGTCGATGACGCCATGCGCTACAAGTCCCGTCGTTACCTGGAACGGGTGGCGCGTCACTGCGAGCCCGACGCGCGCTTCAGGGGGCTGGTGGCCCGTTACCAACAGCTGTTCGGCAGCCACAGCCTGGAACTGGACGCCTGACCCCAAATCCTCGGAGGAGACCCCTGAGATGCCAAGCGAACCGACCCCTGGAGCCTTCGAGTCCATCCTGGCCATGACCATCCACGACATCAAGAACTCCCTCTCCCTGCTGCTCGAGAGGCTGGCGGAGGAGCGCGACAGGGACCCGGAGAGGGCGGCCAGGACCAGTCAGAACAGGTACGAGATCAGGCGCATCAACAACAATCTGGTGCGCCTGCTCGGTCTCTACAGGATGGGCACCGACCGCTACACACCCCAGTTCGACCTGAACAACCCCATCGACCTGCTGGAAGAGGTGGCGGCGGATTACCAGGAGATGCTGAATCACCGGGGCATTACCCTGGAGATTCAATGTGACCCGGAACTGAGCGGCTGGTACGACAAGCAGTTGCTCTACAGCCTGCTGGAGAACGCCGTCAACAACGCCAGCCGCTACACCCGGTCGACCATCCGGCTGGCGGCGGAGGCCCCTGGGGAGTGGCTCGAGATCCGCATCGAAGACGACGGCGGGGGCTTTCCCGGCGCCATGCTCGAACGGGAGCCGGGCGAGACTCGCAGCAGCGCCTATGACGCGGCATCGGGCTCGACCGGCCTGGGCCTCTACTTTGCACAGGTGGTCACCGGGTTACACCGGAACGGGGAGCGCAGGGGGCGCATCGAATTGGACAACGCCAGCGGCCTGGGGGGTGGCCGTTTTACCATCCTCCTGCCCGGACAGGGGCCGGCCGCCTTCAGCTTCGATTTCTAAGGTTATTTCGTCTCCACGGCGCGCAGCCGCGATGACCCTGGCCCTACCCTCATCCGCCAACCCTCCGGTGATGCCCCGCACCGCCACCAGAAAGGCCCGATCTCCGCCAGCACGGGGTTGCGCTCGCTTGACGGGGATGTGCCGGGTGCGCTGTGCCTACCGGCCTACGCCGATTCCTGATTCCAACCCGGCAGTCTGCCTCAATAGCTGAAGGATTTCACTAGCTGGTAGCCGTACTCCGGTTTCCAGCCCCAGTCGTGGCTCTGCAGGTCATGCAGGGCGGCCTGGCCCGCCTGCTCGGTGGAGCCGGCGCTGAAGCCGCAACCGTAGCTGGTGCGGGGCTTGCCAAGGCGGGTCCGGTAGTGGGTCTTGAGGATCACCACCTGGGCATGGGGCAGCTCACTGTTGGCCTGGGGGTGGAGGCCCAGATACTTGCCGTGGAGCCCCCGCTGGCGTAGCTTCTCTGTGGCCTTGGTGGTGGCGCTGAGGGCGCTCTCCCGGGCCGCCGCCACCCACTCGATGGCCAGTGAGTCACCCAGTCGCTTCGCCACCACGCAGCTGGCCCCGGCCAGCAGCGCCTGGCTGTTCAGCGACAGCAGCAGGGCGCCGCCCCATACCCATCGATTCATCTCGTCTTGGCTCCTGTGGTTATCCGCGTCTCCAGTTCTTCCCAGCGGCTGAAGGTCTGATCCAACTCGCCTTCCAGCTGCTTCAGCTGCTGCTGCAGCCGCCCGACCTGTGCGCCCTCCTGCCGATAGAGATCGGGATCACCGAGTCGTTCCTGGACCTCCGCCAGCCGGGTCTCCAGCTCGTCGATCCGCTGCGGCAGGGCGTCCAGTTCGCGCTGATCCTTGTAACTGAGCTTGCTCTTCGCTGTTGGCGGCGACTTGGGCGCGGGCTTGACCTTTTTCTCCGCCTTCTGCGCCACCTGATCCTGCTCGCGGGACTGGCGCTGACGCTCCCAGTCGCTGTAGCCCCCCACCGATTCGCTGATCTGGCCCGCCCCCTCGAACACCAGGCAGCGGGTCACCACGTGGTCGAGAAACTCGCGGTCGTGGCTGACCAGCAGCAGGGTGCCCGGGTAGTCGAACAGCAGCTCTTCGAGCAGTTCCAGGGTCTCCACGTCCAGGTCGTTGGTGGGCTCGTCCAGCACCAGCACATTGGCCGGTCGGGTTAAGAGTTTGGCCAGCAGCAGCCGGTTGCGCTCCCCGCCGGAGAGGGCCTTCACCGGGGTGCGCGCCCGCTCGGGGGTGAACAGGAAGTCCTGTAGATAACCGATGATGTGCCTGCTCTGGCCGTTGACCTCCACCCGGTCGCTGCCGCCCCCCACGTTGTCCCGCACCGACAGCTCCTCGTCGAGCTGGCTGCGCAGCTGGTCGAAATAGGCCACCTCGATATGGGTGCCCAGGCGGATCCTGCCGCTGTCCGGGGTCAGACGTCCCAGCAGCAGATTGAGCAGGGTCGTCTTGCCGGTCCCGTTGGGGCCGATGATGCCGATCTTGTCACCGCGCAGGACGGTGGTGGAGAAGTCCCGGATCAGGGGTTCACCCTCCCAGGCGTAGCTGACGTGCTCCGCCTCCACCACCAGCCGGCCGGTGCGCTCCGCCTCCTGCAGCTGCAGTTTGACCTTGCCCTCGACGCCGCGGCTCTGGCGGTAGGCCTCGCGCATCGCCTTGAGGGCCCGCGCCCGTCCCTCGTTGCGGGTGCGCCGGGCCTTGATCCCCTGGCGGATCCATCGCTCCTCCTGGGCCAGCTTCTTGTCGAAACGGGCGTGTTCCAGGGCCTCGGCGTCGAGCCGTTCCTGTTTGCGGCGCAGGTAGTTGGCATAGTCCCCGGGCCAATCGCTGAGCCGGCCCCGGTCCAGCTCCAGGATCCAGGTCGCCAGGTGGCGCAGGAAGGCCCGGTCGTGGGTTACGAACAGCAGCGCCCCCGGATAGCCGAGCAGGAACCGCTCCAGCCAGTCGATGGAGGCAATATCCAGGTGGTTGGTGGGTTCGTCGAGCAGCAGCAGGTCCGGCTCGCTGACCAGGGCACGGGCCAGCAGCACGCGGCGTTTGAGGCCGCCGGAGAGTTCCGAAAACAGTTGGTCGGGCAGCAACGACAGGCGTGAGATCACCGTCTCCACCCGCTGCTCCAACCGCCAGCCATCGGCGGCCTCCAGCGCGTGCTGGGCCCGTGCCAGGGCCTCCAGCAACCCCTCGTCACCGCCCCGGGCCAGTTCGCCGCTGAGTCGGTGGTAGGTCTTGATCTGCTGCGCCAAGCCCTCGATGCCGTCCGCCACCAGCTCGAACACCGTGCCCTGGGCCTGGGCGGGCACCTCCTGCATCAGGCGGGCGATGCGCACCGAGGCCCCCAGCTCCCGCTCCCCGTCGTCCGGCTTGAGTTCCCCCAGGATCACCCGCATCAGGGTCGACTTGCCAGCCCCGTTGCGCCCCAGCAGGCAGATGCGCTCCCCCTTTTCGATACGCAGATCGACCCCATCCAGCAGCGGCGGCCCACCGAAGCCAAGCTGTATGTTGCGCAAGCTGATGAGGGACATGGGTTCTCCGGACTGTCACTGAAGGGGGCGGACCACAGGCGGGTCCGTCTGACCCCCTATCATCCTAGATTCCTCAGTTGACCGCTCCATTCTGAAACTAAGTGATTGATACGAAATACACTGACTTCAATTGACCTTATCACCCATTGGGTGAATCACGCTACAGGGCAAATTGCACGCCTGCGG
>Ga0114931_10001409_pt1 | contig 30663 bp, 30 predicted proteins | sample 2SBtaG_FD_89579 | JGI IMG/M metagenome (GOLD analysis project Ga0114931, IMG submission 89579) | Deep subsurface microbial communities from Kolumbo volcano to uncover new lineages of life (NeLLi) - 2SBTROV14_V59a metaG | ecosystem: Environmental > Aquatic > Marine > Volcanic | place: Kolumbo... | reverse complement strand
TGCGCTCGGCTTCCTCGCGCTCCCGTTTCTTGCGCTCGGCCTCTTCCTGTTGCCGAATCTTTTCGAGCCGCTCCTTTTCAATTAACGCGTCCTGAATACGCTTTTCCTCTTCCGCTTGCCGGCGCAATTCCTCACTGTTGTCCGGCTCTGGCGGTGGCTCTTCTATAACAGGCTCCGGCTCGGGCTTCTTTTCGACGACCGGTGGCGGCGTTTTATCCGCAGTCTCCGGTACCAGTGTTCCCTGTATTACCAGGATTTGCGGCATCGGACGATGGAAATCAAAAGCGGCAACCATGGATGTCAGCAGCACGACGTGCACCACCACGGACAGGCTGATGGGAACCAGATTTGAGTTGTTACCAACCACGCGCAGAGCTACTCCGGAATCGGATAGGTATCCAGCGGGTCAGTGACGAAACCGATATTTCGGGCCCCCGCTTGTTGCAGAACGACCATCGCGGCTACGACATGGCCGTAGGCAACGGCGCGATCGGCCTTGACGAAGACCGGTGTTTCCGGTTTTTCGCCCAATACCACGCCAACAATCGTCGTGATCTTTTGCCCTGACGATGGCTTGTCCTCGTCATCACCGGCGTTAATGTAAAAGTTTCCTTCGGCATCAACGCTGAGAACCAGGGGTTCATGATCGGGCACGGACTCGATGGGCGCGGCATTCGCTTTCGGTAATTCCACCTCGATACCCTGCGTCAGCAATGGAGCCGTCACCATGAAAATCACCAGTAATACCAGCATCACGTCGATATACGGTACGACGTTAATCTCACCCATCAGTCTTCGCTTTTGCATTGGAGTGACCATCTCACACCCCCTGTTTGGCGCGTGCGTGACGATGCAGAATACTCGAGAATTCTTCCGTGAAACCGTCGTAGCGGTATTCAAGCCGTAGCACTTTATCGGCATAGCGGTTGTAAGCAATCACGGCCGGAATAGCGGCGAACAGACCCATCGCGGTCGCGATCAAGGCTTCGGCAATCGGTGGCGCGACGACGGCAAGCGTGGCTGTCTGCTGGGATCCGATTTGCATGAACGCAGTCATGATTCCCCACACGGTGCCGAACAGGCCGACGTACGGACTGGTCGAGCCAATCGTCGCCAGGGTCGCCAGGCTCATGTCCAGTCGGTCCACTTCGCGCATCTGCGCGACCCGCATTGCGCGTCGGCACTCCTCAACAATCTTGTCGGTACTGCTGCCACCGGCTTGCAGGGCGCGATTGAACTCGCGAAAACCCGACTCGAAAATGCTCGCCATGCCAATACTGCCGCCCTTGGCACGTGTCGCGCTGCGATAGAGCGTATTGAGATCGCCGCCGGACCAGAATGCGGCCTCGAATTCATCGGACGCAGTTGTCGTGCGCCTGATCAGCCGACGTTTCGTGAATATGATGCTCCAGGAAACAAGCGATGCACCCAACAGCAGGAGCATAACGATCTGCACAGGCAGGCTCGCTTCCCAAAGCAGGCTTATGACGGATAAATCTGCAGTCATGGCGGGTTTTCCTCAAAAAAAGTACTCGGTATGCGTTTCGGCTTCATCGTGTCAGCGGCGAGGCAGGCCGCGGTCACACCTCCCTGTATCAACAGTTCACCTCCGCTGCTGTCACGAAAAATATTCTGTTCGATTTCAAACGTTGCCCGATTCAGCCGGGAAAGACTCGCGGTTACGATCAGGTTGTCGCCGAGTCGTGCCGGAACGAGAAACTTCGCGTTCGCCTCGGTGACAACGAGGATACGATTCTCTTCATTCATCATCGTCACGTGGTCGATACCTATTGCCTCCAGCCACTCCGTTCGTGCGCGCTCCATGAAGCGGAAATAATTCGCGTAGTACACGACGCCTTGCGCATCCGTGTCTTCGTAGTAAACGCGTACTTTCAACTCAAAGGGTTCAGTCTTTGTCAAAAGGCAGTTCCTCAGTCGCCGGCGAGTTTGGCGGCCGCAATCCGAAATGCAAGTAGGCGTTCCGGGTCGCGACCCGGCCGCGGGCCGTACGCATCATGAAGCCCTGCTGTATCAGGTAAGGTTCCAATACATCTTCAATGGTGCCGCGTTCTTCGCCGATGGCCGCCGCGATACTTTCAATGCCAACCGGACCACCGTCAAATTTCTCAATGATGGTTTGCAACAGGCGCCTGTCCATCGCGTCGAATCCATACGGGTCTACCTGCAGGACATCCATCGCTTCTTTGGCTACCGTGCCGGTTACCACACCGTCGCCCTTCACCTCCGCAAAATCCCGCACCCTGCGTAACAATCGGTTGGCGATGCGCGGTGTACCCCGTGCCCGGGTCGCGATTGCCTTCGCACCCGCATCCTCTACACGTAGATTCAATATCCCGGCAGATCGTCGCGCAATGCCTTCAAGATCTTCCGCCGAATAAAACTCGAGGCGTTGCACAATACCGAAGCGGTCACGCAATGGCGATGTCAGGAGACCGGCACGTGTCGTAGCGCCGACCAGCGTAAACGGCGGCAAATCGAGCTTGATCGAGCGCGCGGCCGGTCCTTCACCGATCATGATATCCAGCTGGAAGTCCTCCAGAGCCGGATACAGCACTTCCTCGACCACGGGACTGAGCCTATGTATCTCATCGACGAAAAGCACATCCATGGGCTCGAGATTGGTCAGTATCGCCGCCAGATCACCTGGACGCTCGAGGACCGGGCCAGACGTCTGGCGCAGACCAACACCCATTTCATTGGCGACAATATGTGCCAGCGTGGTCTTACCCAGCCCCGGCGGACCGAAAATCAAGACATGATCCAGTGCCTCTTCACGCCGGCGTGCGGCCTCGATGAAAACACTCATTTGTTGATTCACACTCGGTTGGCCGTGATAGTCCTCGAGTTTCTTTGGCCGAATAGCCCGGTCAAATGCCTTGTCGTCGCTGATGGGTTCGGCCGTGGTCAGGCGATCGTGTTCAACATTGCTCATCTACTGCGCCACCTGTTTCAGGGCGAGGCGTATGATGTCCTCGGCCGACTTGTCGGTAATATCGAGTTTCGCAATAAGCTTTTGCACTTCTTTGGGTTTGTATCCCAGCGCGATCAGTGCATCGACCGCTTCGTTTCGTGCGCTTTCCTCTACAGTCAGTGGCAAAGCTTTACCGGCACCGGGAGCCACCGCATCAATCCTGTCGCGCATTTCAATAATCAGGCGCTCAGCCGTTTTCTTGCCGATGCCGGGAATCTTCGCTATCGCTGTCGAGTCTTCAAGTTCGACACAACGACGGAAATCGTTGGTCGACATAGCCGACAATATTCCGAGTGCCAGTTTCGCGCCAACCCGATTGACTTTCAGCAAGGTCCGGAACATCAGTCTTTCGTCCTGTGTTGAAAAACCATAGAGAATCTGGGCATCTTCGCGGACCAGCAGATGCGTGTGAAGAAACAGCTCCGATCCGATCTCCGGCAGTTCCAGGAAAGTCGACATCGGCGTTTCAACTTCGTAGCCGACGCCGCCGCACTCAATAACGATCTGTGGCACCTGTTTTGACGACAGTCGGCCTCGCAGTGATCCAATCACCGGGCACCTGCAATGGCGCCATCGGTACCCAATTGGATCCGGATACGCCGTTGATGACCGTGGCACAGAGCCGCAGCAAGCGCATCGGCGGCATCCTCTGCAGGCGTTCCGTCGAGCGTCAGAATCGAGACGACCATGTGCTGAACCTGTTCTTTCGTCGCGGCGCCTGTGCCGACGATGGCCTGCTTGATTTCTCGTGGTGCGTATTCATGGATCTCAACGCCATGGGCAAAAGTCGCGCAAATCGCTGCGGATCTGGCATGGCCGAGCTTCAATGCGCTGCCGGCATTCTTGTGCATGAAGACGCTTTCAATGGCGACGACATCCGGACGAAACTCATCCACGATACCGCCAACGCAATCAAAAATTTGCCGCAGCCGGTCAGCGAAAGCGCTATCAACGCTTTTTACCGTCCCACTGGCAACGTACAGCGCCTTGTCACCGTCGAAATCGATGACGCCGAAGCCTGTCAGGCGGGAGCCCGGGTCAATACCGAGTATGCGTTTTCGGGTCGTCAAATCAGTCTCAGATCTGTGCAAGTACGTCTTCGCTGATATCAGCGTTGCTATAGACCTCCTGGACATCGTCCAGGTCTTCAAGCGTTTCGAGCATCTTGATCATGGAGGTCGCTTCTTTTACCCCCAGTTCTGCGCTGGTCGAGGCGCGCATCGTGACCTGCGCGGTATCCGCTTCCATGCCGGCAGCAATCATCGCGTCCCGGACCTGCTCAAAATCGCCGGGTGATGTCAAAACCTCTATGCCGCCGTCATCATCGGCGACAACGTCTTCAGCGCCCGCTTCGATAGCGGCTTCCATTATGGCGTCTTCATCGCTGCCCGGAGAAAACATGATCTGCCCAACCTGGTTGAAGAGATAATTCACTGAGCCATCAGCACCCAAATTTCCACCAAACTTGGTAAACGCATGGCGCACATCGGCAACCGTGCGATTCCTGTTATCGGTCAAACAATCGACCATGACTGCGGTACCGCCCGGCCCGTAGCCCTCGTAGCGAATTTCAGAATAATCCGCGCCATCAGTCTCGCCGGCCCCACGTTTTACAGCCCGTTCGATATTGTCCTTGGGCATGCTTTGCCCTTTCGCTTTATCGATGGCCAGGCGCAGCCTTGGATTCGCGTCGAGATCGCTGCCGCCCATCCTGGCGGCGATGGTGATCTCACGGATCAGCTTCGTGAAGAGTTTGCCGCGTTTTTTATCCTGCGCACCCTTGCGGTGCTGGATATTCGCCCATTTACTGTGTCCTGCCATGTCGCCCTGCTGTTCCTGCACCTCAATAAAAAACCGGCCCGACAAGCTGGCCGAAACAGCGGGTATGATAACGGGTATTGAGCGAACAGGCACTTAACTGAAGATTGGCAAATGTCGGCAATCGATACCGAAAAACGACCGCAGGGCGGCGCCACAGAAGATATCGTCACCCGGGTGCGTCAATATCTTGCCGCACTGCAAGGGAACGACGGGCTGGCGCGGGCAATCAGTGAAGGTGAACAGCTTGCGGCGATCATCAAACCGCTGGGATTGCCGGCCAGAATCGTCGCAGCGGTCCATGCCTATCCCCTGTTTCGTGAAAATATTCTTAAACTAAATGATTTAAATAACAATGAATTAACGACTATTTCTCGATTTATTATAGGTCTGCAACAACTCAATCAATTCTCCCTGCCGGACAACTGGCAACCGGGAGAGGCGCTGGCTGTGCAACAGTCCGAGGCATTGCGCAAGATGCTGCTCGCAGTGGTATCCGACGTACGCCTGGTGCTCGTACGTATCGCCGAACAATTGTACCGTTTGCGCGAAGCGAGGAATGCAGCGCGCGATATCCAGATTGCGCTTGCCATCGAGACGCGCGAAATATACGCCGCGCTGGCCAATCGTCTTGGCGTTTGGCAACTCAAGTGGGAACTGGAAGATCTCGCGTTTCGTTACGTTGATCCCGATACCTACCGCGAAATCGCAACAACGCTGAATGAAAAACGCGAGGAGCGTGAGGCCTTCATCGAGACGGTAACGGCGCAGCTTGAAGGTGAGCTGCAGTCAAACGGCATTGACGCCGATATTTCGGGCCGTGCGAAGCATATCTACAGTATCTGGCGAAAAATGCGGCGCAAAGATCGCGGTCTGGACTCCCTGTACGATATTCGTGCCGTGCGAATCCTCGTTCGGGACGTGAATGAATGCTACGCAGCGCTTGGAATAGTGCATAACCTCTGGTCTTACATACCGGGTGAGTTCGACGACTACATCGCCAATCCCAAGGAAAATGATTACCAATCACTGCATACCGCTGTCGTCGGGCCTGAGAGCAAGACTGTCGAAATACAGATACGATCGCACGATATGCACAAACACGCCGAACTCGGTGTAGCAGCGCACTGGCGCTATAAAGAAGGTAGTGCTGCACCCGCGGCATTCGACCAGAAAATCAGCTTCCTCAGACAATTGCTCGAGCCTGCCGATGATGGCGCTGATCTGCTGGATCAAATCCGCGACGATTTTTTCGAGGACAGGGTTTACGCGGTCAGCCCAAAGGGCGATGTTGTCGAGTTACCGGCTAGCGCGACACCTTTGGATTTCGCCTACCACCTGCACACGCAAGTCGGCCATCGCTGCCGTGGCGCCAAGATCAACGGCCGTATCGTTCCGCTCACCCACCACGTGGAAAATGGCGATCAAATCGAAATCATCACCGGCAGCCAGGCGCAGCCAAGTCGAGACTGGCTGAGTCCGAAACTGGGCTATCTTGCCGGTGCTCGTGCGCGCGCAAAAGTCCGCAACTGGTTTCGACTTCAGGACCGCGACCAGCACCTGCGGCAGGGCCGGGAAATCCTGGACCGGGAACTGGCGAGGCTGTCCGTCAAGGGTGTTCCTGCCGACGATATAGCGAAGCAGCTGAAACACAAGAATAGCGAAGCGCTTTGTGTGTCGCTCGGCGCGGGCGATCTGACCGCAGCATCGATCGCGACGGCGCTGCAACAGCTTCGCGGAACAGAGCTGCGTACTCGCAAACCACGTCGCCATGCAAAGAGAAAAAAGACAACGCCAGACGCGATCGCAGTGACAGGCGTCGGCGACCTGTTGTGCAACTTTGCACGTTGCTGTCGGCCTGTACCGCCGGAACCCATTGCTGGCTATATCACACAAGGCCGCGGTGTCAGCATCCATCGACAGGATTGCGGCAATTTTCTCGGACTGAATCAACGCAGCCCTGAACGTGTACTGGAAACAAGTTGGGGAGACTCGGATTCTGCGTCCTACCCGGTCGACCTGACGCTGCGTGCATTTGATCGCAGTGGGCTGATACGGGATATCACCTCCGTACTCGCCGACGAAGACGCAAACGTTCTCGATCTAAACAGCCATACCGACAAGGATTCGATGCAGGTTGTCATGGAATTGAATATAGAGATCAAGAATTTACCGACCTTGAGTACCTCGATAATGCGGCTGGAGCAATTACCGAACGTGGTGTCGGTCAGGCGCAAGGCCTGACCGACTGATCGTCCGTCAGGCAGCCGGCTTATCGCTGCCCGGCTTGCGCTTGGCGATATCCGTTGCCAATGCCATCATGGATGTGAGATCCGCGAGATTCGACGGCACGACAAAGGTATTTCCTGCTTTGGCGAGGTTTCCAAACTGCGCGATGTATTGCTCTGCGATGCGTAGCTGCATTGCGTCCGGACCGCCTTGATCGATGACGGCAGCAGCAACTTTCCTCAAGCCCTCCGCGGTCGCCGTGGCAACCGCCAAAATAGCCTGAGCTTCACCTTCAGCCTCATTAATTTGCTGCATTTTTACGGCCTCGGACTGTTTGATCACCTGCTGCTTTTCACCTTCTGCCTCGTTGATCTTCGCGTCGCGTTCACCTTCGGATGTCAGGATTACAGCACGCTTCTCACGTTCGGCTCGCATCTGTTTTTCCATCGCGCTAAGTACGTCTTGCGGCGGATTGATGTTCTTGATCTCATAGCGAAGCACTTTAACGCCCCAGGGATCACTCGCCTTGTCCAACTCCGCGACAACATTGGCATTGATGGTCCCGCGTTCTTCGAACGTTCGGTCCAGATCAATCTTGCCGATTTCACTACGCAGTGTGGTCTGTGCGAGCTGAGAAATGGCAAACATGTAATTCCCAATGCCGTAGGAAGCACGCCCCGGGTCCAGGACCTGCATGTACAGGACACCATCGACACCCACCTGAACATTGTCATTTGTAATACAGATTTGTTCGGCGATATCAACCGCCTGCTCTTTCAGCGTGTGCTTGTAGGCAATTCGCTCAAGAAACGGAACGAGGATGTGGAAGCCCGCATTGAGTGTCTTGCTGTATTTACCCAAGCGCTCGATGACGTACCCGTTCTGCTGCGGCACAACCACTGCCGTCTTGAGCAGTATAATGATTGCAACAAAAACGAAACCCAGTGAAACAATAAGTGAATCCATGACTTACTCCTTTTCTGCCCTTATTCTGATTCGACGTCAAGCGTCAGGCCATCGACCTTAACGACTTTCGCTTTTGATCCTGCGGAGATTGCGACGTCGCCAGTATTTCGGACCGTCCAATTTGTTCCACGAAATTCTGCGCGGGTCTCCTTACCCGCGGCGAGATCCTCTTCAATATCGACTGTATCTCCGGAAATCGAAGCATGAAATCCCTTCGCCCCACCGCGAATTTTCTCGTAAATGCTTTTGCGAAACGTAAAGAACGAAATGAGCGACAACGCTGCAAAGGCCGCCCACTGAACCCATTCCGGCATTACGATGCCCACCATTCCAGCCAAGCCGACCAATGCCGCCGATAGCCCCAGAAAAACAAAATAGAACTGAGCATCGATTGCGAAAAGCTCAGCACCGAGTATGACTGCTCCAAGTATCATCCATCCCCACCAGGTCATAGGTCAGCTCCTTTGTTCGATTCTCGTCACTATATCGTGAATCCAATGGGTACGGCAGATTGAAAGCGCACCATGTCGCCCCAATATGGGGTAACATTCCGGACGCCGCGAATAATCAAGAATAAAGGGGTTCGGCATGCACGAGATCGTCGCAACGATAAATGGCTATATCTGGAGTGGTGCACTCATCTACCTGGCCCTGGGTGTTGGATTGTTCTTCTCTATCCTGACACGCTTTCTTCAAGTCAGGTTGTTTGGCGAAATGCTTCACCTGCTTTTCTCCAGCAAGGAATCTGACCGCGGCATCTCGAGTTTTCAGGCACTTGCTGTTTCACTTTCCGGTCGTGTCGGTACCGGTAATATCGCCGGTGTCGCTGCCGCTATCGGCTTCGGTGGCCCCGGCGCGGTATTCTGGATGTGGGCAGTTGCCTTTCTCGGCGCCTCGACGGCCTACGTCGAATCTGCACTCGGCCAGATATACAAGGAAGAGGATGAGGGCCAGTATCGCGGCGGGCCGGCCTACTACATCGAAAAAGCCATGGGCCAGAAATGGTATGCGTGGATCTTCGCTGTATCGACCATCATTGCAGTCGGCGTCCTGCTGCCCGGCGTACAGTCAAACAGCATAGGCAATGCTGCGGAGCTTGCGTTCAGTGGTGGAGGGACGGTCAACTTCTTAGGTGACCCCGTTTCCATAACCAAGTTGTCCACGGCAGTCCTGGTCGTTGCGATACTCGGCTTTATCATTTTCGGTGGCGTCAAACGCATTGCCCACTTTACGCAAGTCGTCGTGCCGTTCATGGCGCTGGGCTACATCCTGATGGCTCTTGGCGTGATCGCCGTGAATATTGACCAATTGCCGCACATTCTGAAAATGATTGTGAGCGACGCCTTTACACCGATGGCCGGTGTTGGTGCGGCGATCGGCTGGGGCGTCAAGCGCGGTGTCTATTCCAATGAAGCCGGCCAGGGAACCGGCCCACATGCCGCCGCGGCTGCCGAAGTCGCCCATCCGGCGCAGCAGGGTCTGGTACAGGCCTTCTCCGTTTATATCGACACGTTGTTTGTTTGTTCCGCGACCGCCTTCATGATTCTGATCACCAACCAGTACTACGTCAGCGGCATCGAAGGCGCGGTCAGTGGTGGTTTGCTGGGTAGCGACATCACCATTAGCAGCCCGGCATTTACGCAGCTGGCACTGGAAACTGTCGTCGGCGGATCGGGGAAAGTCTTTGTCGCCGTTGCGCTGTTCTTTTTCGCCTTCACGACTCTGCTCGCCTACTACTACATAGCCGAAACCAACGTCGCCTACATTCGCCGTACCTTCCGTATTCCCTATGAACTGACAGTACTCAAGCTCGTCCTGATGGGTGCTGTCTTTTACGGCACCATACGATCGGCAGACGTCGCGTGGGCCATGGGCGATGTTGGCGTCGGCCTGATGGCCTGGCTGAACATCATCGCAATCCTGATCCTGTTCTTCATGGGCAGCCCGGCACTCAAAGCGCTGAAGGATTACGAGCGCCAGCGCAAAGCCGGCGTCGATAAATACACCTTCGATCCCGAAGCGCTCGGCATCAAGAACGCTGACTTCTGGAAAAAATCACCGCAGTAGGAGCGCGCCCTGCGCGCGACATTAACGATCGTCACACACGTCGGTCGAGAGACTGTTTACTGGAATGGCTCGCTACGCTGCGCTTTATTTCCTGTAAACAGTCTCTCGCCCGCCGCCTGCTGACATCAAATAAGGTGACAGTGACCCTATTCCTGTCACGAGAAATAAGGTCACTGTCACCTTATTTCCTGGGGTCGGGCGCGGGGTGTGTTCCTACGATGGTTTGTTGGGAAAGTTCAGGGCCTTGTTGTCTACTGCGAGCGAGGCTTCATGCATGGCCTCTGCAAGGGTTGGGTGCGCATGGATAGTGCGCTGGATATCTTCCGTGCTCGCCGAGAATTCCATTGCCAGCACAGCTTCCGATATCAGCTCTCCCGCCATCGGGCCAATGATGTGGATGCCAAGAATCTCGTCATCCTCTTTTGACGAAATAATTTTGACCATACCGGATGTCTGTTCCATGGCCTTGGCCCGACCGTTTGCAGCGAATGGAAACGAACCTGTCTTGTATGCACGTCCGGAGTCTTTAACTTCCGTCTCGGTCTTGCCAACCCAGGCAATTTCAGGAGCTGTGTATATCACCGACGGAATAACATCGTAATTGACTTCAGCAATCTCGCCCGCGATGAGGTCGGCCACCATCACGCCCTCTTCCGAACTCTTGTGAGCCAACATCGGCCCGCGCACACAATCACCGATCGCATAGACACCTTTGACACGCGTGCGACATTCATTATCGACAACAATGAAACCGCGATCGTCGAGTTGAATCCCGGCATCATCGGCGAGCAGACTGTCGGTGTACGGTTTACGTCCTACGGCAACCACCAGTTTGTCGACCTCAATGGATTGCGCCCCGTCTTTGTCCTCGTAGGAGACATCAACGCCCTTCTTGCCTGCTTTGGCGGCAGACACCTTGGCACCGAGCTTGATATCAAGGCCCTGTGCCTTGAGATCCTTCGCAGCAACTTTCGCCACATCCCGGTCTGCCATGAACAAGAAATCGTCCATCGCTTCGAGCACCGTAACTTCCGACCCAAGTCTCGCCCAGACACTGCCGAGCTCCAGGCCAATGACGCCTGCACCGACGACGCCAAGCCGTTTTGGCACGGCATCAAATTCCAATGCGCCCCAGGAATCTACGATAGCGTCGTCATCAAATGCCGCAATCCCAATCTCTATCGGCGATGAGCCCGATGCCAGAATGACGTTCTTCGCATCAATCATTTCCACGCCGCCGTCGAGAGCAGTAAATTCGACCTGCTTGTTGGCCAGTAACTTACCGTGACCAACCAGGCCTGCAACTTTATTGGCCTTGAACAAACCGGCGATACCACCGGTTAACTGCCGTACTATGCTGGCCCGTCGCTTCTGCATCGCGGCAAGGTCCAGCTCCAGACCACCGGTCTTGATACCGTGTTTCTTGAATTCATGTTGTGCGCGATGGAAAAGTTCAGACGACTCCAACAATGCTTTCGAAGGAATACAACCTGCATTCAGGCAAGTACCCCCAAATGCATTCTTGCCGTCTTTGTTTTTCCATTCATCGATGCAGGCAACGGTTTTGCCATGCTGGGCCGCCCGTATTGCCGCAATATAACCAGCCGGGCCGGCACCGATAATCACTACGTCGAAACTTCTACTCATTGTCTCTTGATTCCTTCGCTGTAATTCCCGTCAGACCTGCAACAGCAGGCGTGCCGGATCCTCAAGTTGTTCCTTAGTCGAGACCAGAAATTGCACTGCCTCTTTGCCATCGATGATGCGGTGATCGTAAGTCATCGCCAGATACATCATCGGCCGGGCAACGATATCGCCATCGACAACCATGGGTCGTTGTTGTATCGAATGCATACCCAGGATCGCGCTTTGCGGCTGATTGAGAATCGGCGTTGACATCATCGAACCGAAAATCCCGCCATTCGTGATAGTGAACGTGCCACCCGTCAGGTCGTCCATGCTGATCGTTCCGGCCTGCGCCTTGCCTGCCATGTCGGTCAATGCCAGTTCGAAATCAGCGAAACTCATCTGATCGACATCGCGAATAACGGGCACCATCAATCCACGATCACTCGAAACGGCGATGCCGATGTCGAAGTAGTTGTGGTAAATAATATCAGTGCCTTCTACCGATGCGTTGACGACGGGAAATCGCTTCAGTGCTTCTACCGCCGCCTTCGCGAAAAACGACATGAAGCCCAGGCGAACACCGTGTTTCTTTTCAAACGACTCCCGATATCGCTTGCGAAGCGCCATTACTTCGGTCAGGTCAACCTCGTTGAACGTTGTCAGCATCGCCGCCGTTTGTTGTGCTTCGACAAGGCGCTCGGCGATACGCGCGCGCAATCGCGTCATGGGTACGCGCTGCTCTGTCCTTGAAAGCCCGACTTCGACACTTTCGGCATCGACTGATTGCTGATCGCCGGTGGTAACATTTGCGCTGTCATCCGATTTAAGAAATGACATGACATCGGATTTCGTGATTCGACCGTCTTTGTCGGTACCAATCACCATCGTCGCATCAAGATCGTGCTCTTCAAGCAGATGTCGAACAGCAGGGCTGGTCTTGATTGGCCCACTGCTTTCTTTCGCGACGGCCGCGGCTGGCTTTTCTACTGCTGCTACGCTCGCCGCTAGCGGAGTTTCGGCAGATCCTTCGCCCTCTTCGAGTATTGCCAGCACGTCACCCGCCTCAACCGTTGTGCCGTTTTCGACAATGATCTTCGCAATAGTCCCGGACGCCGGTGCCGGTACTTCCAGTACGACCTTATCAGTTTCAAGATCGACCAGATTCTCGTCACGTGAGACTGACTCGCCGGCATTTTTGTGCCACGCGACCAATGTGGCATCGCTGACTGATTCAGGCAGCGGCGGAACTTTGATCTCTATGCTCATTTGGACTTCCGTTTTGTTTTCTCAGGCCTGGCGACTTTGCTTGCCTCGGTTTTCACGCCGAGTGCGGCTTCCACCAATGCCTGTTGCTGTTGCAGATGAATTTTAAAAATGCCGGAAGCAGGTGCCGCCGCGCCGGGCCGACCTGCGTAATAAAGTTGTTGATGGCTTTGCAGCGATTCCTGCAAACGATGCTTGATTTGATACCACGCACCCTGGTTCAGCGGCTCTTCCTGACACCAGATAATCTCTGTTACGTGACCATACTGCTTGATCAGGTCCGCGTATTCATCGATCGGGTACGGGTAAAGTTGCTCGATTCGAATCAATGCAACATCGTCAATGCCATGAACTTCCCGTGCTTCGAGTAAATCAAAATACACCTTGCCGCTGCAAAAAACGAGGCGCTTTGTTTGCTGCGGCGCAATCGCCTCAATCTCGGGAATGATCAGCTCAAATCGGCCGCCTGAAAGCTCGCCGAGCGTTGAGACCGACATTTTGTGACGCAACAGGCTCTTGGGTGTCAATACGACAAGCGGTTTTCTGAAAGAGCGCAGCTGTTGGCGCCGGAGCATATGAAACATCTGCGCTGGCGTCGAAGGAATGCAAACCTGCATATTGTGTTCGGCGCAAAGTTGCAGGAATCGCTCGAGACGTGCCGAAGAATGCTCCGGTCCCTGGCCTTCATAGCCATGCGGCAAAAACAGGGTCAACCCACACAGTCGGCCCCACTTCGCCTCGCCGGAACTGATGAACTGATCGATGAGTACCTGCGCGCCATTCGCAAAGTCGCCAAACTGCCCTTCCCAGATAACCAGTGTATTTGGCTCGGTACTGGCGTAACCGTATTCAAATCCGAGTACTGCCTCCTCCGAGAGGAACGAGTCGATCACACGAAATGCGTCGGGACGGTCAACGATGTGCTGCAACGGCGTGTATTCACGGTTATTGAGCTGGTTGTGTATAACCGCATGTCGATGGAAAAAGGTACCGCGTGCACTATCCTGGCCAACCAGTCGTACGTCCTTGCCTTCCTGCAACAGTGCCGCATACGCCATCGTTTCCGCAAAACCCCAGTCCATGTCAACCTCGCCAGCAGTCATTTTTACGCGCTGGTCCAGGATACGTTGTACACGTCCATGTGGTTTTATGTCGGGCGGAATCGCCGTTATCGACGCACCGAGATCGGCAACGGTTTTGGGACTGATTGTTGTATCAACCGGGTCATCCCAGTTCGTCTGCAAAAACGGTGTCCAATCGACGGTGAATTCATTGCCAATCATACCGAGCGATGCATCCTGCACATGCTCCCCTCGATCCAGGTGATCGCGGTAATCGTCCTGCAGTTTTGTTATACCTGCATCTGTCATTACCTGCGATGCGAGCAGACGCTCGGCGTACAACTCCCGTGTCGTCTTGTGCGTCTTTATATGCCTGTACATGATGGGCTGAGTCGCCGATGGCTCGTCAGCTTCATTGTGTCCATGCCGCCGGTAGCAAACCAGATCGATAACCACATCTTTCCTGAATTTCTGCCGGTATTGCAACGCCAGGCGCGTAACGAAAACGACCGCCTCCGGATCATCACCGTTGACGTGGAAGATTGGTGCCTCGATCATCTTGGCAACATCGCTGCAATACTCCGTCGACCGGGCGTCGGAAGGTCGGCTCGTAGTGAAACCGATCTGATTATTCACGACGATATGAACGGTACCGCCCGTTCGAAAACCATTGAGTTGCGACATCTGAAACGTTTCGGTAACGACACCTTGCCCTGAAAACGCCGCGTCGCTGTGAATAAGAACGGGCAACACTTCCTGACGCTCTTTATCGGCGCGGCGCTGTTGGCGGGCACGCACTGATCCTTCAACAACAGGATTAACGATCTCGAGGTGAGACGGATTGAACGCGAGAGCGATATGCACATTTCCGCCCGGCGTTTTCATATCGGCTGAAAAGCCCTTGTGGTACTTCACATCTCCGGAGCCTTTCAATTCCTCCGGGTCATAGTTCCCTTCAAATTCCTCAAACAGCTCTTCCGGCGATTTGCCGAGAATGTTGACGAGTACGTTAATTCGACCGCGATGCGCCATACCGATGACGATCTCACCGACACCTGACGAGCCACCCTGCTGGATGATGTCGTCAAGTAACGGGATCAGGCTATCGCCACCTTCCAGAGAAAAGCGTTTTTGACCCACGTACCGAGTGTGCAGGTAACGTTCTATCCCTTCCGCACTGGTCAGCCTGTCCAGAATAGAGCGCCGCTCTTCATCACTGAGCGTATTTGCCGCAGCACCCTGCTCGAAACGTTTTCTCAGCCAGAGACGTTCTCGCGCACGTGAAATATGTGCAAATTCAGCACCAATCTTGCCGCAATAAATGGTTTGCAGCAGTGCAATAATATCGCGCAATTTCATGCGTTCATTGCCGGTGCCCGCCAGGCCACCGGTAAAGAACTCGGTGTCCATGTCAGACTCGACCAGGCCGAGATAATCCAGTTTGAGAACGCCTGGCATACGCCGTTCCATCAGGCCCAATGGATCCAGGTCCGCGATCTGGTGGCCGCGAAGACTGTAAACCTGGATCAGCCTGGAGACGGCCGCCTGCTTTTCACCGGAGCTAACCGCTTTACCGCTTGTGTGTTTGACAAGCTGCCCCGCCTTACGGCCTTCGCGGGATTCCTGCCGCAGCTGAGTCCTGATCGTCGAGTGTGCGACTTGTGTATCCGAATCGCCCAAGGCCTCGAAATACTGACGCCAGCTCGCCGGCACCGACTCCGGCTGCTCGAGGAATTGCTCGTACAGCGATTCGATGGCACTCGCGTTGCCGCCGAACAGGGGCGTGGATGCCAATTGTTCTTTGAAAGAATAACTCATTTTTTCAGGAACTTACGCGGTCCAAGCCCGTTGGAATCCGGTGACTCCTGGCAAGGCTCAAAAAAGGAGCGCTAGTTTATCCCAAGCGTCAGGTAGAAGGAATCCAAACTGTCGACAATCTGCTTACGCCATGCTGAAGATATTCACGAGCTCGTAGCAGACCAGGGATGCGTAAAAACTGAAAAAGACCGTCAGAAATACGCCTGTTCTAAAGCGATTGAAGAGCCGTGTCTTCGCAAGAAAAACCAGCACCAGAATCCCGAATGCGGTCATCGCGAGCTTTGTGCTCGTAAACAACAACGTGCTATGTGCCATAACAGCACTCATAACGGGATTGACCTCGATCATACCGAGGTTAATTAACTGCAGTGTCAGGAAAGCATCAGCACAGGACAGCAGCATGGTTCCGATTGACAGGAAGAACAGCCATGGGTGGTGCCAGTCCAGAAAAACCACCTCGTCATCAATCGAGCGGCGATGGGCATGACGACGGGACCGAGTAAACCCAAAAAATACCGTCCGCCAGGTGAACTCGCGGCGATCATTCTCTGCACGTTTGCCGGATACTACGCGACTGATTTCCATTCGATCATGCTTCCTTTTGCTATTGTTCGCTGCTGTTGTTGGTTGTCACTTCCAACGGCTAGGCGATCAAGCTACTAAATATAGAGCAATTTTCAGACCAGCGCTTCATCGTTTTGATTTAATGCGCTATTTTTATCTTTGGCCCACGCCTGGGCCGTTGTTTTGTATAATTTACCGACAGATAAACTGCGGATTGCAAGCAATGAAGGCTTATACAGCGGTATCAGCAGATGGTCAGGCGGTCCATTACGTCGATAAGAAACGCTGGCTATGGTTCCTTTCTGTACTCTATCCATTGCAACCCTTTGTCACGATTGGACTCCATGCCAAGACAGGTATCGAGGCATGGTTCTTTCTGCCCTACTTTTTTAATTTCGTTATCTCGCCGGTGCTGGACTGGTTCATCGGGGTGGACAGTAACAACCCTCCGGAAGAAGTTGTCATGCAGCTCGATCAGGATCAGTACTATCGTCGCCTGACCTACGCCGTCGTCCCATTACATTTCATCAGCCTGATCGGTTCCATCGGGTATGCCACGACACAAGCACTGAGCTGGTGGGCCTTCATATTACTCGCCGGTTTCACGGGCATGATCAGTGGACTGGCGATCAATACAGCGCATGAACTCGGGCACAAGAATTCCAAAATCGAGAAGCTACTTGCAAAAATCGTGCTTGCGGTACCGGCATACGGCCATTTCACGATCGAACACAATCGCGGTCATCATAAATACGTCTCAACGTTCGATGACCCCGCAAGTTCTCGCATGGGCGAAAGCATTTACAAGTTTGCTTTGCGAGAAATTCCCGGCGCATTTACCGGCGCCTGGGCCATCGAAAAGGAGCGACTCACCAGTCGCGGTAAATCGATCTGGCATCCCGATAACAATATTTTGCAGTCCTATGCGATCAGCGGCCTGATGAGCCTGGTCTTCCTGCTCACATTGGGTTGGAAAGTGATTCCGTACCTGCTGATTCATAATGCGTTCGCCTACTGGCAGCTGACAAGCGCAAATTATGTCGAGCACTATGGCTTACTGCGCAAGCAGGGTGACGGTGGCAAACTGCAGCGTTGCGAACCCCACCATTCCTGGAACAGCAATCACATCTTCAGCAATCTTGTTCTGTTCCACCTGGAGCGCCATTCCGACCATCATGCGCACCCGCTGCGACGCTACCAGTCGTTACGGCATTTTGAAAACCTGCCACAACTCCCGAACGGCTATTTCGGGATGTATGTGCTCGCGTACCTGCCCTGGCTTTGGTTCAAAGTTATGGACAAGCAGCTCATGGCATTGCCGCATATCGACGGGGATCTCGACAACGTGAACATTGACCCTGCCGCTCACCCCTCGATATTCCTTACGTGGGGCCGCAACAAAATGTCTGAGCCGACTTACACAAACCTGCCGGGCATCTGAGCGTGAAAACCCGTTTCTGGCGAAATGGCCGGATTCGCAATGAACTGCGTCGATTCTCGTCAGATAGAATCCGCTGAATGACTGCACATACCATTTCCCGAACGACGATCGTCGCTGTACTGGTCGCGACGATAGCGGCACATGTGGCGCGCGCGTGGCTGCAGGTTCACCTGACCGACGGCGGCATGCAAACGGGACTCGCTGACGACCTCTCGTACCTGCTAGTCCCACCAATACTGATATTGCTACTTTTCCCGCTGTGGCGGAGCGAGAAAGCATTTCTTGCCAGCCAATTCCGGCGGGTCGATCTTACCTGGGAGCTGGCAGCAAGGGCGTTCGCGATCGGTGTACTCATTCGATTGCTTTGGTGGAGTCAACTGATCGCAGGCGTGTCATTCGGCATTTACGGTTCCTCAGATCCGGACGCCATCGCCGGCCCCATCGTATCGTTCCAGTGTGCATCGCCGGGTATTGTTTTTCTCGGCTTCATCGTGATGGCGGTACTTGTACCGATAATCGAAGAAATTACCCATCGAGGGTATATTCAATCAGCCCTAGACGGTCGCGGTTTCATCGTCGCCATCAGTCTCTCTTCTTTAATATTTATGGTTTTCCACAAATTCAACACATGGCCTACTGTATTCCTTATCGGATTGGTCCTGGGTGCCCAATATCGGATCACAGGATCGCTGTGGTCATCAGTTTTCACGCATGCGACCATCAACGGACTTATCCAGATCGATTGGCGATGTCTTTCTGGACAATGGAACCCAGTGGCTACCGATTTGCCTCTCTTGCTGCCGGGAGGAGTCGCTACCGCCATATTTACAGCTTGCTTGATTGCACTGGCAACACTTCTGCGACAAATGATTACCGGGGCGACAAATGCGCCCCGGTAATTCTGTACTACAATGCCCCTGCGACTCGCTCGATAATATGTGACGTTGCAGCAACCAACCCCTCATAAATATTGATGATGTCATTCCCGACGGATGTCGTGTCGCTAACACCGCCATAGGTATTGCTACCCTCCGACGAGCAATCGTCCCCGGCACCCGACACCAAATTCATTTCGTTCAACGTAAGTTCTCGCATTTCAATCTCCTTTTGATTTAGTCCTTGCGCGTCCTGCGCAGTTACAAAACTAGTCGCTTGCAGCAACACTGGCTGCACGCAAAACCAGCCAGTTCATGCAGATTTGACATAATTGCCGGTCGAGTGCGGGCTTGTGAAGTGCCGCACAGTCGTTGCCGTGACACACGTATACCCTGAGGGCTGTTTACGTCGCATCGGCATGCAGAGAATTATTATGAACAAGTCATTTACAAGGACAGCGCTGTTGGCGCTCGTCCTCGCATCGTCCGGCGCCGCAAATGCCGACTTTGGCGTTGGTCTCAAAGCAGGAACGCTTGGCCTTGGCATTGAGGGACGCTGGAATCCGATTCCCTGGCTGGACCTTCGCCTGGGCGCGAACCGGTACGACTATAACGCCAGCGGTTTCCAGGCTGGCATCGACTATGATGCAACGCTCGCGCTGGAAACCTACTACGTCACAGGCAACTTGCGGTTTCCTTTAAGCCCGTTCCGGATAAGTGCCGGACTGTTCTCGAACGGAAATGAATTACAAATGGTGAGCAAGGACAGCGGTGGTGCTGACTTTGACATCGGTGGTATCCCATTTACAGCTGCCGACGTCGGCGCGCTGCAGAGCACAACCTCGTTCGGCAGTAGCGCACCCTACCTGGGTGTTGGCTTCGACTTTGAGGCATTTGGAAAAGTCGGGCTGAATCTCGACTTCGGCGTGTTGTGGCAAGGTGAGCCGGATGTCTCTTTGACAGCAACGGGGCTGGAAACTGCGCCGGCTCAAGTTCAGGCGCTTCTCATCCCGGCGCTTGAGGCTGAGCGCCTGCAACTTGAAAACGAGGTAAGCAACTACAAGGCCTGGCCTGTCATATCGCTATCTTTCGTCTACAATTTCTAATCAAGCACCGCTTCTAATAACGGTCGGCGATTGTGAGAATCGCTTGCAGACTGGTGTCCACGTCCTTTTCGGTCGTGGCCCAGTTGCAGACACTGATTCGCATTGCGGTTCTTCCCTGCCAGATTGTCACACCGCACCAACAGGTACCCTCTTCCTGAATTTCTTCGATGATTTTTCGGTTAGTGGCTTCATCACCAAAAGACACGAGGACCTGGTTCAATACGACATCGTTGAGGACCTCAAAGCCGGCCTCGCGAAACCCGGCCGCAAATCGCCGCGCATGACTGCAGCATCCGTCGATCATCTCCTCGACACCTTTCTTGCCGAGCGATTTTAGTGCCGCCCAAACATCCACCCCGCGTGCACGGCGCGACAACTCCGGTGTAAAATCGGATGGATTGCGAAACTCGGTATCCGTCATCAGGTAGGCGGCGGTGACTGACATTGCTGACTTCAATGCGGCTGTATCGCGCACAAATGCGATTCCGCTGTCATAGGGCACATTGAGCCACTTGTGGGCATCAGTTGCCCAGGAGTCAGCCGCCGCAAAGCCGGAACACAGATGAGACCGTTCTCCTGATGCGGCCGCCCAAAGTCCGAACGCGCCGTCTACATGCACCCAGGCGCCCTTCGGCTTCGCTATTTCACAAATATCCCCAACCGGGTCGAATGCACCTGTATTGAGGTTTCCCGCCTGTGTACAGATTATGGTCGGCCCCTCGATCTCCGGAAAATGATCCGCGTCGATCCGTCCCTGGCCATCGACTGCCGCTCTGACGACGCGATCACGGCCAAAACCCAGCATTCCCAGCGATTTGAAGACCGTTGGATGGGTCTCTTCCGAGACGATTACCGTCACCGCTGGTGCGCCGATCAGACCATCTGCTTCGACGTCCCAGCCGATATTGGCATAAACCCGGTTTCGTGCAGCGGCCAGTGCTGTGAAATTGGCGACGGTTGCGCCAGTCACAAAGGAAGCCGCGCAGTCTGCAGGTAGGCCGAACAGATCGATCATCCATTCCATCGCGACCCTTTCAAGTGTCGATGTAGCGGGAGTGACCTCATGCATTCCGACGTTCTGATCCCAGGCGGTCGTTAACCAGTTGGTCGCAACGGTAACCGGCAACGAACCCCCAATTACGAATCCGAAGTAACGCGGGCTTGTCATCATCATTGTGGCGGGTGATCCGACTTCATCCAGCATCGAAAGCACCTCTTGTTCACCCGTGCCCTCAATTGGCATGGGCTCGATGAATCGCTTTGCACCCGCGACAGCATCTGCCGACGGCGCAACGTGACGTTCTTCACAGGACTCGCGATAAACGATGCCACGTTCCGCAGCATTGCTTAACAGGCTTCGCAGTTTTGAATTGTCAGGCATTGGTGTAACCTTTTCCGTATAGCAATGGGTTTTTTCGCACGACGATCAATGCGATACAAATCATCGCCAATATCGGCATGGGGATCAACATCAGCGTATTCCAGCCAAAGAAAAACATAACCGTGCCTGCAAGCAAAGACGCCGTCGCCGAGACACCGAACACCAGAAATTCGTTGACAGCCTGCGCCCGAAATCGCTCAGCCATGCTGTACGTGTATGTCAGCATCGTTGTTCCTCCCACAAACAGAAAATTCCATCCGATACCGAGCAACAACAATGCCCACCAGTAATGCAGGACCGTGTGTCCCTGGAGACCGATAATTGCAGTCGTCAATAAGCCCAACGCACCGATAAACATCAGTCGTGTGACGCCGAACCTTTCGATCAAAAAACCAGCGAAGAGTGACGGCACGTACATACCCAGGACGTGTGCCTGTATAACGCCAGCCGTCTGCTCGAGCGTATACCCGTCATTGACGTGCATGCTCAGTGGTGTTGCTGTCATCACGAGCGTCATCAAACCGTACGCAGCGGTTGCACCGAGCACGGCAACGACGAATACCGGCTGAAAGATAATCTCACGAAGCGGCCGTTCCGACTGCTGGTTGTTGATATCGCCGTGATCTTTCGCCGGTACCATCGCAAAAAACAACAAAGCCTGAATCGTGAACATCACTGCCAGCACTGCCAGCGACCCTGCATATTGGGTATCTGCGATCCAGTACTGGCCTCGTGTCGCGAGTTCCTTGCCAACGAACGCCGCGCCGATCGATCCGACCAGCACCAAAGAAATAGCTCGTGGCACGTATTTGGGGTCTACGCTCTCCGCTGCGAAGTACCGATACTGCTGCGTAAACGCCATGTTTATGCCGAACAGCATCACGGCAACGATAAACAGCAGAAAACTCGATTCACGTAACGCCATCACCGCGAGAAGCAATGCAAAAACCGCTGACATCGATGCCAGCGCACAGCCCTTGCGCCTGCCGATCCTCTTCATCAGCAGTGTTGCCGGGACCGTGGTTGCGGCAACGGCAACAATCATCATCGACAGCGGCAAAGTAGCGAATGCCTTGTTGACGGCCAACTCGGAGCCAATAATTCCGGCAAGCATGGCCATCACAATCGACCCGGATGACGATATCAACTGACAAACTACGAGAATACCCAGGTTACGAACTTGCATTCACTGCGCCGATACGGATCATGGAGGCGCATTCTCACACATTGGAGATAACGTGGACACTCTCGATATTTCGGACACGATTCGAATCCCGATGTCCGAAATTCGTATGACGGCGGTTCGCTCTCAGGGCGCGGGCGGACAAAACGTCAATAAGGTCGCAACTGCGATCCACCTGCGTTTCGATGCTCAGAACAGTGATGCAGTTCCCGACCGCATAAAGCGACGCCTGCAACAGTTATCCGACCACCGCATTACTGACGATGGCGTCATCGTCATCAAGTCACAGGCTCACAGAAGCCAGGACAGGAACCGCCTGGCTGCATTGAGTCGACTGACCGAATTAGTGCGCGGCGTATTGCGCGAGCCCAAACGACGCATCAAAACGAAGCCCAGCAGGAAAATGAAACAACAGCGGCTTGAGCAGAAAAGTCGTCGTGGCGCTTTAAAAAAATCGAGACGAACGGTCTCGGAGGAGTAGTTGTAGCACGATCCATATATTGGTAACATATTACCTATGTACCAATTATTTGCCTGTCGCCATGCCGAATAAACTGATCAATAGAACGCAAACCGGCGTCCGTATCGAAACGTCATTGTTAAAGGTCCTCAAGGGCGTCGCCGAATACACCGATCTGACCCTTGGTGATCTTCTGGAGGGCATAGTACTGCACGCTTTCGAGGGCAAGGCGCCCTTCTCGGATGAAACACGCAAGATCATCGAGCAGCTAAAAAATGTCTACGGATGCGAGCTTTCAACCTTAGACAGCCATCAACTGGCGGAATCCGAATCATGAATACCCTTGCCAATCCAGACTTCACGATCGACGCCTTCGAAGCCGGCAATATCGATCCTGAGCGTTTCAACCATGAGGCGCACGTTTACGTCGGCTGGCTGTATGTCAGCAAATACGAATTGCCCGAAGCCATATCGAGATTCGATACCGGTCTCAAGCGGCTGGTGAAAAAGGTCGGTGCGGTCGGTAAGTACCATGCGACCTTGACCTGGTTCTTCCTCGTGATTATTGCCGAACGTGCAAACGCCAATGAGTCCTGGCAGGCATTCAGGCACCGCAACACAGATATTTTTGACGACGTGCAGAAAACCCTGTCGCGCTATTACAGCCAGGACTTTCTGTATTCGGATCGTGCCCGGGAGCGCTTCCTGCTACCAAACAATTTGGCGAAGAAGTAGCCAGTGCTTAGAACAAGCCCTCGATACGTCCTTCTTCGTTTACCCGAATGGTATTTGCTGCCGGGACTCGTGGCAATCCGGGCATCGTCATGATCGCACCGCATACGACAACGACAAATTCAGCACCGGCTGCGAGGCGTATCTCACGTATCGGTACTACGTGTCCGCTCGGCGCGCCGAGCAAATTGGGATCGGTCGAGAAACTGTATTGCGTCTTGGCCATGCAAATCGGGTATTTCGCGAAGCCTTCGCGCTCCAGTTTCGCAAACTGTTCGCGGACTTTCTTGTCAGCGATAATGTCATCGGCACCGTAGATTTCCCGGGCGATCGTCACTGCTTTGTCCCACAGCCCCATGTCATCGTTATAGAGAGTCCGAAACTGCGCCGCACCGCTGTCACATAGCTCAACGACGTGCTCCGCCATTTCAGTCGTACCCTTGCCACCATCCGCCCAGTGCGTGCACTTGATCGCCCTGACCTGATATTTCTCGCAGAAGTCCTCGACAAGCTTTACTTCGGCATCAGTATCCGCTGTGAAATGGTTTATGGCCACAGTCACAGGCACACCGAATTTGCCAAGGTTTCTGATATGCCGTTCAAGGTTCTTGCAACCATCCTTAAGAGCCGCGATGTTCTCCGTCGCGAGATCGCCTCTGGCAACGCCGCCGTGCATCTTGAGCGCTTTTATCGTTGCGACAAGAACGACTGCATCCGGTGACAAGCCGGCCTTGCGGCATTTGATATCAAAAAACTTCTCGGCGCCCAGGTCGGCACCAAAACCCGCCTCCGTAACAACATAATCTGCGAGCTTCATCGCAGTCCTGGTAGCAATGACCGAATTGCAGCCGTGCGCGATATTGGCGAACGGACCACCGTGCATGAATGCCGGATTGTTTTCCATTGTCTGCACGAGATTGGGTTGAAATGCGTCTCGTAACAAAGCCGTCATCGCGCCGTTGGCGTTCAGCTCCCGAACCGTTACCGGCTCGTCCTGGCGCGTGTAGCCAAGCACGATGTTCCCAAGCCGCGTTTCGAGATCCGCAAGATCTGTCGCCAGGCAGAAAATCGCCATCACTTCAGATGCGACCGTGATATCGAACCCCGCTTCACGAACGACACCGTTGTGGAAGCCACCCAGACCGGAGGTAACCGTGCGCAACGCACGGTCATTCATGTCAACCACACGTCGCCAGGTGACGCGGCGGGGGTCGATGTTCAACTGGTTTTCCCAGTGCATATGATTGTCAATGAGTGCGGCAAGCAGGTTGTTCGCCGCTCCAATCGCGTGAAAATCACCGGTAAAATGCAGGTTGATATCCGCCATCGGTACGACCTGTGCGTAACCACCACCCGCCGCACCACCTTTCATACCAAAACATGGACCGAGGCTGGGCTCGCGGAGACAAATTACCGCTTTCTTGCCAATGAGATTCAGCGCGTCTCCCAGACCGACCGTCGTGGTTGTCTTGCCTTCGCCCGCCGGTGTCGGTGATACGGCGGTCACCAGGATCAACTTGCCGTCTTTCCTTTTGCTATTGGTGTTGATGAAATCGGCGCTGATTTTGGCTTTATCGTGGCCATAGGGAATCAAAGCGTCTGCCGGAATATCAAGTTTCCCGGCTATTTCCTGGATAGGACGGACATCTGCCGCCTGTGCGATTTCGATATCACTTTTAACTGCCACGACACGCCCTCTGATGATTGCATTGAAGATCCGGCTGCGAATTCTATAGCAATCTTTAGTCTATGGCGCGTCTACGATCTTGTGGATTGTGCCTGCGAAATTCAGTACGTATAGCTCACCGTCGGCATCCTGGCCGAAACTGACGATTTGCAATCCGGTTTCAGCAAAAACCGTCGGCACCACGCCAGCCGAACTTGCCTCCGGAATGCCAAACAGCCGGCCGGTTACGAAGTCGCCAAAGAGATACCAACCCGCCAGGTCCGGCAGCATCGAGCCGCGGTAAACATAACCACCCGTGACGGAGCGGCCTATGCCGTGGTCGTACTCCGTAATTGGCTCCACGAAAGTGTCTGCACAGCCGCTGGCAGGATTGAAGCAATGCGCACCCTCGCGAACATTCCAACCGTAATTGCTGCCCGCAGCAATGACATCGAGCTCCTCCCAATCGCCCTGCCCCACGTCACCTGCCCAGAGTTTCGAAGTGGCCTTGTCAAAGCTGAACCGCCATGGGTTACGCAATCCCCAGGCGTAAATTTCGGGACAGCTATCAGCACCGGATCCACCGTTACATACCGCGTTCGTCTCGAACGGATTGCCGGCGGGAATTGCATAGGGTGAACCCCCTTCGACATCAATGCGTACGATACTGCCCATGAGCGTATTGGTATTCTGCCCGTTGCCGAACGGGTCGCCGCTGCCACCACCATCCCCAAAACCGACATACAAAAAGCCGTCGGGACCGAACGCAATATTGCCACCATTGTGGTTGGTGGCTGGCTGTTCGACAGTCAGAACGACTTCTTCGGTCGCTACATTGAGCGTCTGGCCGGAATCGGTACTGAGAAACCGGGAAACATACGAAACCAGCGGTGTCCCACTTCGGGTGTAAGAGACAAAAACCTCAGGCGTCACCGGGAAATTCGGGTGAAAGGCCAGTCCGAGCAAACCACCCTCGCCCGATGCATTCACCAGCGGGCGAATGTCGAAGAAAATGCTGGCCGAGCTCGTATTCTGATCATCTGCAAATACCCAGACGATGCCGCCTTTCTCGACGACGAACCAACGTGATGGATCACCCGGTGCCTGTTTAAGCGCCACAGGCTGATCAAAAGACAGGTTGGTGAAAACGGCCTGCGATGTAATCGTCGGCGTCACTGCAACCGGGGGAGGCCCGGTCACCACACTCGATTCACTACCTCCACCGCCACATCCGGCGAACAGCGCCATACCCAAGCCCAGTATTGAGAAGCCTTGTTTCACCTGACCACCTCCAGTTCGATGCTTCACGGAGCTTAAGCTTCCACCGCGCGGCTGTCACGATGTCTCCGTACCCCGACAATGTGTCGAAATTCTGCGTTTTTTCGACACAAGTCACGAACCTGTCGACGAAATCGACATATACTGCGGATCTGTCGAAATTTAGATAAAAAATCGACATATGAGCCGGACAGGTCGATTTCATCGACACATTCACTGTATATGTCGATGAAATCTCGAAAAATCGACATATAGAGCATTCATGTCGAACAAATCGACAGGTTTTTGATCTGATCACCGTGGAGAGTACATAAGTGTCTGATTTTAATGCAGAAGTTCCCTATAACGATCTGCCAGCGCTGCCACCTCCGGTCGATGAGATCGAAACCACGCAAATTCTGAAGCGCTGCATCAAAGCCAGAGTCGCCCTGGCCGAACTCAAGCAGGCGGCCGAGCTGATCCCGAATTCGGCGGTTTTGGTCAATGCGCTGCCCTTACTCGAAGCCCGTGCCAGTTCCGAAATCGAAAATATCGTGACAACAACCGACAAGCTCTTCGAGTTTGCCGACATCGCTGAAGAAAGAGCAGACGCAGCAACAAAGGAAGCGCTGCGCTACAGAACAGCGTTATATGAAGGCAGCAAGATGGTGCAACGGCATATGTTATCGACCGATATGGCAATACAAATATGCAGTACAATCAAAGGAATAGAGCTTGATCTTCGATCTGATTCTGGAACAACGTTGAAAAACCGCGTATCCGGTAAGACCATTTACACCCCCCCCGTCGGGCAAAAACTGATTATTGAGAAACTCAACAACTGGGCCGAGTTCATGCACCACAACACCGAAATCGATCCACTCGTAAGGATGGCGGTTCAGCACTACCAGTTCGAGGCGATTCATCCATTCGCGGATGGCAATGGACGAACCGGGCGCATTCTCAATATCCTGTTCCTGGTCGAGCATGGTTTGCTCGATTCCCCGATCCTTTACCTGAGCCGGTATATCATCCAGAACAAGGCAGCCTATTACCGCCTGCTATCGAACGTAACCGGGGAGCAGGACTGGGCACCCTGGATCCTCTTTATTCTCGATGGCGTCGAAGAGACCTGTACCTGGACGACGGATAAAATCAAGTCAATACGGGAACTCATGGAGCACACCGGACAATTCGTGCAGAAACAGCTGCCGAAGATCTACACATGGGAACTCGTCGAGCTGTTGTTCAAGCAACCGTATTGCCGCATCGGCAATCTCGTCGACAATGGCATCGCGAAACGCCAAACCGCGTCGGTTTACCTGAAGCAATTGTGCGAGCTTGGCATTCTGCGGGAAGTGAAGTCGGGTCGAGAGAATATTTTCGTGCATCCCAAGTACATCGAATTGCTCAGTGGTGAAGAGAATGTCTGGGTGTACTACGCCGGTATTGAAACGGAAACGGCTGTAGAGGCCGAACGCGGCATCTGATAGCAAGCCATTGCCATTGAACTTCGTTCGATCATAATGTCTCCCTGACCGCGAGCAGGAGCCAATGTTTGAACATCAACAGCAGCCGGCTGTTTCAGCTATTCAAGTACGCCGTTTACGCGCTGCTGGCTTTCAATGCGTACCTGTTCTGGAGTGACGAGCTGCTCGCCGCGGCAGTGCAATTTCCCGAAGGTGTCGCGTTGGGCGACCTCATCGATGCTTACGCCGCAACAATCGATACCACCGCCTGGGTCATCCTGCTATTGATGTTCGAGCTCGAAACCTACGTACTCGAAGACCGTCACTACACCCCCGGCGTGACCTGGTCTTTGCACGGTGTGCGGGTACTTTCCTATGCTTTCATCGTGTACGCTTTTTACGGTTACATCGTCAATCTGCTGTTCGTTTATCAGACGACACCGTTGCCCGGTATATCGGACCTTTGTGCCCTGGCAGGCGAAGGCTGGTCTTATGCTGCCGGCCTTGACGAATACACAAAACTCACGGCAGCCAATTGTGGCAGTTTCTCTACGGCTGATGCGTTTTTTCGTTACGACGGAGCAGCAGCGCTTGTCGACGCCGCCGGGCTGACAGACATACGATACCTGGCGTGGATCGATGTCATTAATGCTGCGGTATGGCTGCTGATCGTGGTGGTACTCGAAATCGACGTCTGGCTGCAGGAACGGAACCGCTTCGAAGGGGTTGCTCTGAGGATGAGCAACGCGAGCAAATTCGTACTGTATTCGGCGTTGCTGCTGGCGGCTATTTATTGGGGATTCAAGGGCGACTTCGTCGACTTCTGGGATGCCTTTTTGTGGCTGGTGGCATTCGTATTTATTGAACTCAACATCTTCGAGTGGCACCAGGAAGCCGAGCAGGCTAACCGTCAGGGCGAAACCCGAACAACCTAGTCCGGGCTAGGAACTGATCTCCAGCAACGGGTCCGACTCGGCCCGCTCGAGCAACAGCGGACTATCGTCCTGCAGCTTCAGGGACAGCAGGTTTTGGTCAGCCCCCAGGGTCATCAGGTACGGATGCCAGCGATCATCCTCTCCACGGCGGTAATAGCCGGAGACAGCCCAGCCGCCGCCCTCGGGATAGATATACACCTTGCCGACTTTCCGCCTGGGAGCAACGGGGTCGACGAATTCGAGAACCCCATCGTCGACGACGGCGGTGATCAATTCACGAGACGATTCAACGACTGTGATTTGCAGGGCCCGCTGTTCGCGCCCTGCCGGGTCTGTAATCCACCGATACGAGGACCAGGCTACCAGCAAGCCGAATAACAATGCGAAAATAGTGCGCCCAATACGGTGATCCATAATCAATTCAGGCCCAGGTATTTGTGCGTCTGCACGCTGAGTTTCCAGCGCGGATTTTGCTTGCAATAGTCTACAGCCAGCCTCGTATTCTCGTCACGCAAAGGGCTGTCCAATGGCTGCAGGAAGAAATGTCGAAATGGCAGGTGCTAGAACTTTGTCGGCTGTGCGTCATCTTCATCCTGTGGATAGACGAGTTTCAACTCATCGCCCGATAGCTGCGCCAGCACCGCACTGCCTTTTGGACTGACACAAAGCCAGTCAATCCCGTCTGGCGCTTCGATAGTGCCGTTGCTTTCAACCCCGATCTCAAATCCGGCATCGTGCAGAGCTGTGATAGCCGATTCGTCCAACTGCAACAGCGGTTCTCCACCAGTACAAACCACGTACGGCCGGACATCCGGATTCATCGCTCCCCAGCAGTCCGCGACGGCTACCGCTAATCCCTCTGCGGATTCGAATTTGCCTCCACCCTGCCCGTCGACACCGACAAAATCGGTGTCGCAAAACCGACAGACAGCCTGTTCACGGTGTTCTACACGACCCGACCACAAGTTACAGCCTGTAAAACGCAAAAAGACGGCCGGACGACCCGTGTGGGCACCCTCGCCTTGCAAGGTGTAATAAATTTCCTTTACTGAATAGGTCGTCATCAGAGCAACAACGGGTCCATTACACCCGCTTCCGCAAAGCCCCTGGCGCGTAATTCACAAGCGCGGCAATGACCACAAGGTGGTCGCTCGCCGTTGTAACAGGTATGTGTCATTGCCATGGCCGGCAAGGCACCAAGTGCTCCTGCAAGCTCGACGGTCTCCTTCTTGGAGAGGTGCATGAGCGGTGTGTGTATCTGAATCCCTGTTTCCATGCCCTTTTGTATCGTTGTCTGCAGTGCACCCATCGTTTCTTCACGGCAATCCGGGTAGCCGCTGCAATCGGTTTGCGCCACTCCCGTAACCAGGTGGCTGATGTTTCGTTGATAGGCAAATGCGGCAGCGAAAGTCAGAAAAATCAGGTTACGCCCCGGGACGAAGGTATTTGGCAAACCGGTGTCGTCATTCAGCGCCGACTCCACCGCGATATCCGGCGTGGTCAGCGCATCACCACCCAGCGCCGCGAAAGTATCAATCGGCAGGATTACATTCGGAACATTTGCGAAATTGGCAATCTCACTTGCTGAAGTGAGTTCGATACGATGTCGTTGCCCATAGTCAAACGTCACGCTCGATACATTCTCGCGGCCGAATCGGCCGATCGCCCAGTACAGGCAGGTGGTCGAATCCTGGCCTCCCGACAGCACCACAAGCGCCTTATCGATCATCGGGACGGGCCATTGAACGGAT
>Ga0114931_10001408_pt1 | contig 30688 bp, 22 predicted proteins | sample 2SBtaG_FD_89579 | JGI IMG/M metagenome (GOLD analysis project Ga0114931, IMG submission 89579) | Deep subsurface microbial communities from Kolumbo volcano to uncover new lineages of life (NeLLi) - 2SBTROV14_V59a metaG | ecosystem: Environmental > Aquatic > Marine > Volcanic | place: Kolumbo... | reverse complement strand
GATTCACCGAAGATATGTTAGTTCGGCATGAATTTCTCGGGCATCCATCAAAGGGATGTCCAGTATCGATTGAACATAACCCGGACCCTTGTCATGCTCATACAGATATGCAGCAAGTGATTCGAAGAAAGGGCTTTCGAGTTCCCGGGCAAAGGCAATGTAGTCCTTGGTGCTCGGATGCTTGGATTTGAAGAATAATTCGCTGACGCTGTAGTGTTTTTTGCTTAAATTTTTTGCGGCACCGAACATCCCGGGTTCAAGGCCTAACTTTGCCAATGTCCCCAAAATGCGATTGTGCCCCATTCAGAATTGTCGTTTGATGGGGTGATGCGTAGACCAAATTTTTATCGGGAATATGCCGTAACCATCGGTTTATCAAGAGTTATTTTATGTGTGAAAAATTACCCAGGAATGCTGAAAGAAAATACTTGTAACGTCCGTATGCATTGTGGTATCGTCCGATTCAAAGACAGCACGAAAACAGGATCGCAATTGGGCTCTTGATTGTCAGTTCGGTTCAGCTGCAATAGCATGCACCTGACAGTGTCGTAACGCAATGTTCCCAGCTTCGAGGTTGCGGATGGCGTGAGCGTCCGTGTCGAGTTGCCATTGGCAATTGCGCGCGAAGTCGGGATGGTCCTGTTTTTCGGCAAGAGGTACTTGGCGCAACAATCTGCTCTGATTCATCTGTCCGCCAAGCGCGTGGCTTTGTGCTGCATCGATACATACTGCTCCTCGGGAGAAGCGTTCTTCCGGGAGCGTTACCCGGTTTGGTGGCTGGTCGTCGATTCTGACCGGCAACCGGAAGGGAGGGAATCCGTGACACGATCAGGCCGCCATGCGGCCGCACGGATTGCCGTGACCTGCATTGAACCGATATTACGGAGAAGGCAATGTATCGAAAGGCGATGAAAGGCACAATGCCCATTCCACAATCGGCGGAGTCATGCGTGTTGGCGCCGCCGCTACGATCCGAAGTGTCAGCTGTTGCCTGCGGCGAACTCGGTTGGGATCACCGGTACGATGGCTGACTTCCGTGCCATCGCCGCTGTAACCGAGGGCGTATTACAGCTGCTGCGCGGTAGCTACGATCCTGACGACTTCAATCAGGAGTTGGAGTTCAAGGTGTTCACCGCGCGCGACTTCAGCAACCCGATCGCTGCCGGCGTTTCACTGTTTCTGTACCGGGTGGTTCCATGCGGTGTGCACCGCACCCCGCCCGGCCCGATGCAGATCGACGGCAGTATTGCGGAAACCCTCCTTCCGGTCGATCTTCACTTTATGCTCACGGTATGGGGTGGCGAGGCATCGTTGCAGCACACCATCGCAGGCTGGATGATGCGGGTGATCGAGGACCATCCCATTTTTCCGGCGGCGCTATTGAACGCAGTGATCCCGGCCAGCTTCGCTCCCGATGAGACCGTGGAGATTTGTCTTGCTGAACTGACCAACGAGGATCTCCTGCGAATGTGGGACACGCTCGTCCAGAACGTCTATCAGCTCACGGTGCCATACATCGCACGAATCGTACGCATCCAGTCGGCCCAGCGGCGCGAGCAGGGAGGTGGTCTCGTGCAGGAACGCGTTCTCCAGGCGGCCGAACTAGATGGACGAAGCGAGGTGGTCTCGTGATTCAACTCGTGGTTGGCCGCCGCCATACGATGCTCGAAGAGCTGACGACATTTTGCACTTTGGGTGTGCGGTTTTGGGATGCGACCACCGATGCCCAGATCCGCAGCGGACTTCAGGTCCGTGTTTGGCCGGAGGCGGCGCTGCGTCCCGTAGTAGCGGCGGACCGGACCTATTCGGACATCTACGCATTCCATCACTTGCCCGGTCTCCGCGCCGTGGAGCGTCCACTGGTCGGTGAGCGTGGCACTCTTGGGTCACCGGATTCTTTGCCATTTGTCATGGAAGTCGTTGATCGGGAACGGCGCTTCGTGCCGGCCGCGGTTGGTCTGTCACTGCCGCTTCCTGACCGCGGTCTGTTTTTGACGCACCTTCCGGGCAGTCCGGCGCCGGGCGCGCCGGGCTTCTATCTTTTTTCGGCGCCGACCCGTCAGCGAGCTCCCAATATCGCCGTCATACGCGGCGAGCTAATCAACGATGACACCGGTAGCGGAGCGGCACACGCGCTCGTGCGGGTGGAAATTCCGGGCGAAACACCGGCCTATACAATTGCCGATGTCGGCGGCGCCTTTGCCGTGCATCTGCCGTTTCCGACCTTGCCCGGCGGTCTGCGTCGCCTCGACCGCTCGCCGCCAGGTCCGCCGATTGCCGATCGCACCTGGCAATTGACGGTATCCATTTTTTATCAGCCCAATCTTCTCACGCCACTCCTCGGGACCGAATATCCCGACGTGCGCGACATCTTCAGACAGGGGCGGGCCGAGTTTTACTTGGAATCGGACTCACCGCCCTCAGTGTCCGACCGCTGGTTGGGCACACTCGATTTTGGGGGCGAAGTAGTTCTTAGAACCGGAGATCGGTCGACTTTGGCGGTCGTTCCAGCGACGTCGCCAATCTAATTACGAGCAGGAGGAAATGACATGCCAGAATATTTGGCTCCAGGCGTTTTCGTTGAAGAAGTCAGCTTCCGCAACAAGACGATCGAGGGAGTGGGAACGAGTACCGCCGGATTTGTCGGCCCGACGCGCTTCGGGCCGCTGAGCGGTGAGCCCGAGCTCCTGACCAGCTTCGCCGACTTCGAGCGCATCTACGGCGGCATCGACCAGCTCGCATACGGCGGGGATTCCATGCACAACTACGTTGCCCATGCGGTACGTGCGTTCTACGAAGAAGGCGGAAACAAGCTTTTCGTGTCGCGCGTGTATCGGCAGTCCGGGGACGACGATGGCGTCGCCGAGGCGACCCTCGTTGGCGACGGATCGCCTCCTCCCGGGCTGCGTCTGCGAGCCAGATACCCCGGTCTGGCGGGAAATTTTCGGGTTGAGATGGTACTCCGTGTCGGCGAGAACATACGCGATACCGAGCTGATCGATCCGGTCGAGCCAAGCCTCGGTGGTCGTCCGGTTCTGCGCGGAGCGAGCAATCACGACACGGTGATCGGTTTCGATGACGCCTCGCCTCCAGTCGGCGCCGTGTACTACGTGCAGCGTGAGATCGACGAAGACGGATTGCTCGTGTACTGGTTGTTCGCTGCCGACGGCACTGAGACGCAACTGGCCGATATTACCCGGGCACACCGGCTCACGGTCGGCGTGATCGTGATCCCGACGGGCCAGTTCGAGGACGAGCAGGCGTGGGAAGGACTCACGTTTCATCCCGAACACCGCAGTTCGTTGAGCCGCCACTTCGGTGCTCAGCCCAGCAGCCGTGCCGCTGCTCTGACGTTGCCGCTGGTGGTGGAAGGCATCGACGCGCAAAATGGCGCCGCCATCGCGGAGATTCTGCTCGCTCAATCCAATCTGCGTGACAGCTCGCCGGTGCGCGACTCATTGTTCGATGACAGCGTCGGCGATCGGGCGCGCAGTCTTGCAGTGCGCCTGAGCGGCGGCAGCGACGGTGAGAGACCGCGTGCTCGCGACTACCAAGGTGACGAGGCCACGATCGTCGTCGACGACGAAACCCGTGTCGAGAAGAGCGGCATGCTCGCGTTCGAAGATGTCGAAGAAATCTTCAGTGTGGCCGCGCCGGGTGCCACTTTCGGACTGGCCAACGATTATGGGGACGACGCTCAGGCGATCATCCGCCTGTTGATCTCGCACTGTGAGCGCATGCGTTATCGGGTCGCTATTATCGACTCCGCCGACGGACAAGCACTCTCGGAGGTACGCGCTCTGCGCGCCGGCATCGACTCCACCCGCGCGGCTTTGTACTACCCGTGGGTCAAGATCGTCGATCCGGTCACCGAAGACGAGATCAGTCTCCCGCCTTCCGGCTTCATGGCGGGGATTCTCGCGCGCAACGACATCCAGTTCGGTGTGCACAAGGCGCCGGCCAACGAGGTCGTGCGGCTGGCCACCAACTTCGAGACGCTGCTCAACAAGGCGCAGCAGGAGGCGCTCAATCCCGAAGGCGTCAATTGTTTGCGCTTTTTCGAAGGCCGCGGCTTTCGCGTCTGGGGGGCACGCACCGCGAGCTCGGATCCGGAATGGAAGTATCTCAATGTTCGCCGCTACTTCCACTTCCTCGAGCGCTCCATCGACCGTGGCACTCAGTGGGCGGTATTCGAGAACAACGGGCCGGAACTGTGGGCCAATGTGCGCAGCACGATCGAAGATTTCCTCTACAACGAGTTCCGCAGCGGTCACCTGCTCGGGACCAAGCCGGCGGAAGCCTATTTCGTCCGCTGTGACCGCAGCACCATGACTCAGAACGATCTCGACAATGGGCGGCTCATCTGCCTCATCGGCGTCTCGCCGTTGCGGCCGGCAGAGTTCGTCATTTTCCGTATTGGTCAGAAGACGGCAGACGCGCAGAATTGAAGCGTGCCGTTAGGATTCCGAAGGAGTTAAACGATGGCGACACCCCGCGACATTCCCTACAGTCAGTTCAACTTTCGTGTGAGCTGGGATGGTCTTAACGAAAAAACAGTGGAGGCCGGTTTTCAGGAAGTCAGCGGACTGGGTCTGGAGATGACCCTGGCCGAGTACCGCGCTGGCAACTACCAGGAAAACGCTCCGATCAAGGTAAATACCACCTATAAGGTCCCTGATGTCACCCTGAAACGTGGCGTGATCGGCCGCCTTGACCTCTACGAATGGGTCGACGCGGTGCGCGAAGGGGCTGCCGATCAGCTCAAGACAGTGACCATCAAGCTGATGGCGGAGGACCGCAACACCGAAGCGATGCATTGGAAACTGATCGGTGCGCGGCCGATGAAATATACCGCCCCGTCGCTCAATGGAAAAGGTACCGATTTGGCGATCGAGGAGCTGGTGTTGGCCGCCGAACGCATCGAATGGGCATAGGGACGGCCTCCGTGCTCAAAGCCAGACTTCCAGGCGTACGGTTCGAGAGCCGGCTGCAGCCGGTTGCCGAAGACCTGCCGCGTATGGATATTGCGGCATTGGTGGGTTTTGCCACTACCGGTCCGCTCAATCTGCCGGTGGCCATCGACGATCCGGGTCGTTTTCGCGAGATCTTTGGTCTGGACCCCGAGCTGGCCTGGGACCCTGATGCCGGACGGGTGCGTTACGGTTCACTCGGCGGGTGCGTGGAGAGTTTCTTCGCCAATGGCGGGCGGCGTTGCTGGGTCGTCCGCGCCGCCGATGCCGCGGCTGCGGCTCATCACCGGTTCAGCCTGCCCGGGATGGCCGAAGGTCACAGCGACGGCAGCGTGAGCGAAGGAGTCGAGGCGCGCGCACGTGCGCCGGGCAGTTGGTGCGAAGAACTGTCGGTCGGTACTAGGCTGATTCGTGAGCTGGTCACGCTGCGCCAGTTCGTTGTCGACGCGGGGGAGGCTACCGACCCCGGCCCGCTGGGCATCAACGCGGGTCGGTACCGTCTCGATCTGGTTGCCGATCCGGCAGCTTTCGAAATGGGTGAGTTGCTGGAAGTTTTTTTCGGTGATGATCTTCCCCGTTTGTGGTTGTTCGTCGCCAACATCGATCACCGGCCGGGGTTCGTACGGCTGTGTGGGGACGACAGGCAAAGCGAGGGACACACGATTGGCGCTTACTGGATGGAGCGTTCGGCGTCATCCCCGGAAGAGGCGCAAACACAAAATATGGTGCCGGTTGCGGCGGCCGACGCTCTCGCGGCGCTCGGTGCGGCGGGCGTTTCAGAGGCTTTGGAGAACTGGTCGACGTCGCCGCTCGACAGCGTTATTTCGGTGCGCCGCCTTCGGCTCGAACTGGCGGTGTGGAAGCATGCCGGTCTGCTTGCGCGGCTTGGTGATTTGGGGTTTGCGCGTCAGCATCCGCGTTGCTGGGCGCGGCTGCCAACCGATGCGGCGCTGCTGGGCAGCCCGTCGCTGTCGCGTCCTGAACGGGAACCGGAACAGCTGGATGACGACGTGAGCTCGCCGCGATTTCCCCTTGCCGGACCCCATGACGCCATCGACGCGATAGCCGCTTTCTATTTGCCCCTTGCGGTTGTCGACCGCTTGGACCCGGATTTGGCAGTGGGACTGTCGACCGTCGACGGCACACCGCTCGAGCGCGACGGTCTATCGAACTTCAGTGCATCGCTGTTCGTCGATCCGGCTCTCGCGTCGGTGGTAGGCTCGCTGCTGGCCGAGGCCGAGCATCGCTATTACGTTCGCGAAGACGAACTGATCGGTTTGCATAGTCTTCTACCGGTCGGCGAGGTTTCATTGCTGGCCATTCCCGACGCTCACCACAATGGCTGGACCCGCCAGCTTCCGCCTGCGGAGGAGCCGCTCGGTGCGCCCGAGTTGTTCGCGGTTTCCGAGGCTGATGAAGACGGCGGGTACGCTATCGACTGGACCACAGTTGCCGAAGCGACCAGTTATCTGCTCGAGAGCGGCGAGGATGCCGACTTCACCAATGCCGTGGCGATCTACGACGGAGCAGACTCCGGAACCACCCTCTATTCCTCACCGGGCTGTCCACGACGCTATTATCTGCGTGTCCGTGCGCGCCGCTACACCGAACTCGGTCCCTGGTCGAATACCCGACAGGCGCTGCTGCCCATGCCGGAATTTGCGTCCTGCGAGGGAGAGCCGCCCGCTGAGCTTTTTCTCGCACTGCATCGTGACGATTCGCCGCCAGAGCGACGGCTGGCGTGGGAAGCATTGGATGTTGGCACGACCGGCGCGGAACGATATGAACTGCAGGAATCCATCAATGCCGATTTCGTCGGTGCTGCCTCGATACTGGCCGATGCGACCGAAACGGCGCTGCCTGAGCCCACGGGTAGCGACAGCGAGTCCGAGGCACGCCGCTATTTCCGGGTTCGCGGCCTCCGTGGCGATCTGCGCGGACCATGGTCGAACACGGTGATTGTCGAGCCCACCGAACGCGTCAGCTGGACTCTGCTGCCGGAGGCGGAATATGACGACACCGTGCTGCTGGCAGTGCATCGCGCACTGCTGCGTTTTGCCGCCGCACGCGCCGATTTGTTCGCCCTGCTGTCGCTGCCGCGGCACTACCGTGCCAGGGAAGCTGCTTTGCATGTGGGCAAACTCACCGCGGGTGGTGACGAACGGCTCAGCGGCGGAGCGAACACCACCGAGGTGCCGCCGCTCAGCTTTGGCGAGAATTCTATTTTGAGCTATGGAGCGTTGATGCATCCCTGGCTGACCGTACGCGTCCCCGATCGTGGCGTGGCGCGAGAGGACGTTACCATGTCTTTGCCCCCGGACGGTGCCGTGCTTGGGTCCATGGCAGGTTTGGCGGTCGAGCGCGGCGCTTGGCTGGCACCGGCCAACCGCGTGTTGCATGGCGTGCTCGCGCTGTGTCCGCGACTCGATCTGGATGACTGGCGGCAGCTGACGCCGGCGCGAGTGAATCTGGTGTTGCAGTCACCGAAAGGATTTTTGCTGTTTTCTGAAGCGACGCTCAGTGTCGAGCAGTCGGTCACTTCGATTCACATTCGTCGTTTGTTGATTCTGCTGCGGCGGCTGGCACTGCGCGAAGGTGATCGTTTCGTCTTCGCGCCCCATGACACCAACTTACAACATCTGATTCGCCATCGTTTCGAGGCGATGCTCGTCAACCTCTATTCCCGCGGTGCCTTTGCCGGTGCCGATCCGGCTGCTGCCTTCCGTGTGGTCACCGACGAAACCATCAATCCACCCGCGAGTATCGAGCGTGGGCGCTTCATCGTCGAATTGCAGATCGCTTCGGCGCGCGCACTGGCGTTCATCACCGTGCGGCTGGTTGCCGACGAGCGCGGCCGTCTTGCGGTCGAGGAGGTCTGAAATGGCGGAGCATCCGTTTACTACCTTCAATTTTCGTGTCGAGCTGCAATACGGTGAGAACGGTCAGCCGATTTGCGACGCTGAGTTCTCGGAGGTGGCCGGGTTGGAGATCAATCTCAGCCCCAAGACTTTGCGCGAAGGCGGCAACAACCGCCGGCCGATTCATCTTGTCGGGCCGGTCAGTTACGGACAGTTGACGCTCAAGCGGGGGATGACCACCGATTTCGGATTGTGGGAATGGTTCGAAACCGTGCTGCGCGAAGACGGGCACGGCATACGCGCTTCGGGTGAGGTGACCATGAAAGCTGCGGACGGACAGACCGATCATGTGCGGTTCGTTTTGAGCGGCTGTCTTCCGATCAAACTCAAGGTTCCGAATCTGGCGGCAAAAGACGGACAGATCGCGATCGAGGAGATGCAGATCGCCTATGAGTGTTTGTCGCGGCACAGAGGCGCCCCGTCATGATTCCGGAAAATCTCGAAAAGGCCACGTTGCGTGAAATCAGCTGGGACGGCAATCAGGATCCGGTCGATGGCGAGCATACCGTGCAGGTCCAGTTCAACCCCGAGAGTCTCAAAGTCGCCTTGACCAATCAAAACGCCAGCGGCGATCAGCGTGGCGGTTCGGCGATCCAGTACGTCGGTGCGGGCACATCCAAGTTGAGTTTCGATCTGTGGTTCGATGCCACCGGATCGCCGGGCGCGGACGTGCGGGATCTCACCAATGAAGTGATCTTCTTTATGACGCCCAAGGCGACCGATCAGGAAGACAAGTTCATTCCACCCGGCGTGCGATTTTCATGGGGATCGTTCCTGTTCGAAGGAATCATGGATTCGCTCAATGAGGACCTCGAGTATTTCTCCGAGGATGGTCGGCCGTTGCGCGCCAAGCTTTCGATCTCGATGTCGCGGCAGGAAATCCGCTATGAAGAGGGCCGCCAGCAAGGGGGCAGCGGGCTCGGTACCAGCGCCTCGAGCGGCAGCAACCGGCAGGCTCAGGATGGTGATACGGTCCCGGATCTTGCCGGTCCGGACTGGCCGGCGGTCGCAGCCGCCAACGGCATCGAAAATCCGCTCGATCTCGAGGCGGGTGCCATTCTCGACCTCAGCGCCGGGCTTTCGCTCGATGCGGGGTTGTCGGTCGGCGCTGGTGTGTCGGTCGGGGCATCGCTGGATGTTGGTTTGTCGGCAGGGGCGTCGTTCGATGCGGGGCTGTCGGCGGGGGCATCGCTCGGCGGCGGATTACGCGCCGGCGTGAGTGGCGGTGCCGGTATCGGCGGGGGGCTTGGTGGTGGTCTTGGCGCCGGCGCGGGGATCGGTGGCGGCATAAGTGGTGGACTCGATGTCGGCGCTGGTCTGAGTGGCGGTGTGGGCCTCGATGTCGGAGCAGGGCTGAGCGGCGGCGTCGGTCTGAGCGCCGGGGGCAGTGGTGGACTCGGTGCTGGCCTGGACGGTGGCTTGAGCGCGGGGGCCAGTGCATCGGCGAGTTTCGGTGGTGCGGCATCCAGTGCAGCAGCCTCGGCGAGCGCCTCTTTCGATCAAAAACTGCGTCGCTAATCGGAATAGTTGGAGGAGTTGCCATGAGTGTGCTGATCAACGAGTTCGAAATCGTTCCTCCTTCCGAGGGCGAAGCCGGAGAGCGATCCGACGAAGGTGCGCCGCAACCGGCCAAGGAGGCATCGCAACAGCTGGACGCACGTGACCTATACACCCTGCTGCAGCGCCGCGAGGAACGCAGGGCGCGGGTTTGGGCACATTGAGGAGCGGGCATTGAGCGACGTTGGAGCAAGCAGTGCGTTTTTCCCGTCACGGCCGGCTTTCCTGGTCGACGGCGAAGAGGTCGCGGGACTGTCCGAGGGGCTGTTGAGCCTGTCGATCACCGAATCCACTGACGGGCTGTTTTGCTGCGAGGCGTGTTTCGGCAACTGGGGTGCGACCGCGGACGGCGTCGGATTTCTGTACTTCGACCGCGACGTGCTCGAGTTCGGCAAGTCGCTCATCGTCGAGATGGGGGACGCCGACACCCGCGCCCCGGTCTTCGAAGGTCGCATCATGGCTTTGCAGGGTCGTTTCCCACGCCAGCGACCGCCGGAGCTGCAGGTCCTCGCCGAGGACCGCTTTCAGGACCTGCGGATGACCCGCCGTACCCGAACCTTCGAGGAGATCAACGATCGGGACGTTTTCGAACGAATCGCGGGCGAACACGGCCTGCGCGCCGAAATCGATGTGGATGGGCCCGACTACCGCATTCTGGCTCAGCTCAACCAGAGTGACCTTGCATTCCTGCGCGAGCGCGCGCAAGCCATCGACGCCGAGGTCTGGGTCGAGGGTGATGGCCTGTTCGCCCAGGCAAGAGGGCGTCGCCGCGCCGCCGCCGAGGTCACGCTGACCTATGGTCGCGGCTTGCGCGAAATCGAAGTCACCGCCGACCTCGCCAACCAACGCACGGCAGTGTCGGTGTCGGGCTGGGACGTCAGCGCCAAGGAAGGAATCAGCGAAACGGTGGTCGAGGATGCGATCAGCGGCGAACTCAAGGGCGGTACCAGCGGCGCCGCGGTACTGTCGGCCGTCTTGGGCGAGCGCCCCGAACGGATCGTGCACAGCGTGCCGCTGACTGGCAGCGAGGCGGTGGCCGTCGCCGAGGCGAACTATCGCGCGCTGGCACGGCGTTTTCTGTCCGGAGAGGGGGTAGCCGAGGGCGATGCCCGAATCAAGGTTGCCACCCATGTCGTGCTCGGTGGGCTTGGGCCGTTGTTCGATGGCAGCTATTATGTGACACGGGTCTGCCATACGTTTGACGGCAGCAATGGGTTTCTCAGTCGGATGTCGATCGAGCGCTCCGGAATAGGTGAGAGCTAAATGATCCCAACAGTCGAAGACCTGGTCAACGTGCGTGCGCCAAAGGGCTACGGTGGGCGCTTTTACGGCGCGTACAGCGCGCTGGTGACCGACATCAACGACCCGGACGGTCAGGGCCGAGTACGCATCCGTCTTCCGTGGTCGCCGGATTCGGGAGATGCGTCGTACGAGGCGTGGGCGCGTCTGGCGACGCTGATGGCCGGAGCCAATCGCGGCACTTGGTTCATCCCCGATGTCGACGACGAGGTTCTGGTGATGTTCGAAAGCGGAGAGCCGCGACGGCCGTATGTCATCGGCGGACTATGGAACGGTGTGGATGCACCACCGGAATCGATGGACTCTGGCGGAGAGAACAACCTCAAGACGATTCAATCACGCAATGGGGTGACCATCCGCTTGGACGATTCACAAGGCAGTGAAAAACTGTTGCTCAGTACCCCAGGCGGGCAGAGCGTGACGTTGAAAGATGGTCCGGGGGGCATCGAGCTGGCCGACGCCAACGGCAACGTCGTTGAACTGAGTTCCTCGGGCATTACGATCACTGCGTCGGCGAAAGTCACCGTGAGTGCCAGTCAGTTGGAGGTATCGGCGGGCATGGTCACGGTGAATGCCGGCATGTCTAAATTCTCTGGTGTCGTCCAGGCCGACTGCGTGATCACCAATTCGGTGATATCGAGTTCGTATACGCCGGGTGCGGGAAATATTTGGTGACTCTATGAAACATCCGATCGATTGGCGCGCTCCGGCGCCTCTGTGGGATCTGGCCCTTGCCGACGGCGGTACGCACACGCGTTTCCAACAGCCGGCTTTGCTTCGTTTCGACTCCGAGTCGTTCATGCAGGATATCCGCGACGGTCTGGCAAATGACCCTGAGCAGTTGGCGGATTATGTCGCCCGGCCGGAGCAGTGGGAGTCGCCCGTTGCCGGCTGGGTCATCGCGGGCGATGACAGTCTTGCCAAGGTGCTCAAGTTATTTCAGCCGGCTCAGAGTCGCTTTTATCTGGTTGCCGCCAGCCTCATTTGCGAACGTACCGGCCTGCCCGAGCGCAAGGTCGATCTGGCTGCCGAGGAGCGTGCCGGATTCGTGGTGCGCCGTCTGGTTCCGCACGGCGATCTCCCCTTCGATCCCAACGATGCTGCGACCTTTGCCGAACATGTCTGGATCGGCAATCGTGAGAACGGCCAGTGGCAAGTCGCTGCGGCGGCGGGGCAGCTTGCCGATGGTGAGGAGGTTTTGCCGCTCTTTCCGCTTGCTTTCGACTACGAAGGCAAGAAGCGGCAGCTGCACGTCGGCACCGTGCCGGTTGCCTGCCGCGAGGTCTACGAGACCCGAAGCCCGACGACCGTCGAAGCGGCCCCGTTGGTCAGTGAAGACGGCGATCCGCTGATCGCCCTCGAGGATCCGCGGAAGGCGGTCTGGGCCGATGGCCCGGGGCTGGCGCTGGCGCTTTACGCCGACACCAAGGATATCGATGCCAGCGGCGATGGGCAGGAAATGAGCGACGATGACGCCCGCGAGCTGCTGCGTTTTACGCTGCTCGACATCGTCGACTTTTTACAGCAGGAATTGCCTCAGCTATGGAACGCCATCGACGCGGAGTCGAATGCGGAACTCCAACCTTCAGCGGTGGCGGCTTACGATGCGCTGGCGGCGACGATTCCCCACGGGGTATCCTGGCGTGAGGCGCTGCGGCGTACCGACGATCGGCGCGAGGTGCTGCTGCGCGATGCCGAACCGGCGCCGGGCAGCGAACCGGCCGTCCCTGACACAGTTACCCGAGCGGACGTGGCCAACGCCGCCAACGACTTGCTCGTGAACGTGGGCTTCGGCGATCTGTTGTTCGCCTTTCTGGATGATGTCGAACCCAGCGCCACAAGCGTACCGGGTGGCGCCCCGACGGCCTCGGCCGAAGCAGCGGCGAAAGCCGACAGCGATGGCGCCTTCTATGCGGTGCGCTGCGTTTATCAGCAGCCGCGTTGCGGCGTATTTGTGCGGCCGGTGGTCAGCGCCTTGTCGCGGCCATTCCGCCTCGCAGCCTTCTTCGATCCCGATGCGCCGGTGCGCCCGGTCACGATCCGCATGCCGATCGATGTCAGTATTCGCGGCCTCAGCAGGTTTCCCAAAGGGGTGTCGATGGTGATGTCCGAAAAGCTTCGGCAGAAGGTCGAGCATCTTCAAAATTCCAAGCTGGCGGAGATCGATGACGGCGAGCTCAGCGAGCCTCCGCCGGCCTGGGGAATCGGCATGATCTGTTCCTTGTCGATTCCCATTATCACGCTGTGCGCCATGATCGTGCTGATGATTTTTATTCAACTGCTGAACATCGTGTTCTGGTGGTTGCCGTTCCTGCGTATTTGTTTGCCCATTCCGGTGAGGAAAAACTGAATGCCTTTGACTGACGCACAACTGATAGGCCGCGGCATCGCTTTTCCGCCGCGGGTGGATGCGGAAGGCCGGCTGGCGTGGTCGACGGGGGCTGAGAACGTGCGTGAAGCGATACGCATCATTCTCTCCACGGAACGTCGCGAGCGGGTCATGATGCCTGAGTTTGGCGGTGGCCTGCAGCGTTTTCTGTACGAGCCCAATACGCCGGCGACGCATCGGTTGATCCAGGAGTGCATCAAACGCGCGGTGGGTCGCTGGGAGCCACGCGTGCACGTCGAATCGGTACAGGTCATAACCGACCCTGACGAACCGCGCGGTGTCATTGCCACCATCAACTATCGCCTGGTCGCCACGCAGGTGGCCGACCGGGTCGACGTCAACGTGCAGCTCGGCGCATAGCGGAGATACGAACATGCCTTTCGTCGTTCCTCAGATCACCCATTCCAGCTACAGCGAACTCGTACGGGAGGCAATGAACCGGATTTCGGTGCACACCCCGGAGTGGACCAGCCAGAACGACAGCGACCCGGGAATCACGCTGATTCAATTGTTCGCACATTTCACCGAAGTATTGAACTATCGCTGCAATCTGATTCCCGCGCGCAACCGTGCGAAGTTCCTGCAGCTGCTGCGGTTGCCGTTGCGACCGGCGCAGCCGGCCCGGGGTTTGGTGACGTTCGACAATCCACGTGGCGTGATCGCCACCCAAAGCCTCGCGCGCGAAACCATCGTGCGTGCTGGGCGCGTCGAGTTTCGCACCGAGAACGCGCTCAGCGTGCTGCCCATCGAAGGACGTCTGTATATCAAAAGCCGTCTTCCCGAAGCGCGGCGCGCAGAAGTAGAGGCGGTCTATCTGCGTCTGTATCCGGATCTGGTCGCCGAAGGCACGACGCTCGACTACTACGAAACCGAGCAGTTCGAGTTGCCGACGGCCGGCGTCACCCTGCCGGTGGTCGATTTGGTCGATGGCACGGCCGATGTCTCGCTGTGGATCGCGTTGTTGGCGCGGCGCGGCGACTCAAGGAATGCCGTGCGCGACGAGATCGCGCATAAGGTACTCACGCTCGGCGTGCTGCCGGCACAAGACAGCAGTGAACTGGAACTGCCGCCGGCCAGTTCAGCGGGCGACGCCGGCGATGGTCTGGTGTTTCAGATCCCGCGCCTGGAAGGGAGTGTGGTACGTTACGAGCGCCTCGAAGCACGCCCCAGCGCCAACCTGCTCACCCACGCCGGCACCGTGGAGCTGCAACTCCCCGATGCGGCCGGTCTGACTTACGAAGAAGAGCTCGATCCGCTCGAGCCTGGCGTCAGCAACCTGCCACCCTCGCTGGCCGATACCGACGACGCCGAACGACTGCTTACCTGGATTCGCATCTACGTCCCCGAGGTCGAGGCGGCCGGTCATGGAAGCCAGCTCACGGCGCGTTTCAGCTGGATCGGTATCAACGCCGCTGAGATTCTGCAGCGCGCGTGGGTGAGGACCGAAAAGCTGCCGGAGGGCACCGGCGAGCCCAATCAGCGGGCTCAGCTATTGCACACGCCCATACTCCCGGAAACAGTACGGATTACGGTCAACGGCGAACTGTGGGAACCGATCGACGATCTCGCCGCTGCCGGTCGCGAGGTCGACACCCAGGCGCCACGTCTTGGTGATATCGGCACCGACGGTGACGTTTTGCCGACCAAGGTTTATCGACTCGATCCCGAGTCGGGCCTGATCGAATTCGGTAACGGTACCTTCGGTACCCGGCCGCCGCGGCGCGCGACCATCGTCGCTTCCTATGCATACGGTGGGGGACGCGCCGGGATGGTGGGGATCGGCGCCATCGATAAGGGCGAGCTGCCCCCGGGGCTGCAGGTCGCGAACGCCGTTCCGACGTGGGGTGGCGATGAAGCCGAGAGCATCGTCGATGCCGAGTTCCGGATCCCGCGATTCCTGCGCCACCGGGATCGACTGGTCTCCGAGCAGGACTTTCGCGATATTACTTGGGAAACGCCGGGCGTGGATCTGGGAAGAATGGAAGTGTTGCCGTTGTTCCACCCTTCCCAGGCCGGTGTCGATACTCCCGGCGTCGTGACTCTGCTCCTGATTCCGTTATTCGATGCCGAGCATCCCGAGACGCCGGAGCCGGATCGTCAGTTTCTTGCTGCCGTCTGTCGTCATCTGGACCCGCGCCGTCTGGTCACCACGGAGTTGCATCTGCGCGGGCCCGAATACAAGGGTTTGTGGGTTTCGATCGGGGTGGATGTCCTGACCGGTCAGGAGCAGGGGCCGGTGCTCGAGCGCGTCGACGTCGAGGTGCGGCGTTTTCTCTCGCCGCTTGCCGGCAGTTTCAGCGGTGGGGGTTGGCCGCTGGACAAAGCCGTCGAGCCGGCCGAGATTCTCGCGACCGCTGCGCGCGTTAGTGGGATCACCCGCGTCGGAGAGGTGCTGCTAGGCAACAGTGATGGCAACACGATTGCCTCGTTGCCGATCGCCGGGCTCGAGCTGCCGCGTCTGTTGGGCATCGCAGTGGCGATCGGTGCCGCCATACCGATCGACGAGCTCCGCGGCGAACCTCCGGCCGAAGAGCAGGAAACCTTGATTCGCCTGCCGGTTCCGGTCGTGCCGGAGGAATGCTGAGATGAGCCTCTCCTACCATCTGTTGCTTGGGCAGCGTGACTGGCAGCCGCTGATCGACGCCGGCGGCGAGAACATCGCCTGGGACCGCGAGCGACACCAGCTGACGCTGGAACCCGAATTGCTGCGCTTTCCGGCGCGGGGAAACGAGCAGGTTTACACCAGCGGTGATCGTCGCGGTGCCGCCGCCGATCGCTTTGGTCATCTGTACTGGATCGACTCCGATGAGGGTGCGATCCGCTATCGTCCGGCGGGCAGCAGCACAAGCGGTGAGCTGTGGTCGGTCGCCGACTTTCACTCCGGCTGCGCCGACCAACGCCGTGGTGGCTTCAAACCGATGACGGAGCCGACACTGCCCGCGCCGCGCCTGCGCGGCCTGACAGTCACCACCCGCAGCTACCTCGTCGTCGGCACGCTGGCGCCCGCTGGCTTGCTGGTGTTCGACCTGCACAAAGGCGGCCCGCCACGTTGGCATCGATGGCCGCAAGCGACAGCGTTCGAGCCTTTCGATATGACCGCAACCGCCGATGGTGGGCTGTGGATTCTCGATCTGCCGGCGGCACGGGACCCGCGGCTTTGGTATCTGGACTGTGCGCTGCGTGTCGGCAGTCCGCCGGGTGCGCCACGCACGCAACTCGCAGCGGCTCAAACCGACGCGTTTGCCGACATCGGTGGCGCTGCACGCACCCGACCGGCACGCAGCTTTATGTCCGCGATGATCCCGATGCTCACCGTGCCGTTGAGCGAGGTGACTGCAGTCGCCATCGAAGCGCTGCCGGATGGCACGTTGCTCCTGCTGGATCAGGGTCCGCTGGGAAATACCGCCCGTATCCACCGCCTCGAGTGTGGCGTCGCCTTGGGTGCCCCGGTTGAACTCACTGACGAGCTGCGCACCGTCCTCCCGGACGAACCGGGCTTCACCGGGCATGATCTGGCGTTTTTGGCGGACGCCGAAACAAGCCCGGTGCCTGGCGCGTTTTCGGGCATGCTCTATCTCGCTTCGGCCGAAGGCAATCAGAGCTTCGGTTTTCGCCTGAGAGCGACGCCATCTGAGATGACGGTCGCGGCAACGTCGCGTTATCTGCCGATGCGGCGCTACGACGGCAAGGCATTGGTGAGCGGGCCGGGCGACGTTTTCTACGACCAGAAGGATTTCTGGCTGGCGTTGACCGAGTTGTCACGACCGCGTTATGCGCGCCGCGGACACATCGATGTCGAGGGGGCGGTCTTCGACGGCAAGCAGGCCCAGTGTTCGTGGCACCGCCTTTTCATCGACGGCTGCATACCTCCCGGCGACGCGATCACGATCGAAAGCCGTGCCGCCGACGACATCGGCGAGTTGCAACGGGCCCCCTGGCGTCCGGAACGATCGTTGTACCTGCGTCGCGTCAATCGGCACGAACTGCCGACCGATGAAGCCGACCGCACGCGTCTCGTCGACGAAAGCGAGCGGCCTTTCCACCGCCCGTTTGGCAGCGAGTCGCTGTTGCACAAGGGTGTAGGCACCTGGGAGTCGTTGTTCCAGCAAACAGTGGGACGCTATCTGGAGCTGCGACTGACACTGACCGGCAGTGGTCGCAGTTCGCCGAAAATCCGGGCCTTGCGCGTGTACTACCCGCGCCTGTCCTATCCGCGTCGATTTCTGCCAGCGGTGTATCGCGAGGAGCCGGTCTCTGCATCCTTTCTGGAGCGGTTTCTGGCGAACTTCGAAGGTTTTTATACCGAACTCGAGGAGCGTATCGCCACCGTCCAGACGCTATTCGATAGCCGTGCGGCGCCGGCCGAGGCGCTCGAGTGGTTGGCTGGCTGGCTGGGGGCGGCATTGGCCGAGGACTGGGAAGAGTCGCGGAGCCGTCTGTTCATCCGCCATGCGGTCGATCTGTATCGTCAGCGGGGCACGTCCCAAGGGCTGGTTTGTGCCATCCGGCTGGCGACAGAACGCTGTCCCGATGAGCGCTTGTTCGATTCGACCCTCGATGATGCACCTTTCGGTGTGCGTATCGTGGAGCGTTTCGCCAGCCGTCCTTTGCCAAGTGGAATGCCGCAAAATACCGCAACCACGCTGCTGCCCTCACAGGTCCGTGCCGCGGCGCCATGGGAACCGAGTCAGGGGGGAGCGCGGCTGCATCGCCTCTGGCGCGAATTCCTGTTCGAGCGCCATGCACCATCGGGCGACGATGCCGATTTGCTGACAGCACTGGCAAGCGCCTGGAACAAACCGCCGGCGAGTGTGGGCGTCATCCGCTTCTTTCCGTTGACACCCGAGGACGATGCGCATGCCGGCGACCGCAGCGCCTTTATCGATCGGTGGCTGCGGCTGCCGTACCCGGAGATCGGCACCGACGACGTGGCGTCGTATCGCTCCTACCTGGAGCGCAAACACGGTTCGATTGCGGCCCTGAATTCTGCCTACGGCCTGGTGGCGTCGTCCGCCTACGCCGACTTCGAGTCGATCGAAATGCCGCCCGAAGATCGTCTGCCCACCGACGGCGCGGCGCTCGAAGACTGGTTTCAGTTTGCGACCGTGGATGTGCCAGCGGCGCGTGCCGCCCATCGTTTTACCGTGCTGGTGCCGGTCGAGCCGGGCCAGGGTCCGAGTGAGCGGCAACGATTGCTGGACCGCGTGCACGCAGTCGTCGAGCGCGAACGCCCTTCTCACGCTAGCTTCGACGTGCAACTCTACTGGGCGCTGTTCCGGGTGGGCACGGCACGCGCCGGTCTCGACACACTGCTCGGCGAGGGGAGTCGTTTTACTTCCCTGGTGCTCGATGCGGGTTACATCGGCGAGGGTCTGCTTGGCGAGAATCATCCCTGGAACGTTACCGACCGGTGGGTCAGCGGCCGTGACGGCGCAGGCGCGATCGGCTAGCAATATGTAAGGAGCGGAGATGGCTAACAACTGCAACTTCACAACGGACCTCCCGCCCGGAACCGTCATCGATCCACACAAACGCGTGCGCCATTTCACCGGTTTGGTGATGGGCGAAGAGGAGTTCCGGCAGGACCAGCTCTATTTTATGACGCGCGACGAGCTGCACCAGCGTGCATTACACGGCTACGGGGTGGTTTCCGGGCTGGATGTCAGCATGCAGCCCGATGCCGCCACCGGCAATCCGAAAGTGGTGGTCGCGGCCGGCATGGCGGTCGATCCGCGCGGCGAGTCGATTTGTGTGCCGCAGGCCCAGTGCGGTGACCTCAACGAATGGCTCGAAAACAACCGCGACGAGCTCCTCGGCAGCCCACCGACACTGCTGCCCGGGTCCGTAACCCTGTACCTCGTGCTGTGTGCCCGTGATTGCGAAACCGATGCGGTACCGGTACTGGGCGATCCGTGCCGTACCCTCGAAGATGCCACGGCTGCTTCGCGTATCGCCGACGATTTCCAAATCTGCCTGCGTCTCGAACCCCCGCAGCAACTCGAGGAGGAGGCGGTGCGTGAGCTGGGCGAGTTGCTGCGCTCGATCGAGATCAGTGATGTGGGCGAGAGCCTGAGTCCCGAAGAACTCGCCGATGTGGTGCGCGATATCCGGCCTTCCGGCTCACCGCCGCAGGTCGGCACTGTCGACGCGGGTGCCGGCTCACCACCTGTGGTACTGCGGCTGCATCCGGACGATATGAGCGCAGCGCTCGCCGAAGTCTATCGTGTGTGGATACAGGAAGTACGACCGACGCTCAACCCTGAAACCGGTGCCTGTGAAATCCCACGCGATGCCGATGACGGACGCTGTGTGCTGTTGGCATGTCTGGAGGTCGCGTACGACGATGGCACCGAAGGTCTCGAGGTTTCCGGTGACGTCGGGATCGACAGCAGCTGTGGACCCGTTCTGGTGCAAACCCGCGTGCTTCAAGAAATGCTGCTCGGGGGGCCCTGCTGTTCGGCCGCGTCCCCGGCGCTCGGTTCACCGGCGACCGACGGGGCGCCGGATGCCGGCAGCTCGCCGCCAGCGGTGGGGCCGGTCTCGCACTCCGACCTGCTCGATCTCGACGCGGACGACCACGATCAATATCTGCTGGTCGACCCCGCGACTCGCGCGCTCGTCACCGACCTTCCCGCCGATGGGAACCTGATTACCGGGCTCGGCGAGTCCGGTGTACCTGCCGGCGACGAGGCGGTTCGCTGGGATCGGGCGGTGAAGAACGGCGATGCCGCCGGCGGCGATCTCTCGGGAACCTATCCCAATCCGCAAGTGGACGCACTGCAGGGCAACCCGGTCGCTCCGGGGGCGCTGGGTGCAACCGACACCGGCAGCATTCTTGTCTGGGACGGTGTTGCATGGCGCCTGGGGATGCTGCCGTTCGAGCGAGCGTTGACACGGATCATCGCGCTGTCCTGGCGGCATTCCGAGCAAACACTTTTGCAGATCATCCACGACCGTGACCGTGATCCGGTTTTCGGTTTGGTGGTCGGCTTTGGCACCGGTGTCGGTGCACAAGCCCCGGTGGAGGCGAGCACTCTCAACAACGATACCTTCAGGGTATTTCTGCGGGTCGAATCAACGCTCGATACGGCCCTGCCTAGTTTTCAGATCGTAGAGCTGCGACCCCGGGCGGTGCTTCCTGTGAACGTGGTGCTGCCTGCTTCGGGCTTGATCGTCGAGACCCGCTCGCCGGCAATTGCCGCCGAGGTGAACGGGGTGCTGTTCCAGATCGACGAAGAAGCCGCCACTAGGCTCCGGTTGCAACGGCAGCAGCTGTTCATCGAGCTGGCGGGCGATCACATACGTGACGCCGGTGGACGGGCGATCGATGCTGAGTTCCCGCGCAGCGAGCTGCCGAGCGGCGATGGGCCCGGCACCGAGGAATTGGGAATTCAGGGAGGCCGTTTCGAGAGCTGGGTTACTGCGCGCTTCCCTATCATCATCGATGGTCGCGACCTCAACAGTGCCGGTGTCAACGAGCTGACCGGACTGCCGGGTATCGGTTCGATACTCGCCAGGCGCATCGTCGACTTTCGCGAAGAACGCGACGGCTTCGAATCCTTCGACGATCTGGCGATTGTGCCCGGTGTGACCAACACGTTGCTGAACAATCTACGCGCTCTACTCGAGACCTGACAGGCGAGGGACGACCATGACCAAACTGGCAGAAGCGATTCTCGATCGGCGGGTGCGGAGCCCCAACTACTTTCAGGGACGTGTGCTCACCGCCTCGGACCTCACGGCCGAACGCAACGCGCTTCTCGCACGCCAACGTATGCTCGGCCGTGCCATCGGCCACGGCATCGTCGAAGGGCTCTGGGTGGAGAATGACCAAGCCGCCGCCACGGCTCCGGCAGTCAATATCTCGGCGGGCTTCGCCATCAACGCCGAAGGGCAACTCCTGTCACTCGAGGAAGACCAGACCCTGGCGTTGTCCGAGGCGCTGGCTGACAAAGACGCCGCGGCCGAGACCTGCTTGTTCAAGCCCTGCGACCCGCCCGAGATCGAGGCCGTCCCAACCGGTGACGGGTTTTATCTGCTGGTGATGAGCCCGACGTCGCGGTTCGAAGAAAAGGCAGCGATGAGTTCACTGCAGAGCGACAAGGCCAGCCCGAGCTGCGGTCGCAAATGGGCGGTGCCGGGGATTGCCTTCCGGCTGCAGTCGTTCGACCCGCTCAACGTCCCCGGGATGAGTGATACGACCCGCGACGCGCTCGAGCATCTGGTCGTCGACATCCCCGACTCGGCCGCTCTGTCGCGCTTGCGCAACCTGGTCGCCCATCTGTGTTTTGGCAGCGAAGAGGTCAGCACCCATGCCGCCGATCCGTGGGCGGTCGAAAGCGGCGATCCGCTGCTTACCGGTTACGGCACCGTCGATTATCTGCGTGGTCTGGATGTCTTGACGAGCTGTGACGTGCCGCTGGCGCTGATCTACTGGAGCGGCAAGGGGCTGGAGATCGTCGACTGCTGGGCCGTGCGCCGCCGCCCGATCGCCGGGCCGCTGTCCTCCGAGTGGCCGTCGCTGTGGGCGCACCGTCTGCGCGCCGAGAACGAGGCGCGGCTGTTCCAGTTTCAGGATCACCTCGCTTCGCTGCTGAGTTCAGAGCCGGCGCCTTCGCTGCTCGAGGCCCGCGAGCACTTCCGTTTTCTACCGGCCGCCGGGCTGCTGCCGCTGGAAACGACGACCCGGGCCGGTTTCACGGTCGAACGCTTTTTCGACGGTGTTCCGCGCCGCGACCCGACGGAGTTCATCAACGACGAACAGTTGCGGCCGATCCTTGACCAGTCGTGGAACCACCAGCCGGTCGATCTCACCGAAGCCGAGATGGTCTGGCTGTACCGGCCCTGGCAGCAGGACCAGGCGCTGGCCGCCGGCGGCACTGACCGTTCCTATGTCGTGTTCACCAGTGCCCATATGCCGCCGATGAACCTGGCGCGCTTCGACGTAGCGCGCTGGGATTACAGCAATTACGCGCGCTGCGATTGCGCGGGAATCATTCAAGGAGTCTAACATGAGCAACGGTACCCACGTTCGTCCGGGCGAGGTCATCTCGTCCAGCTTGATCAACCAGATCCTCGATCGACTCGATGCCTTGGAGCAGAATGTTCCGGGATCCGAACCTGAACCCGGTACAGGCGGGGCTATCGTCATCGATGGATTCGAGCCGCAAGACGAGCAGGAGGTCGGTCGTGTGCTAGCCATACTCGGCTCGAATCTGCCCTTCCCCCCGAACGGAAACACCGTGACGATTGGCGACGTGCCCGTGCCGGAGGCCAACCTGCGGATGGCCCCCAGCAATCGCGAACGCCTGGAGCTCGTGGTTCCGGAACTAGGGTCTTTGCCAGCGGAGGGGCGCAATCTATTCGTTCGGGTCATGGACGGCTCGAATTCGGCCCAGCTCTTATACCGTATCCGGCCGTCCTCCGGCGGGACTCCGACCCCGAGCATTACCGCTGTGCGCCCAGAGGGAGGCAGTGCGGGCGATCTGATTGCGATGGGCGCCGTCGCGGTAATAGAAGGCACGAACTTCTCCGATGTTGCCGCGAACGACACCATCACCTTCACCCCCCTGGGTTTCATGCCGGCTGCCGAACCCTATCCGCGAACCGGTGACCCGCCGCTCGACGTGCAGAGCACGAGTAACGCCGAAATCCGCGTTGTCGTTCCCGACATGAGTGAAATCACCGTGACTCTCGGATCACGTCGTGTGCGTATCGAGATCACGGTGGCCGGAGCGCCCGACCCGGCGACCTTCGAATTCTTCACGTTTCGCCCTTAGGATTTTACAGGAGAGCATCATGAACATCTTCGCTTGCGTACCCGTGACTTCGGCCCCAACCCGTCGCTCAGGTTGTGCCCTGATTCTCGTTGCCCTGGCTCTGATTAGCGGGTCCGCTGCAGCGATGGTCAACTCGATTGACATCGTGGTTCCCCGCAAGGCTCTACCGCTACTTCAGCTCGCACAAATGGAGGTGACCGTGCAGGTCGATACGACGGCGCCGGTCGATTTTACAATCAATCCGCCGACGGGCACGGCGAGTTCGACTGGGAACATGAGCCCGGGCGACCCGCCGCTGCTGCCGATAACCTTCGGCGCCGATTTCGTGCGGGTCTTCCCACCTGACGGGAGTCTCGATGCCAACGACCCCAGGAAACGCAACTACCGGATACTGATCCAGCCCAACAGCGACTTCGATGCCAACACCTGTCAAACCGCTATGGCTGCCGACGAGACCTGGACGCTGTCGGTAACCGGTGGTGCAATGCGCATCGTCAATACCTGCCTCATCAGTGAGGACGAAAACACGACTTCTCAACCGGTGTGTGAAGGTCATTATCGGGTCGTTCCGTCGACTGAATCCTTCGCCGAAATTGGCGGCCTGACCTCACAGGAGCAGTCTTGCCGATTCGGTGTCGAGGCAATGCTGGTGCTGGACCGTTCCGGAAGTATGGGTGGTGCCGCACGACCCGAGGATCCGCCTGCGCCCGACAACCAGAAGATCGTTTCGCTGCATGATGCCGTTACGGCCTTCACGACCGCGCTCTCGGACGTTCGCGCTACTGAGACCGCCAACAACCTTACTGTGCCCACCGATCGTATGGGTGTCGTGATCTTCAACAGCGACGCGGAAGCATTTCCTGGCGTACCGGCTGGTCTGAACGACTTCGACCCGATACTACTACCCGGCACGATCGATAGCCAACTCAACACTGTCGGCGCCTCCGGTTCGACATCGATCGGCGACGGCCTGATCCTGGCCGCGAACTCTCTCGGCGGGGCTTCCGGTAACGTGCGGCGTGTCATTTTGCTGATGAGCGATGGCATGCAGAACACCGACCAGCGGGTGAGTGTCGTGAACGACGAGATCGTTACCCACAGCGGCTCCACGAGTTGTCCTTCGGGTTCAGGCTCCGCCGGCTGCGATCTCTTGCCCAATAACGGCAACTTCAGCGTCTGTTCGGTGACCGTTGGTACCAGTACTGCCGTCGATCCGATGATCAACCAGGCTGTCGCGCTCGCCGGCGACTGCTTCTATCTCAACAGCGAGGTCGACGCCGCCGAGATGTCGGTTTTCTTCCTCAACGTGCTGCAGAACTTTCTCGCGACCGGCAGCTGGCAGACCCTGATGGCCGGTTCGGGTTCCGCCACCTCAGAAGAGTCGGCGTCATTCAGCGTGCCGGTTACTTCGACAACGCAGGCACTGTCGGTGACGGTGGTGCCGCGGGAGGGTGATTTCTTGTGTCTGAATGTGACGGCGCCCGGCCAGCCGTCGAGTGAGCCGGTTTGCAGCAGAGATGTCATCAGTTTCCGCAGAGCAACTTCGGAAACGACGGCCCGCGACATGGGTGGCGAGTGGCGGATTCGCATCGAAGTACCGGGACTGACAGTGCCGCTGACCCATATGCCGACGCAGCCACAGATACCGGGACCCGCACACTTCCACCTGATGGTCCTGGCGGACGATATCGGCACGCACGCGAGCGCCGAGGTGCTGGCGACCGAATTCGCGCCTCTGGAGCCGATTCGTGTGCAGGTGCGCCTCGATGAGCATGGTGAACCTCTCACTGGTCTGCAAGGCCTCAACCTGCGTCTGGCGAGTCCCAGCCTGACGCTCGGCGAACTCATGGCGGGAGCCAGTCCCGACACCAGCGGCGCTGGCGCAGCCGACGCCAGCAATGTCGATGCCGCAATAAATAGCGCGGTGGCGGCCGACCCCTCCATTTTACTGGACCAGGAGACGGTGATTTCGCTGGTGGAAGGCGATCCGGGCGTATACGAGGCGCAGTTCTCCGTCGAGAAGTACGGCCACACGGACCTGGTGTTGACCTTGCGCGGCGAAGCGCCGCGCGGCGGCTCGTTCATCCGCCAGTTCGGGAAGACCATCTTCATCGAGGCGGTACCTGACGCGGAGGAAACGGAGGTCACGACCCAAGTGATTCGAGGCCCGGACGTGAACAGCCTGGCTATTCAACTTACCCCGAAGACGAAAGGCGGTTTTCCTGTCGGCCCGGGCTGGCAGAATTACTACTGGCTAAGGGGCCCCGGCGTGCAGCCGTTCAAGCTCACCGACAACCTCGACGGCACCTATCGCGGATCGATCAGCTTCAGCGGTGCTGAGCCGCCGACGCTTTCGGTCCACTTCATACCGGACTCGGTTTCGATATCGGATGATGTTACGGCCAGCGAGCTAGCGTCTGCGCTGGGCACCACGACGGTTCTCATCCCGCAGATCAGCGTGGGTACGGGAGGAGGGCCGGGCTCGACCTTTCCATTGTGGCTCGTTCTTTTGATCCTTTTCATCGTGATCGTTGTCATCTACATCATTTGGCAGCGAACTAGGCCTTGAACATGATCCTAACACAACCTTCGCCGTCCAATTCGACAACAGCCGAAACTGCCCGGGAGGTTTCAAAGAGATGCTAGGGAATGCCACCGCGATTGCAACGCTCAAGGTGCGAAGCTCGGTTGCAGACCGGATCGCGCTACGGCACAGCATCGATCGGCAGCTTCAGGGAAGCGAACTGACGCCTGACGGGCTGCCGCCCTCTGCGGTGCTCATCGTGCGGCAACTGCGTGACCCCATGCCGGGTCGCCTGGCCGTCAGGGCCGATCGAGTACGCGCACCGCCACCGTGGGCGGCGGCTGTGCGTGACACGCTGCGCGACCTGCTTGCCGCCGCTGCGCGCCCGGGCAGCAGCAGCGGGTTCTCTGAGACCGCGCCCGCCGTGTTGTTCGCCGACGAGGCGGAACTCATCGCCTGTCTGACGCTCGACCTGGTGCGTGGTCAGGCCGGCGCACGGTGGTGGTGGCGGCGTATTGGCGTGGCGTTTCCAGAACTGGCGGTCTCGACCTCGGATGGCGGGGCGAGCGCCCTCGATCCTTGTCGTCTGCTGGTGGCGCGAGCGCGTGACATGCCGTCGGTGTTCGCCTGCCTCGCTCAGTGGGGCGCCGCCGTTGAGGTGATTGCAACGTTCGATCACCGGCGTACGTGCGAGCTGCTTCGGGCAATCGCGTCTGCCCATCAGGTCGACCCGTTGGTGATCGCTCTCGCGAGTCCCTCAGACCGAGAACCGGCTCCCGCCTTTGCGACTACGAATCTGACTTCGATATCGGACTTGGGGTTGGACACGGACACCGCTCCCGCGCCGACCGATGCTGAGCCCGTATCTGCATCGCTGAATTTGGCCGAAGCACACACCAACTCGAATCTGAACGAACCTTCCGAACCGCGCGGCTGGCCTGAAGAACCGTGGCTGCCCTGGTTGCCGTCGGCCGCCGCACATCATCCGCTGTCGCCCGGCCAGCGCTTCCTGCTAGGAGTTGCTCTGGCGCTTCAAGCTGCACCGGTGCTCGTGCGCCAGCCTGGTTTCGTCCGCCGGGCACAAACATGGTGGCATCACCAGGAACGTATCGGGCGTTTGTCCTGGTGGCACGATGACGATAATACGCCGGCAAGCGACGCGCGTGACTCCGTCCTCGGCGTCGCGAGCGATTCGTCGGCCTGGCCGCCGGACGGCATCGACCCGCATCACGTCGGGGTTGCGGATGAAGAAATGGCGCCGGCTCGACCGTCGGACGACGCCGTGCTGCGGACTCTGGATCAGCCGCAGCGGCCACGCCGCGAGCGTCATCCCGATGAACGAACCGTCGCTGAAGAATCAGCATCCGCAGATGCGGCGGTTGGCGATGCCGCTGACAGCCAATCGGCCACGGTCGGAACCGAGAATCCTGACCGGACAACCGATGCACCTGTTCGAGTGTTGGAAGAACCGCTAAAACCGGCGGAACCCGGGACGGAACCACAGCAACCACAAACTGCCGTCTTCCCGGGCGAGCAGTTCCGGACGCATCTCGGGGGTGTCTTGTACTTGATTCACGCGCTTGAAGCGCTTGAGATTCCTATGGTCTTCGAGCAGGGGTGGGGGCTGGCTTCGCGACTCGGCCCTTGGGGGACGCTCGATCTGATCGCCCGAGCTCTGCTGGGGGATCGCTTCGCCGATGTTGCAGACGATGCGATCTGGGGCGTGCTGACTGGGTTGAGCTTCGACGGCGACAGTGAACGCTCAGCGGAAAGTACGGCCGCAGCGGCCGCTGAACATCATTCAGGCCGTCCCAAACGGCAATTCGCTTGGTCTGAAACGACGCCCGATTACCGGGCGCCGAACCAATGGCGCACCGCGCTCGCTGAACCTACGGCCACACTCCATTGGACCGCCGCCTGCGGTCGTCTCTGGTTGTGGTCGTGCAAGAGGTATCTGCTGGCTTCGGTGCGGCGCAACGGACAGCGTCCGGCGCAGCAGGCATGCGCCGAAAGCGCGGTGTGGCTCGGGAATACGCCGGCCGGCATCTACCGCAGTCGTATCGACCAGGCGCCGCTTAGCCGCTTCGCCCATCGGCACGGCGATGCAGACCTATGCGCCTGGGCCACCGCCGCCGCTCCTGCGGTAGCGCGTCGATTGTACTTGGCGCTGGATATCGAATTCGATGACCGTGACGCGTTATGGCGCTTGCTGTCGGTCGAAGGCCATTTGTATGTCAGCAGCAGCCACGTCGATCTGGTCGCCGATATCGATCAGATCTGGCTGTCGGCCCGACGCGCCGGTCTCGATCGCAACCCCGGCTGGTTGGCCGACTACGGCCGGGTGGTGCTGTTTCATTTTCGTTAGCGGGAGCGCATGGCCATGACCCAACACCCTTCGCCACAACCTGCTTCACCACCGCCGGCGGACCCATTCGCCCGTGTGCCGACCACTGCCGAAGGGCACTTCACGCTGTGTCTTTATGAGGCGATCTTTCATCTGCTCTCGCACGTACACCGCATGTGCGATCTGTCCGGCACCGATTTTACCTCGGTCACTCAGCGCTACCCCTTCGTTGCCCGTTATCTCGACGAGATCCATCGTGAGATGCCGCAGAAAATCAGCTGGGCCGAAGCACGCACGTGGTGGCGCAAGCAAACCACCCACTGGGAACGAAAGCTCCCCGCCACGCGCCTGCCGCTGCGAGACATGGTCGTCGAGGGCGGCATCGACGCCAATGCCCGTGCGGTGTTCATGCTCGTCGGGCTGGTCGAGGAAGACTCACGTTTCGGTACGCTGTTCGCCGAGCTCCAGGAGCCGCTCGCCCACCGCCGCCCGACGCTCGAACTGGTCGGTCAGGTCATGGGCGACAGCGGTGACCCGGTGGGCGCCCACGCCTGGGAGATATGTCGTGATCTGTTCGCTGCTGGATACCTGACGACAGTCGATGCCCAGACACCGCGGGCGGAGTGGGTCCTGCGCGCGCCGCCGCTATTGTGGGATGCAGCGCGGGGTCGGCGTGAAAGTCTGTCGACCCAATGGTGTACAGTCCACGCCGGCGATGGTGCCGTGGCGCTCGACGAACTGGTCTACCCCCCCGAATTTATTGCGCGTCTGGCACGTCTGCCGGGCCTGGTGATGCGGCCGGGCGTTGCGGCCGGGAGCGGCAAGGCGCGGACACTGGTGCTGCGCAGCCTGCCCGGCGGCGATCTGGCGGAGTTGGTGGGGGCGGTGGCGCGAACCCTGCGCCGCTCAGTTATTTCGGTCAAGGGCGACCACACCCGATCGACCGAATCGCAGACCCTGCTCGGACCGTTGGCCACACTGACGCATGCTGTGCCGTTTCTGACCTACGACCTCACTCCGGGAGAGACGGTCACGCCTCCGTGCTTACCCGGATATACCGGTGTGGTGGTGCTTGCCCTGGGCATGGATGGGGGGCTCGCCAACGATTCCGGTGAGCATTCCGTGACGCTGCACCTGCCGTTTCCTGACCGCACGCTGCGGCACCGGTTGTGGAGTCAGACGCTCGAAGATGCAGACCTTGACGAACTCGACGGCATCGCCGGCCACTTTCACCTGGGCAGCGGCTACATCCGGCGCTCCGCTGCCATTGCCCGTGGTCAAGCGGCCCTTGACGGCCGTACCCGGGTCACGCTCGATGATGTTCGCCTGGCGACCGGTACTCTGGGCCGCCAGCTGCTCGACAGCCTGGCGACGCAACTCGAAACCAGCGGATCCTGGGAACGACTGATCTGTGGTCAGACGACGCGAGCCAAGCTCACCGAAGTGGAGCGACGCTGTTGCCACCGTGAGCGATTGCTCGAGCACCTCGGCCGTGGGTTCCAGCGCAACGCCAATCGCGGGGTGAGGGCGTTGTTCACCGGTGCCAGCGGCACCGGCAAAACCTACGCGACGCGAATTCTGGCCGCCGAACTCGGTATGGATCTCTATCGCGTGGACCTTGCCTCGGTGATCAACAAATACATCGGTGAAACCGAAAAGAACCTGCACCAGGTCCTGTCGCGTGCCGAGGCGCTCGACGTCGTGCTGCTGCTCGACGAGGGCGACTCGCTGCTCGGAGGACGCACCGAGGTCCGTTCAGCCAACGACCGTTACGCCAATCTCGAGACCAATTATTTACTGCAGCGTCTGGAGAACTACCAGGGCATTGTCGTCGTCACCACCAATCTCGGCGATAACATCGACTCTGCCTTTCAGCGACGGATGGACGTCGTCGTGCCGTTCCTGCTCCCCAGTGCCGAGGAACGCTGGCGGATACTCGAACTGCACCTTCCCGAAGATCACGAGGTGCCGGTCGAGATGCTCGACCAGGTAGCGACCGCTTGTCATCTCAGCGGCGGGCAGCTGAGGAATGCTGTGCTGCACGCTAGTCTGCTGGCGCTCGACGAGGGGCAGCGACCGGTTGGGATCCACCATCTGGAGGCCGCAATTGCCAGCGAGTATCGCAAGTCGGGTGCCGCTTACCCGCTCGGCCAGCAGAGCGTCCCTCCCCGCCACGGTGGTGTGGAGGGTTTCATCAACGCGCTGACGGAGCTGTAACGGGGCGATCTCATGACTCGAGCCGCGCACAGCCGCATCAGCCGACCCAAGGCCGAAACACCGAAGCGAAGTGCCCGTTCCCAGCATCAGGGATCGAGCGATGGGGGCGCGAGCACACACCCCACCGCGCGAGCAGCCGGCGGTCGCCTCAGCGCATCCTATTCGGCCGGACCCGCGTTGGGTCTCGGTGGACCAGTGCAGGCGAAGCCCAGCGATGAGGCGTTCACCGAAACGGACGAACAAGAAACAGCATCGACACCGGTGCAGCAGAAGTGTGCGGCTTGTGAAGCCGAGGACGCGGACGATAAATTGCCGCCGGTGCAGTCGAAATGCGAGGCCTGCGAGGCGGAGGAGGAGGAAGACAGTGCCGAGCCGGTTCAGCTCTGGAACTGCAGCGAGTATGACGAACCCACCTGTGTGCAGACGAAGGAAACGCCGGGTAATGAGCCGGTGCAGGAGAAATGTGAAGCTTGCGCCAAGGAAGACGAAGAAGATGACGCTGAGCCGGTTCAGCTGTGGGACTGCACCGAGTACGAAAAGCCCACCTGCGTGCAAACCAAGGAGGCGCAGGACGAGAACCCAGTGCAGGAGAAATGCGCAGATTGCGAGGCGGAAGAGTCGGTGCAGCAGGGGGACGGGTCCGCACGCAGTCCGGGTACGATTCACCGACACGCACGCAGTGGGCTCAAGG
>Ga0114931_10001407_pt1 | contig 30756 bp, 28 predicted proteins | sample 2SBtaG_FD_89579 | JGI IMG/M metagenome (GOLD analysis project Ga0114931, IMG submission 89579) | Deep subsurface microbial communities from Kolumbo volcano to uncover new lineages of life (NeLLi) - 2SBTROV14_V59a metaG | ecosystem: Environmental > Aquatic > Marine > Volcanic | place: Kolumbo... | reverse complement strand
TCATCCTGGCCTTCTCCCCAAGGGAGAAGGAATGGCTTCGATGACTGCCTGGTGTAAATTCATGTCTCTAATGTCATTGATCGCACTGTTTGTCCTGACAATCAGACTGTTCCAGCGCAACAAAACAATGTTAACGGAACAGCAGTGAGGGGAAGTGGAAAGGCCCACCTCCATTCTATCGAATCTGTCGAACGCGAAATGATCGGCCTTTTAATTTTCCCTTTCCGAGTTTATCGAGTGCGGCCTTTACCACATCGCGATTAACTGCGACAAAGGACCAGTTGTTGTAGATCTTTATCTTGCCTACCTGCTGACCTGAAACACCGTTTTCTCCAGTGAGCGCGCCGAGGATATCGCCCGGACGTACCTTTTGTTTTTTGCCACCATCAATTTGCAGTGTGGACATGACTGCCTTATAGCTCGGCTTGTCTAATACACTGGCCGGGGGCAGGGGCTGCACTTCAAGATCTTTGTCTAAATACACTTCCAGTTGTGCGACTTTATGTTGCTCTTTCTCATAATGCAGGGTGCACGCGATACCTTTGCTCCCGGCGCGTCCGGTACGTCCAATGCGATGAACGTGCGATTCTGGATCATTTGCAAGCTGGTAATTGATAACGGCATCCAGATCTTCAATATCCAGCCCGCGTGCAGCGACATCCGTCGCAACAAGTATAGATGCGCTTTTGTTGGCGAACTGGATCAGCGTTTGATCGCGCTCGCGTTGCTCCAAGTTGCCATGCAGTACAACGACGCAAAATCCTTGTTTTTTGAGTGCGTCGGCGACTTCTTGGGTTTCTTGCTTGGTTTTGCAAAAGACAACGGCGGATTCGGGTTGGAAATGCATCAACAGAAGGCGTAGCCCTGTTAGGCGATCTTGATTGTCGGACAGCCTGTATAGGTACTGTTGGATGGTGCTGTCGTCGTGCGTCTCTTTGATAATGACTTCGACGGGACTGGACATGATGCGCCTGCTGATCCAGCGAATTGAATCGGAGATGGTGGCGCTGAATAACAGCGTTTGGCGTTGTGTGGGGATCTCATCGACAATGGCATCAAGCGCATCTTGAAAGCCCATATCCAGCATGCGGTCTACTTCGTCCAAGACCAGTGTATTTAACTGGTCCAGCTTGAGTGTGCCTTTACGCAAATGGTCCTCAACGCGCCCTGGAGTGCCGACAATAATATGGGCGCCATGTTCCAGTGATTCTGCTTGTGGCCTAAACGGCATGCCGCCGCACATGGTTAATACCTTGACGTTTGGAATGGTGCGGGCCAGTTTTCGTATTTCGCCGGCGACCTGGTCGGCCAGTTCTCGGGTCGGGCATAACACCAATGATTGCACCTTGAGTAGTTTTACATCGAGCTTTTCCAGTAGCCCCAGGGTGAACGCGGCCGTCTTTCCCGAGCCTGTTTTCCCTTGCGCCAGCACATCTTTGCCTTCAAGTATTGGTGGCAGGCTCTGTGCCTGAATCGGCGTCATGCCCGTATAACCCAGTGCTTCAATATTTGTTTGTAGTGCGGGGCTTAGCTTGATGGACGAAAAGGCGAGCTGGCTCACGGTGAGATATCCTTTGATATAGGGAGGTCAGGGCGCGAGCATGCCGTCTGACGGGTGATTCATCCCTGACTGAATCAGAGGTTCCCTAGCATTGTAATACATTAGCACTATCACTGTGTGAGGTGCTGATAAACTGTCGCTGATGTTCGTCTTATGCGGTGTCGCCTCATTGAGGCGGCCGGCGTGGTTTCTTTGATGGTATGAGGTGTCATGACCCCCTGGGAATTGCTCGATACGACTGCCGTGCCGGATGGCGGCGGTGAACTACGTCTCTGTCGTCGTGGCGATGAGTACTCGATCAGCGTCGGGCACCTCGAGCTGATGAATAGCCGTGTTCACGGTTCGGAAGAGGCGTTGGCGGAGCTGACTTGCCAACGCTTAGAAGGTAGGGCTGGTCTGCGGGTATTGGTCGGTGGCTTGGGAATGGGCTTTACGCTTGCTGCTGCCTTGAAACATCTCGGGGCGGATGCCGAGGTTTTGGTGGCTGAACTGGTGCCTGCGGTAGTGGCGTGGAACCGTGACGTCTTATCCCAACTTGCGGGTTGTCCATTGAAGGACTCACGTGTGACGGTACATGAAGGTGACGTTGGCGAATTAATCCGCTCAGAAAAGGGGGCCTTTGATGCCATTTTGCTGGATGTGGATAATGGCCCCGAGGGATTTAGCCGCAAAGAGAACGATTGCCTTTATAGTGCGCCGGGACTGAGCGCTGTAAGAGCGGCACTGAGACCCAAAGGGGTATTTGGTGTGTGGTCGATTAGTCCGGACCAACGATTTAGCAAGCGGCTGAAGCAGTCCGGTTTGATTGCGGAGGAGATGGTGGTTCGTGCGCGTGCCGGTAAAAAGGGCGGCCGCCATACAATCTGGTTGGCGACCAAGCGCCTGTAAGGCCAAAAAAGTAGTCGCAAATCAGGCGGTTCTGGCCCATAATGCGCCACCCCGCCCGTTCATTATATTGAGAGCATCATGGCCAATAATAAGATCTACCTCGGCAATCTGGACAAGTCCGCTACCCAGGACCAGTTAAAGGCGAATTTAGAAGCGTGTTTTTCACGATATGGTGAAATTACCGAAGTGCTTTTGCCGATTGACGTCGCCAGCGGCAAGATAAAAGGCTACGGCTTTATCAGTTTTGCAGAGGAGTCATCCGCACAAAACGCCTTGGCCCAAGATGGGGAAGCGACCTTTGGTGAGGCTATAACGGTACAAATCGCAACCGAAAAGAAGCGTGGTAAGAAGAAGTAATGGTAAGGTACCTGCGTTATTAACCCGGCACCAATGTATATTGCTGCCGGGTTAATAACGCCCTCTCCCTTTGGGAGAAGGAATGGCTTCGATGACTGCCTGGTGTAAATTCATGTCTCTAATGTCATTGATCACACTGTTTGTCCTGACCATCAGCCTGTTCCAGCGCCACAAGATAATGTTAACGGGACCGCGGTGATCCTTCGTATATTCATATAACGCAATTGCAGTATCCCCGGTTTTTACCAGACTGTGTCCAATCAGGCGCCTGTCTCATCGGGTTGCAGGGTTGACGGTAGCCGAGATCGGCAGACCTTCACTTTTTCACCAGACCCTTGTAACGTGCATATCTATAGTCATGCCACGGAGCTGAAGCGCCTGATGAATAAACCGCTACGTATTGCCGCCTGGTCGATTGGCGCGCTGATATCATTGCTGATTGCGGTGGTGATTGCCCTGCCGCTTATTATCGATCCTAACGATTACCGGGACGAGATCGCCAGTCTGGTCGAAGGCAAGACCGGGCGGCAGTTGACGATCGAGGGAGACCTGAAACTGTCGGTGTTTCCTTGGCTGGGAGTCAGTATCGGTAAGATACGGCTGGCCAATGCGGCGGGATTCACTCCTGAGACCTTTGCTGCGATAGACGCAGCTCAGGTCCACGTCAAGCTCATGCCGTTGCTTGAACGGCGCCTTGTGATGGACACCCTGCTGCTGAAGGGTTTGAACGTGCACCTGGCCGTCGATAAGTCCGGCAAGGACAATTGGTCGGATATGATCGCCCCGACGACGGGTGGTGCGCGCACCGGTTCGGCGCCGAAGGCTGTTCAGTCCGGGCAAGGACCGGCATCCTCTGCCCAGGCGCTTGCGGCGCTGGCCATCGGTGGTGTCAGGGTCGAAAACGCGGCGGTCTCCTGGCGGGATGACCTGCATGGTCAGGCGGTTCGAGTCGACGAGGTCAATCTCGAAACCGGAGCCATCGACCTGCGCTCGCCGATTCCGGTCAAGCTGAGCTTCGATCTTGTGAACAAGGCGCCGGATGCGCATATGCATGGCGACTTGTCAACCAATGTCACGCTGATGCTGAACGAGCAGCGTTTCGAATTCCATGACCTGAAGGTCAAGGTGAACGGTGAAGTCAAGGATCCCGCAGTTCATGGGCACATGGGCTTATCGGGCGACATCACGGCAGATCTGCCACCGCAACGCTATAAGTTCGCCGGACTCAAGCTGGACGCGGTGGTTAAAGGCAAATCGCTTCCGGGAGGCGAGATATCGGGATCCTTGGTCGGGTTGGTGGAGGCTGACCTTAAAGCGCAGATCGCACAACTGACGGGCGTGCAATTGACGGCCCAGGGGATCTCTGCGGGACTTGACGGCAAGGCCAAGGGATTGTTGGAAGCGCCCGCGTTCGACGGGCATCTGAAGATTGCGTCCTTCGATCCTAGAGAACTCATGAAGCAACTGGCAATTGCATTGCCTGAGCGCGCCGACCCGGACTCGCTGAGCAAGCTCGACGCGATTATGGATTTATCCGGCGATATGGCTCATGCGGACGTCAGCAATCTGGTCGTTCATCTCGATGATTCCACGCTGAGCGGTCGGCTTGGGGTGCATGATTTCAGTAGGCCGACTATTCGTTACACATTGAAGCTGGATCATATCGATGCGGACCGCTATTTGCCGCCACCCGCCAAGGCGGACGCAACGCCCGTGGTAGCGACGCCGGCTACGGCCGGGGCTGCGGCGGCACAGGCGTTGCCGACCGATGTCCTCAAGGCCTTGAATGTACAGGGGCGCGCCGAGATCGGCCGCCTCAAGATCATGAAGCTGATTGCCGAGGGCATCGTGCTGGATACTCGGGCCGATGGCGGCGTAATCAGCTTGAAGCCGCGCGTGGCGCGGTTTTACAAGGGGCGCTATGACGGCAATATGCGTTTAGACGCACGTACGGAGACGCCGGAAATCAGTGTCGATGAGCGCCTCGCCGGTGTCGATCTCGAGCCGCTGGTGAAGGATTTTCTCGAAAAGGACCTGATCTTCGGCAGAGGCGATGTCGAGTTAACACTCAAGGCCAAGGGGATCGATCCGGAGCAGGCCGTCAAGACACTCAACGGCAAGGTCCGGCTGGCGGTCGCGAATGGCGGCGTAAAAGGGGTCGATCTTATCAAACTCATCAAATCCAGTGGCTTGCAACAGGTCGAAGGCATCGCTCCGGATGCGCTCGATCAGACCGCTTTTACGCGCTTGAGCGCATCCGGAGTCATCCGCAACGGGGTCCTGGATACCCGTGACTTGTTACTGGATTCCGCACAGCTCGATGTGACGGGGCAGGGCAAGGTCGATCTCGTCCGTCAGGCCCAGGATCTGAGGCTTGGCGCCAAGCCTCAGAAGGAGCTCGCCAAGTTGCTTGGCGACATAGGTAAGGAGACGATCCCTGTCGTGGTCGGCGGCACATTCGTCAAGCCGACCTTCAAGGTCGATCTCGGCTCCCTGCTCAAGGCCAAGGCTGATGCCGAGATCAAGCGTGCCCGTGAGCGCGCCAAGGCTCGCCTCAAGGCCCAGGCCGAACGTGAAAAGGCCAAGGCCCAGGCGCGTATCGAGGCCGAGAAAAAGAAGCTTGAGGATAAGGCCAGGGAGGACATTAAGAACAAGCTCAAGAGTCTGTTCCGGTAGTGTCGGCGCTGATATTGAGAACGCTTTACCTGTCAGCGCTGCTGTGTATTGCTTGCGCGGGCCTTGTCGGCTGTGACGGAGATATCGAAGAGGCTCGGAAGCGTCCCGTTACGCTGACGGTCTGGGTCCACGAATCCAACGCCGACGAGTTGCGTACGATCCAGGCTCAGGTTGCGGCGTTTAATGCTTCTCAGTACACGATTCGCGTAAATGCCGCGGTCATACCCGGCTCGAATTTTAATAGCAGGATTTATGAGGCCTTAAAAAACAATAAGTTGCCGGATATTTTTGAAGTAGAAAGCTATAATTTGGCGCATTACGCCTGGCAGGGGATCGTGGCCCCGATCGACAAGCATTTAACCGATCATTCCACGGAAGGCATGCCGCCGGCGGTGCTCGATATGGGGCGCTACGGCGGCAGACTCTATGGCGTGGCGCGGCATGTAGACGAGACGGTCCTGTTTGCGAGGCGGAGCGTTCTGGATTCGCTTTCGATCCGGATCCCCGATTCTGTCGCATCGGCCTGGAGTCGGAGAGAGTTCCATCAGGTGGTTCGCCGGATTTGTGCGAAACACAAAGGTCACCCTGCACTCGAGCTGCCGCTTCGAGGGCAAGAATACGAGGCCCTGACGCAATTGCTGCCGGCGATTCGGTCCGCAGGCGGTGAGCTCGTTGGCGGAGTCTCCTTGACCGAGGTGGCGGGGCGACTCAACAGCCGCCCCTGGGGCGACGTTATCGAGTATCTACGCGGCTTACATCGTGCGGGTTGCTTCGCGACAGATGGCAAAGGCCAATCCTTTTTTGCCGGCGACGCCGGTTTGCTTTGGGCGAACAGCGCGCGGTACGCCCGGTTGAAAGCGCGCTACGGCGATGATCTCCTTGTTCTGCCCTTACCTGATTTCGGTCATGGCGCGCGCACGCTCCCCAGCGGCTGGTTGTGGACCTTGAGTTCGCAAACCCAGCATCCCCAGGCCGCCATGAGCCTGCTCGAATTCATGCGTGAGGACGAACGTCTGGTTGCAGTTGCCGATGTCAATAATGACCTTCCCGCCAGCGTCACGGCCTTGGCCGATCCCCTGCGATTCACACCGGGAAGCGTATCGTGGATGCTGGCGGATCTGTTGTTGCACGGTGCGGTGGATTTGCCGCCTACGCCGGCGTTGCCGCTTTTCGCCCGCAGTCTCGGTGAGTTGTTGCCGGATATGATCGAGGGAAAACGCCCGGTGAGGCCGGAGTTGGACCGGGTCGCGGTCGATTTGGATCGAAAGATCAAAGGGTTTGAACGGCTTTAGAGGCGCCATTCAGCGCATCGTCGAATCAGCGCCGTAAGCGGTCGACCGGTGTGAAACTCTCGGGGCGCCAGGGATCCGGATCCTGTCGATCCCGTGTCGATGGCGACCTCGGAATTTCCGCCAGTACCTCGTCGACGGCCCGATGCGAGGCCTTCTCCTCTTGGGTATCGTCGCCCCCGTAACGGGCCTGTTGAACGGCGCGAACGATTGCAGTGCGCGCCGCATCCACACCGAACAATTCTTCCCAACGTCTCAGGCCGGCTTCCAGGGTACGGGTACCCATGGCCGCGAGAAGACGGTCAGCCGGTGTTCCGCGGCTCGGTTTGGAGGGCGGTGAACCAGGTTGGGCCTGAGGCCGCTTTCTCGATCGCCGCAAGACGATCAGTAGCGTTCCGATCCAGAGCAAACCGAGACCGAGACTGATCGACTGCCAGGTTTGAACCTCGTCGCGTCCGCCAAAGCTCCGGCTTGCCTCGCCAGATTGTGTAGCCATGGAGGCGGTGTCCCCAGCTTCAGCCCCCCCATCGATTATGTTCAGCGTAGGGCCTTGTAGCGTGGCGATCGCAAGGCCACCCTTGTCGGTATCGAAATAGGGCAAGGTGATCTCGGGCAGTTGATAGCGCCCGCTTTGGCTCGGCAGAACTTGCATCGGATAGCGCGCGGTCGTGGCGAAGTGTCCGTCGATGTCGAATTCCGGTCCTTCGATACGCGGCATTTCGCTGTAGACCTTGAGGCCGGCTGGAAAGTCCAGATCGGGCGGTCTGGAAGGCATGAGTTGCGGCAGGGTATCGGCCCGTATCGTCAGGTGAGCGGCGTGCGGTGAGCCCGTCGTGAGCGGGCCTTCGGACGTATCGAAGACGAGTTTGGGGTGGCCGACGATGACGCCGGTCGGGATGTCTGCCGGCAACGCCTTTGCTGTGATCTCGACGTCGCTGAACGGCAGACGTTTCTTATCTCCGGCACGCGTGACGACCCAGACATCGGGCATATGGATCTTGATGACGCCCAACTGCCTTGGCGCCAGACCCCACGCCGTGCGACTGACCTGATATTCGAGACCGTTGATCGTTTCGGTGCGATCGCGGCTGCCGATGCGTTCGAGATCGATGTTTTTCGGCTCGGTATCTGGGAGGCCGCCGAGCCGGGCCGATTCGATTTCGACACGATGATAGAGATCGAGATAGAGCAGGGTGGTTTCGCCCACCCAGAGCCGCTTCTTGACGACCCCGGTGCGGACGAACAGCTCCCGGGCGTGCTCCGGAGCTTCCTTAAGTACCCGGATGGTGATCGGCCGGCTACGGAGACCATCGACCGCGAAGGCCGGTATGGACAGCTCGCCGGTATGTCTCGGAAAGAGCTCGACATGCAGCGTCGAGGTCGCGCGACCCCGGTTGCGCTGGATGTTGAATCGATGGTGTTCGCGGGGAACGCCGAGTTCGAAGTCACGGCTCAATAGGGTCAAATCGATATTGGGTTGCTCGCCTTCGGCGCGCAGGCGGGTATCGCTGTCGGCGAGCGTCAGTTCCAGGATCAGCGTTTCGCCCTGGGTCATGGACTTGCGGTCGACATGGGCCGAAAAGGTCGCCGCCTGTACCGCATGGGCGAATAGGCAGAGCAGCGCGAGCACAAGCGAGCCCCGCTTTACCATGGCGGCATCTCGAGTTCGAGGGGCGGGCGGGCGTTTTCCTGGCGAGCGATCCTATAGCGCACGACGGTGCGGATATCGTCTTCGACCCGGTCTTCGCGACGAGAAGTTTGCCCGGTATCCAATCCCCATTGTCGGAGCGCCAGATTAACGCGGTCCGATTGAGATTGCGCTGCTTCCGGATTCTGGCGGGTCTCATCTTCAGTCTTTGCCGTGTTTAGCTTGGTGTCGAGTAGTCCCTCGCTCGGGTCGGTTCGCATCGTTTTGGCCGTTTCGGAGTTGCGGAGGCCGGCGTGGGCGGCACGCATGGCCTGTTCGACGAATCGTAGGTTTTGGCGGGCCTCCGGGTAGTCCGGTTGGAAGGATAGGGCCTTGTTAAGCGCCGCCTGGGCCGCCTTCCAATTCTTCAGGCGGGCCTCCGTGGTGCCGAGGTTGTAGGCCGCCTGGGCGCGTTCGGAATCGGTTGGAGATTGGGCCCGCGCCACGGCCAAGGCATCAGTGAACGCAACGCGCGCCTCTTCGAACGAACCCGCGCGATATTGGGCGAATCCCAGACCCATGAGTCCCGCAAAATCGCGTGACGCTCGATAGTTCCTGATCGCGGTATGCCAATCGCCTTCCTTGAGCGCTTGATAGGCCCGGCTCTCGGCGTTTTCAGACCAGTTCCATCCTGATGCCACGGCCGGGCGCATCGGAATCAGCACAACGAACAGGCACAATGCCGCTATCGGCGTCCGGAATCCCTGCCAAAGCATCAGGAGACCGGCGGCGCCGATCAGATATGGAAACAGGGGCAGATTATTCCAGGCGCGATCGTCGTTTTGATAGGGCTGAAGCGTCGTCGTCATGGCGTTCATAAGCGTATGCCAGTCGCTATCGTCGGGATGGAGATCGCTGTAGGCGCCGCCACTGTCCCGGGCGATTCGATTCAGGAATGCCCGATTCAGGCCCGACATGATGGCTTGGCCGTGTTCGTTCAACAGCAATCCGCCCATGCCATCGGGAACCGGGGCGCCGTTCGGTGTCCCGATACCCAATATAAAGATGGGCATATTCGCCTTGCCGAGCCGTTTGGCCAGGGCCTCGACATCGGATTGCGCGAAGCTTTCGCCATCGGTCAGGACCAGCAGGCCGCCGCTTCTTGTCGCGCCTTGCTCCAGGGTGTCTTTGGCGATTTCGATGGCTTGGCCGAGGTTTGAGCCGCGTCGCCGCGTCATGCCGAGGTCCAGGGCATCGATGTAGTGACCGAAGACAGCTCTGTCACGGGTCAGTGGCAGCAAGCGGTAGGCCTCGGACGAGTAGACCACAAGGGCGCCGCGAAATGGTGGGGCCAGTCTCAGGAAGTCTCTAAGTTCGAGCTTTAGGCGGGTCAGACGGTCGGGTGCCATGTCGTCGGCCGCCATCGACGGGGAGATGTCGACGATCACGGCGAGGTCGTAGGCGGGTGGCAGAGACTGTGGCGATGCATGACGTAGAGAAGGATTACAGAGCGCCATGACGAGCAGGCCCCATGCCAGCCAGGGCAGGGCGCTCGCGCCTCTTGGCCGCAGTTGTCCGCGAACGACCCAGGGCTGCAGCGCCGGTTCGATGAATTGACCGAGATCGCGAGCGCCTTTCCCGCGTGAATGCGGCCGAAGACGTAGCGCCAGCCAGGGTAGCGGCAGGGCCAGCAGCCATAGCGGGGCATTCAGTGCTATTGGGATCGACGCGATCATGGCAGGGTTCGACTCCGGCCGATGAGCATGCTCACGGCGTACACGGCTACCGCGATCAGTAGTGGGATCGCGTAGAGCTCATGCCCTGTATCGATCTCATCTCCTTTAATAGGAATGGCTGATAACCCATTTATTTTTTTGATGATATTTTCGAGTTGTTTCGGTGTGTCGCCCTGCTGAAAGGCGCCGCCGGTCTGTAGGGCGAGCTGGCTCATGAGCGCCCGGTCGACAGGCAGATTCGCGGCTATGGCTGGCTTGGCCGGTCCCTGGGGATAGGGGACCAGGCCGTCGCTGCCGACCCCTACCGAGAAGATGCGCACTCCTTTGGTTTCGGCCATTTCGAGCGCCGTCAACGGATCGGTCTCGCCGGCCGTATTGGCGCCGTCGCTGAGCATGATCAGGATACGCGACCGGGCGTCGTAGCGGGCGAGTTGAGTGCTTGCGAGCGCGATAGCGTCGCCGATCGCGGTGCGTTCACCGGCGATGTCGTTGCCGAGTTCGTTCAGCTGTTCTTTGACCAGAGCGTGATCGCGACTCATGGGCAGATAGGTCATGGCATGGTTGGCTAAGACGATGATTCCGAAGCGGTCGCGAGGATTGGCATCCAGCAATGTCCGGACGGCATCTTTGACGCGATCGAGGCGACTGATTCCCCGCCCGCTGCCATCGTCGGTCAGCGCCCGCATCGAACCCGAGACATCGATCGCGAGCATGATATTCCTGCCCGGCCCCAATGCAGCGTCGCCCCAGCCACTCCAGCGCGGCCCGGCGGTCGCGACAAGCAGCAGACAGATCGCCACCCAAAGGCCCCAGTCGTTTGGACGTCGGACTTGCGTTTCACCTGCCAATTCGGAGATCAAGGCGCTGTGGGGGTGAAAGATTGCTGCGCCTTCGGTTGCGGTCTGCCGGTAGCGGAGCCAGCCCATTAAAATGGGCAGGGGCAAGGCCCAAAGCATGGCTGGATGGAGAAAGTTCAGCATGCCGGCGCGGTGTCTTTGCTCAGACAATCTCGCGCCGATTCGAATACTGATTGTTCCATGTGGATGCCCGGTGCGCGTCGATAACGTAGTTCGGCCAAGACGGCCTGGAGTGTGCGTTCGCTGTTTGATTCTACGACGGCGGCTGACCATTGAGTTTCACCCAGTCCCAATCGCAGCAAGGTGGCTAACCGAAATGCCGCTTGGCGATCGTCGATACGTCCGGTCTGCCACTCTTCTTCGAGCTGCCCAAGGCGCGTCAGCGCGGCAGCGCGAACACCTTGCGAAGCGGGCACAGTGCGTCGGTGAGTTTTTCGATATCGATATAGATAGATTGATGTCACGGCCAAAATCACGGCGACGATCAAGGTCGCTACGACCCATGCACCGGAATCCGGCGCAGGCGGGAGCTGAATATCGGCGAGTCGGGCGATGATGTCGGCGTCTTTCATCGAATCTGGCATCGAATCTGGCATCGAATCTGGCATCGAAGTTGGGCATCGAAAGGCCTAACGCCGGTTTTTCTCCATCGAACGATCGATTAACTGCCCATCGACATATTTGTGCAGGATGCTGGCTACGAGAGTCTGATAAGGAATGCCTTCGCTGAGCGCCTTGGCTTGAAGTGATCGCAAGTCGCGTGAGGATAGGCGGATATTGATTCGGGCATCTTTCCTAAAAGTGGCCTCGGCGGCTTCGAGGTGCTTGTCGCGCAATGCCTGCTCATTTTCAGCGACTTTCAGAGTGCCGTGTTCGTAGGCATCAAGTATGGCCTTTTCTTCATCGTCAAATTTACTCATGTTAGTCACCCGAGAAACGTCTGGTGGCCTTGCGTCTGGGGATGATGGTCTTCATGAATATCTCCTCGTCATTTTCAATGAAGGGAACGAGGTACGCATAGCCATCAACGAGCACAACAGAAATCCTTTGTCCAGGATAGCGTAACTGATTCGGGTGTTCGTAGATGGCGACTTCGTTTCCGAGCTGTATGTTAAGCACAATGTCCTCAAACGATATATTGCGCTCCCGTTTGAGTGTGTCGTTCTTGTCCGGGTTCCAGTTAAAGGTTTTCATTCCGTTGAGACTGGCTTAGGTAGTGAGAATCGTAATAGTATAAATGGATGTGTGCCGTTTGTCATCATATAGTCGGTGGCTCTCTAAGCTAACAGAGACGCAACGGTGTCAATGATCGGATCAGTAGTATCCAGCGGAATCCGTTGAATTCCGGCGTTATTACAGATTGCGTCTATTGCCTCGACATGTTGTCGGATGCGTTCCCGGTAGCGTTGCCGTAAAGTCGCGTCGTGGTTATCGATTTCGATCGGACCGATGTTTCCGGTCAGGCGAAGTCGCCCTAAGGCGGGTAGGTCGACTTCGGCATCGTCTTGGATATGGATCACGTGACAGCTGTTTCTGTGAGCCAGGGCCTGCAGTGGTGCAAGCGCCTCTTGTTCGCGGTCCAGTGTTTCATTGAGGTCGCTCAGAATGACCAGCGAGGCCCCGCGGGGCAGAATGGCCGGTAGCCGATCCATGCTGCCGTGAAGCAGTCCCGACGTGGCTGGTAGTGACTCGGCGCGGTCGTGATTGCCAAGTATGAGATCGGCAATGTCGGCTAGCCGCTTGGTCGGGGGATGGAGGAGGACGGCATCATCGGTGACCACAAGGCCGGCCACCGCCTCCCGCCTGGCAAGCGTGGACAGGCTCAGCATGGCGGCGCAGCGTAGGGCCCGGCGGGTCTTCAATTCTCCCTTGCTTGCGAAATACATCGGAGCGCGGAGATCTATGATGAGAAACAGGCTGCGCTGGCGTTCATCCTGGAAGACACGGGAATGGGGTTTTCCGCTGCGCGCCGTAGCGCGCCAATCCATATGGCGCACGTCGTCACCTGGCTGGTAGGGCCGACTGTCGATGGCCTCCATGCCTTGACCATGCCATTGAGACGGTCGTTCCCCCGACGGTGACAGCCCGGACAGGCAGCCGCGATAGCGCTGGTAACCCCGAATCTCGTCGTACAAGGCTTGCAGATCGCCCAGGGTCAGCAGTGGCATTGCCTTGTCGTACCCGGCGGGGTTGAACATCGGAGGTGTGTTAAGGGATGGGGATGAGTTCGACAAGTCGGTCGACGATGGCGGACGGAGTGGTTCGACGGCTTCGTCCACCAAAACTGAGGCCGATACGGTGCCCTATGACGTCAGCGGCCAGACTGATGATGTCGTCCGGCTCCACGAACTCGCGTCCTCGCAACCAGGCCAGGGCGCGCGCGGCTCTGGCCAGCGCGAGTGTAGCGCGGGGGGAGGCGCCCCATTCAAGGCTGGTCGCCAATTCGTCATCCCAGCACCCCGGATTCCGGGTCGCAGAAACCAGCGTTACGATATAACGTTCAAGCATCGGATCCATGTAGACACCCCGGACCATCTGACGGGTATTGAGAATGTCTTCGGCATCAAGGTTAGCCTCGTCGGCTGACGGGGCCGAACGCTCTTCCTCGGTCTGCAGGATGCGCAATTCCTCATCCTCAGACGGATAGTCGACGGTCACTTTCATAAGAAAGCGGTCCATTTGCGCCTCAGGCAAGGCATAGGTGCCTTCGTGCTCGATAGGATTCTGGGTCGCGATGACCATGAACACGTCGGGTAGCGCGCGGGTGGTGTCGCCAACAGTGATCTGGCGCTCTTGCATGGCCTCGAGCAGCGCAGACTGAACCTTGGGCGGCGCCCGGTTGATCTCGTCGCCGAGGATGATCTCGTGAAACAGCGGACCTGGCGAGAACTCGAAGCGGCCCTCACGCGGCAGGAAGATGTCCGTGCCAGTGATGTCGCCGGGGATCATGTCGGGTGTGAACTGGATGCGCCGAAAGGCGAGGTGGGTAGCACTAGCAAGGGCATTGACCGCCGTCGTCTTGGCAAGGCCCGGCATGCCCTCGAGGAGTAGGTGGCCGCTGCTGAGTAGCCCGACGAGCAGGCGTTCGATCAGGCGGTCCTGGCCGATGATTTGGCGGTCAAGCCGCGTCCGCAGTGACTCGATCTTTTCTCTCATGCGGGGGGACTATAGCATAGCTTCTGTGGTCCGCGCGTCGCCAACTGTGGCCCCCTGTCTCAACACCTTGACATGGATTTCGGGAGCGTTTCTAATGCCGTTCATAACGTGAACGGTTCTTTAATTATGCGTCTTGATGACGAGACCAGCTATCGTTTGTTAAAACTCCTGTCGAAAAAGCCCGACATGAGCCAGCGCCAGATCGCTCGTGAAGCTGGCATTAGCCTCGGAAAGATCAATTTTTGTCTGCACGCATTTGTGGAGCGAGGGTGGGTGAAGGTCAAAAATTTTTCACGTAGCAGGAACAAACAAGTTTACGCATATTACTTGACACCCGCTGGGGTACGCGAGAAGGCATTGATCTCCGCCCGTTTTCTTAAGTACAAAATGAAAGAATATGAAGCGCTGAAGAAAGAGATTAAGCGACTTAAGTGGGAGGTTGAAGTAGAGAATGCGAATTTTGGCGGGAAGTGAGGAAGCGGTTGGATTTTATCACTTTCGCAAAATGGGTATATCAATGTGTCAAGTCTGATGCTTATCTAAAGAGGGAGATGGCGAGTCTCGAGGGGGAGTCGCTAGGGGAACACGTGATGGTCCGAATGCTTAAGCCTTTGTGGGCTTACCGTGGGTTTATCGTGGGCAGCGTTAAGCGCGAATTTCAGTCGAAGTACCGTAATTCTATGCTTGGCGCCGCTTGGGTAGTGCTAAATCCGTTGGCGATGATCGTTGTCTATACGGTGGTTTTTTCGCAGGTAATGAAGGCGAAATTGCCTGGTGTGGACTCAACCTTCGCATATAGTATCTACCTTTGCGCCGGGTTGCTGACTTGGGGGCTATTCGCGGAGATTGTCGGACGTGCTCAGAACATCTTCATCGAATATGGCAATCTTATGAAAAAACTGAATTTTCCTCGCATGTCGTTACCTGTCATTGTTACCCTGAACGCTGGAATAAACTTCCTTATTATATCGGGCTTGTTTCTGATTTTTTTGATCGCTGTCGGCAGCTTTCCCGGATGGGTGATATTTGGGGCTATCCCGGTGTTATTGATACAGATTGCTTTTTCGGTTGGCCTCGGAGTCGTGTTGGGAATTTTGAACGTTTTTTTCCGCGATGTGGGGCAATTCTTCGGAATCGTGCTTACATTCTGGTTCTGGCTCACTCCGATAGTGTATCCATCTTCGATATTGCCGGAGAGAGTCAAAAGTCTGTTGATTGATTGGAACCCCATGGCGGCTATGATTGCCGCCTATCAGCGTATTTTTGTTTCGGCTCAGTGGCCGGACTGGTCAAGCCTTGTTATTCCTGCGTTGGTATCTATTGCCTTGTGTGTGCTCGGTTTACGTTTGTTTCGTAAGCGCGCCGGAGAGATGGTGGACGAACTCTGATGGGTAGTATTGTTGTTGAAGGCCTGGGGAAAGCCTATAAACAGTACCCTACACGATGGTCGCGCTTGAGTGAATGGGTGCTGCCATTTCGGGGCCTTCGCCACGATCTTTATTGGGTGCTACGGGACATCAATTTCAGCGTTTCTCCGGGCGAAGCGGTAGGTATCGTCGGCGTCAATGGTGCTGGAAAGAGCACCTTGCTAAAAATAATCACCGGGACGACACAGGCAACTGCTGGCAACGTTCAAATTACCGGCAGTGTTGCCGCATTGCTGGAATTGGGTATGGGTTTTCATCCGGATTTCACCGGTCGTCAGAATGTTTTTATGGCAGGGCAACTTCTGGGGCTAGGCGTTGAGGAAATTGAAGCGCTAATGCCACAGGTTGAGGCCTTCGCTGAAATTGATGAATACATTGAACAGCCGGTACGCATATATTCCAGTGGTATGCAAATGCGCCTGGCTTTCAGTATCGCGACGGTGAAACGCCCCGACATACTCATTGTAGACGAAGCGCTGGCTGTGGGTGACGCTGCATTTCAGCGCAGGTGTTTTCGGCGAATCGATGAGTGTTTGTCGGCTGGCACAACATTATTGTTTGTCAGCCATGACATTGAGGTTGTGAAGAAAATTTGTTTTCGTACTTTGTTCATAAAGGACGGTCGGTTGGAGCGGTTCGGGCCGGCAAAGGAGGTGTGTGACGAATATGAGCGATATCTCTTTGGTGGGCAAGACGAAGCCACTGACATGAAAGTGGATGGCGATCCCGATTTGATTCAAAGGCTAGCGAAGTTCGATCCATCGTTGGAGGCAAGCTGCGAGGTCCGATATGGTAACGGAATGGCTGAAATCGAATCAAGTTGGGTCGAAAACGTCCACGGAACGAAGGTAAATATTGTCGGGTGCGGTGAAGCATTTTATTGGTGTTATCGAGTCAGATTCAATGGATATTTCGATGATCCGGTATTTGCTATGATGATCAAAAGCCGAGAAGGTATAGCGTTGTATGGTGTCGATTCAGGTATCTTGTCCCTCATAGGGGATAGCTACGATGCGAGTGATGTCGTGGAAGTGCGCTTTTTACTTACCAATTCACTTGCGCCAGGTATTTATTACCTGAATTGCGGTGTCCGTGCTCATGCCGGACCGGACGCCGAATTTTTATCCCGACTGATCGATTCCGCTATTTTGCGGGTGACGGCAGGAGATAGGCCAACAGTAGCGACTGGCATAGTCGACTTGGGTGCAAATATTTCCATAGTTCGCTCGAATGCGGAAATCGATAACTATAAATGAATAAATCACCGATATTTATCCACTCTCTATATCGTGCCGGGAGCACCTATTTATTCAAAGTTTTCCGTTGTTCGGACCAGAGTTATTGGTGTTATCAAGAGCCTGAAAACGAGACCTTACGGCACCTGAACTTTGATCCGGATACATTGCTTCTGGTTGGCCGAGAAGTAGTTGAAGCGCTCAGGCATCCCGTATTGAATAGGTCTTATTACTGGGAGTTTTACCAGATAAAGGATCATCTTACGGGCTTGTTTCAAAAATCCTTTAGTTTTGATGATTACTTTGTGGACCCTGCCATCGGACTTCCCGAGGAACAGGTACGATATTTAAAGGCGCTTATCAATCATGCTAAAGGACGACCGGTGCTTCAATTTTGCCGTAGTTTAGGAAGACTAGCGGCCATGAAATCGGCATTTGGCGGCGTACATATTCATCTTTGGCGGGAACCCAGAAATCAATGGTGGTCATATAAGGTCAATGATTATTTCGATTCGGCAATTCAGCTAATTTATAATGCCAGGTTCTTGCCGCCTATTTTGAGGGAAGTCAAGTGCCTTTGCGGGATTCCAGAATTTCATAGTGCTGATATTGAAGAGGAGTTTAAGTTTTCCCGAGAGCATCCACTGAATTCCTACAACAACTATTTTGCGTTTTATGCGCTCTGGGTCTACGGGTTCATAGCGGGTGATAGGAACGCGGATGTATTCGTCAATATTGATAGGCTTAGCTACGACGAAACGTATCGCGACCTTACACTTGAGATGCTTTCTCAGCACGGAGTCGATGGAATCGATTTTTCCGACTGTATGGTGCCGAGAAATGTTTTTTCGGATGAGGAAGTCGGCTTATTTCAGGATATTGAAAGCAAGGTTATCGCGCTTTTTCTCGCAAGTGGCTATAGCAGCGAGGATATCGATAGGGTAACCAGCGCCGCTGATCATGGCTTGGATCCAAACTCTGGTACGGAAAGCGATTGTCTGCGTGATGTTGTTCGAGCCAGGGGAATTGCCCTCAGGTACCTGGATCAGTTGGCGCAAGCGAGCGAGCGCGTTGATAACATTGTGAACGAGCGCGATCAGGCGGTAGTGCGGGCAGGCCAGGCGGTAGTGCGGGCAGGCCAGGCGGAGACGCGCGCCGAGGAAGCGGTGGCTCGGGCAGACGATGCTGAAACTCAGAAGCAGGCGGCTACGGCGCGGGAGAAAAAAGCCGATGCTCGAGCGTGCGACGCCGTTATCCGCGCAAATGATGCCGACATACGTGCGATAGAGTTGGAGAAGAAGTTGATCCTGATAGAGAGCAGTTGGTCTTGGCATATAACCAAACCTTTGAGGCAGTTTAATCCAAGATATGCGATCGCGCGGTTTATCCGTTTGGCAAAAGCATGGTTGAGAGATAGGGTATCGGGAAACAATAGGGTTAACTCGGTATTCAATTTACATATGCGTCATCAGGCTGACAGTAGGGGTGAGGACGCATATCATAGGTTTTCGATACCTGGAGCGGATATATTTTTTGCCAAAGGTCCTCTTGATGATAGAAGAGGGATTGGTCGCGTTTCCAAGGAACTTTTCGATCAAATAACGAATATAGTAAATATCGAGGAGACCCGGAAGGGTGAAGGATATTCCACGTCTGGAAACAAGAAAGTCTATTTTTTTTCTTCCATCCACTGGTGTCCTGATGAATTGCCCACACCATCTGTTGTCATGATTCATGACGTGATACCACTTTTGTTTCCAGATCTTTTTGCGCAAGAAACCGTCAGACAGTGGGAAGACGGTTTTCGGCATATCGCGCATCAGGCTGATCTGATCGTCACAATCAGCCAATCCAGCGCGGATGATATATGTAGACTGTTGGGTATCTCGGAAAAAAAGATTTGCGTTATTTACAATGGTGTTTCCGAGCTTCCCGTTTCGTGTACTCCTTCGGTTGGTTTGCCGGCCAAACCTTATGTGGTTTACTTGGGCGCTCACGATCACCACAAGAACCTGGAGGTCGTGTTACAAGCGCTGAGGGATCCATTGCTGTCCGAGCTTTCCCTTGCAATGATCGGAGACAACAAACAGGCTTTGCCACGTATTGTCGAGTATGGATTGCAGGACAGAGTGTTTTTCTTGGGAAGGCTGGCGGATGGTGAAGTCGGATACGTCATTGGCAACGCTCTGGCATTAGTGTTCCCTTCATTATATGAGGGGTTTGGTCTTCCCCCCTTGGAAGCGGCGTTATTAGGTACACCGTCTATATGCAGTCGGCGATCAGCCATGCTGGAAACCTTGAATGATGCAGCCCTGTTCGCGGAACCGGATAGGCCTGGCGAGTGGGTAGAGTGTTTGCGTCAACTGATGACGGAGCCTTGCTTGAGGGACAATATCGCTCGGATTGCGGAAGAGAGGGCGCATCAGTACACATGGGATCGTACGACGAAAACCCTAGTTGAAGTCATTACCAAATTGGCGGTGCCATATGAGTCGGAGACTTAATTTCATCGCTGTCTTGTTGTTTGTGGTATACGGTGCAACAAGTCTATTCTATTACGATAAGGTATCGTTTTCTTACGACGAGCCTCATTATCTTCTCGCAGCCTATTCTATACTGCACGATGGAGATCTTGATCTGGGGAACAATTACCGGCAGAAGGACTATCTTGATTTCTATAGTGGTGATCTGGATCCTCATATCTCCATGGAGTCTCTTCCCGGCCATAAGTATTCTATCCACGGCTATGGATTGCCGATAATTCTAACCCCCGCGCTGGCGCTGGCCGAACGACTCGCCCCGGCTATCAACTATCTATCAGATGACTTACCAACCTACGTAGGCCTAGCAAGCGACAGGGATCCCATGAGACATTCATCCAAAGTTGCGTATGAGGTGACGGTTGGAGGGATGCTTTCGATTATCCTGGTTGGAAGCTTCTTATTACTTGCATCTGCGGTGATGAAAGGCGGGGCCGATGTTTCTGGTCGTGTCGATGCTGTACCGAAAAGCGTGATGACCTGGATTTTGTTCGCGTTTTTTATCGTTGATCCAATACTAATATTTTCAAAGTTTCTTTCTGTGGAAATTATAGCATTCCTGTTTGTTAGCTACGGAGTCTGGGTGGTGTCACGGCAGCGATTGGATAAACATATAGTATATATCTTGCCGGTAGCGTCAGGTCTTCTCGAATTTGTTCATGTGAAGTTTATCGTTCTTTCAGGCGGGGTTCTTCTAACCGTATTGATTATTTACTGGGGGCGCTTGTCAAGGCGAGATATAGCAGTAGCCAGCGTGCTGTTTGTAATCCCAATTGTCTTTCTGTCGTTATTGAATCACCAACTTTACGGATCGTATAGCCTCAACGCCCAATATGAGAGCGGGGCGCTATCCTTGACATATATTGTTCAGGGGACACTCGGGATCTTTCTCGATGCGAATACGGGACTGTTGTTCGCGTCGCCTGTTTATTGCCTTTTGTTTATGGCCGCCATTCAGAAGAACAGTGGAAATATCGAACTGCGTAACGGCCTATTGTTGCTACTGTTGGTTGGTGTACCTTTGATTCTTCTTTCCAGCCTCCATGTCTTAAATCAGCAAGCGGTGTCTTATAAGCTGAACTATGATTTCGTCAAGGCTTTATTCCTGAATACGAATAAAGTCCCGATGTGGTATCAAACACCGGTTTCCAGGTTCATTTTTCCTTTAGTGCCAATATTTGTCTATATAATTGTGTTAGGGGCAATGCGGCTTGTGGCGAAAAAAAGGTGGCGGTTAATAGTCTCCGTGTTAATCGGTATATCTCTGTTGATCTCATGGTGGCAGGTTTTGCTTATTCCCCATTCTCTATTCAGGCCAAATGCGGATTTTGAAAGTTACGCGCCATTTTGGTCTCTGGTATTGGGATATTACGCCTTTGTTGTGCCGAACTTCTTAACGTTCAGGTATCCGTTGGAGAATATAGTTCTCGGTATTTCATGGTTGTCAATCATCTTGATGTTATTGTTTTCAGCGCAGCGCAGGTACTATTGGGGGACGGTATTCGGGTTGATATGTATTGTTACCTTCGCATTCAGTATGTCTAGAATCAAGCCCTATGGGGATATCGTTCAGATTTCTCCAGTACAAATGAGATCCAATATGAAAACTATCATCAGAGACGATTCTCGCTTGATTCGTACGCGGCAGCCCGTGAGCACGGATCTGCTTTATGGGCCATATGTCTATTTGCCTGCTGGGCATTATTGCATGCACCTGTCAGCGTCGGTAAAAGCGACCTATTCGCAATTTAAGTGGTATATCGCAGATGCGTTCACGGGAAAAGTCTATATCATGGAAGAAACGTTCACCCCACTCAAGTCATCAGATTTTAATCCGACAATGTGTTTTCAGAATAAGACGCCTGATTATCCAAAAGAAGTAAAGGTGTACGGAAAAGAATTTTTAGGCTCTCTAACTTTGTTCGGCATTGTGTTCCAAAGGAAGGACTGATGCGGTATGTTGTCGGCAAGCTCCACCTGTTCCTTTGTCGGTTCGTCCTGTTGAATGAGGTCTGACAATCGTGGCCACTAAGGTATTGCATCGACTTGTGAAAATTCTTCCGGAAAAAATGCGGCGAGAATTTATTCCGTATTTACTGGGAAGAACGGTTACCCCCCTCATGATCGCTCGTAGGAAGAGGATGCCCGGCCCGGTGACAATTGTCGGTTTGTTGAAGTCGACAGTAGGTCTTGGGGAGGGCGCAAGGCTTGCACTGTCCGGCTTCAAGGAACTTGGCTACGAAACTCGTTATGTGGATGTCGGAGACATATTTTATTGGCATAAAAATATCGAGGTGGACCTGTGGGTTTCTGCCGGAGTCGGAGAAGGAGGCTTGGCTATCTTTCATCTGAACCCGCCGGAATTGGCAATGGTCATGCCCTTGCTGGGCCGGCGTCTTGTAAAAAACAAGATGATTGTTGGGTATTGGGCCTGGGAATTGGAAGCAATTCCAGGAAACTGGGCGGTTGGGTTTAGGATGGTAGACGAGATATGGGTGCCTTCCGTTTTCGTGGCTGAAGCGTTGAGGAAACGCACGGACCTTCCTGTGCGGGTTGTTCACCACCCGTTGCGGAAGCCTATCAAGTCTACCATGGGGCGGATTGATTTCGGGTTGGATGAGTCGGCATTTGTTGTTCTAACTATGTTTGACATGAGATCCAGTGCCGAGCGAAAGAATCCTGTTGGCGCAGTCCGCGCCTTTCGCCGCGCCTTCGGCGACCGGGAAGATGTGATATTGATCGTGAAAGTGGGTAATCCATCAGAATTTATGGATGTTATGAATAATATTGAGACGGAGATAGGCGGCGCAAAAAATATTAAATTGATGTTCCATAAACTGTCCAGGGAAGACCATGTGTCTCTGATGGATTGTGCCGATGTGGTGTTGTCCTTGCACAGGTCGGAGGGGTTCGGGCTTGTTTTGGCGGAAGCCATGCTCATGGGTAAGCCGGTAATCGCGACGGCGTATTCGGGAAATATGGATTTCATGGACGCCACGTGTGCGATCCTTATCAATTATACGCTGGTGCCAGTTGTAGATCCGCAAGGGATATATCGGGGTGAAAATCAAATGTGGGCGGAACCTGATATCGAGAGCGCGGCCGAGTGGTTGAAGCGATTGGCCCAGGATTCGGATCTCCGTGGATCCTACGGTAAACGAGCTCAGGAGAATGCCGATCGGGTCTTTAATCTGAGCACATTTGAAGCGTCGGTCAGGGAATGCGTTGACTTGCCCGTAGCGGGAGGACCGGCTTAGCGCCGGGAGATGCCCATGCCGTTTGCGAGTCGTATATGCATGGCGATTTCGTTATAATGATGCTCTACTATGGGGCCGAGCAGATTTTGCCAACTTTAGCAAGGTGAGGTTGAAAGTTTTACGCCCATGAAAGGCATTATCCTAGCCGGTGGTTCCGATACCCGTCTGCACCCCCTCACGCTCGCTGTCAGCAAGCAGCTTGTCCCCGTTTACGACAAGCCGATGATCTATTATCCCTTATCGACATTGATGCTCGCCGGTATTCGCGAGATCTTGATCATATCGACGCCGCGCGATTTGCCTCAGTTCAAGCAATTGCTTGGCGATGGTGCGAATTGGGGGTTGAACCTAAGCTATGCTGAACAACCGAGCCCTGGAGGGCTCGCTCAAGCCTTTACCATCGGCCGCGATTTCGTTGGGGATGACAACGTTGCGCTTATTCTTGGCGATAACATATTTTTCGGGCACGAGCTTGCCATTTCCCTGAAGGCTGCTGTTGCGCGAGATTCCGGGGCCACTGTATTCGCTTATCGCGTACGCGACCCCGAGCGCTACGGAGTTGTGGATTTTGATATTGATGGCAGGGTTTTATCCATCGAAGAGAAACCAATCAGGCCTCGATCCCACTTTGCCATCACTGGGCTATACTTTTACGACAACCAAGTGTTGGATTTTGCGGCTGGCCTAACGCCCTCTCCGCGCGGAGAATTGGAGATCACTGACGTCAATCGACGATATCTGGAGCAGAGCCAATTGCAGGTCGAAGTCATGGGGCGCGGCATGGCGTGGCTTGATACTGGGACCCATCAGTCGTTATTGGATGCCGCTCAATATGTTCAAGTCATTGAAGACAGGCAGGGGCTTAAAGTCGGATGCCCTGAGGAGATTGCTTGGCGCCAAGGTTGGATTAGTGATAGCGAGCTATCAGATTTGGCAAATGGTTTAACGAAGAGCGGGTACGGTGACTATCTGCTTTCTTTGCTGGATGGACCTTAAAAATGATCGTTGAGGAAACGGGTTTGCCGGGTGTTCTACTCGTGTGTCCCAAGGTCTACGGAGATTCCCGTGGCTTTTTCATGGAAATATTCAACGAAGAGCGTTATTCGGCGTCGGGTATTCTCGGTGGCGGTTTGCGCTTTGTGCAGGATAACTATTCGCGCTCCGCGCACGGGGTACTCAGGGGGCTGCACTTTCAGCGGCGGCATCCTCAAGGCAAGCTTGTTCAAGTAGTCAAGGGCGCAGTGTTTGATGTTGCCGTCGATATTCGAGCGGACTCATCAACCTTTGGCAAATGGGTGGGTGTTGAACTTACTGAGGACAATCACCATCAGCTGTGGGTTCCGCCTGGGTTTGCCCATGGCTTCTGTGTGTTGTCTGAGGTTGCCGATTTCCAGTACAAGTGTACCGACTTCTATCATCCCGAGGACGAGGGAGGCATTCTCTGGAATGATCCGGGTATCGGAATCGAATGGCCTCTCGACGATCCGTTGCTATCGGCCAAGGATCAGGCTAATCCGTGTTTTAAGGATGCGGTTTTGTGGGATAATCGCTCGTCATGAGCTCGCATCGATTTAATCCACGTACCTTATTGGTTACCGGCGGCGCCGGGTTTATTGGCGCCAACTACGTCCGCTATATGTTGGGCAAGTATGCGGATGTGCGCATCGTCAATCTCGACAAACTGACCTACGCAGGTTCTCTAGATAACCTTGCAGGTCTTCCTGATCCTGCACGGCATACGTTTGTCGAGGGAGATATCTGTGATCGTGGCTTGGTCGATCGAATTCTTTCGGAGCATGATGTCGACACAATCGTGCATTTTGCCGCTGAATCGCATGTCGATAACTCCATTTCCGGTCCCGCAGTATTCATCGAAACCAATGTGATGGGGACATTTACCCTGTTGGAAGCGGCGCGGTCGTTCTGGTCTCAGGATGAAGGAATGGATACCAGACGAGTACGTTTTCACCATATCTCTACCGATGAGGTATACGGCACCTTGAGTCGGCGGGATCCGCCGTTTAAGGAAACGACACCTTATTCGCCAAATTCCCCCTATTCCGCCAGCAAGGCGGGGTCGGACCACTTGGTGCGAGCCTGGTTCCATACCTATGGCCTGCCGGTAACCACCACCAACTGCTCTAACAATTATGGTCCACGTCAGCACAACGAGAAGTTTATCCCGACGGTGATTCGGTCATGCCTAGAGGGATCTGCAATCCCTGTCTATGGCGATGGCAGTAATATTCGCGACTGGCTCTACGTCGATGATCATTGTGCAGGGATCGACCGGGTCATCAGACGAGGCGCCCTGGGTGAGACCTATAATATTGGGGGGCTGAACGAGTGGGCCAATATCGACATTTGTCGTTTGATCTGCGAACTTATGGATGGTTATCGGCCGCAATCCGCACCGCATGCCGACCTGATCGCCTTCGTCAAGGACCGCGCCGGACATGATTGGCGATACGCGATCGACGCGCGCCGTATGCGTGACGAACTGGATTGGGAGCCGCTGGAAACCTTCGAAACAGGCATACGGAAGACCGTAGAGTGGTATCTTGAACAGCTATCCAGCCCTCGAAAATGATGTGGCGCCCGTGGCTGACGGCAGCACGGTCCCTGGGCACGCCACTACCCGTCTCTCAGTCATCATCGTCAATTTCAATAGCGGCGAGCTTGTAACGGCCTGCGTCCGTTCGCTGTTGGCCTATCCCGGGGATTTGCAAGTCCTGGTATCCGACAATGGCAGTCGTGATGGTAGTATCCGCTACCTTAAGGAAGAGATCAGTGACGATCGCGTGCAAATACGTCAAAATCACGAGAATCTAGGGTTCTCGGCTGGCGCGAATCGAGTGTTGCCCGAGGCGGACGGGGATTTGATTCTATTTCTCAATCCGGATTGCCTCGTTAAAACTGACTCCTTGTCAGAAATGGTCGCTTTCATGAACGCCAATCCGGATGTGGGTATGTCCGGTTGCCTGATTCGCAATCTAGATGGCAGCGAACAGCCGGGCTGTCGGCGGCGCGTCCCGACGCCCTGGAGGACCTTTGTACGGGTCTTTCACCTTGGGTGTGTGATCAAGCCGAGTGAACGCTTTCAGCCGCTGTATTTACACCAGACGCCTCTTCCCGAAGAGCCGATCGACATCGAGGCTATTTCCGGGGCTTTCATGCTGGTGAGACGGAAGGCGTTGGCCGGTGTGGGTCCATTGGACGCGGGGTATTTTTTGCATTGCGAAGATCTGGACTGGTGTATGCGTTTTAGGAAGCAGGGTTGGCGTATCGTCTTTGTTCCAAAGGTGACGATCACTCATGCGAAGGGTGCGTGCAGCGCGGCTAGGCCGATTCGGGTTGAGTGGCACAAACACAAAGGGATGATCCGCTTTTACCGAAAATTTTTTCGCGAGCAGTATCCCTTACCGTTGATGCTGCTTGTCATTGCGGCGGTTTGGGCCCGTTTTATTGTTTTGACATTGACTTTGATGCCTAGAGGTTCGAGGGTTTGAAAGTATTGATCACTGGAGCGGCCAGTCAGATCGGTCGTTATTTGATTCCCGGACTGGTTGAGCATGGGCACGAGTGTCTGTGTGTCAGTAGAAAACAACATGCGAATGAGCCTGGCGTGCAATGGATCGAACATGACCTCAAGGGTTTGTCGGATCGCCTTTATGAACAGACTGCCGATGTCTGGATTCATCTTGCACCGATGGATCTGCTGCCGTCATTGCTTAATGTCGCTCAGCAGATAGGTGTCCGGCACATCGTCGCTTTCAGTTCGACCAGCATATTTACCAAACAGGTCCATGCTACGCCGGCGGAGAAGGCCTTTATCAACCGGTTGACCGATGCCGAACAGGATTTGGCCGATTTCGCGAAGACAAACGGGATTGCCTGGAACGTGTTTCGCCCGACCTTGATCTACAGCGGTATGGATAAGAACGTCAGCTTCATTTCGCGGATGGTCAGGCGCTTTGGTTTCTTTCCATTGGTCGGTGACGGCTTGCGGCAGCCGGTCCACGCCGAAGACCTGGCCCATGCGTGTATCGAGGTGCTTGAGCGTCCCGAGGCCGGAAATCAGGCCTACAATCTCGGCGGAGGAGAGGTTATACCTTATTCGGAGATGGTTCGGCGCATCTTTCGTGCCCAAGGGATCAATCCGCGCCTGATGCCGATCCATCCATCCCCCGTGCGTTTTTTCATTCGATTGCTGCGTATGTTTCCTTCATATCGCTATCTGACGCCCGCCATGGTGGACCGTATGGCCATGGACATGGTGTTCGAATATGACGAGGCGCAACGGGGCTTTGGCTATACGCCCCGTCCGTTTGAGCCTCCCAGGCGGTAATCCGCCTGTCTGTTGCTGTGTAGGATTACCAGGTTTCGTACCACAGGTCCTCTTCGCCAAGGCGTTTCCGCTGATCTTCATCCAGGATCTTGGCCACGCGGGTGTGCAGTTCGGCGCGGAGCTTGATGAGCCGAGTGGTCAGCTGTCCCTGCTTCTCAGCTAGCTGGTCGAACGCGGTCTGGTCGTCGATGCCGCGGCGGATCATCTTATGCAGGTCATGGCGGTTGTCTTGACGTTCTTCCCAAAGGTCCCGCATCTCCCTGCGCGTCTTTTTGACAACGTCTTCCACGGCGTTGCGCTGATCCTTGGTCAGGTCGAGCCTTTCGGCCAGGATATCGGCGTAGTCATAGTCCATACGCATGTGCCGATGCCCCCTGTACGGCATGTTTCGTTCACCACGACGCATTTCAAAGGGGCCGTTCATCCAAGGTCCCTGGTTTGAATAAGGTGGCGGCATGCTGCCAGGGCCACCCATATAACCCGAGTAGTCTCGGCAACGTTCGTGATCTCGGTCGTGGGCGACCGCTTGTACGGTGAGCATGGTGCCAGTCAGTGTTAACAGCGCAATTCCGGCGATTTTAGTGTGCGTTTTCATGGAAGCCTCCATCTCTTGTTGATGACGGATATAGCATACGAAACCGGTTGCAAAGCGCTGTCAGAGTTGTGTAAAGCTGCGTGAAAGTGTGTAAAGCCTTGTAAACGATCGAGGGATGCTGTCGATGTCTGGATATAATCAGACCATGTTCCTTTGGGTGAGACTTCAATGAATCGCATATTAATCTCCGACGACGATCTTGAGCTTTGCGAGATGTTACAGGAGTATTTAGTCGGAGAGGGCTTTGTCGTCGATATGGCGCACGACGGCGAACATGCGTTGCGACAGTTGTCGGCCGAGGCTTATGACCTCCTGATCCTCGACATCATGATGCCCATACGAAACGGCCTGGATGTCCTTCGCGAACTGCGCAAGACCTCTCAGGTCCCGGTTCTCATGTTAACGGCGCGCGGCAGCGACGTAGATAGCGTTGTCGGGCTGGAACTCGGCGCCGATGACTATATTCCCAAACCTTGTAATCCTCGGGTGCTTGTTGCGCGCATACGTGCCGTGCTGCGCCGTTCAGAGGCGTCCGACGCAAACCCGTCTCAGGATTCCGAGACTTTTGGGGTCGGAGATATCACCGTATATCCGGGCGCCCATCGCGTGGAACAGAATGGAAACCGATTGGAGCTGACGAGCACGGAATACAGCGTATTGGCCTGTCTGCTGAGACATGCGGGGCAGGTAGTCGGCAAGGACCAATTGTCGAAGGAGGCCTTGGGGCGCCGCTTGGAACGATTCGATCGCAGCCTCGATATGCATATCAGTAACCTGCGCCGAAAGCTCGGGCCTTTGCCGGGTGGCGAGGAGCGCATTCATACGGTCCGTGGCGTCGGGTACCTGTACACCCTGGAGCGCACCTCGTGAGAGGGCAATTTCTCAAGATTTTCCTATGGTTCTGGGGCGCGATGATCGCCCTTGTCCTGATTCTCGTCTGGACGTCTGCGCATCTCGGTGGCCAGGAAATTCCACCGATGCTTGAACACGCCCGGGAGGTTTACCAGAAGGACACCACGGAGGTTAAAAACGTTCTTCAATCTCGCGGAGTTGCAGGGCTCAGAAATTGGTTGGAAAGGCATGGGTCACCGCGTTTCATGGAGGTCTTTCTGTTGACCGCTGACGGTCGAAGCTTGCTGGGACGCGCGCTACCACCCAGGCTTAGGGCCTTCGCGTACATGCCCGAGCGTTATTTGGAGGAGGCGCCTCCGGTACGAAATCACCATGTCGCGGTTTATCCCATGGTGTTGCCGGGAACCGGATACGTTCGTTTGCTGTTGGTTTTTCATCCGCCATCACCGATTTGGCATATTTTAAGTTATCAGCGTTTGGCCATGGCGCTTCTTGTCAGCGGCCTGGTTTGTTGGGGATTGGCCGCCTACCTGACGGCGCCCGTGCGAGAGTTGCGCCGAGTGACTCAAGGCTTGGCTTCCGGTGACCTGAATGCCCGCGCCGGAAAAAGTTTGGCGAGGCGGCGTGACGAGTTGGGTGGCTTGGGTCGGGACTTCAATACGATGGCGTCTCGCTTGCAGTCCCTGATTCAATCGCGACAGCGGCTCATGGCCGATGTTTCCCATGAGTTGCGTTCGCCGCTGGCCAGGCTTCAGATTGCGCTGGGTTTAGCGCGACGCAGAAGCGGGGGCGAGGTGTCGTCTGAGTTGGACCGGATCGAACGCGAAGCGGACCGGCTTAACGAACTTATCGGGCAAATTTTGACCTTGACCAGGCTCGACAGCCAAACCGCGTTGGCTAGCGAGCCCATCGATATGGCCGCAATGGTGAAGACCATCGTGACCGACGCCAACTACGAGGCGCAGACTCGAAACCGCGAGGTCAAACTGGTCGGAGAGGTCGCAGCGGAAATTGTCGGTGATGAGTCGTTGCTTCATAGCGCAATCGAAAACATTGTTCGCAACGCCGTGCGCCATACCCCGGAGGACAGCACGGTCGAGGTCGACATGGAAATAGGGAAGGGCGGCCAACTGCTGATCGAAATCCGTGATAAGGGGCCCGGTATAGACGAGTCGCTTTTGGATAAGGTCTTTGAGCCATTCTTTCGTGTGGATGAGGCCCGAAATAGGGAGGCAGGTGGCCATGGGCTGGGTATGAGTATCGCGCAACGCGCGGTTACCCTGCATCGCGGGACCATCTCGGCGAGTAACACCGGCGAAGGTTTACTGGTTCGGATTTATCTGCCGCTGACGACCGATGGTGTTCCCGAATTGGAAATGGCTGGAGATAGCGTTAAGGCCTAGTTCGAACCCGACTGAATCGATTCCCACGTGGGTTCGAATCCTGGTTGGTTTACAGGAACTGTTGGCAATTTTGGTAGTAGACGGCGAGCGGACAAATGATGGCGGAGAGGGTGGGATTCGAACCCACGTGGGGCGGTAAAGCCCCCAACCGATTTCGAGTCGGTGCCGGTATGGCCACTTCGGTACCTCTCCGATGCCGTTGCTCGGCAGGGCCGAAGCAAAGAACCGACGCATCATAACATATGAATGCCGGGGTTGTGCTACAAAAAAAGGCCCCGCTTTTGGGCGGGGCCGATTGGGGGGGATCGTGTTTTCCTTTAGTCGTCGTTGCCGCTGAAGGCGCCAATGAGCTGCAGCAGACTCAGGAAGAGGTTGTAGATGCTGACATAGAGGCTAACGGTCGCCAGGATGTAGTTGTTTTCGCCGCCATGAATGAGCGCACTGGTTTGATAGAGGATGAACCCGGACATCAGCAGGACGAACATGGCGGAAATGGCCAAGCTCATCGCAGGCATATTCAGGAAAATCGCCGCCAGGGAGCCCAGGAAGGCAACCAGGATGCCGACCATCAGGAATCCGCCCAGGAAGCTGAAGTTCTTGCGGCTGGTCAGGGCATAGCCGGACAGGCCCAGGAATATGGCGCCGGTACCGCCAAGGGCCGTCATGACAACTTGGCTGCCGTTGGGCATCTGCAGGTAATAGCTGACGATTGGACCCAGGGTCAGGCCCATGAATCCGGTCAGGGCAAATACGGATGCGATACCCCACACGCTGTTCTGCAACTTGTGGGTCAGGAAAAGCAGGCCGAAATAGCCGACCATGGTCAAGATCAGGCCCGGTGCCGGGAGATGCATGACGATGGACATACCCGCCGTGGCGGCTCTGAAGAGTAGCGTCAGAGCCAGTAGCGTGTATGTGTTACGAATCAGTTTATTGGTGGCCAGAACAGAAC
>Ga0114931_10001406_pt1 | contig 30764 bp, 27 predicted proteins | sample 2SBtaG_FD_89579 | JGI IMG/M metagenome (GOLD analysis project Ga0114931, IMG submission 89579) | Deep subsurface microbial communities from Kolumbo volcano to uncover new lineages of life (NeLLi) - 2SBTROV14_V59a metaG | ecosystem: Environmental > Aquatic > Marine > Volcanic | place: Kolumbo... | reverse complement strand
TAGTTAGGGTTATACGGCATCCGGGGAATGGGACGGTCGGAGGCGTTGTGCAATGAGTTCGCGCAAGATACGATGTTTGATGAATTTATTGGTCAACCCGGCTTCCGACCACCACCATCCGTCCTTCTGCATAGACTGTGCGGCGGCCACGAACCTGTTCGTGACCGCCGCGTAGTCGCCGTCGGTATAGTTGAGGCTGAATATGAAACGGCCGGTTCCCACCCAGCTCAGGGCAAGACCCTCGGCGCGCAGATAATATTGCAGCATCCAATTGTAGCGCGACGGCTGCGTGTAGCAGACCGTCCAGATCGTAGACAGGTTGGCCACCCGCACCGGCAGGTCTTCTTTTTCCAGACGCTCATTGAGCCGCTGCGCGCGGTTGTTCCACACCCGGTCGAGGTTGTGGTAAAGGGCGCGAATCTTAGGGGTCTCGAGCCGCAGCAGGAATTCGTTCATTGCCGCCATCACGTAAGGATGGGCGTTGAAGGTGCCGCGGGCGAAACAGATGTCCGCCGGGCGGTCTTTCCGGAAGCGTTTCATCAGGTCCTTGCGGCCGCAAACCACGCCGATCGGCAGACCGCCCCCGAGGGTTTTGCCGTAAGTCACCATATCGGCGCGGACGCCGAAGAATTCCTGCGCCCCACCCGGTGCCAGACGGAAGCCGACGAAGACTTCGTCAAAGATCAGCACGATGTTGCGCTCGCTGCACACGGCGCGCAGTTGCTTCAACCACTCTCCGTACGCCTCCCGGTCAAAGTGGGCACGGCGGGAACTGTCCACCAGCGAGGAGTCGCCTTGGGCATTAGCATTGGGGTGCAAGGCCTGCAGCGGATTTACCAGCACGCAGGCGATGTCGCGGCGCTTGCGCAGCACCCGCAGCGTATTGTCATCCATCTCCTTCAAGGTGTAGGTTTCATGCGCCGGTACCGGGTTGCCGATCCCCGGCTGCACGTCTCCCCACCAGCCGTGATAGGCGCCGCAGAAACGCACCAGGTGCGAGCGCCGCGTGTGATAGCGGGCCAGCCGTACCGCCTGCATGACCGCCTCGGTGCCGGACATGTGAAACGATATCTCGTCCAGCCCGGAAAACACCTTCAGGCGCTTGACGTTGTCCGCTACCACGGGATGATAGGCGCCGAGCACGGGCCCCAACTCCCGTACCCGCTCGCTGCCGCGCGCCAGACATTCCTTATAGAAGTCGTAGCCGAACAAGTTCACGCCGTAGGAGCCGGCCAGGTCGTAAAGCGGGTTGTCGTCGAGATCGGTGAGCGTCACGCCCGACGAGGCTTTGAGAAAGGCGCCGGTCTTGAGGTGCGTGCGCACCAATCGGCTGTACTGGAAGGGTACGCGATAAGCGCCGGTGAATTGAAGGTCGGAGATGCCGTCCTGGACTTCCGCGGTGAGCCGCGCGGTTTCCGCGTAGCGCTCGCGAAAAACGGCGGCAAGCCGCATGAAACCTTCCCGGCGCCGCGCCGCGATTTCGTCGGGGGCGTCGTCGGAGCGGAAGAAACGCGCCTCATCGTACTCGTAAAAGGGGATAAGCGCGGCGAAGCGCCGCGACATCCGGGAATGACCGGACAGCGAGGGATGCTTGGCTTTGGAAAGCTCCAATCGGGCCTTCAGTTTCGGCAGCGCCGCGGCCGCAACAACCGCACCCAGCGCGTACAAGGCAAATGTAGTGTTCACCGAATTCCTCTGTCAGAATAGTAACCCGAGCCATATTACAGTTGTATGACGATCCGAACCCTCATATCGAATGTCTTCCACCAGGAAGATATAAACTTCCTGTTGACCAACCGCATTCCCCGGCAGCTATTGACCCGATTCATGGGCTGGTTCAGCCAGGTCGAGCAGCCGTTGGTCCGTGATCTTTCCATCGGGGTATGGCGGTTCCTGGCCGACCTGGATTTGAGCGAAGCAAAAAAGACCCGGTTCAATAGCCTGCACGACTGCTTCATTCGCGAACTTAAGGAGGGCGCCCGTCCGGTTGACCCTGATCCCGCGATATTGGTGAGTCCCTGTGATTCCATCGTCGGGACCTGTGGCCGGGTCGAAGGTACCGAACTCATTCAGGCCAAGGGCTTCCCTTATTCACTGCTGGACTTGCTCGGTGATCCCGAACTAGTTGAAAACTACCGCGACGGGCACTATGTCACGCTGCGCATCACGGCCAATATGTACCACCGCTTCCACGCGCCGCATGATTGCCGGGTCGAGCAGGTGACCTATATCTCCGGCGACACCTGGAACGTCAACCCGATTGCGCTGAAACGGGTCGAGAAGCTGTTCTGCAAGAACGAGCGGGCGTTGATTCGCAGCCGGCTCGAGCCCAGCGGACATCTGATTACCCTGGTGCCGGTCGCCGCGGTGCTGGTCGCCAGTATCCGCCTCCATTTTCTGGACGTACTGCTGCATCTCAAGCATCGCGGTCCCAATGTGATGGCGTGCGACGCCCATTTACGCAAGGGGGAGGAAATGGGCTGGTTTCAACATGGGTCGACCATTATCGTCTTCGCCCCGAATGGATTCACCTTATGCGACAACCTGCGGCAGGGCTCTACCATCCGCATGGGCCAGCCTTTATTGCGCCTGCCGTGACGGTTCCTTGCGTTCACGGACCTGATACAGAGCATGACGCGGCATTGATCGTCGAAGGCGGTGCGATGCGCAGCGTTTTCTCGGCGGGGCTGCTTGACCGATTTCTGGGGGAAGACTTCAATCCTTTCGATTTTTATATAGGCGTTTCCGCCGGGGCCAGTAATCTGGCGGCGTTCCTGTCCGGGGTTCCACGTAAAAGCCTGGAGATCTATCTCGATCTTGCGCTGCGCAGGGAGTTCATCAGCTATCGGCGCTTTCTGCTGGGCGGGCACCTGATTGACCTGGATTGGTTGTTCGCAACTGCGTTTTCCCGGGATTTGCTCGATATTCCGGCGATATTCGCACTGGGCAAGCCCCTGTACGTGGGGGTGACGGACGTTGCTTCCGGCAGGGCGGAGTATGTCAGAGCAGCCCCCGACAACCTGGCCGGCATCATCAAGGCGTCGACGGCCTTGCCGCTGTTCTACAGAGGGTTTCCCCGAGTCCATGGGCGGCCGATGACCGACGGCGGGGTCGCGGACGGTATTCCCGCGCCGCAGGCGATTCACCTGGGGGCAAAGCGCATAATGGTGGTTCGCTCCCGGTCAAGCAGCTATCGCAAGAAGGATACCTGGATGCATCGCTATATCCGCTGGAGTCTGAGAAAGTACGTCTCGCTGGCAACGGCCATGCGGGAGCGCGTCGAATGCCATGAACGGGTCATCGAGCTGATACGCCATCCGCCGCCCGGCGTCAGTATCGTGGATATTTGTCCGCCCGACCATTTTGTCGTCGACCGCTTCAGCCGGGATCGCGATGCCTTGGTGAAAGGTTACCGGCTCGGTTTCGAAGCAGGTGAAGAAGCGATGGCGCGCTGGCGGGATGCGGAGTCGGTCGTCAGTCTTGCGTCGGATTCCGTTGGGAACTTATAGTCGTTCGCCCGGATATGCCGTTGCCCAGGCCGGCGCATGGGGCAGTGCAATGCTTACCCAGACGGCGACAGTAAAATACAGCGTCATCCACGGGATCTCCTCGCGCCATATCTCCCAGTCGAAACTGACCACGCAGCGCTGCGATGCGTCCAAAATCCCCTGAATCAAGGGCAGATACTTCGTCCCGGCCGACAGTTCCGCCTGCCAGCGAGTCCAGTACATGGGCACGTCGACGCTGGTCATGAATAGGATATAACCGACGGCGAAAATCATCATAGCGGCCAGGAAGCGGCGTTGCCGACGGCCGCTGCGCGGCCAGAGAAGAACGAAACTCGCCAGCAGCAGCAGTGCGCAAAAGGTCCAGATGGAATTTTCCAGGACGTGGCCGAAATAATTCGTTGACAGAATTGCGTACCACGACGCGGCCTCGGCAACCACGATGAGCGGGACCAGCAGCAAGGATACCGCTACGGTAAACCCGCTGCCCGTGCCGCTGCCGGCCTGGTGCAGCAGCAGTGCGCACTGCGCCATGAAACACAGTTCGGCCACGGTCGCCACGCTGCGGCCCACCACCATGCTCGACAACACCGAATCCAACAGGCAGATGCGTTCCAGGTCAATCCGCGGTAAAAAAGAGCGGAAGGCGCACCCCGCAACGTATCCGGCCGACAGCCACAACAACAGGCGCCGCCGCCAGTAGTCGGTGGTGGAAGCCAGGTTGCCGCGGCGTCTCAACGCCGCGGCTGACAAGCTCCATGCCGTGATGTTCAGTACCGCCACGATACACAGGAATATCCACCAAATGTGCACGGCCGTTGTCATGATTCAGATGCCCGACGATTGCCCGATTGACTATCCACAACGGCCCAATGTTATGGCATGCGATGTCCATATGTGCAAGTGCAGGATGATAAGCTTATTCAATCTCTGCCTGTGTCGACGACATTGCGGATATCGCGAAATCGTTCTGGTGCGTGTTTCATATTTCTGCCATAAAAATATGATGTACTGCATGTCTACTCATGCTCCTAAAAAGACGAGATAGGCGCCTCAATTGAATTCATCTCCGAGAATCCGGAGAGGGTGACCATATTCAAAGAATATTCCTGACTCGGATCGGAGAGGGGATGCATTCTTGGGTGCGCAACGCAGCGGTGAAATTTGCTCGCTCTATCGGTGGGTCGAAGTCCTATTTGGCGGTAGTATCCGGAGATGCATAAAGGCTTTTACATAGTTTCCGCGCTGATCATCGCTCTTGTGCTGTGGCTAGGTTCCACATGGCGCACGGATACGCTCGACAAGATTCAGAACATCGTTGTCATTTATCAGGAGAATTGGAGCTTCGACGGTTTGTACGGAAAATTCCCGGGGGCCAACGGGCTCGCTCAAGCCGGCTACGCATATGCTCAAGTCGACCGCGAGGGGAAACCTTATACGCGGCTGCCGCAGCCGCTGGGCAGTCGCGAAAATCTCCCGGTTCCGGATTCCCGCTTCCCTTCCGATCTTCCCCCCGGTCCGTTTGATCTGGCCCGATTTGTCCATCCCGGCGAACGGACCGGCGATCTGGTGCATCGTTTCTACCAGGAAAAGCTGCAAATCGACGGCGGGAAAATGGATAAGTTCATCGCCTGGAGCAATGCGGCCGGGCTGGTCATGAGCTATTACGACGGCAGCGATATGCACGAAGGAAAATTGGCCAAGGAATTTACCCTCGCGGATAACTTCTTCCATGCGGCTTTCGGCGGATCCTTCTTGAATCACTTTTGGCTGGTGTGCGCCTGTACCCCCCTATGGCACGATGCGCCCAAGAATCAAGTAGCTCAAATCGATACACTGGGGCTGCTTATTAAGGACGGCGCCGTGACCCCCGATGGATACGCGGTAAATACCGCATTTTCCGTGAATCAGCCGTATCCGGCGCGAATTACCGATTCCACCCAGCTAGTTCCGGCGCAGACCATGCCGACTATTGGCGATCGCTTGAGTGAGAAGCATATTTCCTGGGCCTGGTATGCCGGTGGTTGGAATGATGCGCTGGCGAGCAAGCCCGATTCGTTGTTCCAGTTTCATCATCAACCCTTTGCATACTTCGATAAATATGGCGACAACACAAAAGCCAGGAAGATGCACCTCAAGGACGAAAGCGAGTTCCTGTCCGATTTGGCGGCACACCGTCTGCCCGCGATCGTATTTATCAAACCCCTGGGCCCCGACAACGAGCACCCCGGCTATTCCAGCCTGCAACAGGGCCAGAATCACGTGCTCAAACTGGTGAACGCCGTCCGCAACAGTCCCTATTTCCAGAGGTCGCTAATCATCATTACCTATGACGAGAACGGCGGGCGATGGGATCATGTCGCGCCGCCGGTGGTCGACAGATGGGGGCCGGGGACGCGCGTTCCCGCCATTCTCATCTCGCCCTATGCTAAACGCGGCTTCGTGGATCATACGCAATACGATACCACCTCGATTCTCAGGACCATCGAGCGGCGCTGGCGCCTTAAGCCGTTGAACTCACGCGATGCGGCGGCGCATGACCTGACACCCGCGCTTGTGGACTGACGGTGTGTCTGCCATGAGCCATTCAAAAGGCTGAATTCTGGGGGCGCATGATTGGTACCGCTGCCCTTGAGTCTATTGGGAAACAGGGGCATCGAACAATATTTTTGCATCACCGCTTTGTTCGGCGACTTAAGCCGGCGGTTACCAACACGCCCGCGAGCGCGGCCATGGCCCAGGGTGGCAGCAAGGGAATGTCCGCATCAATGGGAGTAGAGTACCAGGCGAGTTGGACCGTTCCGAATGCGCCGGCATACCCGTCCACCGCAATGCGATAGGTGGTTCCCGCCTGGGCGGTGAAGTTCACGCTGCTGAAGGTGAAGGGCGGATTGTCGTCATTCTCTCCCACCAGCGACAGCGCGCCGAGATCGTTGCCCGTATAAACGGCGAGCAAGGTATTGAAATCACTCCCCGCCGTGCTCAGAATCAGCGGTCTGCTCAGGGGGGCGGTCCAGTTCCACCATATGGATTTGCCGCCGTTATTGGCGGCGTGATTGGGCTCGTTGCTTTCCTTGGTGGCGTCGACGGTGTCTCCATAGACGGTACCCGATTGGCCGGACAACGTGACCGCCGCGGCGAAATCATCGTTCACCGCGCCCAGTGACGCCAGCAGATCTATGCGCGGCTTGACCACGCTATTGCGGCTGTCCGTGATATTGACGCCGCGCGTGGTCAGACGGTTCAGCGTAGCGGCGAGCGACTCTGAAGGGTAGGCGGCGCGCAATACCGCTATCGCTCCGCTGACATGCGGCGCGGCCTGGGAAGTGCCCGCATAAGTGGTGCCCGCCGCGGTGATCAAGGCCCCGGGGGCCAGCAGAGTCAGAAAGCTCGCGCTGTTGGAAAAGCAACTCACCTGGTCCGCGGTCGTGACGGGATCGGAACAGACGGCGTAGCTGATGGGGCCGACGTCGCTGTCATAAACCGCCCCGACGGAAACGGCCTCCGGCGTGCAGGCCGGCATCGCGATGCCGGTGCTCGATGCGTCGTTTCCTGATGAGGCAACGGTGAGGATACCTGCCGCTTGGGCGTTCACGATCAGGGTGCGAAACGGATTGAACCTCGTGCAAGCCGATGAAAAGAGGCTGCCGCCAAGGCTCATATTCAGGGCGACGATATTATAGGTCGCTTGATTAGCGATGGCCCAATTGATGGCGGCGATGATATCCGCCGAGCTGGCCGATGTCCCATTGAATACGTCCAGTGCCGCAATTTTGGCGTCCGGGGAGATACCGCTCACGATACCGGCCACATTGCTGCCGTGGCCATCGGCATCCGGCACACCGTCATCCGCCGCGAAGTCCTGGGCGTAAATCACTTTGCAGTTCGCCGGCACGCCCGGCGCGCTGCAGCGACCAAAGGCTGGCCGGGTGTAATCAACGCCGGTGTCCAGGACCGCCAAGGTGGTACCCGTACCCGCTTGGTCCAGGGTCGACGCCTGGGGCTGGCGTATCAGCGGCGCGCTTTGCGCCAGATGCATATGCAGAGTCCGATCTTCATATATCGCGGAGACGCGCGGATCTTGTTCCAATGCATTTAATGCACCGGCGGTATTGAGCCTTAACGCGAACATGGGTAAATGCGAATAGTTCCGCAGCACCAATAGCTTTCGAGGCAGGATCCTTTTGAATAGATCGTCCTTCTCAGTACGGTATTGCTCCGCCCGATATTTGAGGATGGCTGCATCATCGTGGGTGATGCGGCGCAGCTTCCGTTTCGCGCTTGCCTGTGAATCAACGGTGGCAGCTTCCATCTCAACGATGACCACTGTCGCCTCGTTGCGCTGTAAGCGCGCGGCTAGTGAGGGAGGCGATTTTTCGCTTTCCGCACCGCTGCTGACTGTCGGAGCCACGACTATTGAAAGCAGTACGCTGGCGTACGCTAGTCTCCGGATTGCTTTCCGTCCTCCCATTTAGACCTCATTCGTGCAGCTGTGACGATTTAATGCCCGGCGTAATAACGATGGATATTGCCGGATCGCGGTTCGCGAGACCCCATCCCCGAGACGGATACCACGGCCAGTGCCACTACCAAAGCCAGGGCCATACGTCCACCGCCGTTGAGAAAATCCATCCACGTCACCCATGGGGAATACCCGGCTTGAGGCGGGGATGCGACGGACAGAATCATATCTTCGAGTGCGCCGACCAATACAAATGGCACATCGATCACGATGACGATACCGGCTGCAATGAGGCAGAGAAACAGCGCTGCCGCCATACTTCCGCGTCGTATCAGGCAGGCCGCTGAGACCACGGACAGCAACAATATCAGGGGTTGCAGGAGATGCCCGACCAAGGTCGAGCATTCCATGGGGATACCCGCGGGAACGGCCCGTCCTGCGATCTGCAAGGGATGGCGCGTCAGCACCTCTGCCTTGATAATTTCCTCACCTTGCCAGTGGGCCAAGCTTAGATCGACCAGCCGGTATTGGGGTGCAATTACTGATATATCCCATCGAAGAAGAGGCAGCAGACTGGATGCGATTTTGGCGCTGAAGGCCATAAATACGGTCAGCCAGACTGCTCCGCTGACAATGAAGAAAAGGGCGGCCTTAAACGGCCTGCTATTGTTTCGCACCGGATGTCCAGTAGATAAAATACAAGCCCACCGCGCCGATTACTACCATTGGCGCGACGTAACCGTGAAGCATCTCGAAGAGTGAACGGTCGAAGCGCAGGCAATAATACAGGGCAACGATGCGCATCTGATTGATTATGAAAATCAACACTCCGCCGCTGATGATGCCAAGCAGTTTACTGCGCCGGTTGCGGGGGAAAACCAGGATGGCGGCGGCCAACATCAATATGGCTTCAGTGCCTTCGCATCCGTTTAAGACCGAAAGATGAACGTAGCTGGACATCAGGCTGTGACTCCGGGCGATGACGCCCTCTTGAGGCGTCATCCAGGCGATGAGCTTCGCGCTGGGCGCGACCGTCAACTGATCGATCACGAGTCGTTCGACGGGGGTGCCGCGGGAGCCCAGGTACAACATCTCCAAAATAAAGAACACGGCGATAAACGCCGCGATATGTCTCACGGTCCAGTTGCGGGATTCGGTGGGGCGATTGAGCATTGGCGGCATGGCGTCTTACCTGCATGTAAGAAATACCATCGCCTCGTTGCAGTAACATGACAAAGTCCCCAAACCGTTGGGCGCCCGCGATGCGGCGGCCAATGACCTGATGCTGACGTTGGTAGATTAAACCTTGGTGTCCTCCTGTCTTGTATTGCTTGAGAGGAATTCGCGGCTATATCCCGTATTTGTCGTGAAAGAGCCGCGGGTTACTCATGTTGTCGGACTTGGGACTGAACCATGTCGCATCGAAAGCGATGTAATTATGTATACATTTGAATTCTCTTCTCCGCATGTTGAAAGACAATGTGCCCGCACTGTGTCGCTAAATTGTCAATTTAATGAAATACCGGCGCCATACCACTGAAACACTGAACGACTACATTCCTTTACGTGATCGATTAATTTTCGTCATCGCAAAACAGTCAGGAATGGACAGGATCGTTATGGATAAAAAGAAATTGATTTCGATACGAGTGCGTTGTCACGACGTAGACAGGGTCAAGGAGATTTCACGGCGGATAGGAGTGCGAGAATCAGATTTATTTCGCTTCGCCATCAGGATGCTGCTGGCCCGTTTTGCTCCCCTTCGCAACGTTGAGTTGGGAGGGCGTGAATTGCTGCCTCTGTTGATGGAGTTCGGTACCGAGCTTGCGCACTACTTCGAATTAGACGCGGAGCGCTTGGCCTGGATCATCAATCAGGGTGTCGAGGATCCCGCCAAGCAGGTGGATAGCCGGGATATCGAACTTCTGATTATGTCCACGGTACAGGAAAGCTACGCCTATCTGCGCCTTAGGGATCTGACGGACGAGGAGCTGAAGCCCCAGGGCGTCAATGGCATGGTTCGACGCTATATCTATGACAAATACCTGGCAAAGGATGCCGCCCCATTGTCGAGTGTAACGGAACCGGTGGGCGGCTAACATCAAGAACGGAAAACACAAACGGGAGAATTATGACATGAACAACAGGATCAAGCGGATATTCAGGGTAGCTCTGATGGCGGTGGGGCTGATGGCGGTCGGGCCGGTTCATGCGGCTCTGGTGGCGTACGAAAAGGTGGGATTCATCGAAGGGAAGGGCTATTACAGCGATGCTTTCCAGATCGATACAGGGGGCAGCTACAAGGCAACCCTCACCGATTTCGATTTTCCTAGCCTGTTCGGGCAATTGACCATCGACGTGATCACGGCGACGCAATCCAAGGGTAAGTTGGCCGCTCCTGGCAGCTTTGTTTTTGACGCTCAGCCGGGTACTTATTACGCCAATTTGCTCGGTGTGGCCGACGGCCCCATCAATTTAGGGTTGTTTGGTGTGCAGATCGAATCGATGGATTTCAGCCCCGTGGCACCAATACCAGTCCCGGCAGCGATTATATTGTTGGCTTCCGGATTGTGCGTATTGTGGCAAACGGCGTGGTGCCGCCGAGGAGAAGTTGGCTGTGACGGTCTTGTCACAAAAGAATCATATTCATCGGCTATGGTGTAATACAAATGTTTTCGGGGCGCGGCCGTAAGGCCGAACCCGCAGTATCAAGGCGTACTTCCCATGTTTCGATTAATGATAATGCTGGTTATCACGTGCGCCTGGAGTACGTCACTCAATGCGGCAAAACTGCCTCTCTATACGGTAGAGGCCGGAGACATTCTGCGGGTGTCGGTATGGAAGGAGCCTGATCTGCAATTGGATGTTCTTGTGCGCCCCGATGGCAGGTTTTCCATGCCGTTGATTGGCGAGATGGAGGCGACGGGAAAAACGGTGGAGATGCTGCAGTATGAGATTGCCAAGCGACTGGATAATCTCGTTCCTGACGCGGTAGTCACCGTGGCGATCAGTCAGCTGAGCGGCAACAAGATCTATGTGCTGGGCAAAGTCAACCGGCCGGGTGAATATGCCGTCAATCGCTATGTGGACGTGATGCAGGTCCTGAGTATGGCGGGTGGCACTACGACCTTCGCCGATTTGGATGATATTATCATCCTCCGCCGTGGCGATAACGGTCAACGGGCCATTAGCTTTGATTACGACGAAGTCGGCAAGGGCAAGCAACTACAGCAAAATATCATACTCCACAGTGGCGATGTCGTGGTTGTGCCGTGAAATGTGGGAGGGGGCGCCGTCCGGAAATTGGATTGCTGTGGATGATGGTGGCCTTACCGGGAATACTACAGGCGGCGGAGTGGTCGTCGCAACCATGGGTGAAACTGCGTACGGAGTACAGTGACAACATGCAGTTGCGCACCGGCCAAACCCAGGAAGCTCATGGTGGCGTATTGAGCGCCGGACTACGCCTGAGTCGGACTGACGAGCGGGGTGTCCTGAGCTTGATGCCGATTGTCCATGTCAGACGTTTCGACAGTAAAGAGCGGCTCGACAGCGACGATGAGTCGCTCAGATTGGACTGGAGTCGCCGCGGCGAGCAGAGCGTGTGGGGCATGAATGGGGAATGGACGCGCGATACTACTCTGACCAGCGAATTGGAAGTGAGCGGTTTGGTGCAGGCGCGCAAGCCTCGTATCAAGCGATATCTGTCGCCGTCTTTTAGGTATTCCCTGACGTCGCGCAGCAATGTAGGGGTTGACGTAGCCTATACGACGGTGAAGTACGGAGACGCGCTGCTTACTGGTCTGGTGGACTATGACTACGCGCAAGCGGATCTGAGCGTGACCTATCTATGGTCTGAGCAAGGTACCGTCACCGGCATGCTCTACGGTACACGCCTGGTGGCGGCCCAGATCGGCAACCGCACCAATAGCGGCGGAGTACAGTTGCAGTTGGGCGGGGCGATGACGGAACACTGAGACGGAAACATCACCGCCGGCGCCTATCGTAGTCACAGAAATAATGGCACGGATGACAAAAACGGTTGGCTTCTTGATTTGAGCCTGAGCAGAAAAGACGAGCGAGGAAGATGGCGGGTGGGCCTGAGCCGCGGCGTCGACCCCAGCGGCACCGGGGTCCTAGTGCAACGCGATCAATTGAGCCTGTCTCGTGAACATAAATTGAGCGAGTGGTGGCGATTGAACATGAAAGGCAATTGGATGATCAATAGGGATCTACGGGCGCTTCCGGTAAGCCAGGACCGGCGATTCCGTAGCGCGGCCTTGAGTCTGGTCCGCTTGTTGAGCCGGAGCTGGCGCTTGGATGCCGGCTATTTATATGATTGGCAACGCTATGCAGGGGCCACGAATCAGGCGGAGCGCAATCTCCTTATGATCGCGATCCAATACAATGGGGCCTCGGGTGAGGAGTAGGCATTGAATGAACAGCGCAGCCGCATACGCACTGCCTCAGACCAAGAGTCTCGGTGATTATTTGGATATAATTCGCCGCCACTTCAGTGCGGCATTGCTGGTGTTCATTGTCATTTTGGCTGCCTCGATAGTTATAGCTCTGGTGTGGCCGCCTACGTATCGGTCTACCGCCACCATTCTAATTGAACAGCAAGAAATTCCGGTGGATCTGGTGCGTTCGACTGTAAGCACTTACGTGGATCAGCGTATTCAGATTATTCAGCAGCGGGTCATGACCCGTTCCAATTTGATGGAAATCATCAAGAAGTATGATCTCTATGCCAAAGAACGGCGCCGCGAACCCATGGAAGTGGTGATTGATGGCATGCGTGATGATATTGAACTCAAGACGATAAGCGCCGACGTGGTCGATCCCCGGAATGGTCAACAAACACGGGCCACTATCGCATTTACTCTGTCCTATAAAAACGAATCACCGCAGTTAGCCCAAAAGGTCTCCAATGAGCTTACTTCGCTTTTTCTCAACGAAAATCTATCGTCACGGCGAGAGTTGGCGGCCCAGGCATCGGATTTTCTTACTAGTGAGTCCGATCGGGTGAGCGCGCACATTTCCGATCTGGAGAGGCGGCTTGCGGAGTTTAAGGAAAAGAATGTGAATCGCATGCCGGAATTGACGCAGTTCAACATGCAACTCGCCGACCGCGCCGACCGGGAAATAACGGACGTGGAGCAGGAATTGCGGTCCCTAAGGGATCGCCGTATTTATTTGGAATCGCAATTGGCGCAAATCAATCCTAAAGGCGCCCTCTATTCTGAAAGCGGGGAACGAATTCTCGGTCCGGTGGAAAGACTTAAGACGTTAAGAGCCAAGTATATAAGTCTTTCGGCGATCTACGCCTCGAATCATCCGGACTTGATTCGCATGCGCAGGGAAATCGCCTCTCTAGAGGCCGAGGTGGGGCATAGCGGGTCTACGATCAAAGAATTAGAGGCATCGCTTACCTCCACTCGCGGTGAGCTGGCAGAAAACCGCAAGCGCTATGGCGAGAATCACCCGACAGTGCAGCGTTTGGAGCGCCAAGTTGCGGCTCTGGAAGAGGCCCTTGCAAGGCAGCGGAAGCCTCAAGCCGCCGTAGCTACAACTAAAGATGCTGACAATCCCGCTTACATACAAGTCCAATCTCAATTACAAAGGGTGAAGGCGCAAATCTTGTCACAAAAAAAGAAGAAATCGGATCTTGAAGCGAAGTTACGGGATTTAGAAGGCAGGATAGCGGACACGCCAACTGTGGAACAGGAATACCGTGAACTTACCCGAGATTATGATAACGCCTGGACGGAATACAAGGAATTAAAGGCCAAACAGACGGAAGCCAAGTTAGCGCAGTCAATGGAAGCAGAAAGTAAAGGTGAAAGATTTACATTGATCGATCCACCTCTATTGCCTGAGGAACCGGCAAGCCCAAATCGGTTGGCAATTTCTTTACTGGGAGCGGTGGTATCACTCGCCGGGGGTGTCGGTACGGTGGCCGCGAAGGAGGGTCTTGATGGCACTGTGCGCGGGATAAGAGGCGTGACATCATCGATAGAGATGGTGCCGCTGGCGGGTATCCCCTACATCGAAACCGATGAAGAAAGGCGGAGACGTAAACTTATACGCATCGCTATCATTAGCTCAATATTGGCCGTGCTTGCTATTGCAGTCGCTCTGGCGCACTTCCTATATATGCCGTTGGACGTGCTGTGGTACGCTGCGCAGCGCCGACTCGGGCTATTAGGGCCCATATAAGAGGCGCGCTAAACCTGAGGAAAAGCAATTGAAGAGAATTATAAAAATAGCCGGCCGGGATTCGAGCATAGACACCATGTATCAGAACAATACGAAGATATCACCGACCACAAGACGGGCGGAAGATGGCTCGCGAGTCGTATATACTCTTACTCGTACGATTAAAGTTGATCCTCAAGTATTGAGGAAAAACCGTGTAATAATGGGGGTCGGCGATATATCGATTAAAGCAGCGTACAAGATGCTGCGTACTCAGTTGCTGCAACGCATGCGCTCGCATGATTGGAGCACGCTGGCGGTAACCAGTCCTGCTTCGGGCGAAGGAAAGAGTTTGACGGCCGTGAATTTGGCCATCAGTATAGCTAAAGAACTTAATCATACCGCACTGCTTGTAGATCTTGATTTGCATTGTCCAAGTATCGCGCGATATTTCGGAGTTAAGCCGGAACTAGGACTCTCCGACTATCTTTTCGACGACATTTTACTTAGCGATGTCATGTTTACACCCGGTATCGAGCGTCTCGCGGTCTTGCCAGGCGGAAAACCACTGATCGATTCGTCGGAATTATTGTCGTCACCAATAATGGTCAATCTTGCTCGAGAGCTTAAAGGGCGTTACCCAGGGCGTATCGTGATATATGACATGCCGCCATTGCTGGCGGCCGACGATATGCTCACTTTCTCGCCCAACGTCGATGCGGCGCTACTGGTGGTCGACGAGGGGAAAACGCGCAAGACCGAATTGAAGCGAGCCATGGAATTACTTGAGGTGATGAATGTCGCGGGCACGGTATTGAATAGAGTCAAATAAATTACAGCGATTCCGGTTATTGAATAATGAATGCTGCGAGCTCGATGCGCCGGTTAAAATATCATTTATGAGTGGATCAGGGATATCCACATTCCGCATTCAGATGCGACCCCGCGCGCTGATGGCCCTATTGGCGCTGCTTATTCTGATTTCGCCATTGCGGGCACCTACGCCTGCTTCGGCGGCGGCTTCCCATGCCGCTGTCGACAATAAATTTTGCGTCGAGCCGGGATCCGGAAACATCGCGGAACTTAACTGGCTCCAACGTTCCGATTGGATCAACGTCAGGCGCGATGTTACCCCGGCGGCGGAGGGCGATGGCAAGGCCGACGACACCCGCGCTATCCAGGCGGCGCTGGATAAGATCGGCAAACATCCCGGCGACCTCAAGGTGGTGTATTTCCCGCCGGGTACCTATCGTATCACCAAGACTCTCACAATCACTGATCGGAATGGCGGCATGTTGATTGGTCATGGGCTCGCGACCCGCTTGGTCTGGGATGGCGAAAGGGGTGGCCGTATGCTGTGGAGTAACGGCGCCAGCCGTCAGACGTACATAGGTTTCGTCTGGGACGGAAATAACAAGGCCGCCGTCGGCATAGACCACGATTCAAAGACGCAATTCGAAACGCGCGTTCTGCATGAACAGATGGAGTTTCGCGACTTCGAAGTAGCGGGAATTCGCGTAGGCCATGATCAAAAGTTGGCTTCGGCGGAAATGTTGTACTCTAACCTTAAATTTGTCCACAACGGCGCCGGAGTCCTCTTGCAGGACTGGAACGACTATAACAACGTATTTCAAGGCTGCTTCTTCCTCAATAACAAATTTGGAATCAGGGCGGAAAAAGGCAACGTGGTGGTGCGTGATAGTCGCTTCGAAGGCAGTAGTCAGTCGGACCTCTTCCTCTCCACCCATAGCCACTCAGTACGGCGAGTGGTCTCGCTGGATTCGCGGATGTTTCTAACTACGGTGCGCGGGCCCGCTGCCGCGGGACTGGTGAGGGTCGAAGATGCGGTGGTATCTGGCTGGAAGAACAGGGACGGGGCCGTTGTCACCAGGCTCAGAGGACCGCTGGTGCTGTTTGACGTACGCTTTCTCGATCCGCCTTCGGCGCGGGCTCCGATACGGCTGGATAATCCTGGGTACATGAATCAGCTGGCACTGCTTTCGGACGCGGTGAGTCCAGCTACTAAATCGCTCATCGATGCTGGACCCAACGGCATCATCCGCGAGATCCCAGCCGCCGGCCGGCGTGGCCTTGATCTCACGGTCAACGATCATTTTCTCCGGGATACGATGACCATCCCGGATAAAGTATTCGACGTCAAGCAAGACTGTGGCGCCAAGGGTGACGGCAGCCGTGACGACGCGATTGCCATTCAGTCTTGCCTGGCCAAAGCCAACGGCGTCGGCCATTCCGCCGTGGTCTATTTTCCCTCCGGGATCTATAAGGTGAGCCGTACCCTCGAGGTCCCCGCGGGTGCCACATTTCAAATTGACGGTACGGGCTGGCATTCCAGGATTGTCAAGCAGGGGAGGAAACAAGGGCCGGTGCTGCATATCGTGGACCCCGATGGCCTTAGAGTGACTCATCTCACTTTGGGGGCGCCAGCGGGCAGCGATACCTTGCTGCAGACCGGTAGCCGTCCGGGCAGCGTCTATTATCACAACCTGTTCGGTTACCACGATGCTGAGCGCACGAATGTGTGGCTGCATTTCGAAGGCCTACCAGCCGGTACCGTGGTGGTTGGCGATCATCCGGATGGTCGGCTGCGTATCCATAACAGCAGCGCAGCGAAGATACTGCTAGGCTTCTTGGTGTCAGTGCAGATGGTCATCGGCGGCGGAGGTCCACAGAGCGGCTTCCTCGGTATCTTATCCCGCACTTCCGTGCTGGAGGATTATCCGCTGGTGATCAAGGACAACCGCAGCTTGGTGCAAAGCGACTGGTACAATGAGCAGACTACTCATTTGCTCTCGCTCCAGGGTGGCGGCGATGTTGGTCGGGTGATATTGGATCACACGGAGGCGCGTACCACCGAACCCTTGATAGCGGACATCGACGGCTATAAAGATTTGGTGGCACAGCTCGGTGGTATGTTCGGCAGACCTCACAAGCGTGACGCCCCTTTCGTTCGCATCAGAGGAGGCGATGATATGGGCCTGGTGTTGGCAGGAAACAGTTTTTGGAATACGCCGCCGGTATTGGATACGCTGCCGAAGCAAAACGCCGTCATCCTTGCCAATATAGTAGATAGCCCGCACGTCAATCTGTTGGATCGAGTTCATGATCACTTCCCCAAAGGTGGTAACTACAATCTCAATGCCGTGTGGGAGGCGTTTAAGGAGCTGGGCGCGTACGATCTGAGTATGAACTACTGCCGTTGATCGGATATCTATTGAAGAACGCCATTGGTTCCCAACACTAGCCAGGTCGCCGCGTCGTCCACTGCCTGCAGAATAGCGTAGTCCCAACGATTTTTCAGTTCCACTAGGGTGTACCCGTTGATGGTTTGTCCGGGCTGAGTTCTGACGATGACGCTAGTGTTAAAACTGTCCTTCTTGACGAGGGTATAGGTTAGGCCTATGTTGCTCGTGCTGTTGGTAGGTAGATAGATAGTCCCGTTGGCAGCGGCAGTCAGGGTTACGTATACAGTGCCAGCCTGGTGCGCGCTCAGATTACCGAGATAGCCGGTGCCGCTTACATTGGTGATTTGTTGGACGATCTGGCCGTTAGTTTGGCGGACAGCGGCGGATGCCTCCGTGTTGCGGAGCGCGAGTGCATCACGACTTAGAGCCGTGACGAATTGTCGGGGCACATAGCCGTTCTCGATTCGAGTTCCCCACGGTATACCCGCGCCGGTAACGGAATGGATAATGCCGAATATTTGAGAATGTGATGAGCTGACATCATCGCATTGGATCGTAGTTTGGGGCGCATGGCTATAGATTACACAGGAGGATTCTGACAGGATCAAGTGCGATTCCAAGGCGTCTACCGCCGCCACGGCGATCGTGACACTGCAGTTATAGGCATTAATCAGCCTGATGTGCGCGCCATTGGCCCCCTCGGTATCCGTGTCGGTCAGATGGCACTGTACTACCTGCCCCGAGCCTACGCCTTCCAACAGGATGTTGCTCTTTCCAGCAGTGCCGCCGTTAAACCAGTTTATCTGTGGTCGTATCACGGTCAGAGCGTTGAGCTGCCGACTGCCGTCCGTCGCCTGCAGGCGTAGCCCGTAGTTACCGCTGCTGTAGGCCCCCATGTAGGCATAAAGATCGACAATGACGGAATTGCCGGGTGAGCATATCTGGTGATTGGCCTTGAAGCTGAACGGTTCGTGACAATGAAACGCCTTGACGTGATTGAACTGCAGGTGTTGGAAATTTTCCAGATCGAGAGCGTGAGTCGTATATAGGGTGTTCGCATCGCCCCCCAGAAACACCAAGTCCTGCAAACGGCCCAGCCCGAAGCTGAGGTGATTCAGCGCGCCAGCCTTGATGGCGGTACTGAAACCGTAGAAACCGATGCCGGCAATCTCGACATTGGAGACGGGCTTGTCATCGAGCGGGTTGGCGTCGGTGTTAAATTCAATGCCATTAGTCGTCCCCAAGTCGACTGGTCTTAGCCAAGTGCCCGTACCCAGTATGATACCTAGATCCGGACAGCTCTGGGTAAAGGCCGGCGCCGGGCGTGTTCCCTGCAGGCTCACGCCGGATTTGAGCGTCAGCGGCGCGCTGAGCGCATAAACACCGGCCGGTAGCAAAATGACACCGCCACCGTTAGCTGCAGCGGCATCGATGGCGCTTTGGATGGCGGCAAGGTCATCGGTACCGCCGTCGCCGGCGGCTCCGAAATCCCTGACGCCGTAAAATCCCGAGCGGTTGCCGAGATAAGAGCTGAGAGCCTGAAAGGGAACGGCGCGGGATGCGGCGCCGATAACACCGTAGACCGTATCATCCGGAGAAATGGTTTTAGCGTCGATGACACGCATCAGCTCCGACAGCTTCTTACCGGCCATATCTTCAAACCTCTAGTATTAGCTGCTCACCGGACTCGAGTATGAGAGATGTACCATCTTCCAAAATCAGACGGTTCAGGGTAACCGGATTTTCGGCCGGTGGAGGCGCGGCATCGGCCTCAACCCGCGATGGTGCCTGTTTGCACGCGCCCAGCAAGTACAGAGCCAAACTGGCGGCCGTAATACATGATCGTCGCAAAAAAATTCGACGCGATTCGTTCGGAACGTTGGCATCGACAATGGGTTTTCCCTCGAAGTACATAAACTGTGCTGCCCGCTAAGACGCTTCGGCGAGCATGCGCCGGTACAGATTTTCGTATTGCGTGGCCACTGTTTCAGGACAGAAACGCGTGACATTTTCATGGCCCGCCGTTACCAGTGCCGTGCGGTAGTCGGCGTCGTCAATGATACGCCGTACACCGGCACGGATGGCGTCGACATTGTAAGGATCTACCAAGCAGGCCGCGCCGCCGGCCACTTCGGGCATGGAGGAGAGGTTGGCGGTGACCACCGGGCGGCCCACGGTTTGGGCTTCGATGATAGGCATGCCGAACCCCTCAAGGGTGGAGGCAAACAGCAAAATGTCGCACTCGGCATAGGCGCGGAGCATGTCTTTGTCGCTGCGGTTGTGATGCGCAATATAGCGAATGCGATGCCGTTCCAACAGCCGGATATGGGTCGGCTGCAGTTTGCCTACCACGTGCAATTCGCAATCCACGCCGGTTAGGGCCTCCACATGGCGCTCGAAATTCTTGTTGGGAGCGAGTCCAATGTGGAGGATGCGCGGACAAGTGCTGGAGAACGTTTTGTCGACGCGATAGTATCCTGAGGAAATCACTGTGGGTATCACGATCACCTTACGAGGATCACAACCGGTATAGGAAATGATATCGCGGCGCGTAACTTCCGACACAGCGGTGACATACTGGCAGTGGCGTACCGGTAGATCCAGCCAGAACAATTTCAGCACCCGGCGAGCGATAGAATTGGGGTGGCGCATGAATCCACAATCGTGGACGGTGAGCACGGTACGGTTCTTCGGCAGGGTGAGGACCGCATAGTGCACGTCTCCAGTGAGATGATAGAGGTCGGCGCGGTGGCGGTGGGTTTCCAGCATCACCCTAAGGCGGGACAACAGCCCGGTGCTATAGTGATTGAGGACGTGGCGCTGCAATATTAACCCTCTATCCTTGGGAAAACTATGTATGATTTGCTGGAAGGAGGTTTCGATGCTGAAGTTACCGGTGGCGTGGGGTTTGCGGAAGAATAGCGCGATGATGGCATCAGACGGGGGAGCGTATTCAATCCCTTCGGCGTAGGGATCCGATTTCGACGTCATTGTTCTACCGGAGTGGGCGTCGCCTCGTTTCATGAGCTACAGGCATTGTCGAGAAAATTAAACATAACCGTCACATTCGGACCCTATCATTGTTGCTAGTCGGCTGGAACAACCCGGGACGGCAGAGCGTCGGCCTTGCAAGAGACCGGTACAGCCCATCCCGCCGCTTTATTTGATGTATCTTATAAACGCCGTATTACATTTTGGTTAAAACCGCTATGCGTGTGGTCCAAATCATTAATTCCATTAGAAACCCCTCTGCCGGCCCGACCCACTATGTCGCTCGGCTAGCCGATGAACTGCAGAAGCGTGGCGACAACTCACTTATATTGACTATAGGCGAGCGTCCCCCGGACTGGGCGTATACCGCGCCTTTGGAGGCCCACTCCAAACTTCTGGAGCGCAGCATTGGCGTCTCCCTAGCATTGCTTGATAAGGTGCGATGCCAGGCACGGCTGCCAAGCGTTCTCCATGGTCATGGCATCTGGCGGGCCACAAATCTATTCCCCCTGCTGCTCAACGGTCGTCATCCGGCCAGGATCATGATCAGCCCCCACGGTACCCTGAGCCCGTGGAGTATGCGCTACAAGTTTCTTGTGAAGCTGCCCTTCTGGAAGGCATTGCAGAAGCCGGCCCTGGATCGCAGCCATTGCTATCACGCCACTGCGTCAGCGGAATACGAGGATATCCGCCGAGTTGGTCTGCGTGGTCCGGTCGCCATGGTGCCCTGCGGTGTGGACTTGCCGGTGCTGTCAGAAGCGCCGCGGATAAAGCGAATGGTGTATATGGGCCGTATTGATCCCATCAAGGGGGTGGATATCCTGATCAAGGCATGGTGCTTAGCCGCCGAATATTTCCCCGACTGGGAACTGGTGATTGCAGGTCCGCTGGACAACGATTATGCCGCGAATATGCAACGGCTGGCTAACGAGCTTCGAGCGCAACGCCTACGTTTCGTCGGTCAGGTTTTGGGAGAGGTTAAGCGTGAGCTGTTAGCGACGGCGTCGTTGTTCGTACTCCCTTCACACTCGGAAAATTTCGCTATCGCCGTGGCGGAGGCCTTGGCTCACGGCTTACCGGTCATCACTACCACCGGGACGCCATGGAAAGGGCTAATTGATAGAAATTGCGGTTGGCGGGTTCCATCGAATAAGGACTATCTTGTAAGCGTCTTCGCCGATGCCATGGGGCGATCGACGGCAGATCTCGGGGAAATGGGCCGCCGCGGTCGAGACTGGATGGCGAGTGCTTATTCCTGGGACGGCGTTACCTCCCATATGAGGCGGACCTATCACTGGTTATTACATGGTGGACGGCGTCCCGACTGGATAATCGTCGATTAGCATGCGGGCCTGATATGAGTGACGATGAGAAGACCGTCATCCACCAACGGCACGAACAATTGATCTACTGGGCCTCTATCGCCGTGGACGTATTGGTGCCGCGGCAGCTGCCGGGCATCTACGTTTTGGGTTACGTCAAGAGCGGCATCAATTGGCTTTGCCATCTCCTGTCATCAGCATTGGAACTGCCGATCCTAGAGCCATGGAAGCGGAATCTGCCGGCAGTGCAACCCTGTATCTATCACATGCACCGTTTTATCCCGCTGGATTCGGTGCGATGGCGCACTATCTACATGATGCGCGACGGCCGTGACACTATGGTCTCTAAATATTTCCACATAGCGCGCGAGGGCGGCCTGCTTAAGAAACGCTTGGAAACTTATCTTGGGCGACCGGTCCGCTATGAAGACACCCGCATCAACCTGCCGGAGTTCATTCGTTTCTTGCAGGGCAACCGCATTGCCTCGGTGGATTACAAAACCCACATCGAAGGGTGGAAACGGCATTGCGATAAATATGTGCCGTTGCGCTATGAAGACCTGCTGGCCGACACCGAGAGCGAATTGGCGCGGGTGATCTCAGCGGTAGCCAAGCATGAAGCCGACGCCGAGCATATCCGGGCGGCGGTGGAAAGGCATGATTTCACCCACCTCACGGCGCGCTCTCGCGGCGAGGAGGACCGCGCCTCCTTCATCCGAAAGGGGATTGCCGGCGACTGGCGCAACCACTTTACCGCCGAGTCCGGCCGGGTATTCGACGAGTATGCCGGTGATCTGCTGTTTGAGCTGGGCTACGAATCCGATCCCCGCTGGTGGGAGGCGTTGGAACACAGTTAAGGTGCGATCATTTGTGCATAATCACCAGCATGTTCTGCGACAGCACTTGACCACCGCTTCCGGTTTCTGCCAGCAGTAACAGACGTTCGCGGAGGGTAAATAGCGACCATAAAGCGCGCCGCGCCAAGCTTTTGAGGCCGTGGACCACGGGTTTTTCCTCCTTAGCTTGAATCTGGCGAAAACCGGTGGCAAGCCCCAGTTGGCGCATGGACTGGGGCGTGAAGCATGTTTCGTGAGTAAGATCGCCGTAGCGAACCCGCATTCCGAACAGCCCCTCGGCATTGGGCACATGCAAGATTAGGCAGCCATCGTCACCCAATGCCCGCCAACAGGATTGCAGCAACGCTATGGTATCTCGCATCTCCAGATGTTCCAGCACGTCCATGAGAAACAGCGCGTCGTAGGCGCGTTCCTTGCCAGACAGAAAGCTCATTAAATCTCCATGTTGTACCTCGGGCAGTCCCAGGCGGTGCGCCAAGGCTACCTGTTCCGTCGAGAGATCGACGCCCTCTAGACGGCGATAACCCAGGGCCTTGAGGAAGTACAATAACTGGCCATAGCCGCAGCCCAGGTCAGCGATGCGCAGGTTGCGCTTGGCGGGCAGGTGCATTTTGATGAGGCGGTGGTAGTGAGGAAAGTCAGCGAGCCGCAGGGCTGATATGTCCATAGGCGCTACCGATTGTCCAGTGGAGACATAGCTTTGGTACAATTTGGCCTTCCAGGTCTCCATGGAATTATTTGGCCCAGGACGGCCGATAGCTGCTCATTTGATAAATGACCACCACGGTCACCATATAGGCCGCCAGGGTGGCGATGGCGGCGCCCATGGGGCCGAGGAAAGGAATGAGGGCTAAGTTCAGCACCGCGTTAACCACCGCGCCCGCGCCGATAGACTTGGTGATAGAAAAAGTTCGGCCGTTGAGTTCGAACTCTTTGTTATAGAAATGGCATAGGCCGCCCACTACATTCGCCAGTGCCAGGATGATGATGACCATGGGATCGAACTGGTAGCGGATGTAGACGAAATACTTGAGTGCGATGATGATGGCAGCCGCAATCGTCGTGATTATCAGGGAATAGCGCAGATAGAATCTTAGCATCTTCTGAGTGAGTTCCATGGCGGCGCGCTCGCCGTCGTTCCTGTCGATGCTCAGCAATCTAGGGAACAGCACGATCATCGCCAGTCCCATGGGAACGGCAATGATGCCGCCTGCAAGTTGATAGCTGAGAATGTAACTGGCGACGCTATCGGCGGGTTGCCATAGGGCGAGGAAGTAGCGGTCGGATAGCGAGATTACCCAGACGGCGACGCTGTTGAGCAGAATAGGCAGACCATACTTCAAGCAGCGTCGCGCGACCTGGCTATCAAATTGAGGCGATAGCGATAGAGCGAAGATTCCGGTCTTGAACCAGCTGAACAAGGCGACTGCAGTGTCGAACAGAGAATAGAACAGCAGGAATTTGGCCAGCACCGTCCAGTCAGCGAGATTGGTTCGGCCCTCCAAGACGCACAGAGCCAGAAACATCGCTAGGGAAACAGCGAAGCCGATGTTGGAGTACAGGTACTGACGGTGACGTTCCGCCGCGTTGAGGACGCTGAGGATACCGGCCTTGAGAGCGGAGGCGATGAGCAGTACCGGAATTAGGGCATAGATGCCGAGGTTTAAGGTTGCGGCGATAGGATAGGCGGCAAACATCACCAAGGTCATGAGTCCGAAGTAGAAGAATACCGTTTGCCGGAAGCGCGTATTGTTGCCTTCCAGCAGTTCATGCACGTAGCGGAAAGACGCGCTGGTTATCCAGCCAAAGCCCAGGGACGCGCCTAAATATGCTAGGGGTAGTACCAGGCTGTACTGCAGAAAGGCGCCGGGTCCCAGCAGCTTCGGCACCAGCAGCACCTGTACCAGTTGCACCAGATATTGAATCCCCCTTCCAGCGAGAGCCTGAAAGGCAGGAGAGCGGAGGCGAATTATAAGTTCAGTCAACACACTGAGTCGAGAATAGTTGGTTTTGATAGGTAGGAGTATACGGATTGTGCGGGAGGTTAGCATTGTCCGTGGCGTGAAGCAATATGACAACGGCGGGAATAAGTGCGCGACAGAATAAAGTTTTCCTTATTGCGTCTCGGTAATAAATTGGTCACATTGCCTGGGTATATTTCTATTGTTGAGCCCGCGTCCGGACGCCTGTAACTGCACCCCAAGAATAACATGCACACTGCTTTCAACAGCACCTACACATCAACGGTAGCCGCGGCCGCCAATCGCAAGAAATGGGTTCCATTGCGCTGGTGAACGGGGTGGTAGTGGTAGCCTTGACCACCGGTCTACTCGCGAATCCCCATGCGCAACCAGGCAATTTGCTCTATATCATGGCGCTGTCGCTGATCTGTACCTTGCCATTAGCATTCATCACCTCCTACCGCGGCAAGCAGTCCCTGCTTATCGTCTATCTCGCCTATTATTTCGCCTCCTTCGCATTGCAGGATATCTTTAACTTACTCGACGGCCAACCCGCGGTCCGTTTTCAGTCCGAAGCTTTCATGACCGGGGGCGAGCTGGCGGTGCTTCTGGGAGCGCTGTGTTTCGTCGCCAGTTATCAGTTTATCGCGCGCTGTATCCCCGACCATGGGGGAACGGTATTCGCACGCGATTGGTCCCCCAACGCCAAGCTGTTTCTGGGCGTCGTTTTCTGGGCAGTGGGCAATTTCATTACTATCAAATGGCAGTTTAGTGGCGCCGATTCCTTTTCCGGCGTGACCGTGACTAACTCCTTCACAGGGGTGCTGATTACCTTTCGTGTCCTACAGCCCTTGGGTACCTTGGTAGTGATCTATCATTTGATCACCACTAAAAGCCGGCCGGCCTTGATTCTATTTTCCATGATCGTAGTCGCTGATTTTTTTCTGGGATTCGTGGGGGATTCTAAGGAGCTGGCGATGCGGGATCTGCTGCTGTATCTGTTCAGCGTGGTGCTGTTGCGGGAGCGTCTGCCCGTCGTCAAGACCCTGGTGTTCGTGCTAATCGCCGGTATTGCCTTCAATCTCTTCGCCGCCTATCGCCAGATCGTTCACTCTCGTCATGAGAGTCGCGCCGAGGCCTTGGAGAATATTGATTCTCGCCTGGATGTTATCAAGAGCAGTAATAAATCGATTGATGAACGCTTGATGGGTGGTCTCAAATACTTCACAGCACGCATCAATCTCAAGAGCAGCGTAGATCTGATCGTGGCCAAGACGGGAAGCGACGTGCCATTTCAGCACGGCCGCACCATTGAGCCCTTGCTATACATGTTCATCCCTCGTTTCATTTTCCCGAACAAGCCTTACAGTAGCATGGCGGGGCAATTGTTCAATTGGGAATTCAAGATTTCCGCCAGCCACAGAACTTATATCTCGACTAGCCAAGTGGGAGAATTGTATTGGAATTTCGGTTGGGCTGGTGTGGTGGCCGGCATGGCGATGATCGGTGCGGTGATGGCCGTTATTGCCTCGTCTATGCGCTTTGACGTGGTTAAAACGCTGCCGCGCTTTCTGTTCGTACTGATGACAGTCTACTTGCTTAGCCTGCGCTCTGAGACGGCATTGGCTGAAGTTTACTCGGTGTGGGGACGGGCGGCGGTGCTGCTGTTTGTCCTCAATGCCATCATCCCTAAGACCCCGATGGGTGCATTGGTTAATACGGTAAAGGAGATCGAAACATCCAAGATATCGGTAAGACGGCCAGTTGTCTTTCGACTCGCCAATAAATCAAAGCTCACTATCAAGGCATCATGAAGATTCTGTTCGTTGGCGCCGCATCCCCGGGCGACATGGATGGGGATACTATGGAAGCACATGTCGTTGATGGCTTGGAAGGCTTGGGGGCGAATGTCCGCTATTTCCCCTTTACGGCGAGACGGCTGCGGCGGGTGAATCGCTTGATGGAGCTGGCGATGACCGATTTTGGTTGGATTACCTCCCTACCCGTTGAGCGTGCGCTGCTACGTGAGGTACGGGAGTATTCACCTATTCTAGTGCTGCTGCTGCTGGGAAATTACATTCCACCGGCCACCATTGAGAAAATTCGAGGGGTGACGGCAGCACCCATCGCCTGCTGGTGCCAGGATCACATGGGCACCATGGGGCGCCAGTATCTGATTGGCGCAAAATTTGACTATATCTTCACCAAGGACCCGGTGATGCTGGATCTGTTAAAGCGTTATACGCGCATCCGCCAGGTGCACTATCTGCCTGAGGCTTGCAATCCCAAGGTCCACCGCCCGGCGGAATTGACTTCCGATGACAGAAGTCGTTATGAATGCGACGTCGCCACCGCAGCCACGCTCTATTATTACCGAGCAGAGATACTGGAATCGCTGCTTGATTTCGATCTGCGCATCTGGGGGGCGGTACCACGCTATTATCGCGGTCCGCTGCGCAAGCGGGCCGCGGGGCGTTCGCTTTATACCCGCGAAAATGCCGCCTGCTTCGGAGCCGCGCGGATCGTGATAAACACCCTCTTTCCTATGGAGATGGGCGGGCTGAACGCGCGCGCCTTCGAGGTGGCGGGTTGCGGCGGCTTTCAGCTCATCAGCCACTCGGACGCGGTGGCCCGCTATTTTGAGCCGGGACGAGAAATAGAGACCTTTCGCGACCTGGATGAACTGCGTGATAAGGTTAAATTCTATCTGGCTAACGAAGAAAGGCGCCGTGAGATTGCCGCGGCGGGTCAACGGCGTGCGCACGCCGATCACACATATGAACGGCGTCTCAAACAGCTGTTGGGAACGGTAGGTTTCCACCCTGACGCTTTAGATCGAGAAGCGTAAATGGGTTATTTCGTATACAGTGGATTTGACAAGGGATATCCCGGCTTGTCTGTTGTGCTTTGTCAATCCCTGAATTCATGATCGCTCCAAAGCGAGTAGAGATTTTCTTGAGGGAAAATGGGGTGCCTCAATAAATGTGGTCCAATACGTGTAGTAATAACTTCTATTATCTCGATATACGATGGCGCGCCGATGAGTTCCAGTAAATTTGGTATTCCTCGTCAATGGTTCCTTTTAGTGGCGATAATTGGAGTCGGGGTTTCGGTTCCCATTCTGGTGTTTATTCCACAAGCGGGTTCCTATCTTGCCCTACATGCTTCCTCGCCCACCAAAAGCGATCTTGTTGTCATCCTTGGAGGAGGATGGAAGGATCGAGTTAATAAAGGAAAATGGTTGTTACGTAGAGGGTATGCCAAGCATGTTTTGCTGACTGGTATGAAGTTAAAGCGTAATGGAAGCGGGGTGCGATTCGATTCACGTTACTATCAGCTGCTCGCGGCTGGTATCAATGCAGACATGATATTCACGGACAGCTCTGCCAAGAATACTTGGCAGGAAGCGCATGTAATTAGTGCGCTGCTCCATGCTAATGGCTGGCGTTCGGTAATAGTCGTCACAGATCCACCTCATCTACGAAGATTGACGTGGGTATGCAAGCATGTATTGAGCGGAGCGAATATAAAATACACTCTGGTACCTACTATGCCGCAATGGTGGGACGCTGATCATTGGTGGCGCAATACAAAATCCAGATGGTTTGTGATTTGGGAGTATATAAAGCTTATCGGGTATCGGTTATTATATTCTTGAGTTGCGGATATAAATATGACAGCAGCCGTATTATAAAGCATGTAGCAATAGCGTACTGTTTAGTAATGTTCTTTTAAATTGGCTTCTTATGATATGCAAAATGAACTGGATATTATCGCTAACCGGAGGGCGGTGAAGTATCCCCCGGTAGTGCAAATGAAACGCGTTATGTGGGGTTTCATGCGTCCACTGTTCAGGTTCAGTCCAAGGATATTTTTCGGTTGGCGTCGTTTTTTGTTGCGGATATTTGGCGCACAAATCGGCAAGGGCGTTCACATATATAATACGGCGACGATATACTTTCCTTGGAATCTGAATATCGGCGACTGGTCATGTGTCGGTGAGTATGCGTTTATCTACAATCTGGCCGCGATTAGCATAGGTTCCAAGACGACAATTTCGCAGCGGGCCCATTTGTGTGCCGGAACCCACGATTACACCAAGTCGGATTTTCCGCTCGTAAAAACACCAATTACGATAGGGGACAAGGCTTGGATTTGCGCCGACGCATTTGTCGGTCCAGGTATCAATATCGGCGAGGGGGCGTTAGTTGGAGCGAGAGCGGTGGTAGTCAAAGACGTGGGGCCTTGGAAAGTCGTTGCGGGGAATCCCGCGCGAGTCATTAAGAATAGAGCTCTGAACTGAAAGCTTGGAATCCTACTGGAAATGCGCGAAGGTATGCGGTTCTCATCTGCCGGTTGAGCCAGAGGGGTGCATGATTGAACGCGGGAAAAATTGTTTAATTTTCCTTGCGGGTTTTGCCCATAGAGTCCATGGCAGTGGTCGAAGCTGATTGATGCGCCAAGCCTTTCGATCCATGCGATTGGCTGCAAGGCGATTCTTAATTGAAGCATTGCTGGCGCCACCGGCACGCATTTTAATCATGAGCTCGGGGATATATCGGGTCGTGATGCCATATTTAACTAAAAAACGAAGCATTAACTCATAGTCCGCAGCTGAGCCGAGGCTTAGATTAAATCCACCGTGTTTTTCGTAGACTTCTCGCTTTACAAAAAATGTGGGATGGGGCGGCATCCAGCCGCTGTAGAAAGCCGAGCGATGGAATGGGCCCGCTCTCCAATAGCGAGTTATCTTTTTGACATTATTTTTTTTGACGTAGGCGAGATCGCCATAGCACGAATCGGTAGGGGAATTTAAAAATATGCCGTGTACCTTGCATAATATCTGGTCATTTGCGTAAAAATCATCCGCATTGAGAATCCCTATTATTTGGCCACAGGCCATGCGCAGGCCTTTGTTCATGGCGTCATAAATGCCGTTGTCGGATTCGGAAACTATACGTAAGCGGTCTTGATGCGGATAGTTATGCAGAATGTCGAGCGTCCCGTCACTTGAACCACCATCAATAATAAGATGCTCCAAATCGACATTCTGGGCGATAACGCTATCCAAGGTCGATGCAATCGAATCGGCGGCATTGTATACCACCGTTATGATAGAAAAGCGTGGCATTCGGTGCTTTCTTACTTGCGAGGTGCTGGCGGAGTCTGGATATATCAAACTAGCATCGAATAGTGACAATCTAGTTAAGGGACAAAGCGATGGGGCGGATCTGCACCGAGATAAACCGGTATCCCGGTAAAGTGATTGGTGTGATTTCGTGGAATATAATGTGCACTGATGAAAGCCCAACTTGCTGACGTGAATATGAAAATAATGCTTAACATAAATGAAATATCGATGTAGTAAATTCATCTTTCACATCCAAACTGGTCGTGACTACTATGTCCTCGGTACAAACCAATCTCATCCCGCAGCGCACGGTGGTTTGGAGATTTCCTCTTGCGAGTTAGGTGCTATTGGTTGTCGCTTTATGCGTAGCGGTCTTTAGTTTTCAGTCCGGTCTTGCAGTCATGGTGGATAGATGGGGTGGTCAAGGCGAATACAGCTACGGATATCTTATTCCCCTTATTTCATTATTTCTGATTTGGCAGAAGAAAAACCAGCTGGCAAGTTTGCCGTTGACGGGGTCCTGGTGGGGCTTGGTGGTTGTTTTGTTTGGAGTTACAGCATACGGGATCGGTGAATTATCAACTTTGTATATCATTGTACAATACTCTTTCCTAGCCGTGATCGCCGGACTCACGTTGGCGCTTGTGGGTTGGCGGGGGCTTCAGTTGCTTCTCGCTCCTTTGGGGATTCTGATTTTTATGGTTCCGTTACCGGAATTTATTTTCCAGGGCCTGTCGCTAAATGCGCAACTGATTTCTTCAAACCTGGGTGTCGAGGTTATAAAACTGTTTGATATACCCGTTTATCTCGAAGGCAACGTCATTGACTTGGGGGCGTATAAGCTTCAGGTGGCAGAGGCTTGTAATGGTCTGAGATATCTTTTTCCATTGATGGTCGTTGGCTTCATTATGGCCTATTTCTTCAAGCTTGAAATGTGGAAGAGGATCGTGATCTTTATGTCGGCCATCCATCTCACAATCATTATGAACAGCTTTCGCATCGGCGTGATCGGTGTCACCGTGCAATACTGGGGCGTGGATGCGGCCAAGGGATTTCTTCATGAGTTCGAAGGTTGGATCGTCTTCATGGTCTGCACGGCGTTGCTAGTCGGAGAGATGTGGCTGCTGTCGCGT
>Ga0114931_10001405_pt1 | contig 30782 bp, 25 predicted proteins | sample 2SBtaG_FD_89579 | JGI IMG/M metagenome (GOLD analysis project Ga0114931, IMG submission 89579) | Deep subsurface microbial communities from Kolumbo volcano to uncover new lineages of life (NeLLi) - 2SBTROV14_V59a metaG | ecosystem: Environmental > Aquatic > Marine > Volcanic | place: Kolumbo... | reverse complement strand
TTCAGGGGTGGTCCCTGATCAAGGCTGATGGCTAAGTTGAGTAAAAGAGCATGGCGACGGGCGGCCTTCGCGTGGTGTGTGCTGGCCGTCACGGGACTGGCGGGCGGGGCGCAGGCCCAGCAGATCAGGCCACCGGGCTCCTTGCCCACACACCGGTTCACGCTTCCCCCCCAGATGGCCGATCCCGTTCTGTCGCCCGATGGCCGATATCTGGCGGCGCTCACCTGGCGGGGTGATCGCTATTTCGTGCTCATCAAGGATTTGAACGGCCAGGCGGACGCGGTTGTCAACGGCATCGACCCGGGAGAGGGCCGCTCGTTCCGCTGGCTCCGCTGGGCTTCTGATTCGCGCCTTCTGGCAGGCACCACCCTGTCTTTGTCTGTGAATGGCCGGCTTGCCGTGGCGACGCGGATTGTTGCCATGGATGGAGATGGGAACAACGTGATACAATTATTTGCGCCGCAGGGGAGTAGTTCTATTCTGACTCTGGATGAAGTGACGGACCTTCTGCCCGGTGACGACAGACATATCATCTTGAGCGTGAGCAAGAAAAAAGCCGACCGTCCGGCGTTGTATAAAGTTGATATTGAGACCGGCGTGCCCACACTGTGGCGGGAGAGCAAAAGGGATGTCTCTCTCTGGATGACCGATCAGCAGAATCAGGTCCGGTTGAGCGTGGGCGTGATCAAGGATGATTATATTGTCTCGCTCCGGAATAGCCGCGACGGGAACTGGCGAAAATTGTGGCAAACGCCCGTCATATCTCCGGAAGTGTTTGTGCCGATCGGATTTTCAAAAAACCCGGGCACGCTCTATGTTCTCTCCAATCATGAAGGGGGCCCCAGAGGGGTCTACGAATATGACCTTGGTACCCGCGCATTCACGCGGCGCCTTTTTATGAATCCGCAGGCGGACGTCGCCGACGTGGTGATGGGGCCCTATGGCCGTGATCTGATCGGGGTGACCTATCTTCTTGATAGAAAGGAGACATTTCTGTTTGATAAAAATCTGGCCCGCGATATGGACGGCTTTAAAAAAGTTTTTCCGGGAAAATCGCTCGTCCTGCAAAGTTTGACGCGCGATAAAAATCGTCTGGTGTTATTTGAGGAATCACCGACGGACCCCGGGCGATATTATCTGTTTGATCGCACGAGGGGAAGCTTGACTGAATTTGGCGCCGTTAACCCGTCACTGGAGGGTGTTTCTCTCAGCAAAATGTCTCCTGTTCAGTATAACGCCCGTGACGGCATGGTCATTCATGGGTACATCACATTGCCGATTGATGTTCATACGAATGATTTTTTCGCCGGACGGCATGCCCCCCTGCCGTTCGTCATCTTTCCCCATGGCGGGCCGACAGCACGAGACAGTTTGGGCTATGATTATATGGTTCAGTTTCTCGCCAACCGGGGCTATGGGGTGTTTCAGATGAACTTTCGCGGCTCGTCAGGCTATGGCGCGGCTTTTGAGCACGCCGGCTATCAGTCCTGGGGGGAGGCCATGCAGGATGACATCACTGACGGCGTGTTATGGCTGATCGATCGGGGATTCGCCGATCCGGCGCGCATCTGTATTTTTGGCGGGTCGTATGGCGGCTATGCGGCGTTGATGGGGGCCGTTAAAACGCCCAATCTTTATGCCTGCGCGGCAAGCTTGAACGGTGTTTTTGATCTGGTGAAGTTTATCAAATACGCGTCGGGAACTGTCGGCAAGGTGCGGGTTTCGCACATTGGGGACGCGCGGCGGGACCGGCGGCGGCTGAATCTCTATTCCCCCGCCCGGCGGGCGCGGGAGATCATGATCCCTGTGTTCCTGGCGCATGGCGATCTTGATGCCACCGTGCCCGTTGCACAATCGAAAGCCATGGCGCGGGCCTTGAAAAAGGCCGGCAAGCAGGTCAGCCTGCTGATTCTGGAAGGCAGCGCCCACTCTTTGATGACACAAACCAACCGCACGCTGTTTCTGACGCAACTGGAGATTTTTCTCGGTCAAAGCCTGCGCGCGTCAAAGCCTTAAGCGCGCTGTGCCTCTTCTTGCGCATCGCCGTACAGCGGATGCTCCAGCCGCTTCACCATTTCTCGGGGGCAGATTTGCCAGAACCGGCCGACCTCGAGGTCCCAGTGGTTTTCAATATTGGCCACGTGAATTGAATCCGTTTCACGCACATGTTCGCGCACCAGGTCGCGTACGACGGCTTCCCAGTAAGGCGACTGGATACGCTGCCAGAGCACCGTATCGTCATTGATTTGCTGGGTCAGCACATCGTCCGGGTCATAGATGAACGCCATCCCGCCCGTCATGCCCGCCCCGAAATTATCGCCCACCGGCCCTAAAATAACGACCGTGCCGCCGGTCATGTATTCGCAGCCATTGGAACCGCAGCCTTCCACCACCACGTCAGCGCCTGAATTGCGCACAGCAAAACGTTCGCCTGCCTGACCCGCGGCAAAAAGCTTTCCGCTGGTGGCGCCATAGAGCACCGTGTTGCCGATGATGGTGTTCTGGCTGGTGATCAATTTGCTGGATGTCATGGGGCGCAACACGATGGTGGCGCCGGACAGGCCTTTGCCAACATAATCATTGGCGGCGCCGAACACTTCGAGCTTAAGGCCCTGCACGCCAAAAGCGCCCAGAGATTGTCCGGCAGAACCGCGCAGGCGCACGGTGAGGTGACCCGGTCTCAAACCGAACATGCCGTATTTGCGCACGATATGGGAAGAAATCCGCGCGCCGATGGCCCGCTGCGTGTTGCGCACCGTATAGGTGAGCTGCATTTTTTCGCCCATGTCGAGAAGCGGCTGGGCATCGCGCACCATTTGCGCGTCCAGCGTATCGCTGACTTCTGTGCGCCCTTCATTGGTGCAATAACGCGCGTGTGCGCCGTCGGCCTGGACCAGCAGGGGGTTGAGATCGAGATCGTCAAGATGTGCCGCGCCCCGGCTGACCTGAGCCAGTAGATCCGTGCGGCCGATGATTTCGTTGAGCGAGCGAAAGCCTAATGACGCCAGAATTTCGCGCACTTCCTCAGCCATGAAACTGAACAGGTTCACCACTTTGTCCGCGGTCCCGGTAAAGCGTTCGCGCAGTTTTTCATTCTGCGTGCAAACCCCGACAGGGCAGGTATTGGAGTGACACTGGCGCACCATGATGCAGCCCATGGCGAGCAGCGAGGCGGTGCCGATGCCGAATTGTTCCGCTCCCATCATCGCCGCCATCACCACATCGCGCCCAGTGCGGATGCCGCCGTCGGTGCGCAGCGTCACACGGTGGCGCAGATTGTTGAGCGTCAAAACCTGATTCACCTCCGTCAAGCCCATCTCCCAGGGAATGCCGGCATATTTGATGCTGGACTGGGGGCTGGCGCCGGTGCCGCCGCAATGCCCGGCGATCAGAATGACGTCGGCCTTGGCCTTGGCGACGCCGGCCGCGATGGTACCGATGCCGGTGGACGCGACCAGCTTGACGCAGACTTTGGCGATGGGGTTGATCTGCTTCAGATCATAAATGAGCTGCGCCAGGTCTTCGATGGAGTAAATGTCATGATGCGGCGGGGGGGAGATCAACATGACGCCCGGCGTGGCGTGACGCAGCTTCGCAATCATCTCTGTCACCTTGAAACCCGGCAATTGCCCGCCTTCGCCGGGTTTGGCGCCTTGCGCCACTTTAATCTCAATTTCCCGGCATTGATTGAGATATTCCGCTGTGACGCCAAACCGGCCGCTTGCCACCTGTTTGATGGCGGAATTGGGATTGTCGCCATTGGGCAGAGGCGTGTAACGCGCCGGGTCTTCGCCCCCCTCGCCGGAGACGGATTTAGCACCGATGCGGTTCATGGCGATGTTCAGCGTGCCATGGGCTTCCGGGGAGAGCGCGCCCAGCGACATGCCCGGCGTGACAAACCTCTTGCGGATTTCGTTGATGGATTCCACTTCATCCAATGGCGCAGGGGTGCTCTGGTCTTTGAAATCCAGAAGATCCCGTATGGCGATGGGGGGCTGATGACCCAATGCGTGGGTGTATTTTTTGAACGTCGCATAACTGTCCGTGTCGCAGGCATGCTGCAACAGGTGGATAAGCTGACCTTCCAGCGAGTGACTCTCGCCGTTGCGCCGATAGCGGTAAAACCCTCCGATCGGCAAGGCCGTCACATTTTCATTAAAGGCGCGTCCATGCAGCCGGGACAATTTTTTCTGAATGCCGGCCAGTCCAATGCCTGAAATCCGGCTTGGCATGCCGGGGAAGAATTCTGAAACAAGCGCGCGGCTGAGACCCAGAGCTTCGAAATTATAACCACCCCTGTATGAGGAGACAACGGATATGCCCATCTTGGACATAATTTTCAGGGTTCCCAGATCGATCGCCCGGCAATAATTTTCGATGCATTCTTTCAGCGGTATTTTGCCGAAAAGTCCCCGCTCATGACGGTCTGAAATGCATTCCAGAATCAGATACGGATTGACCGTCGTGGCGCCCACGCCGATCAACACGGCAAAATAATGCGTGTCAAGACATTCTGCCGCCCGGACATTGATGGATGTGTAGGTGCGCAATCCCTGCTGAACCAGATGGGTATGCACCCCGCCCACGGCCAGCGCCATGGGCATGGGAATATGATCGGGTCCGCATTTTTCATCTGTGAGAATCAGGTGGCTGTAACCCTGCCGCACAGCGTCTTCGGCATCCAGCTTGAGTTGCTCCAGCCCGTCACGCAGGGCGTTCTCATCCAAAGTTTCCCCTTCATCCAGCTTCAGTGTGCAATCCAGCTCATAAGCGGTCTCGCCAAAATAGGCTTTCATTTTGCGAAAGCTGCCATTGGTCAGAAGCGGACTTTCGAGAGTAAAAACGTCTGTTTGCGACGAATCTTCCGACAGAACATTGCCCAGATTGCCAAAGCGCGTTTTCAAACTCATCACCCGGTGCTCCCGCAGACTGTCAATCGGGGGATTCGTCACTTGGCTGAAATTCTGTCTGAAAAAGTGCGGGACAGGGCGGTAGAAAGTTGACAGAACGGCCAGCGGTGTGTCGTCGCCCATGGACCCCAGCGTTTCCTTGCCATCCTCCACCATGGGATGCAGGATGAGTTCCAGATCTTCAATGGAAAAACCGGCGGCCAATTGCCGTTTGCACAAGGCACTTTTATTGAAAAGCCGGGGCTCATCATTGGGGTGAATTTCTTCGTCAAGGGCGGTGATGTTTTGCACCCATTCTTCGAAGGGCTGAGACGCGGCGAGAAGATCCTTGATCTCGTGATCATGATAGAATTCACCGCGTTTTAGATCGATGCCGATCATCTGCCCCGGGCCAATCCGTCCTTTCTCGATGATGCACTCTTCCTCCAGTGGCACCATGCCGGTTTCCGATCCCACCAAAAGCAGGCCCGTATCAGACAGACTGTAGCGCATGGGCCTCAGGCCGTTGCGGTCCATCCCCGCCACCACCCAGCGTCCATCGGTCGCCGCGATTGCCGCCGGTCCATCCCAGGGTTCCATGACAGAATTGGAATAGGCATACATCGCCCGATGCGCCTCGGGCATGCGGGTTGCCCTCTTCGACCAGGCTTTTGGCATGAGGAGCGTTTTTGCCATAGGCAGGCTCCGCCCCGCACGGACCAACACCTCGCACACCATATCGAGTGCGGCCGAATCCGAGCTGCCTAATTGTATGACCGGCTTGATGTCTTCGCCATGCTCGCCAAAAACTTCAGACGCCATGCGGATTTCGTGGCTTTTCATCCAGTTGGTATTACCCCGGATGGTGTTGATTTCACCATTATGCGCCAGCATGCGAAACGGTTGCGCCAGCCACCATCGGGGAAAAGTGTTGGTGGAATAGCGTTGGTGAAACAGCGCCACTGAGGAGGTGAAGCGTTCGTCTTGCAAATCCGGGTAAAAAACCGAAAGCTGCTCTGCGAGAAACATTCCCTTGTAAATGACGGAGCCCGTTGAGAGAGAGCAGATATAAAAGTCACTGATATTGGCTTCCAAAACGCGCTTTTCTATCCGTCTCCGGATGAGGTAAAGCTCGCGCTCAAGATCGTCCGGGTTGCCCCTATTGGGGTTTTCAAACATGATTTGTTCGATTTCAGGCCGCGTGGCGTTGGCCTTTTCGCCGATCACTTCGATGTTCACCGGCACTTGGCGCCAACCATAGATGTAATAGCCAAAGCGGAGAATTTCCATTTCCACAATGGTCCGGCACGCTTCCTGCGCGTTGTAATCGGTGCGGGGGAGAAACACCATGCCGATGCCGATCGGCTTATTGCTGGGTTCGTGTCCCGTACGCGCCACCTGTTCATGGAAAAAATCCTGAGGCACATCTAGGTGAATACCCGCACCGTCCCCGGTCTTGCCGTCGGCATCCACAGCGCCCCGGTGCCACACCGCTTTAAGGGCATCTATGGCGGCGGTGACCACTTCGCGTCTTGGTTTTCCGTCGATCGCGGCCACCAGTCCCACGCCACATGCATCGTGCTCGAATGCAGGAGAATAAGCGTGGTTGCGTTCGAGTTTTTCTGCATTGTGCCGGTAAAGAGCGATCTCGGCTTCTGCTTTTTTACGTGCGTTTGTCATGGGTTCTTGTGCTTCTCTTCAGGAGGCTTCAATAAGTTCTGCAAGACACCCCTGATCGCCGGTATCTTGTTTTGCCGCTTTGGCTTGCAGGTAAGCTTCGACAGATGAAGCGGCATCACGGCCATCTCTGATCGCCCACACCACGAGAGAGGCGCCCCGCACAATATCTCCGACAGCAAAAACACCCTCCATATTCGTCATCAGCGTTCGGAAGTCAGCCTTGATGGTCCCCCAGCGGGTGACTTTCAGATCCGGTGCTGCAAAGAGCGTGGGAATGTCTTCCGGGTCAAATCCCAGCGCCTTGATCACCAGGTCAGCTTTCAGCGTGAACTCGGAATCGGCGATCACTTCGGGTGTCTGGCGGCCTGATGAATCGGGCAGGCCCAGGCGCATGCGCGTGGCGCGTATGGACGCCACATGGCCCACGCCTTGGCTGCTGCCGTCGCTGACCAGGGCGCGCGGGCCGGTCAGCCAGATGAAATCGACGCCTTCTTCTTCCGCGTGAGTCACTTCGCGCATGGAGCCCGGCATGTTTTCCCGATCCCGCCGGTAAATACATTTTACCGACTTTGCGCCTTGGCGCACCGCGGTTCTGACGCAATCCATGGCGGTGTCGCCGCCGCCAATGACGATCACATTCTTGCCCTGTGCATTGAGCGAGCCGTCTTCATAAGCCCGCACTTTATCGCCCAGGCCATGCCTGTTGGAAGCTGTCAGAAAATCCATGGCGTTGGTGACGCCGCTCAATCCCGCTCCCGGCAGGGTTAACTCACGGGGTCGGTAGACGCCTGTGGCAATAATGATCGCGTCATGCCGGCTGCGCATATCTTCCAGCGTGGCGTCGCGGCCCACTTCAAAATTGAGGTGAAAATGGACCCCGCTTTGCTCCAGTCTTTCCGCCCGGCGCCGCACGATGTCCTTTTCCAGTTTGAAATTTGGGATACCGTAAATCAGCAGGCCGCCAACCCTGTCATATCTGTCATAGATGTGAACCTGATAGCCCTTGCGGCGCAATTCTTCTCCGGCCGCCAGACCACCGGGTCCGGCGCCGATAATTCCCACTGATTGCCCCTTCTCATAATGCACTTTGAACGGCTTGATCCAGCCTTTCTTCCACGCCGTATCGGTCAGGTATTTTTCGATCGCTCCAATGGTGACGGTGCCGTGGCCCGATTGTTCGATGACGCAATTGCCTTCGCACAAACGGTCCTGCGGGCAGATGCGCCCGCACACTTCAGGCATGTTGTTGGTGGCCTGGCTGAGTTCATAGGCCTCCTGCAGACGGCCTTCAGCCGTGAGCAGGAGCCAGTCGGGGATATTATTGTGAAGAGGGCAATGGACCTGACAGAACGGAATGCCGCACTGGGAGCAGCGGCTGGCCTGGGCTTGGGCCTTTTCCAGCAGGTAATCGGCATAGATTTCGTGATAATCCCCGGTGCGCGACTCCGCCTTTCTTTTCTCTGGCATCTGACGGCCCAGAGTGACAAATTTCAGCATATGTTGCGTCATGGATAGCCGCTTTCCTTTATGTTTAGCCCTTAAACCTTGATTTTATGTCCCGTAAAAGTGCCTGTCTGCCTCAGGTCCTGTTAAGGGGGCACCGCTATACTTGGGTTGAGATGGAATATACAAGAGGTCGGGCCCCCACACACACGGATCCAGGGGGCTTCCGAGACCCAGACACTTTCTATACGGGAAAAATCGTGAGAAATCCATGGAAAAAGTGTTTTTATGTCAATATATCTGACATATTATCTTTCACTCTCCCCCAGCTTTGCGGGGTATGCGCCTTAATCCAGGATTTGTCCGGAAAATTAGTCCCGTATCAGGACTAAATGACGCGCCATTCATCCCTTGTCCCCCCAACACTTAAGGAAAGACACCCGTGACCCTCGAGCAGCTTGTTATCCTGGCCCTGATACAGGGTCTGACGGAATTCTTGCCGATATCATCTTCGGCCCATCTGATTTTACTCCCCGTGCTCACTGACTGGCCGGACCAGGGGCCTTTGATGGATTTGGCGGTTCATGCGGGCTCTCTCTTCGCTGTGATGATTTATTTTTGGCGTGATGTGCAGGCTCTGTTCAGGGGCGTCGGGCATTTGGCACTGCGCCGGGCCAGTTCTGAAGCGCGGCTCTTGACGCAGCTCATCATCGCCACCCTGCCTGTTTTGGGCATCGGCTTCATCTTTGAAGTCACGGGCTTGGCAGAGGAGATTCGCAGTGCGGAAGTGATCGGCTGGACAACGCTTATCTTTGGTCTCGTGCTCTATTACGCCGATAAGAAAGGCGCCATGGATCGGACCATACCGGATCTCAGCACCAAAGGCGCGTTGTGGATTGGGCTGGCCCAGTGTCTGGCGCTTTTCCCGGGCACCAGCCGTTCCGGCATCACCATCACCGCTGCCAGGGGCTTAGGATTGGGGCGTAGGGAAGCGGCGCATTTTTACATGCTGCTGGCGCTTCCCACCATTTCGGCTTTTGCATTAGCGGCAGGGTATGAGGTATTGCAATCGGGGGATGCCCTTCTTCAAAGAGACATTCTGATCGTGGTGGGGCTGTCTTTCGTTTCCGCCCTGCTATCGATATCAGTGTTTATGGCGCTGCTGAAACGGATCAGTCTCCTGCCATTTGTGATTTACCGCGTTGCGCTGGGGGTTGGCCTGTTGTCCTATATCTATCTGTTTTAACGGTCACTGGGCATAGAGCCGCTCATATTGACCACGGGGGCGGAACCGGGCGAGATAGGTCGGAACAATCGCTTCCAGGCTGGCAGGCTGAAGGCCGAGATCGGCAAAAGTTCCGACGCCTGGACCCTGGGCATCCACCACGCTGTCCGCCTTGAGCAGATTGACCTGATCCATGGTCAATGGAGGCCGGGGCAGGAGCCCCAGAAAAGCCGCTTGTATTTTTGCCAGGGCATAAGGGACAGGCACAAGGGCGCGGCGGCGGTGAATGGTCCGGCAGATGAACTGCATCAGTTCCTTGAATGTGTAAACGGCCGGACCGCCCAGCTCGAACAGGTGTGGTGCGCCTGGTAACTTGGCCAATATCCGCACGATTGCGTCGGCCACATCTCCGGCATAGACAGGCTGGAAGCGTGTGATGCCGCCGCCGATCAGCGGCAGGCAGGGGGAGAGCCGCGTGAATCCGGCAAATTTATTGAAGAATTGATCCTCCGGTCCGAATATGAGTGAGGGTCTGATGATGTCGGCCCCGGCAAAGCTTTCCAGAACGGTGGCTTCACCGGCCGCCTTGCTGACGGCATAGCGCGAGGGCGCTTGGAGGTCTGCGCCCAGGGCCGAGAGATGCACCAGTCTCTGGACCCCGTGTTGCTGGGCTTGGTGTGCGATGTTCCCGGCTCCCTCGACATGGACCGCCGTGAATTTCTGCCGGCCGCTCTCATAGAGAATGCCGACAAGGTTGACCGCCATGTCCACGCCTTCAAGGGCCCGGGCGACGGATGCCTGATGACGGATATTGGCCTGTATCACCTGGATCTGACCGACATCGCCCAAAGGGCCCAGATGAGCCGCCAGATGGGGGCGGCGCACCGCCACGCGAAGACGATAACCATGATGCGCCAGAGCCTGCACGACATGACGCCCTAAAAAACCTGACCCGCCGAACACCGTGACCACTTTATCCGTCATGAGACCCTCCCAAGCATTTGACCTGACCCGCGTTTTTCCGAGCATCAGTAGATACGGCTTCCACGGGCAGAAGGGAAGGCCTGAATACGCGCCAGTCATGCCCCGTTTTCGTTGACAAGAGCGGGGGGGCGGGATAGTCAAACAGCCCGGCCCAGGTGGCGGAATTGGTAGACGCGCTGGCTTCAGGTGCCAGTGGCCGCAAGGTCGTGGAAGTTCGAGTCTTCTCCTGGGCACCAAACAACGCTTCAGTCTCATTTTATCTTAATCAGATTGATGCCCTGAAGTGAATTATGTTGCACTTCGATCGTCGGGCTCAGGGTGTGGTTTGAGTGCCCTTCAGCCAATACATAGCTCGTGCTCCGTCCACCGCCTTGTTCTTTCATTAAATCATTTATATCGCGCAGAGCAGTATCCGGAGAGCACGTGGTTAGTTTTGCCCATCTGGATGACGTGAGTTTTCCAATGAAGCCATCTAAAGGGTGGCTTAGGATTTGGGTTTGCCTGCCGTTAAAGGCGTGACTTCTGCAACTTTCCCAGAAGCGCGCTTTTTGAAGCACTTTTCTTAAGATTATTTCTGCACCGTTAAAGGCACGGTCAAGACAGCCAAGATACCAGTCAAGCCAATCTGTGACATCAAGGACGCCTTTTTGTGTGCGTTCGAGAATGTTATAATAAAAAGCCCTGTCCTCGCGGATTTGGCTGGACATGCTATAAAAGCAGCCGGCATTTTATACGGAACGGGCAAGGCATTGGCCAAGCAACATGACATTCAATCAAGTTCTCAAAATAGAACGACGCAATAACACGCGTGGATCAGGCTTTTCATAAATTCAATAAGTAACAATTCGATGCGGGAGATAATCAATGAAATTGGGACTAAAAAGAGCCCAGAAAAAATCAAGATGCATTATTTTTATTGCATGGGGTCGAAATTTTCTACAACAGGTTTCCTTTTGCATTGGAAACAGTAAATTTATTTCTGACTATGATTTAATTCTAATTACTGATTATGATACGGATACAGATGAATATTCGCATCTGTTTTCATGTATTATTCAAGTAGATTTTCAAATGGATGGCCTTCTAAGGAAGACGGAGGCGTTCCAGAATATTCCTAAGAATTATCGTACATGCTTGGTGTTGGATAGCGATACTCTTATTCTGAAAGATATTTCTTATGGTTTTGAGGTAGCTGAAGAGCATCTCATATCTGTTTCTCCTGCTCCGCACTACAGCCTGGATTATTTCTGGGGGTTTGATGGGATTATGAAACAGGAGGGAATAAAGTGCGATGGGCAATTGCAGTATAATACAGGCGTCATTTTTTTTCGAAATTGCAGAAAAGTCAGGCAGATATTTCGTTTGTGGAGAGATCTTGCTCTGCGATATAAAGATCAGTACACTAACGACCAACCGTTCTTCACATTAGCAATGCTTTTGTTGGGTTTTAATCCACATACATTGTCAATATCATATAATTATCGCGGGTTTGGTGATTCTATAAGCGGTGTGGTTAGGATTTGGCATTCCCACGGTAAGGTGCCTGAGGACATCAACGTCTTTGATAAACCCTGGCCGCCGCGGCGAGCTTGGCCCTCCAAGGTAGAAAGGCCCGGATGAACCTTTCCTTGGAGGTTTTTTGCGGGCTTTGCAGTAGTTTTTCTTTCAGTTCTCTCATTTCTTCACAATTTCTTTGAAGCATAAGATTTGCCTATGTAATAATATCACTTTAGAATACGTAGTCTTATGATTAACAATCCAAACTTGCTTCAATTTCTTATCGCGTCCGAGCGTGAGTGTTATCCGTTTTCGTTATACTGGTGGGGCGTTGAGCAGATCGGAGCGCTTGTAAATTCATGACGGTTCATCATCACAGGGGCGATTTACCCGGCGGCCTTGATTTTGGATCAAGCATTGCGGTTATATTGTCCCGGGCGCAGGTGCTGGTTTCCTCCAGATTCGGGGGCAAGACATGAATTTGCCGGAGACAAGCCGCAAGTTGAAGGCGGCCGCACGGCGGTTTCGTGCCCTCTTGTGGAGCTTGCTGGCGCTTTACGGCGTGGAGATTGTGCTAAAGCTTGTCAGTATCCGCCTGATCGCCGCAGGCGCGCCGGGAGACACCGGCACCCTGCATGAGGCGGGATTGTGGGTCGACACGGCTTCTGTGGTCCTCTTTGTGGCGATGATGGTGCTTCCCGTCGCTATTTTCTTCTATGGCCGGCGCCATGCCGGGGCGCTTCGAGCCGAAACCGGAACGGCGCTTCTGTGGCAGATCTACCAGGTGCTTTTCTGGATCGTGGTCGTCGCCACCATACTCCTCGGCATCACCGTCGCCTTCCTCGTGACCCATATCCGCCCGGTGCGCTGAGAAATGCAGGCCGAGAAATAAATCATGATTTATAATCCAAACTCCCCGCAAGTTCTTGTAACGTCCGATAGAGAGTGTTATCCGTTTTCGCCATTCTGGTGGGGCGTTGAGCAGATCGGGGCGCTTGTAAATTCATGACGGTTCATCATCACAAAGGCGATTTGCCCGGCGGCCTTGATTTTGGATCAAGCATTGCCGTCGATACCGAAGCGATGGGACTGAATCCCCACCGGGATCCTTTGTGCGTCGTGCAGCTTTCCGCCGGGGACGGCGATGCACATGTGGTGCAAATGGATCGCAGCACGTATGACTGTCCACGGTTGAAAACCTTGCTGGGAGATCGTCAGGTCACCAAAATATATCATTTCGCGCGTTTTGATCTGGCCATGCTGGAACGCTATCTGGGCGTGGAAGCCTCTCCGGTTTATTGCACTAAGATCGCGTCCAAACTGGCGCGCACCTACACGGATCGCCACGGTCTGAAGGATCTGTGCAAGGAGTTAATAGGCGTGGACATTTCAAAACAGCAGCAAAGCTCGGATTGGGGCGCGGCGGATTTGAGCGAAGCACAAATCAATTATGCCGCGGCCGATGTGCTGTATCTGCATGCCCTGAAGGAAAAGCTTGATGCCATGCTTGTCCGGGAGTCACGCCACCTGCTGGCGCAACCGGCTTTTGGTTTTCTGCCGGTGCGGGCGCGGCTGGATCTGGCCGGTTGGGCTGAAGTCGATATTTTTGCCCATTGAGATCCAGGAAGATGGTGAATCCGGGGCTCACCGGGTCCGGGCGTTTTGAGCGCCTTTGTTGACCGGAAAGCCGGATGACCGCATACTTGCTGAACAGGAGCGATACTCGGGTGTATCCCTGTTTGGGGGCTGAAAGGCGGCGTCTGGTCATCTGCAGGGCTTGAAGGTCGTGCCTCATGTTGTGCGTAAAATCCGAAAGGCAGATCCGTTGAGCAAGGGAGATCAACTAGCCAGTCAGGGCGCCGGACGCGACCGCCCCAATCTGCGGGATCTGGCCGTGGGAGCCGGTGTTTTGCAGACCGGCGCGGAGGCCCTTTTACAACTCTCCAAAACGCTTGACGTCTCCTTTTCCCAGGCGGTGACGGCACTTTATGGGACGGCGAGCCGCATCATTGTCAGTGGCATGGGGAAAAGCGGTCATGTATCGCGCAAAATTGCCGCGACGTTCGCCTCGACGGGCTCTCCGGCGCAGTTTGTGCATCCATCAGAAGCGAGCCATGGCGATCTGGGCATGATCACGCCACAAGACAGTGTTCTTATGCTCTCGAATTCGGGGGAAAATCACGAATTGGGAGATCTTATCGCCCACACGAAGCGTTTTTCCATTCCTTTGATCGGGGTTTCGTCAAATCCCGCAAGCACGCTCATGGAAGCGGCCGACATTACATTGCTGCTGCCCGCTGCGCCGGAAGCCTGTCCGATGGGCCTTGCACCGACCACATCCACCACCATGATGATGGCTCTGGGCGATGCTCTGGCGGTGGCTTTAATGGAACGGCGCGGTTTTTCCGCCGAGGATTATCGCGTCCTGCATCCCGGCGGGCATTTGGGCAAGTCCCTGGTGCGGGTGCGCGATATTATGCATGGACCCGATGATCTGCCTCTGGTTCCTATCGATGCCCCCATGAGCGCCATGCTGCTGGAAATGACAGCCAAGAGGTTCGGCTGCGTCGGAATCCTGGATGAGGACCGGCAGCTTGTGGGTATTTTTACTGATGGCGACCTGGGGCGGCATATGAGCGCGGATCTGATGACCAAGACGGCGCGCCATGTCCTGACACACCACCCAAAAACCATTCGTTCCAGCGCCCTTATCGCGGAAGCTATAGGATTCATGAACTCTGCTAAAATCACGTGCCTGTTTGTGGTGGAGGGGGATGATTCTGCTCAACACCGGGAAGGCGGCGCCCGCCCCATCGGAATTTTGCACATGCATGACTGTTTGCGCGCAGGTGTTGTGTAACAGGTATCCATGATGACATGCCGATGACCCATCCACCCAAACGTCACGTGATCCGGCCCATAAATACGAACCAGAAATCTGTGCGGCCAGATCCGATGGACGGCCCTTTGTCAGCGGCAGGTAGGGATGAGATTGACTGGAATTCAATAAATACGGCGCGCACGAGAGAACAAATCAAAACCTCAGATACGTATAGCCGCTTTGTCGAGTTCATGAGAGTCGCTTTGTTTGCGGGCGCTGCCGTTCTGGTGATCAGCGTCGTGCTCTACTCAAGTTTCTGGGGAAGAAAGGACGGCATTTCAATTTTTCTCCCTTCGGAAACCGATAAGGGTCAGGATCTTCACATGACCAACCCCATATTTATTGGTCACGATTCAGGCAATCGACCCATTGAGGTGACAGCGGAACGGGCCGTTCAGGATGTTGAAAACCCTGATCTCGTGCACTTGGAGAAAATCAAAGGAAAGCTGCAGATAAAACCATCTGGGAAGGCAAGTCCGGGCGATTTGACGCAAATCACCCTCGCCGCGCGTCAGGGGAATTTCAATACAAAGAGCGAGAATATTCTTCTTCAGGGCAATGTGCAACTCCGTTCCAATACGGGTTATCTGTTCGCGGCGCAAGAGGTTGAGGTGGACCTCCAACAAAATGAAATACGCAGTTCAAAGCCTGTTCATGGTGAGGGTGAACTGATCAATATAGATGCGGAGACCTTCCGGGTCTGGGATAATGGAAATCATATTCTGTTTTCCGGAAATGTTAAGACCCGGTTTTTTCCTGATCGCTTGAACGATCAGACGAAGTCAGGAGAAGTAGCACAATGAAATGGGTGGGCGAGAAAGAATTCAGAGACCGGCCAAATGGCAAGAGTCTGAAAAAATTTAAGGGGAAGAAGATGCTCTCAAAAATGCACCGTTGGAATGTATGGATGGCCATGAGTGTGAGTCTGTTGTTGACGGGGGTGTTTTTGGCTCAGGGCGTTCTGGCGCAGTCCCAGAACAGCAGTAGTGCCTTCGCAACCGGGGGCCATGATGTCAAGCAGCCGATCTCTATTACATCTGATGCGTTGGAGGTCAATCAGGATGAGAAGACGGCGATATTTAGCGGCAAGGTTGATGCCGTACAAGGAGATCTGCGCATACGCACCGACCAATTGGAAGTCTTTTACAAGACGGCATCAGATGGCGCGGCCGATTCCATTACCCGTATGAAGGCGACCGGCAATGTCTTTATCATATCGCCCCATGAAACCGCTGAGGGAGTGCTGGCTGATTATGATGTGGTGACCAGGACGATCAGCCTGCGACAGAATGTACGGTTAACCAAAGGTAAAAATGTGCTGTGTGGTGATGCACTGGACCTGGATCTTGACTCGGGGCACAGCCTGCTGAAAGGGGGGTGCAAAAACAAAGGAAAACGCAAGCGCATCCAGGGTTTGTTTTACCCGAAAAAGTAAGATTTTAACGTCTAAGATATCCCCAAAGTCTGACAGAATTTACATGAATTTAAGGACAGTTAGTGTCTCATAGGAACGTGTCATGTCCCAGGAAAAACAACATCAACCCACTGCCGCACCAAGAGAAAATGGTGGTGCCGAAAATATTACGGCCCCCTTGCGGTTGATTCCGGAAGAGGGAGGGCTGGATGTTAAAAATATCGGGAAGAGTTTTAAGAACCGCCCTGTGGTGCGGGGCATCAGCCTGCATTTGCAAAGGGGCGAAGTCGTGGGCTTGCTGGGCCCTAACGGGGCTGGCAAAACCACCAGCTTTTATATGATCACGGGTTTGATCCCGGTGGATTATGGCACCATAGAGATTGACGGGCATGATGTGACGCGCTTGCCTATGTATCGGCGCGCACGCATGGGGATTGGCTATCTTCCGCAAGAGGCGTCTATTTTCAGAGGCATGAGCGTTGAGGACAATATCCGCGCCGTGGTCGAGTTGGTTGAACCCTCGGCAAAGCGGCAAAAAGCCTATATTGATCACCTGCTGGCGGAATTTTCGATCACACATCTGCGACGCACACCGGCCATTGCCTTATCGGGGGGTGAGCGGCGCCGGGTCGAGATCGCCCGGGCGATCGCGACGCACCCTTCCTTTATGCTGCTCGATGAGCCTCTGGCCGGAATCGATCCCATCGCGGTTGGTGAAATCCGCAATTTGGTGCGCCAATTGAAAGATCGCGGTATCGGCGTGCTGATCACAGATCACAATGTCCGCGAAACACTCGATCTGGTTGATCGTGCATACATTATTCATGATGGACAGGTATTAAGAGAAGGCTCACCCGCCGACATAGTGGGTGACAAGGATGTCCGTAAATTTTACCTCGGGGAGAGCTTCCGGCTCTGATGAGGTTTAACAAAGTATGAAGAGAGTATGGCGTTATCACCAAGATTAGAGCTACGTCAAAGCCAATCACTGGTCATGACGCCGCAATTGCAGCAGGGAATCAAGCTGTTGCAATTGTCCAATATTGAGCTGGGTGAATATGTTGCCGAGCAACTTGAAAAAAACCCCCTTCTTGACGTTGATGACGGCAGCGGATCGAGCGACTCGAAAAATCAGGCGGCAACGCAAGATGTAGGCGCGGATGCTGATTCACCGGTATCCCCGGAAGGGACGCCGGAAATTACGGCTGCGGATCAGGCGATTTCAGAGAATCAACCGAATGGCGAAACGGAAGCTGCGCTTGATGCGGATCATGACAGTCTCTACACGGACGAGGCACGGGCTGATGTGCAAAACAGTCAATCAGCCGGACCGGAACCTTCTGTAAATGACTGGTCGAGTGCAAAGGGTGGATCTAAGAATTTTGATTCAGATCTCTCCAGCCTGGAATCGACACTCTCCAAGGAAGTGACCTTACGAGACCACCTTATAGAACAATTGCATGTCAGTATTAAGGACCCAGCCCGGAAGGTGATCGGTATACATCTGATTGATACTCTGGATGAGGCGGGATACCTTGTGGACGATATTGATGTTATCACGGCCCGCCTGGGGGCTGAGAAATCCTGCGTTCAAGAAACTTTGGAAATCCTTCAGAAGTTTGAGCCGGCCGGATTATTCTGCCGTGATTTGCGTGAATGTCTCGCATTGCAGCTTATGGACCGGGATCGCTTTGACCCGGCTATGAAAACCCTGGTCGAAAATCTTGACTTGCTGGCGAAGAGAGATTTTTCCAAGCTTGAAAAAATCTGTGGTGTGGATCGCGAAGATATCACAGACATGATCCATGAAATACGTGAACTTGACCCCAAGCCCGGCCTGGCGTTCAGCACACTCATTGCCCAAACCGTGATCCCGGACGTGTTTGTCAGAAGGATGGCGGATGGCGGGTGGCGGGTGGAGCTTAACAGCAACACATTGCCGCGCGTCTTATTGAACCAGCGTTATTATGCAGAAATCTCGAAATCAACTCATTCCAAAGATGACAAGGCATATATAACCGACTGTTATAATGATGCCAACTGGCTGATCAAAAGCCTAGATCAACGCGCTAAGACCATTTTGAAAGTCGCAACAGAAATCGTGCGACAACAGGACGCATTTATGGTGCATGGCGTGCAGCATTTACGTCCTTTAAATTTAAAGACCGTGGCTGAGGCCATCTCGATGCATGAATCCACCGTCAGCCGTGTCACCACAAATAAATATATGTCAACGCATCGCGGTGTCTTTGAATTGAAATATTTTTTTACATCCGCGATTGCCTCGTCGCGCGGCGGTGAGGCTCATTCGGCTGAGGCGGTCAGGGATAAAATTAGAAAGCTAATTGAAAATGAGAATGTCTCGGCGATTTTATCGGATGACGGGATTGTTGATATTCTAAAAGGGCAAGGCATTGACATTGCCCGGCGCACGGTCGCCAAATATCGTGAAGCGTTACGAATTCCGTCATCTGTTCAAAGGCGCAGGCTTAAAAAAGAAATGGTCTAAATCCGGCGATGAAGCGCGCACCGCTCATCCTGTAAGTGCTTGTTTTTGGTGCATTCATTGAGCCGTTAACCTTAGAACGGCACGATGAAAAACATCCCGCAAAGCTTGATTGACACAGCTATCATGCCCATCTATGGTCCGCGCCGTCGGCTCGATCTTCAGCATCAGACAAGAGACGCCAAGATCTAATAAGAATATTCTTCAAGCCGCTCGCATGTTCACGGACCGGAGGATGGTTTGCCCGGTATTGATGTTCATGGTTAGCGCTCAAGTCAGGTGGGGTGTCCAGGTTTTTGGGATCCCGATGGCGATAAGATGGATTGTTGTTGCTAAAGCAGGACTCAAAGGTATGCAGATCAGTGTTGTTGGAAAGCACATCGATATTGGTAATGCTTTGAAGGGGCATATAGAAACCAATTTATCCGAAACCATTGGCAAATACGTTTCCAGACCTGCTCAGGCTCATATCGTGCTGTCCCGGGAGGGCTCGGAGTTTCGTTGCGATTGTGTGGTGCATCTTGACTCGGGCATCATGCTGCGTAGCACCGGATCATCGGGAGATATTTACGCGTCGTATGAAGAAGCCGCCGAACGGATCGCCAAGCGCGTGCGCAGGTACAAGCGGCGTTTGAAAAATCATCATAATCCAAAAAATGAAGCAAAAAACCTGGCGGCACTCGACTATGTGATCGCGGCGAAGGATGATGCCCGGGAAGAGACCGATGATGCACAGCCCGTGATCGTGGCTGAAACGGTTACCCAAATCAGGCAGCTATCCGTCGGGGATGCTGTCATGCAACTGGATCTGGCGGATGCGCCTGTTATTGTCTTTCGCCGGGAGGTTGGCGGGGAACTCAATGTGGTCTATCGCCGGCCGGACGGCAATATTGGGTGGATTGACCCTCAACCGGTAAATAAATCGGTTGCTTGACCTCTCCTTTTAACTATTTGCGTGTAGTCTTCCTTGTCAGGATTAATTCTTGAATTTAACTTTTGATTTACCAAGCTTGCGAAAGTGTTTGTCAGACAGATATGGAACTCATCAGTCATCTCATATCTCCCAAAGCGATCCAGGCGCATCTGCGGGCGGGCAGTAAGAAGAAGGCGCTACAGCAGCTCAGTATGCAAGCAGCCGATCTTACAGGTGTACCGCATTCGGTCATTCTCAATGCGTTGCTGGAGCGTGAGAAATTGGGCTCGACGGGTGTCGGCTATGGTGTCGCCATACCGCATGCACGTCTGGATGAAATTGATCGGGTTTATGGCGTTTTTGCCCGGCTGGAAGATGCTGTAGATTTTGATTCCGTGGATGATCGCCCGGTCGATCTCGTGTTTCTGCTTCTGGCGCCTAAAAGTGCCAGCGTGGATCATCTTAAAGCGCTCCACCGTGTCTCCCGGCTGTTACGGGAAAGGACGCTGCGCACGAAATTGCGGGGCGCGCGGGATGCCGGTGCTCTCTATGCGCTTTTGACGCAGGCTGAAGAACAGCAGAACTTTTCCATTGAACGCCCACGCTCAAAAGCCTCTTGATCGGTCACCGTCCTGTTAGAGCCCGCAACGCTTCACTTTGGCTGGGGCGTGTAACGCAAGTATGGTTTGATCTCTTTCCACCCCCCGGGGAATAGCCCTTTTGCTTGTTCATCTGAAACCGTGGGGACAATGATCACGTCTTCTCCCTCATGCCAGTCAACAGGCGTTGCCACTTTGAAATCTTCCGTGAGCTGAAGTGAATCCGTCACGCGCAATATTTCATCAAAATTACGGCCCGTTGAGGCCGGATATGTGAGCATCAGTTTGATCTTTTTGTCCGGCCCGATAATGAAAACGGAGCGCACTGTGTGCGTCGTACTTTGTTCAGGTTGAATCATGCCATAAAGGTTGGACACCTTTCTGTCAGGATCAGCAATCAGCGGAAAGTTCAGCGCTGTGCCTTGCGTTTCTTCAATATCGCCAATCCATGCTTGGTGCTCTTCGATGGGGTCGACGCTCAGGCCGATAACTTTGACGTTACGTTTGTCGAATGCGGGCTTGAGCTTGGCCACGCGGCCCAGCTCAGTGGTGCATACGGGCGTAAAATCCGCCGGGTGAGAGAACAGAATGCCCCATGAATCCCCCAAATAGGTGTAGAAATTAAGGGTGCCGTCTGTGGTTTCAGCCGTAAAATCAGGGGCTGTGTCGCCAAGTCGTAATGAAGCCATTGTGAAATCTCCAAGAGATTTGAATGATGATAGGGAAAAAATCGAATAAATTTTCACAACTACCGAGCGTGAACCGCTCAGTTTAGCATACATCCAGACGAAAGGGTAGGTGGGCCGTACGCATTAATGGTCGGTGCAGGCCCGTTTTGAAGATGTGAGGGGGCGGGTGCGTCCGGGCAGTGTGGCAGCCTGTTTGCCATATTTGTCATACCAAAGCATGAAGGCAAGCAGTCCCCACAACGTCGTGGTGTGATTATGGGTTTTGGCCAGGTGCTGGTTTAGCAGAAGCTGAATATGCTCCGGATTGAAAAAACCGGCGTCTGAAACGCGCGAGGCGGAGAGGGTGTCGCACAGGAGGTCTTTCAACTCCCTGCAAAACCATTGGGGGAGGGGCAGGATGAAGCCCATTTTCTTTTTACTGAGAATCTGTGGCGGGACCTTTCCCCGCAATATTTCTTTGAGCAGCACTTTTCTCTGTCTTCCCCGCATTTTGAGATGTGCGGGCATGCGTGCGCAAAACTCATGCAGCCGATGATCGAGAAACGGCCCACGCACTTCCAGACTGTGAGCCATGGTCATGCGGTCAACTTTGGTGAGGATGCCTTCGGGGAGGTAGACTTGTGAGTCGAGATACATCAGCCGATTGATCATTTCCAGATTTGCGGACTTTTCGAAGGGCTTTGCAAAAAATCTGTATGGTGCCAGCCTTTCTCGTTGATCACGCAATAGGGGGCCATAGAGTTGCGCCTTGTGCTCGCTGGCCACAACTTCCAGCCATTTCAGATGCGCTTCGGCCGGATTGAAATCGACGGCGGAAACAAAACGCCGCGCCAGATAATCAATACTGGCCTTTGAGTGGGAAACGGGCAGGCGGTCAACCACCCAGGGAATGAGCCCGCGCCCGAGAAAATCCGGCAAACGATGATAGAGTGACATCCAGCGATAACCGGCATAGGTGTTGTAGCCGCCAAGCAATTCATCGCCTGCATCACCACCAAGAGCCACGGTGACATGCTGTTTTGCCATTTCAGCGACATAAAATATCGGAATGGCAGATGACTCTCCATAAGGTTCATCGAAATGTTCGGTATATTCCTGAACGACTTTTTCACTGTCCGGATGCATGGTCAGTTCATGGTGCTGTGTGTGGAAGTGATCGGCGGTCAGCCGGGCCAGCGGTGCTTCATTGTAGCTTTCATCGTCAAAGCCAACAGTGAAGGTTTTGATCGGTTGATCGGTGACCTCATGCATGGCGGCCACGACAGCGGTTGAATCCACCCCGCCGCTGAGCAGCACGCCCAATGGTACGTCGCTGACCAGACGCGCTTTGACCGCCTGTTTGAACATGTCCCAGAACAGCTCGCGGTATTCCCTGGGATCGTTAATGCCGGCATAGCGGCTGTCCAGAGCCGGATCGAGGTGATCCCAATAGCGCGTGGCCGTGAGGGTGCCGTCCATACGGCAGACAAGGCTGTGAGCGGGAGGGACTTTGCCGACATCCTCGAAAATTGATCCCGGTCCGGGGACGTACCCAAAGGTTAGGTAATCGTCGACGGACTGAACCTTGATGGTGCGGGGAATGTCATCCGCCAGCAGGGCCTTCATCTCGGAACCAAACACCAATCGGTCTTTTCCATGATAATAATACAGTGGTTTAACGCCGAGCCGGTCTCGGATCAGCACAAGTTGCTGCCGCTTTTGATCCCATATGGCGATGGCAAACATGCCGTGAAGATGAACGCCGAGCCCTGCGCCATATTCTTCATAAAGATGCACGATGACTTCGGTGTCGGAGCGCGTTGTGAAACGATGTCCTTGAGCCTGCAAGGCGTCCCGCAACTCCCGGAAATTATAAATTTCACCATTGCAGACCACCCACACCGTGCCGTCCTCATTTGAGATGGGTTGGTCACCGGTATTCAGGTCGATGACGGCGAGGCGCGCCATGCCGAGACAGACGGGTCCCTCGGCATAAGCGCCGATGTGGTCGGGTCCGCGGTGATGCAAGGTGACGGCCATGGCTTGTACTTCTTCAACGCGGCCAGGGCGTCCATTGAAATTCAGCTTGCCGGTGATGCCACACATGGGGGTTGAGGGTCTCCAGAATATAATTCAGTTCGTATCTAACAGCTCCGCCGGCCCGAGGCCAACAGCCCGTCTGATTCCCCTGGCGCGGGCCGGGCCGTGTTTTGCAGGACGGACAGTGTATAAATCAGCACCTAAGAGGATGTTAATGGTGGGGCGGACCGTTGATTTGGGTGTTTGGCGATGCCCTCCGGCATGCTACAGCTCGCCTCACAGGCGAGAGTGTGAATGTTGCGAGAAAACACATTATGAGACAAGAACATTTGGGATTAGCCCTGATCGGCCATGGGGCGATTGCTGGCGAGATTGCCCGGCGTGCGGCGGACCACGCTAAGATTTCCGTATTGGGCGCCCTTGTTTTACCAGGTGAGCTCGATACCACATCTGATTTTCCATTGTTCTCGCATCTGGAGGCGTTGTTGGCTTGCGAGCCGGATTTGGTGGTTGAATGTGCCAGCCATGAAGCGGTGCGGGCTTATGCTGCACCCGTGCTGGCGGCGGGCATCGATCTCATGATCATTTCTATCGGTGCGCTGGCTGACAGGCAACTCCACACCGCGCTCACGGCAGCGGCCACACGTGCCCGCGCGCAAATCATCCTTCCGGCTGGCGCTCTGGCGGGTGTGGACGCTCTTGTGGCCGCCCGGCATGCCGGACTCTCCCGTGTTTTCCTGACGTCGCGCAAGCCCCCTATGGCCTGGTCCGGCGCGGCCGGTGTGGAGGGGGTGGCACTTGAAGATATGACGCATGAAACGGTTATCTTTGCAGGCAATGCTTCTGAGGCGGCGCGCCTCTTTCCAAAAAACGCCAATGTGGCGGCGACGGCGGCGCTGGCGGGCATTGGGTTTGACGAGACACAGGTGCGGCTGATCGCCGACCCGGCTGTTAAGCGGAACACGCATGTTCTGGAATTTGAAGGCAGGGCCGGACTTTATAAAGTGGAGATGGCCGGGTTCGCCTCCGCGGACAACCCCAAAACATCCATGTTGACCGCCTTTAATATTTTCCGGTTGATCGCGCAGCGCGTGGAGCCTGTCGTCATTTAACCCTTGCAGGTGAGCTTTATCGGTTTAGGAGAGAGGCCACCTCCGGCGGCACTTGGGCGACCTCGCGAATGGGCGCTTCGCCTTCGGGCCAGTCATAGGGAATGGTCTCATATTTTTTTGCAAAAGACACGCCTTCGAAAACGTTGTCCTGCGCCCAGACCACCGCGCGCTCGTTCCAGATTTGCCAGTCATGAGGTTGGACCCTGAAATCGTCCTGCGTTTTTCCGCCTGAAGAGAAAGGCGCCGTGCCGTTATTGCGCACAGCAATGCCGGGTTTTCTGACAATTTGCGGGTCCTGCCCTCCTTCAGGAAGAACGCCATTGATAAACCGGTTCTGCGCCAGAATATGATTAAAGAGGTACGGGTTGTCAGGGTCGCGATTGTCAACCAGATGAGGGTCCACCGCAACCGTCCCCCAGTCCGGAGGGATGTATTTTGAATATCCCTTTCTGTACTGACGATTGCGATATTCAAGCGCTGTATTTCTTGGTGGTCCACGGCGGATTATCGTGTTCCCCATAAAAACACTCTGGGACCAGGCGCCCAAATCTACAGGCGCAAATTTGCCGTAAAATCCCCTGTTCAAATCCTCTGTTTTAAGATAGTTGGCAAAAAGACTATCGCGAATATCCATATTTGCGGCGTAACATTTAAAGGCATGGCCCTCTGCCTTGGGTGAATGAAATTTGCTGCCCCGCACAATCATTTTCTCGATATGGCCGGCATAAAGGCAATGTGTGAGGCCGCCGCCCCGGCCGCTATAGCGGATTTCAGAGTCTTCAACCACGGCCACCGTGGGATAAGTGCCAAAGAAAAGACCGTTCTTTCCACCTTCAATTAGAACATTTGTGAGTCGTAGAAAGCGTGAATTGACGATATGAATAGCATCAAAGCCAAGCCCGCTGACAAGGTGTATGTTTTCCAGTTCGGTACTGAGAGTGACGTGAGCTGTGTTCATCACGTTCATGAGGCCATTATTGCCGGCACTGAAAAATTTTGGCCGAGGACCCTGAGCAGGCCCTTCAAAAATAATCCGGGCGCCGTTGCGATATCCGTAATTCTGCCTGATCTGTATGGTCCAGTCCTTTATGGGAATTTCAGCCCCGGCGGGTATTTTGATGACGCAGCCCATTTGCATCCTTTTGAGATTACGGCCCTTGCGCAGAACAATCTTTTGGGCTGCACGGGAAGCATCCACATCAAGTTCGCAGACGGGTAGATCGCTGCGGGAATGGAGTTCGGGCAAAGGCTGTTCTGCGTTGAGTACGCCATTCCCTGCATTTTGAAAAGTTGTAGCCTGCGCCAGATCTGTGGCGGAACGCCAGGCCGAGAAGGACCCTAAAGCCAGAGATCCACCGATAAACTGTCGTTTCGTGATGCGCATCTGTGTGACATTCCCCTATGAATATTCCTGCATTATCCTGGTTATTTGTGTTGATTCTGTGTCGTCAGTGCTCAGCTTCTCTGGGAAGGTCAGAGAGGCACATTCAATGGACGCCTGATTATCTGCGCCAATTTTAAGGATTTGGCATTGAGTTATCCTTAATGCTTTGGCAAGTCGAGATGTTTTTAAGGGTACGTGCATGATTAACCATCTGCCAGGCCGGATCGCAGTGAAGGTCCAGCGATGTCCGGCGCTGGAGGAATTGGAGAAAATGTGGCGCGCTCTTGAGGCTCGCGCGGGGGAATCATTTTTTCTGTCATGGGTGTGGATCGGGTCTTGGCTTGAGGGCATGCGTGAGCTGCCGATGGTGCTTACCGCTCACCGCGGTCGTGAACTCATAGGCCTTGGTCTTCTTGGGTATAGCTCGCGTAAGCGACTTGGCGTGCAGGTGCCCGCGCTTTATCTCAATCAGACCGGACAGCGCAGCGAAGACAGCGTTTTTATTGAATATAATGGTTTTTTGAGTGACAGCTCCTGCGAGCAGGAGATCGGTCGGGCATGTCTCGATTATCTCGTCAATGGAAAGGGCATCGCTGCGTGGAGCGAATGTATGTTGAGCGGCGTGCCCATGGCGCTGGCTGTCATGGCGCGCAGTGTGGGTGTGGCTGTCATTGAGCGCAGCAGGCGCGCGTCCCCTTATGTGGCGCTGGACCGCGTCAAAGCCGAGGGGAAGGGGTACCTTGCCGGCCTGAGCCGAAACACACGCTATCAGGTCCGCCGCTCCATGAAACTCTATGAGAAAAAGGGGCCACTCAGTCTGGCGCATGCATCCTGCCGGGAAGAGGCACAAGTCTGGCTTGATGCCCTGGCCGCGCTGCATCAAGAGAGCTGGATGGCAAAAGGTCAGGCGGGTGCTTTCGCCAATGATTTTTTTAAATCCTTCTGTACCCGTCTCGTTTTACGGGGGTTTGCGACCTCCTCAGTTGATGTGGTGAGGGTTTGCGCGGGACCTATGGTCATTGGGTATTTGCTGAATTTTAACGAGGGTCGCCGTGTGATGAATTATCAAAGCGGATTTGCTTACCCGGCGGACGAACATTACAAGCCGGGTCTCACAACTCATGTCCTGGCGATAGAAGATGCTCTGGGGGCGGGTAAAAGCGTGTACAGCTTTCTGGCTGGCGACAGTCAGTATAAATCAAGTCTTTCCAACGCATCAGAAGATCTTTATTGGCTGGCGTTGCAGAGAAAATCCGGCTTGTTGTTTCTGGAGCGGAGCGCCCGGCGCATCAAGTCCTGGATCAACGTCCGATCAGGCAGGTCTTGACCCATGAAAATCCTATTTCACCACCGAACAGCCTCCAAAGATGGCATGGACGTTCATATCACGGAGCTTGTCGCGGCTTTTAATCGGCAGGGCCATGAGGTGAGGGTTGTCGGTCCCAATGCCCATGCAAAGGCGGAATTTGGATCTGGCGGTGGGCTCACCAGCCTCGTGCGCGGACTGTTGCCGGCAGCGCTGGGCGAGGTGCTGGAACTTGTTTATGATGCTTTCGCCACTAGGCGTTTGCAGCGTGCTTTTCTCGAATTCAAACCTGACGTTCTCTATGAGCGCTATAATCTCTTTCTTATGGCGGGACGTGCGATCAAAAGGAAATATGGTGTGCCCTTTATCCTTGAGATCAACGCGCCTTTGGTGCAGGAGCGCCGGATTCATGGGGGGTTACGGTTGAAGAAACTGGCCGACTGGTGTGAGACATCTGTCTGGCGTGCCGCCGACAGGGCTCTGCCGGTGAGCAATCCGCTCGCGCGCATTGTCGAAGACGCGGGTGTGCCACCCACACGCATATGCGTCATTCCCAATGGCGTGAACCTGGAGAGATTTACCGCTTCGCATAACGGTGATGAAACACGGAGATTGCTTGGTTTTGAAGGTTCGATCATTCTGGGGTTCACCGGCTTCATGCGGCCCTGGCATGGGCTTGACCGGGTTATCCGGCTTATTCATGAGCGATGGCACGGGTTGGATGTGCGCTTGCTTATCGTTGGCGATGGTCCTATTCGCGCCGACCTTGAGGAACAGGCAAAGCGCTTGGGCGTGGAAAACCGGGTGAAAATCACAGGTGTGGTGCCGCGCGATGAGGTTGAGCGCTATGTTTCGGCTTTCGATATTGCGCTTCAACCGAGCGCTGTTTCTTATGCATCTCCCCTAAAGCTCTTTGAATATATGGCTCTGGGGTGCGCGATCATTGCACCCGATCAGGAGAATATTCGCGATATCGTCGAGCATGGCAGGTCCGCTTACCTTTTTGATTCGGATGATGGCGATGCTTTTTCTGCGGCACTGGATGTTCTGTGTCAGGATCAGGAATTGCGTACGCGGCTGGGAAATGGTGCACGGGCGCAAATAGAGGCCAGAGGGTTTACCTGGGATGAGAACGCTAAAAAAATAAAAGAAATGGTGTTGGAGGTCAGGGCAAAAAGCGCTTAGGTGCTTAAATTCAGACAAACAGTTTTCCGGGCCGTGTCTGACCGATTGTTGTAAGGATGCACGCAATATGCTGGTCGGTCAGTTGTGTTTTCCATTTGGAAGCTGATTTTTTGGGGTCTCTGAAAACCTGATAGAACCGTTCCGAACCCTGGTGGGAGACGCTGGCTTTTACGAATTCTTCAGTCTGCGAGTTCCAGCTTATCCCGGAAAAGTCGAACAGCTCCCGCGCTAATTCTTCCGGATGTTCGCATAGATCTTCATAACGGATAATGCGGCTGTTGGTGTGAGGATCCAGATCATTCATGGCTTTTTCATTGGAGAGGGCCCAGCGCCAGGCGAGGCGCTTAATAGGCGTCATGGAATGAAAACGCTCGAATGTAATGTCATGCACGTGTGCCTCTTTCGTTTGGGATAAATCCTCGTAAACACCCATATCTTCGGTGATGGGAACAGCGCTATCGAATTTTCCCATGTCCAGTCCCTTCAATACAGAAGCGATATGTCCGCAGGGATGGCGGATAATCAACACCGCTCTGGAATCTGGCCGCGCTTTCAGATAGAGGCTGGCGCGCCCCAAAGCGGCGATGGATTTCATCACCATGTGAGGTCTTTTGGCCTGTGGGCTGATAATATCCGGAATTGTGATTGTGCGAAAGTGTTTGCCAACAAATGGGACATGTTCGCCAATTTTGGCAGACAGTGCTATGCCCCCGCGCACCGTGCGTGCCAGAGTTCCTTGATAATTCTTTGGAAATACGGGAACAGAGCCAACAACTTTGCTGGTACGAATATGCATGATCGCGTCAAGATATTCCTGCGCCCGGGCTACATAGACATCATTGTTTTCCGTCTCGCAATAAGCCGGAATGTCAGTGCACCTTAAGATCGTGTCAGGCTCATGCCGGTAGAGCACATCGGGATGACTGTCAAAGATTTTTGCCAGCCATGACGTGCCTGATCTTGGGGCGCCGAAGAGAAAGATCATATCAGGATGACCGGTTGATGACAGAAGGTCTGGAAAGACTGGCCTGGGAAGCGCGTGCCGGGGCGGTGGGCGTGTCTGAAGGATAATCTTGAGCGCGCCTGTTTTTGCGGGCCTGCTCAAGGATGAAATCGGGAGATGCGGAGGTTCCACCCATTTCATTCAGGAAAAAATGGAGATAGGCGTCAATCCAGGAAAGGAAGTTATCAAGCTCGTGAGGGGATGTCACATAAGGCGTGTTGCCCGGAACCAGAGAGGAACTGTGATAGGTGATGACGAATATTTTATGCCCCTGCGTGAGCAATGATCGTGTCAGTCTTTTGGCTTCATTGAGGGAGACGCCTTCGGGCGACAGTTTGATGCGGTCGAGGATGCGGCTGCGTGCCAGAAATGCCCATAATTTGATCTGTTCGCTTAAAGGCCGGTCAAGGGCGCTGTGAAGCGCCGCGCCAAAGGGAGAAAGGAGACCCAGAAGGCCCACCGTCATGGGGATTTCAAGAAGCTGCCGATCCTTTCCAAACCAATAGGGCTGGGCGGGGCAGGCGCGAAAATCCGGTCCTTCCTGCCGGCGCAAATCCGTCAGGGGCAACACGCTGAGATCTGTTTCGTAGCCCAGCTGTTCAAGAACAGCACCCGTATGAGGCCCGGCGCCATAACGCCCTGCCCGGTATGATGTCGGACGGGCGCCAAACCGGTGTTCAATCAAATCGGTGAGAGTGCTGAGCTTTTCATATTCCAGTTCCTGATCGAGATTGCCCGGATAACTGTTCTTAAAAGAAATCTCTTCCACATAAGGGGGATTGACCCAGGGGTGCAGATGCGCGCCGATGTGGCACATGTCCTGGGAATAAAGTTCATAAAGAGGCTTATAACCGGCATCCTGGTTGATGACAGGATAATCCACAAAGTAGGTCGGCTTCAGACCATAATGGTCATAGATTTCATGAGCCTTGCACTGGAATTTTAGGGAATTAACGCTTTGGGCGGCCGTTGAGATGGTTGTCCAATCAAATTCCTCCTCTGCATCGATTGTCACCAACAGCCAAGGGCCGTCCTCATTGATGAAATGAGCGATATCTGATGGGGCGGGGTGAAACATGGGAGCGCAGTGCAATAACCTATCTTAATACAGAAACAAGAACTGACTGGGAGAGAGTGGATGCAATTTAGACCTTTTGCCAAGAAATTGTTATGAGTCTTTATGCAATTTTATAACTTGTTAGACCGTTCTTTTCAGTTTTGAATCACCCACTAAACCTGTGTTATTTCATCTCTCGGGGCCATTTTCCATGAACTTTCCTCCCGCCGTCTATATTATCGGGGCCCAGAAAGCGGGAACCACGACCTTGGCCTATCTTCTGGATCAGCATCCCGCAATTGTGTTATCAAATCCCAAAGAACCTCATTTCTTCTCCAGTCAGTGGGAGCGGGGATGGGTTTGGTACCGGTCTTGTTTTGCCAAAGAACCGGGAATTCTGATTGACGCGTCGACCAGTTATACAATGGCACCGCTGGATGAGAAAACCGGGCTTGCCGACGACACGATCCCGCGACGGGTCTATGGCCATGCGCCGCACGCCAAATTTATCTATATCATGCGGGATCCTGTGGACCGCCTCTTTTCCGCTTATTGGCACACTGTGCGGGCGGGTGAGGAGAGCCGGGAATTGCGAGAGGCCGTCCGTCTCAATCCGGGATATGCGGCGCCCAGTTGCTATGTGGCCCAGATTCAGGCCTATCTGAACTATTTTGACATCACTTCCTTTTTGTTTATCGATTTTCGTGTTTTGGTGCGCTGGCCTGATGAAATCGTGACGGCCTGTCTCGATTTTATTGGCGTTGATCCTGCGCCGGGTGAAATAAGCCATGAACAGCCTAAAAACCAGTCATTTCAATACCGTGGCCTGGGATTGGCCTTTCGCCAACTCGTCGGCGGCGAAAAAGGCATGAAGGTGTTGAGTCGCTGCGTGAAAGGTGTGACGCCTGAATTCATGCACGCACGGCTGAAGAAGATCATCCAGAAAGACATTCCGGATTTGACGCCAGAAGACAGGATTTGGATTGCCCGGCATCT